>JAABUY010000770.1_pt1 | contig 51227 bp, 85 predicted proteins | sample 5560271 | NCBI WGS metagenome assembly JAABUY01 (sample SAMN10711886, study PRJNA513374) | rock metagenome | isolation source: Antarctica rocks | place: Antarctica: Victoria Land, University Valley | reverse complement strand
TTCCCCGCTATGGCCTTTCCGTCCCCGCCTTCCCCTCCCACTCCGGCCACATGCTCATCTTCGGAGGCTTGGTGCATGAGACGGTACGCAACGATATGTGGAGCATGGACGTACGGGATTGCTCGACGATGCCGGTGAAGACGAAGGGGGACGCGCCGAGACCTAGGGTGGGGCATGCTAGTGCCATGGCGGACCGGATCATGCTAGTCTGGGGAGGAGATACGAAGGTCAAGCCAGAGGACCCGCAGGATGAGGGCCTGTACATTCTAGATCTTCGTGAGCTTTCCACCTGGTGGGATGACTCGAGCTGATAGGCGAGCAGGTACGCAGGAATGGACAGGCGTTCCCGTCGCACCCGGACCCATTGGCCGGTATGGACACGCTGTGTGCATGCATGACACGCGGTTCTTTGTCTTCGGTGGACAGGCGGAGGGATCGTTCTTGAAAGCCGCGAGTCTCTGATCCCGACAAGGTCAGTCCCTCTGGTTTCCCGATTCAGCGTTGACTGCTCGCAGTGGGCAGTAAGCTCAGCTCTCCGTCTCGTCACCAACATGCCCCGCGATGGTCAAACCTTGGCGAGATCGATTGTCTGCCATCCGGCTGATTGGTCCCCTCGATTGGTCCGGCATTTACCATGGACGAACCCCTTCCGCAGTTGATCGGTACTGGAGGACCGACTCGACCGATACGGATGTTGCAAGGCTCGGATAAGCTCGCTCGGCGCGTCGTTCATAGACAAACTCTTACTTCGCTCAATCGAGACAACCTCGATCGCCTGTCATGTTTTCTGAGGCTCCAGAATCGAGGATCCAACGAGTGGTGTGTGCAGCAAGCGAGGTAACCTCATCGATTGAAAGAAGCAAATGTGCACCCGAGCTCCTGTCGTCAAATGAAGTGATGTTGCCATGAGCGATGAGAGCGGTTGATTCAGTCAAAGGGGATGCAGACACCGCTGCCTGTGCGTTCGCTTTCCAACGAGCAATACTCAGTCGCGTTCTCTATGTCCCTGGCCTGGCCTTCAACCTTCTCTCTGTGTCAAGGCTAGTCAGCATTGGAGCTCGAGTCAAATTCGACGGCAACATTTGCAAAGTTACCAAGGAGGGCGCGGAAGTTCTTCGTGCGGATCTCGAGCAAAAGGTGTGGGTGATCAAGGGATCTCAGTGGAAGCCTGGGATGAGTGCGTTCGATGGCATGGTCTGAGCTCTTCCTGCAACCATCCAACCAATCTCACCTCTACTGTCATCACAGGGGATCAGATCCTTATGGCATCGGCATCTCGCTCACCTCGGTTTCGACTCGATGAAGCTGCTCTTTGGCGGTCTGAGCACTGGCAGCTCGATTGCAAGGACGAGCTCACCCTTCATCAAGGGATGTACCTGTGAGGGGTTTGTGATGGGGAAGATCGTTCGCCCTCCCATTCCCTCCAGCACCACTCATACTAAAGGGGTACTCGATCTCGTTCACACAGACCTATGTGGCCCCATCGGCGTTGACTCAATCGGTGGATCTCGATATATGATGGTGCTTGTGGACGATCGTTCGAGGTACACCTGGGTATACTTCCTGAGAAACAAATCCGATGCACCGAACTATTTCAAGGAGTGGTTGACAAGGATCGAACGGCTTACTGAACGGAAACTGAAGATCGTTCGTTCTGACAATGGCGGCGAATATACCAGCAATACATTCGAGAAATACCTTGCTGATCTCGGCATCGATCATCAAACCACTGCTCCTTACACATCCCAGCAGAATGGAATAGCAGAACGAACGAATCGGACAGTAGTCGAACGGACCATAGCACTCATGCACTCGGAACGGATCCCAATCGATCTTTGGGCAGAAGTAATGGATTCAGTGGTATATCTCAAGAACGGATCGCCATCTCGTGCGCTAAATAGGTCAACTCCGTTTGAAGCCCTCACTGGCGAGCGGCCAAATCTTTCCCTTTTGCGAGTTGTTGGGTGTGCAGCTTGGAGCTTGATCCTTAAGGCCAAAAGAGATCACAAGCTCGCACCTCGAGCTCGACTCTGCTGCTTCCTTGGGTATGCTAGTACTCAAAAGGCATACAAGCTATGGGACCCTATCGAACACAGACTGGTCATCTCGCGTGATGTCACCTTCGATGAATCTATATCGGCGGCTCGGCTTGAACGACCTAAGATTGCTATGGCAGAACTCGAACAGAACCTTCAGATTCTTCATTCTCAACCACCACCTTCACACATTGATGCGCCGAACACATCGATCGGACATGATGTCTTCGAATCAGTGGGAGATTTACCTCGTGCGGATGAAGCAGTTGAACTCGATCGTCCAGCGGGAGCAGGAGAAGAGGAAAGGAGAGAAGAGCCACAGGAGTCACCCGAGCGAGGACATCACCAATTTCAAGGCTGGGACTACCGAGGTCGATCCTCGGTTTGCTCGATCTCCTGCTCCCACTCCAGAAACTCAGGTCAATGAACAAGCAGAAAATGAGGATCAAGCTGAGAACCGATTTGTGACTCGTTCGGGCCGCCAATGGGGTCTTGCTTCAGTCAACACGAACGAATGCGAGGACGAGCTTGACGACTCCTCGGGCGACGTGGGCAGGACGAGTATCACCCCTCGAATGTTCGCATTCCCTTATGGTCTGGGGACTTCTCACCTCATTCGCTCGCTGCCCTTGCGCTTCAAGCAGTGGGAGGTATGGAACCTCGCTCATGGAAGTAAGCATCGATCTCGGGTGAAGCCAAGCAATGGCTAGCAGCGGCAAACGACGAAATGCGCTCGCTTATCGAAGCAAAGGTGTTTCACCTTGTGCCTCGTTCGATCACTCGAGGCCGAGTTGTCACCAGCAAATGGGTGTTCAAGGTCAAGAGGCAGTCAGATGACTCGATCGAACGCTTCAAAGCTCGGCTTGTTGCTCGAGGCTTTAGCCAGCAACCCGGCATCGACTACGATGAGACGTTTGCCCCGGTTACAAAGTTCCAATCTATTCGGCTCATACTCGCTCTTGGAGCCATGACCTTGAACTCCATCAGATGGATGTCAAGACTGCTTTCCTCTATGGGTTGCTCGATGAGAAGGTGTTAATGGAGCAACCTGAAGGGTTTGAGGAGGGTCAGGACATGGTGTGGCAGCTCGACAAATCGCTCTATGGGCTAAAGCAAGCTTATATATGTCAACACTGTCCTCGCACGATTCAATATGCTCGACTGCAAGCCAGCCAAATCACCAGTTCATTCTAAAGTGATAATGTCTCTGCGCAAAGAGGGAGAAGAACAAACCGATCGAGCTCGTTACCTGACCGCTGTTGGCTCGTTGGCTCGCTCAGGTATGCCATGCTTGAAACTCGACCAGACCTCGCTTATCCAGTTGGTCTACTCGGACAATTTGCAAGCGATCCATCAAAGACACACTGGGAAGGAGTTCTATCTGTGCTCAGATACCTCAAGCATACGAGCGATCTCGGAATCACCTACTCTGGAGGATCTGACCAGCTCGATGACTTCAGTGCCGACTTTGCAACAAGTGATCCTGATCGACGACGAGTCACAAGTGGCTATATCTTTAGACTGTGGGGTGGGGCAATCAGCTGGCAGTCTAAGAAACAACCCTCCGTCTCGCTCGCAACAGGGGATGCAGAATATGTTGCCCTCGCTCAAGCTGCTCGAGAGTTGATGTGGCTTCGATCGAAAACGAGCGAACTTGGATTTGCTTCCAATACGGCAATCACCTTGTATGGCGACAATCAAGCTTCGATCGCTATCGCACGAAATCCACTTGGGCACACTCGAGCAAAGCAGATCGACATCCGATATCACTATCTGAGGGAATTGGTCGAGCGAGGCGTGATTTCAATTGAATATATCACAACCAACTCAGTGTTGGCTGATGGTCTCACCAACCCGCTCGCTCCAGTAGCATTCACTCGATTCCTTGCAATGCTTGGACTTACAGCGATCTCGAACGACTCATCAAGCACTAGCTTGGCAATGACATCGTATGACATCGTTGCGGAGCGCTCGATCATGTCGCCTCGTTCGCTCACAAGGAGTTCAATTTCCTGTTCTTCTCCTCTCGACTTGTCTTCATCACTTCGATCGCTCAAACTCGGATATCGCTCTATCACCTCCATCACTATGCCATCCGAAATCGCTCAAGCTCAGATCGATCGCGCGCACTACGTTCTAGACAACGGTCACACCGCTCGCTCTGGCTGCACCGCCTGCATTGCGCTCGATCGCGAATGCATCGTTCTACCGACGTCGGACGCTCGCAAACTCAACAAATGCTTTCAGTGTACTCTGTCAAAGCAGAAATGCTCGATCGATCGTATCCTTGCGAAGGACGAGTTCGAGGACCAGACCCTCTCCCCTCGCCAGGAATTCTCCAAGGATACTTCGGACGAGTCGATGTCGATCAATGCGGACCATTTGATGTCGATGGATGCTGGCTCGATCGGTCCGACCCCAGTCATCACCCCGCTCGCGGCGCTTGCAGCGCTCGATAAGGCGATTCGCTCAACGGAGGCTAGCTTGGACGACCTCAAACGACTCGTGCGACGCTCATTCAGACCTCAATTTCGGACTGGGACCGCTCGGACGACGGCTCGGACGGCTCGGGCGTGTGCAACCTTGGCGGGCCTGTGGTTGTCCGCCAGTGATCTCGTTCATTCGCTCGCTTAACCTCAAGTGGGAGTGTTGGAAGGCTCGGAGTAGCTCGCTCGGCGCGTCGCTCGGCGCGTCGTTCATAGACAAACTTTTACTTCGCTCTTTGAACTTATGCATTCATCATAAAGTACAACGACGGAAAGGGCAGCTCGGTCCAATCTGCGCTCAGGGTGCACTGTGGAAGGTGTTCCGCCTCGACGAGGATGGCGAACTGTCCGATCCCGGCTCGCTTGTTCTCAAGGTCTCGTCGCCATCCATTTCCCCCATGAAAAGCGATTCCGACCGCGGCTCCGGAGAATATACTGAGGTCGATGCCAGGCTCTATCAAACGCGACTTTGATCTCGTCTCTGGTTCGCTTGGTCACCTCCAATGTGAGGCGGTGCCGCGACTTCACGGTATATACGCCGGCTGCTGGAAGGACAGTGAGGTGTGGGCGATGACGATGCAGGACGGAGATGGTGAGGTCGAGGTCGAGAAGCTGTTGTTCCATCAAAAGTGAGTCCGGAGCGGTCCGGAGCTCTACCGGAGCTCTCCCTTGCAAGGTCTCCAAGCTGACGGCCCTTCTCTCCCCCATTACCCTTCTGCCCTTGGGTGCATGATTACCTCTTCTCGGAACGGTCGAACTCTCACTCTCCTTGTTTATCCGCTGGCCGTAAAGATACGAGATCATCGAGCACTACAAAGCCATCCACCGCGCCGGCGTGCTACATCGCGATTCGGTCCCTCGCAACTGGCTTCGACTGGAGATCGCTCACTCGATCGTCCGCTTCTCCATCACGGATTTCGAACGGTCTGCGACCCGTGAGGAGATTGAGAGCTCGGGGATGGACTGGGAGAGGGAATGCGCACGGGAACTGAGTATTGTACGGCATGTGCTAGGTGTCCAGTCCCTGTAGAAGCCACATGAGTTTCTGGTTCAAACTCGGATCGTCATCTGTGCATACATCTACCCCCTGGGTCTGTAATTTCTCAGCTTGGCCATCCACTACGTAACGTTCATAGTCATGGTCCTTGCTGAGATTGAATGATGCATGTCTGCGGCCGGATCAGTATTTGGGAATTATACTATTCGACGGGCGTCGAGCCTTGGTGGTGTTTCACCTTCTACCCAGAGTGCGTCAAGTAGGAAATCACCAGAGGATCCGAATACATATCCTGGAACGACTTGAAACCACTCGAGTCGCGATGAATCCCGCCCGTGAACTTTGCACGCTAAATCAAACAGACAGCACGGCCGGGGTTGCACATGGAGAAAAGAGAAGAGGTGTATGATCTATGCCGTCCCCGTCCACCTCGCAGCCCGCTTCATCCCGAATAGTACCAGCTTCTTTACGAGATCCACCGAGCCACCAGCACGCTGAACCCACGGGCAGCTCTGGGTCCCATCGGCCTGAAAATTCAATTCTCCCTCAGTAAATAATGTGATGGGATCCTGCCTGACCCCGCTCGGGTCTGTTTGCGAGTTGCGGGAGGGAATTAGGGGTTAGGGGGTTAGGGGGTGGCAACACCGCTGCAGAACTCATGACATCATCCCATCTTGTTATGTATGAGAATCACACCTGTCCTTTGTGCGAGGGAATATGCCGGCTCGACCAGGTTCGTCTCCCGATACTTGTCTTGGCTCTCGTAAACATCTTACTAGACTCACTTCGACAGGGTCTCCCCACCTCTGAGTTTGCAATGACCAGACTGAGTGACAGCGTCGTTGCCCCATGGCCAGACGCCGAGACCATCCTCGCCGTGAGCAGTGAGTGGTCTTCCCAAAATCCTCTGAGCGGCAGAGGGGGTTCTGGATCCGTCTTTTCAAACTTCGAAAAGGACACAGTCGAGTCCGATCTGCAATGGTCGAGCCAGATTTCCAGAAGCCAGAATTCGATGATTGAGGAGATTATCGAAGGGGATTTATGAACCGCGCGTGGACACACTAGCTGATCTTGGCGTGGACAATGGCAAGTTGATGCCATGGGCGATCCGAGCCAATGATTTGTTGCCAATCAATTGTTGCAAGTGGAACGGGAAGCTTTGGAATAGGAGCGGGAAGCTGAGGATGTAGCGTTCGGCCGCTGTGTCATCCTCTGGACGCTGGCCGGAACTATTGCCGTGCGAGCGGAATATTTGGGCAACTCAGAAGGGCAGGTGGCACCACGACTTATTGAGTACCAAGGACGTTTGAGCTGGTTGTGTGCACGACAGCTGATGACGGGATTAACGATTGATTCGAAAACCACGATGTTCATCTGAATATGGACTCCTCAGTACATATTTCCTAATAGATCCCGTCATGGGCTGTGGATACATATCATTTGACCGCCTAATACATTCTGACTCGCACCATCGAACTTCGCCGGTGTATCCTTTGACCAGGAGAGACACTCAACACGCTAACAGCTCAAGGCAATGACATCATATCGACCTTTCATCGACAAATCAAGCTTCGATCGTTTCAGCAGAAATTCTTCGAAGCTCGACCATCCGCCATCACCCACATCTTGCGGAAAATCACATCCATCTCATCAAGCTCACCCGACCCCTCTTTCATCAGCTCAGAACTACATGAGCCGACGGAGTGGCGAAGACAAGGCAGAGCGATACGACTGTGTCCGATAGCAGTGAAGGGTGGTCCCTCCGTGATCACTTGGGGGACAGAGAGGCGGGACAAACAACCGAGACCCGAAGCCGGAGAAGACGTCAAACCCCAGTCGTAGATCAGTCGCGGAACAAGAGAGGTTGGAGACAGCTCACTGGGAATTGGCTCAATACAGTGCGAATCTCGTACGAAAATCCGAAGAACCTTATGAGCTGCACCACAAGCTATTACAGGCGTGGACTTGACCCTCACATGCGGAAGCCATTGCACCACCGAATTGACATGTTGAATTGGTCGGAGAATCGAGCTCGAGAGGCAGCAATGGAGCGAACAGTCATTGGGACGTGGGTGGGGACAGTAGCTTTGGCTGCTGGAGGTGCTGCTCTCTCCTACTGGGGTCTTCCATGGAAGAGTGCCTCCCGTCGTCTCCACTCCCAACTGATGAGAATTCTTGCGTTCCTTGTATGTACGATGAAGTATGACGAGATACGCGATAGCTGGCACTCTTTACTTGCGAGCTCTTACGTCAATACTGATGTGCACGCGTCTTTAGATCATGTCCAACCGATCTCGTCGAGCTGCTGTGTATCATTGCACCATCTTGGATCTATCCACTATTGGAAGTTCAGCGTGGCACCCTTCGAGCCAGTAAATGAGACTCATCAGACTCATCAGGCTGGTAGCTGAAGGCGATGACGTGATTGTTGAAGATGGCTGGTTCAGGGTACAGGCGTTTCGCGCGTTCGCGTTTATATAGAATACATCTTAGTAGTCATGCGTTTTTACTATTGCATATGAACCTGGTTATTCAACAGTGATGGCCATCCTTTGAACAGCTTGCGAAGCTCTGATCCTTTCAGCGACGGCGCTTCGAGCCCTCCTCCGTGCCGAACTCTGATCATCCAGCTCCGAATGCAACCTTTTCCTTGCCACCGCCTACATTGCACAGCGTGATGATCAGATGGATTGAGACAAGCCGTGGGCAGTATGCTGAGACGCCATCTCAGGTGAGCAATGGATGGTCATTCCCAGATGATTCGCGGAACAGAGCAAGTGCCCTAGCAGAGACAAAATCAGCACGCAACACAGCCAGTCTGATACTCGGAATTCTTCATGCCGGGACAGCGATCGAAAGTGGCAGGATTTATCAAAAATCCGTGCGCAAAATGCGCTGTCCCGAAGGAAGGCTCGTGATGTCCTTAATCAAAGCAGCAGTGAGCATATCGAGACGGCAAAGTCATGGCAGCGTGCCCAATGGATGTCGTTCGAAGACATCGTTAAGGCCAGCAGGTTGCAGCACCTCGCTCTACTTCGAGATGCCGCTGAGGATGAAACGTTGGTGCGAAGCATGAAGCGGACCTCCGCCGCCGCCGCACTGATGTTTGCCGTCTCCTGCTGGGTTCTTACAATGGACAGTAGTTCCTGACAAGGGTGAGAATAGGCAGGAGGTCATCAACTAGTGACACCCTCCTTGTGAAACGGACAGCCGATCGAGGCCGACGATATCACCGAATCCGTTATACGAAGCACTGATCCTTTATCAAACTCCATCGATTCCCAGTTCCTTCTTCAACATCAACCATCATCCAACAACAATCACCAACAACAATCACCAACAACACTGAACAAATCGCGATGAACGATTGGAAGGAGCACGACCCTATTCGGGATGCTGAGAAGCCTGAGGAACCTTCCCGGCCGAGCAATGGTGGCGAATTCGAGGGACTTCAGTGGAACAGAGGAGACCCACAGACCAAAGCTTCCGACACTTCTGGGCTCGCCCCAATCGCTGTTCCCCTCAACCGGGACTCAGAGACTCACAATACCGAGAGCAAGGACTCGGCCAAAGCTGATGAGCTATTCGCACGTCTGAACCCAGAGATCCAAGATTTCCTCATCCACGCAAAATCATCGTGGGCCGCCATCGATCTGACTGCCTTCCCTCCGGTTGAGTCTGACCGAATGAAGGGATACCTGACCATGAAATATGGCGAGGTTCCGTCTGCTGTGGAAAGTCCAGGAAAGATCACAGCGGGTCAAGCAAACGGTGACGATGCTTCGGCCTTTGTGATCACCGGCGACTCTGTCCACCTGTTGTCCAGCACTGGCGAGCCCGATGGTGAGGTTTCCAAGGAGAATCTCCGCAATACTTGCAAAATTTCAATCGCAGTCTCGTACGTCAGTCAATTCAGGGTACCCTTCGTCGGACCAGATTGCATCTGGTAGTTTGTACTAAGACCCAGCAACGGCGTCACTGAGCGGCCAAATGGGGCAGCTCAACGGCCAGCTGAGAAGACAAGGAGGAGGGGACCGGCTTGGAAAGCGGCGTGGGACAAGGCGTTGACCAGCTGTTACGAGGCGGTGGCCTATCATCCCTTCGTGTTCGGGGGTACATCGATGACTCTTGCCGCCGCTGTCTCCTGGGCTACAATGGACCGCAGTCAGTTCACCCAGTCTCGCTGTTGACGAAGAACGTATGGTACGTACCTGTAAATATGGGAGCTGGTCATGAGATGTATGCGTTCTGAGTTAGCTGTATGTAAGACTACGTCCACCCTCGGAGGCCAGCGTCGTCATGAAGCGCATGATAGCATCATCTAAGCCAATCTAGACTCGATCAATCATCATATCCCCTCTGGACTCCCCTCGACCGTCCCACCGTCTGACCAGAGGACCTGACCTCTCCCTTCCCTGCCTCCGAACCTCTGCAGCTCCATCTGCTTTACAGTCTCCCATTCGATCCTGATAAACACCCACATCCACCGCCGTACCAGCTCGAGCGCTTCCATCATGAAGACGCCGCTCTCGATCTCGCTGATCGTGTGTAGGTGGGAGGAGAGTTTGAGGGACCAGGTGAAGCGGAGGACGAGGTCGATGAGTGTGAACAGGTGGTAGACGAGCGGATCGGGGAGGAGTAGCGTCTGGCGCAGACCGAATCCGAAGAATCGGTTGGAAGTGATGTTGGCCGGTGGGTCGAGATGCGGTAGAAGTGGACTCATGCTGGGTACAGGTGTGGGGCAAGGGGATCGTTGATGCGATATTGAAGGGGGCCCCATGACGAGACGTTTCGCTTTACCCCAGATGGTCGTGGTCGACATTCTCCGCCCATTGGTCATTGACCCCTTATGTGCCGCAGATGGACTTCCAAGCAGGCCAATCCCATTCTCTTGTCGCCCTCGACTCGGTCCCAACCAAGTATCCACATCACAAAGCGCCAATCCCCAATCCATCGCCACGTCCCAGTAAAAGCTGTACATCGAGTTGATGACGACGCCAAGCAGCCAGATCCGAAAGAGTCGATGTTCGCCGAACCATCGTTCACCCGTATCGCCCAGCTCTTGCACGGTGATGCCTTTGGTGAGAGCGATCTCGTTGACGACTGACTTCTGTGCGGCGGAGAGGAGGATGACGGGGAATGCGGAGAAGTATTTGAGAGCGTTGGCGAGGGGACGAGGGGAGGTGTAGGAGGATTGGTAATATTCCAGCAAGCACTGGCGGAAGCGTAAGACATAGGGTAGACTGAGACTGGTTAATTATGGTTTATCGCAGTGGACCAGGTGGACGTACCAGACCATTGTGAGGGTTATATAGCTGGACCAGCCGGATTGCGCGACCCGTCCCTGCGAGATCCCGCCATTCCAGATCTGACAAGTCGAGATCCACAAATCACCGAGGACCTTCGCGAAGGAGGTGAGGATGTCTGCAAGAATCACGTCGGAGAAGAAGACAGGTGCGTCGAGGGAAGGGAGAAACATCCGTTTGAGAGCTCTGTCATCCCGTCAGCCTGACCTCCAGCTGGAGTCACCTCACATACCTCCGCAGGGCAATCCGTTCTCGCTCGGCTACGCCTCGCCACGGCACCAAAGCACCCAGCACCGGTCCAAGCGCCACCAGAGCGATCGACCCTCTCCAAACCTCCATAGTCTCCGAGTCCGCCCCCGTCACCAACCTAAACACCGCCCATCCCCCGCCCACCCAAGCTGAGTACAGGAAGAACAGCTTGTATACCGGCTGATACAGCTTCCCGCTCTCCGATCTCACTGGTCGTGCGTTCTTTCTTCTGGTGAGAGTATCCAGCTCGATCATTTCACCCTCGCTTGCGGGGTCCAGCTCGATCCCTCCAGTCGTTTCCAGGGGCTCATTGTCCCGAAAGTCGAGGATCCAGCTCGTATTCAAACCGATGAGATGAAGGACATGGAGATTGACTGCCCATAGGAATTGTGCGAGACCGATGAGGAAGAGGACGCGGAAGGGAAGGGGGAATGACACGGAGAAAGGGGGAATGGCGAGGTGTTTGTGTCCCGCATGCGGGTCGGTAGCGGGGACTGCGGGAGGGGAGTCGATGTCCATCGCGATGAGCTCGAGCTGAGGTCGAAGCTATCTTGTTTTGATTATGAGAGAATCATGTTGCACGGATCACGATAGGTGATGTGTAGCAAAGACTTAACCGAATTCAACGCGTGTACGGCAAACGCCGTAGCTGAATCTGAAACTGAAACGGACCCGGCATTCCATTGAATCCTCACAACGTAACGGGTCGCCATTGCATGCATGCAGATCCACGATAGGTCACTGCTGTCTATAGCGTGCGTCATCCTCGTCATTTGCCCTCGCTTGTTAAGCTGCAAAAGCCGTCCATGCTGCCCTGCACCGTTTCAGCTGACAGGCGGCATCTCCGCGCCGGTGCCAGAAGGGCTTTATTCGACTCCCCAAGACTCGTGCTCTGACTGTGAAGACGACGATACATGCTCATCATGTGGTCTTCAAGAAATTCGAAGCCTTTATCGCCGCCTTGTTTCTATCAACCCAACCGCATCAGCTTGATCTCCATCTGTGAGCGATACGGGGCCACTCACACTGCTCTCAACCTCTTCTTCTCCTTGGTGAAATCAAACGCCTGTCCCTCCCTCACGACAGGTCGTGGCTCATTTGCCAGATCCGAGAGTTTGCCGTCCATTAATATCGTCCATAACCAAGGGGGGTAGTCTGCATCGGGTTTGGCTATGGGATCGGATTCGGTTTTCAGGGTAGCGAGGCCGGTGAGGGCGGTTCCAGCTGGGCACGATGACAGCACTGATATCGATCTCAGCTGATACATCATGAGATGGGAGACGGAAAGCGCACCCTTGGCTTTGCCTTTGCCCTTCGGCTGAGGGGGAGATGGGGAGGATGGGCCGGTTGAAGAGGCGGACGACGAGGCGAAGCGAGATGCGAAGACTCGAGGATGAATAGCAGCCTGGAGGGACGAACGTTGTAGACTCCTTCTCAGTGACATGCTGGCGGGTTTTGTCAAATCTATAATCTTGATGACAGTAGGCAGATAAAGATGACGTGGGATCTGATATATCGTGCCTGGGCTGAACATAGCCAAATCATCCTTCCGACGCGTCGCGCAGGAAGATCATTCCACTTCATCGTCATATAGCTCTCTACAACTAGGAGCCGCTGTTCTCTGCTCAGAATGGCTGAGGCTTCCGCCCACGCCATCTCTTCCGTCCCGTGTCATCTGAGCGGTGTCACTCGATTGTGCTTCTCCCCAGACGGCTCGTAAGTGAGAACTCCAAACTCTGCAGCTTGAGCTAAGGGTGTGGATTGGATAGGACAATCTTCACTGGTGGTTCCGATTGTCTCGTTCGGATACACAAAGCCGCAGATCCCGACTCCGAACCCGGGTTCCACGATAATCACACCGATGCTATAACCTCTCTCACCTGTTCCGTGAGCTACTTGAATGTGTCCAGCCTCCAGCCTCGTTGTTGGGGTCGGGGTGGCCGGTTCAACAAGCTGATGTTACTACAGAGCTCTAACCTCGTCACTGCCTCGCTCGACAATATCTCCCGCGTCTTCTCATACCCCGGAAATGAGTTTGAGGGGTTCATCACCCGATCTTCTGGCGTGCCGATACGATGGGTCAGCTTGGATAAGCAGGGCGAACGAGTAGCTGTGTGCAGCGAGTCCCGTAGATTTCCGCTTTTTTGTGGAGGTCGCTGATGGAGGTCCAGTGATCTGCTGGTGAAGATCGTGCATGTGAAGGATACGTCGCGATTATCTTTGCTGTCTGATAATACCAAATCCGTGCGATCGTCGACTTGGGATCCATCCGGAAAATTCCTGGTGATTGCTAATGGAAAGCTATCAAAAGCTGAAGCTAATGCTGGAACAGACGACGGCTTCATGCGATGGCAAGCTCCGGATTTACGATACCTCCGGCTCAACTCCGGTATTACTGAAGATCATGGAGGGTGTCATCGGGTCGAGCGAGTCCGAGTAAGTCTCGCCTCAATTCCGGTTTTTGATGCTGATGTTTTTGAACAGCTCGGACAGGTCATGCTATCCTGTGTGGCATCCTTCAGGAGCCTTCTTTGCTGTCCCTACCCGGACAAACGGTGCGTCCAGCTCGATTGGTCCTTGTTTCCGCTGACCTCGGTCTGAGATATCGGGATCATCGGTCGAGAGGGATGGGTGAAACAGCCGACTTTCTCTCAGGACGGGCACAAGCAGATCGTCGGCGAGCTTGGGTGGTCGCCAAACGGAAAATACCTCGCATCAGCAGCCGGACCTCAGATTTTCGTCTGGAGCACCGAGTCCCGCCAGGTCGTATCACGGTAAGCGGATCTCACCTGTGGCCCATTATCATGTCTGACAGACTTCTAGATATACCAACCCGGAAGGTGCAATATCCGGACTAGCGTTCTCTCCCTCCAGTAACCTCCTAGCTTTCACTTCTCTCGATGGTATCTTTCACCGATGGACCGACCCCATTCCATCTTCCCTCCCGTCTCCCGTCACATCCGATGCCGCGCAAGCGAAGAAGATCGATAAACTTCTCGACGATGAGTTCGGAGAGAATGAGGATATGGAAGAGAAGGGCGAAGATTTGGGAGAGGATCTGGCGGATGATTGGATTGTAGATGATGATGGAGGGTATGGAGTTGACGATGAGGAGAAGAAATGGGGTAATGGGCGGACAGAAGTCGGTGAATATTATACGTTTCTGGTTGAGAGACTGTACTTACGTCCGGTACCAGTCAATGTGACGAAGGCGCAGTCGGCATTTATGCCAGGTAGTACAGCCATGAAGAGCAAGAAACGATATCTTGGTGGGTCATTACGCATTTAAGCGATCTTGCGCTAAGTGGCGATGGTAGCGTTCAACATGATTGGGGCTGTTGATGTGACGGACCAAGAGTCACATAGCGTGGTCAACGTCGAGTTTCATGACAAATCCGCCCGAAGAGGATATCATTTCCAGGATCACAATACATACACCATGGCCTCTCTCGGTGCGTTGCTCGATTAATCCTTACCGGAGTTCCAAATTGATAGGATGGCAGGAGAGCAAGGCATCGCGTATGGTGCACCATCTGACGGCGAGACCCCTTCGACAGTCTACTATCGACCATACGATTCCTGGGCATCTCAATCGGATTGGTCGGTCACACTCCTTCCAGGGGAGGATGCGCTTCTTGTTGCAGCGGGCGGAGCGGCTTCAGATTCGATGGGAAGTGTGGTCGTAGCGACGAGCAAGGGGTTTGTGCGGTTCCTCAGCAGTAGTGGGATTCAGCGGTATGTGTGGAGAGTAGGGGAGGAAATGGTCAGCATTGCGGCGGGGAGGGAAGCGGTCATTCTGGTACACCGGGAAGGCGGAACAAGTTTAGACGGTACGTCTTGCGCTTCGACCCTTGTGAGACTGCTGACTTGCCATAGGGTGCCAGAACTTGCGATATTCCTTGATCGACCTGGATACATTCGAGCTCGTCCAAGAAGGTCGGGTGCCCGTACCGAGAAAGACGACTCTTCTATGGATAGGGTTCACATCAGACGGCGCTCCAGCAGTGTACGATTCTGCGGGATTGTTGTCCGTGCTCGACCGGTTCCGCAGATCGGGGCAGGCGAGATGGGTACCACTGCTCGATTCGTCCACGCTTGCTCGGAAGGAGGGGAAACAGGAGTCGTACTGGCCAGTAGGGGCCACCAGCACACACTTCACTTGCGTGATCCTCAAGGTAGGTATCAGGATGTGGGGTGAGCGGTCGAACTGATACGAGACGTGATAGGGCAACGAAAAGGAGCCCTGGTTCCCTCGCCCATTGATCCAGGATCTCGAGATGCACATGCCGCTACTGAACATGGACAATCAGCAAGGAAAGCTGGAAGAGAAGTGCGTCTCATCACCCAGCTCAAAATCGCCACCCTCGCTGACATGATGCATTATAGCATGGTCCGGGGCGAAGTACACCTCTCCCTGCTTCGCGACTCCCTCGAGCACAATCCCGACCCCGAGATAGAGTTCGTCATCAAGGAGCACGAAGTCGCTCTGGATAAGGACCTCCTCCAACTCGTCCAAGGAGCATGCAAAGCCGACAACCTCCTACGAGCGCTCGACGTCGCTCGTTTGATGCTTAATCCCGCGACGATCGAAGCTGCTGGGAAGGTCGCCGCGTTCTACCATCTTCCAGGGCTCCAAGAACGGATACAGAGTGTCAAAGCGGATAAGGAGATGGCGCGGGTCAAAGCGAAACGTATACGGCGGGAAGGAGCGGGACAAGCTGTGGCGAGCTCGTCGAAGGGGTTCTCGGATTTCGCACCGCGTCATGGTGGGCCCAGAAGGAGTTTCGGAGGGGTTCGGAGGGATTCGACGCCGGTCGCATCGGGCAGATCGGAGACATATATACCAGAGACCCCGGGTGAGGAAGTGCGATTCGAGGATGAAGGCTCGCCGGAAGCGAAGCGCAAGCGACTGGAGGAGACACCGGGTCTGGAACTGGAGGACTTTACTCCTGACCCCAAGAAACGCCCGGAAGAGCTCCCGTTATCCAATGGTAGGTTCCTCACTAATCCAGCGATGTCGCCGAATACCTGCTGGGACTGAATTTGCAGGAACCGGGAAGAACCCATTTGCAAAGAAGGCGGCTGCCGCCTCGAACCCTTTCGCGAGACAAGCTGTCGCCAAACCGCTCGACTCGATGAAGAGCACCTCCTTCTTTGAGCGAGTGGACAATATCGAGCTGAGTGGAGTTCCGAAAGGTACATCAGCTTTGCTAAACCGCGTCCATCAGCTAATCGGAACCTCAGCGTCTTCCAAGCCTAAGCCCAAGGCTAAGCCTAAGGATGTTGGCGGTAAGCAGGCGACATTGGTCGGTATGAAGAAGGGTATGCCTCCGCCGAGAGCTGCGGAGCGGGAAAGCTTCGGGTCGACAGTGACGGAGGGGGATTGCGAAGAGACCATGCGGAGTGAGGTGCCGGCTGGGATACTAGAGGAGTCTCAGGTAAGCTGGTCTCGGACTGCGGTTCGAGTAATCGCTGATTGGCGGGATAGATCCAGGAGACGCTAAGCCCGGAATCAATGGACATTGCGTGATCTGCGGTATTGGTGAACATTGCATTTGCATGGGTCCGATGTATTGTAATACACAGTGTTACATCCGCTGTCTTTGTAACGCTTCGTCGACCAGGACATCCCGTCCTTCCCAAATGCAGATCTGATACGCGAGCATGAGAAGGAGCTGGCCGATGAAGTCGACCAGGGCGGATAGGATTGGGAGGGCGTACGAGCTGGGTTGAACATCAGCTCAACTACCGGCCCCCCGGACACGATAGGCTCACTCAGGATCCAGATCCTTCTGCCAGAAGAAGAGTGTCAGACCCTGCGCTAAGAAGAGCGAGACCGATGTCTGACCTTGTCAGACCAGTACTTGCGTCAGAAAATGGGACATACAGTCAGAGCGAAAGTCAACCATCCGGCCCACCCGAGACTGATATCGATCCACCTCGCCCAGCTCACGAAAGCGATGAAGCATCCCTGACACGGGAAGGCGATTAGGAAGAGTGTAGCCGCTCGCTGCAATGCTGAAAGACCGAGATGTGTCCGGGATGAGGAGGTTGGGGGATGGAGGTTTGTGTGGAGAGTCGTGGAAAGGCGATTGGCGTGGATTGCGCCGATAGACCCGGTCAGACCTGACCTCCTCATCAGCCTCGATAAGGGCGCGAGTGAGGTGGACTTACCGGTCATGGAGATGGCGAGGAGGGCGAATCCGCGATATTTGCTTACACCTCTATCGAGAACCATCCCCGTCCCACTCGAGATGAGCATTGCGCCAATCTTTGCAATCACCTCCTCAGCTCTAGTCCATGGTGAGACAATTGAGTGACATACTAGTGGAACCCATCCGCCCTTCGCGACCTTCTTGACCCATTGATTCTGCATGACCCGTTGCGTAAACCATGCCGCCGCCACGGTCATCATGATGACAGCCACGAGGGGGATTGGCGAGTCCATCGTCCCTACAAGCAGAGAACCGAGGAGGGCGAGGATGAAGAGCGTGAGGAGATCGCCGAGGCAGGACGCGATGGGTGGTGTGACGTTGTCTAAGGGGTTGAAAGTACTCAGCATCCGTCAAGCGGGAGAAACAGGTACCTGGATCCACGCCGGTCCATTGGCAGAGGACAATCATGGAGCTCATGAACGATCCCAGTACAGCGCTGCTCAGACCTGCAGCCCCCATTCCAGTGGCGAGAACCATGACGAGCTGCTTCCAACCCGGTCTCGTATACCCCTCTAGCCACTCCTGCTCACCAACCGCCAATTCCGGATCCATTCCCTCGGACCCGCCAGGGAAGTGAGTCGAGTTGCCCACCGGCCCAACCGCATCTCCTAGACGATGTACGGTAAGTAACCCCAGAACGAAACTCAGCACGGCCGCCAAGCACGAGATGAGGAGAGCTTGTAGCCCAAGCAGTATCATATTCGCCTCGAGCAATGCCCGTCGGATAACCCGGTGATCGAGTTCCCCGATATTGGCGGAAGTACCGAGCCGGGCGGAGAGACACATCTCAAGATTGCCTTTGAGATTCCCGATCATCGGGAACAGGATGAAAAGCTCGTCGACGCGCTGAAAGACTCGCCAGCGGGCTAGGTGCTCGAGGAGCTCGCCGGTGAAGACGAGGCCGATGAGGCTGAGAAGCAAGGATGGTGTGGCCTAGATCAGGTTCTAGTGTCAGCGAGCTGAATCGGATGGATGGTGGAGAGGAGGGATAGACCTACTTCGAAGAGGAGGTTGCGTAGGTCGACCCATTTTTCTTTGGCTGTCGATATGGGTGGCTCCAGCTCGACCTCCCCATACTCGAGCCGCTCCCTCGGAAAGGTCAGACTCGTTGGTCCTGCTGATTTGCGCCTCCCTCGATCGATTCCCGTTTTCAGCATCCTCTCCCCCTCCCCTTCCCCCTCCCCCTCCCCATCCTCATCGCTCTCATCCCCTTCAAAGCCGACCCCATTTACTCCCTCCCGGGCTCTACCTTTCCCCTTCCTGTCCAGTGCGATTCCCGTCCGTTTCCATTCATCCGTATGCCGTCTATGCTCCTCATCTTCTATCACGCCCATTCCCTGACGTGGGGACGAGCCCGAAGCGTAGATTCCTGGCGGTTTGAGCCATTCCTCCTCGCCGGATGTATCCTTCTGGTTGTCCGCGGGTTGGCCGGTGACCGCAGCTGCTAGACGACGCGTGTGTCGGACGTGCTCGCCGATGTCGCGCTTCAGGATCGGAGACATCGGTTTCGCTATGCCTCCGTAGACGTGAAAATCTGATTTCGCTGTTGCATCTCGGAGCAATCAGCATTTCAGAGGCCACGTACGCACACGAGCCTGATTTTCCCCGATGAGAAGATAACATGCATTCCATGATCATTCGTGAGAATATTAATGGGGGTGATAATATATGCAAGTATAGGTACAGCAGCGATCGTGAAGCAGATGTAAAACATGGTGTGGTAGGAAGATGTTCAGGACATCTCGAACCCGGCGCCAGATGTGATGGCTTGGAGCAGCTTGCTTCGGAGAGAGTACTCGTCCTGCGATGCCATATCAAAAGTGTCTCTGGAGCGATATGATCTCGACCTACGTTGTATCCAGGTCTAGATCGCCAAGAATGGAATCTGGTCAGCTGGATGTCGCATTCAGACGGAAGCAGTGTGGCCTACAGCTTCAACAGATTGAAACACGACGCTACCACCGCATCAGTCGAAGCCAAGTATCAAGGGCGGAGAACTGCTCACATGCAGAAGGCAATCTCGTGACATCGTTACCTGCCCAACGGATGCCGAACTTCGGATACAGATGTTGGAACCCCAATAACGGCGGCCGGGAACAGCTCGTCACGAATCGAAGCAACGCCTTCCTCTCCTCCTGATCGAAGCTCTTGACCACCTAGGAGGCACGATTCAGCCAAGCCGGAGGTGCAAGAAGACTTTACGCACCCTCCAGAACAGCTTCTCCGTCCTGTCGTTGGGGAAGCCGGAGACCTCCGTGTGCTCCTTGAGATCATCCATGTCGATCAAGGTCTCTACGCCACCAATGAGCTGTTGGAGTTCTTGCTGATCGAACATCCGCAACCCTGGATGACGTCGTCAGCCAGTTGGCTGATGAAGTGGGAATCAAACAGACATTTCGAGTCGATGATGTCTGACAGGCCATTGAAGAAAGCCCGGGATTGCGCCGCGATCTGCTTGTCAAGCTTGTACTTGCAGACCAGCTGAATATCTGCGACGCAATCGGTTCAGCTTTGGGGAAATGAGACGGAAAGACTGCGAACATTCGTGCCGATTCTCAGCAGTGACTGCTACCTCGGACCCGCCGGGCATAAGGTCGATCGACCGCGTCGCTCCGAACTCTGCACGGGAATCAGCGATGACCACAACCTAGATGACCGCCACATACCTTGTTCAGTGATCGTGAAGTTCAGTGACAGCTCTTCAGGTTTCGGGTAGTTTTTCAGAACTGCCAGTCAAATCAGCCGGGGGACTCTACCATGAAGACGCCATGACACACCGATCAGACCCTTGTACAGCTCGCTATCGAGCGAGTTGAGGTCATCAAGGTAGGACTGCCGTCCGAGCCATTTGGCGAGGAAGAAGCCAGCGAAGGAAATATCGACTAGGATGCCTTCGTATATGGCTTTACCAAGCACTCTACCGATCTACGAATTTCATTAGCTTGCGATGAACAGGAAACGCAGAGGGCTTACGAAGCCGTACCAGCTCAGCTGATGCGCTGCAGACACCCGTTAGCTGTACGTACACGAAGGCAGTATACTGAACTCACACTCAGTCGCAAAGGAGTGTGGATTGGGATAAAGCTCGTTCTGATCGGTCGCGAGCCACAATCCGCGATTAGTATCGAACACGTCTTTGACGAGACTGCGCCCGGTCTCAGCTTGATTGATCCTTACCCTCGGTAAAATCACTCACTTGGTAAGGAACTCCTTGAACAGCCCCCCTCCATCTATACCCTTCTCCTCCCGGCCGAACCTGCCAAACTCGTTAGCCGAAATTCGAGGTCGGGCCCTGAGTACCTCACTGATCAATGAAAGTAATCCAGATCCTGCTCTTCAGGCCCGGTCCCATATCGTTCAATTGCCGAAATCCATCCTCCGCCAGCGAAGTCCGATGAATGACTGCTTCCTTGCTCCTTCTTTGCCTCCGTATATACTCATCCATCCCCAACCTCTGCCTATCCGCACTACAAGCGATTCTTCAATCTTCATCATGCCCGCGGAATAAGAATAGACTTACTTGACGAACTGTCTGAACACCTCGAGGCGAGTCTGGAACGGGACCGCCATGGGAAGGTTGTTTAGCAGACCCAACCTCGGCGAGATATACGCCATTTGCCGCTTGGTGTAACGCTGTCGCGCTTGCGCCCAGCGCGGTATCCGTCCGGGAGCGGAAGCACCCTCGATCTCCTCTGTTTCCGCGTCAGGTTGGGAAAGCTCAGCGTCTTCGAAGCTGTCATCACGTCAGGGTGACTGCTTTCCGAGGAGGAACTAGGCGTACACAGCGGCTTCCACGAAGCCTCGGAGATCTAGTTGACCAGACATGACCCAAAAGTCCTCCGCCGCGAATTGTTTCCGTGCACTTTCACCTTGACATCAATTTTGTTCCGCCATCATAGATGAGAAGACCCACTTCCGCTCAGCGACCCTAGTCACACCTCTTGTAAACAGAGCTCGCGCCTCCTCTGTGCCCGGGCTCTTGCCAGAGGCCGAACCAGATGGTGCCAAGCCATTCATGTATCCCCAGAATGCAAGATCTCGCCAAATCCCCGCCAGCTCGAGTACCTCATCAAGGGAGATCGGCTTTGACGAGGTGTCCGAGAAGAACTCGTCGTCGGGTGTGAGGAGGAGGTAGTGGTTGTATAGAGTAGTGAGGAAGAGTAAGCATGGTGCAGCAGGATCTAGCCATCGCATCAGTACCGGGTAGACGAGATGGAGTCAGACAGGCCTTACTTGACGAAAATGTGTCCCATCCCGCTCGCTCTCCTGAGTTCCGCCATCTCCCCCTGACACCTTCCCTCCACAGCCTCCTTCCCAATGCACGCCCTCTTTGACCCTCCATCAGCGCCTCTAGAATCCCCTCCCATTTCGGCGAACCGCGGAATGCGTGCAGCAATCCGAGAACGAAGCTGGCAAAGTCCACGAGCAGCGTTGTTGGCACCTTGCTTGTCGGTGATGTGATGAGACTGGCGAGAGTGGAAAGGTGGGATGGTGAAGCCAAAACGAGGAGCTTCGGTCGCAAATTGGCGGGAAGAGGCGGGCGTATCTGACGAGATGGCTTTCTGGGCGGTCGAACGGACGTCGAGGTCGAAACAAGTGGGATCAAATCGTCCTCCTCATCCTCATCACTGGTTTGCCTCATTGATACATCCTCATCTGTGTCCTCCACCATGCCTTCGGCCCACCGGCCCCATCCCTCGCCGACTTGACTGAGTACGGTGCCAGTAACCGTGATCCACGTTGGTGCTCCCCTAGCGCCGTATCGCTGCAGCATTCCGCCAGTGATGCCGAAGGTCGCGAGGTTGGCCAGAAAGTACGTCTTGCCCAGCTCGGTGGAGAGTCGGCCCTGTGAGAGGAGTCTCGGCTCTGACACAGCAGCAGGTAAGAGGACGGTGAATAACGGCAAGTGAGTCGAGAGGTGTGTGAGCGAGGGAAGAGGAAGGACTGAGGGGAGGGATGGTACGGCGAGAAGCTCGTTGAGCAGTTCGGGGATGAGCGGAGAGGTGGAAAGGGGTTGACATAGGGAGAGCGGGGCGGTAAGGAGGCAAGTGATGGGTTGGAGGTGAGGATGCTTCTTCTTCGGCTGCTGAATTTTGTCAGCTTGACGACGATCACCCTATCAAAGGGCCTACACTCGCAGCGACCAGCTTCTCCAAAGCATCGACGAGGGAGCGCACCCATCCCGCGCTTCCTACCGAGTCCACCAACTGCTCCTTCGCACTAGCTGCTCGCTGAGTACCAAGGCGTGCGTATGAGCTGGGATCGAAAATCACCTCGAGGCTAGAAAGAAGGCTGCCCGCTTGCGCCGTCCTTTTGATAATCAGCTCCGCTCATGAGCAGGAATCGGATCGCTCACTGAGGATTCTGTGCGACGCATTGTAGTATCCGCATGCACAGTATGGCCAGAATGGTGATGTTGTCATCCGATCCTGCTGTTGCTGCGAGAAACCTGCACAATCCCGTCGCTGATCTCTTGGTCAGCAGCGTCTTCCACAGCTCAGGAGGTTTCCAAGCGATGATAATACTTGAACTCACCAGGATCAGCTTCCCTCCCCTCAACGGACCACCTCTCCAGTATCCTCCCTCTCCTCCCACCCTGATCGTCCCCAAACCCATCCATCGTGAGCACAACCATCGCCCTCCCACTCCCAGCGAACCCCCCAGGAACCTCCCCATTCTCCAGCGCCACCAACAGCTCCCTCTTCAACTTCCTCCGCTCACTCCGTCCCCTCCATGCGGCCTGGAGGAAGAGAGCAGCTCGCTCTTGATGGCGTAAGCGTTCTCGAGCGAGTCGTTCGGCTCGGACGGAGGTGAGGAGGGCGGAGGAGGAGGATGAGGTTGTGGTGGAGAGATTCACGCCTCGAGATCGATGAGGTCCATCGAAGGAGTCGTACATGGCGGATTCCATGGGGTGGGGAGGTCGAGCCGGGATAGCTCGGGAATGTCTGGAGTGAGAAAGGTTGAGCGAGAATGATGCACACGGACCAAGAATCCAGTATAATCGCCTCGCCGCGTTCACGTGGTGAATTCGTAATCGTGTAGCGTCGATCAGATACGCATCGATTGCTTGCACCGGATGTAATGCACATAGTCATGTCATTGCATATGGTATGGGCTCATCTAGTAGCCGCTATGATCTACGTACGAAGGAGAGACGGTGCGGCATCGTGTCGCTTGCCAATGTGTGAGAGCGGGAAGCATGTGGTGATGAACAGTGAATGTATACGACGGAGGGGAAATGGGGATGAGCACAACACAACCTCTATGATGCCCCAATCAACACGCCAACCTCGCCATCAACGTCCGCCCTCGCATCATTGTCCAGGTGGTGCGACCTATGAAACAGCCCGGGCCGGATTTCGGGAACGGAACGAACGATGCGAAGCTTCTCGCTTGGTGGGACGGAAAGGGTGTATTTGTCGGCGACGGCTGCTTGCGGCTGACCAAAGGGCGCCTTGGGGTGTGGTCCCTGCGAGTTGAGCTGAGTCTGGCGGAGACGCGCGGCATCGGTTTCCTCGTCGGCGAGAGACAGAAGGTCGGATGATGATGAGGCGGCGGAGCTGAGGGATGGGGTCGAGGCGGTCGAGGAGACAGAGTTCGCGCGACGCTTGAGGTGCTCGACCTCCATACCGCCATCAAGGATACCCACGCGCATCATCGCCAGGAGGTTGTGCGCGGCGTTGGAGTGGTCGTAGACCCCACCGAAGAAGGCGGTCGTTGAGTCAGTACCGATGGCACGCTTGATCAGATGTGCACCGCCTGGGTGGTCCTCTGCGAAAGACGAGCAGTCGTGGATGAATCCGTGAATGGCAACCAGGGATCGCTCCTTCGCCTCGGCCTGGAAATCGTCCCAGCTGATGACAGGAAGCTCATTGCTTGACTTGGGCCACTGTAGGACGTCGCCCTGCTGCTGAAGCAGCTGAAGCTGCATCGTGTATTGACCCTTCCTGATCTCGTTGTCCGGGAAGCGCTTTAGATGAGAAGCGAGGCCGAGGCTCGAAGCAGTCCAGATGAACCACTTGGTCGGGTCGTACTGGAACCACTTGATGGCATTGCGAAAGTCCATCGGGAACTGGTGGTGGAAATTGTGGTACCCTTCGCCGATGGTGCAGAGCGCAGTGATGAAGTGGTCGCATGGAGTGTGCTTGTTGTCAAACGGCTTGTCGCCGAGCCAATGCGCGAGCGAGTTGACACAGAAAGTAGACTAGCCGATATCAGCTGGGCTTCCTTGCAGGGTGACTCGTAGAACTTACGTGGTGCACGAATACGAGCCTCGCAGCACCGGCGAAGAAGAAGCCACCCCTCCAGTCTCCCCATCCGAGCCCAGCGACAACAGTCGGAGCAATGAAGCCGGCGAGAGCAAGAAGGGCGAGATAGTTCTTGTGCTGCCACCTGACTACCTTGTTCCTCGTCAGGTCGGAGATATCAGCGACTCCGATTTTGCCCCTCGGCTTGATGAGCATCCACCCAATATGAGACCACCAGAAACCCTCGTGGGCGGAGTATGGGTCGAGCTTCGTATCGGTATATCTGTGGTGGGCTCGGTGACCCCGCGACCACCACTTGATCGAACCCTGTACGGCACCGGCGCCGGCTACAGATAGGACATATTGAAGAGGTACCGACGCATTGTAAGACCGGTGTGCCCACAAGCGATGGTAGCCGGCCGTGATGCCGAGACCAGTGATGTAGTAATAGATCACACTTCGAAGTATCAGTATGTGCCCGATCACAATGCCACAGCGGCTCACCTCCAGACAATGGTCTTCATGTTGGCGGGAATGGTGAACATGCCGTAGATAGCAAGAGCGGGAGTGAGGGTGATCGCGAGGAGGGAAATCCATTGGGTGTTGTGGAAAAGGGTGCTCCAGGTGACAGGAGGAAGGTATTTCTGCTTCTCGATGTTCGCGGTAACATAGTTATCGGGAATGTGGTTGTCGGGAACCTCGAAGGTCGGCTGTATCGGCTGAATGCCTGCTAGCGCATTGAGGCCTACATGGATATTAGCGCCCAGATCATGAGGGAAGAACGGGTCACTCACCTGTTGGCTGCTCGGCCTTCGCGTCAGGAGTATGAGGTGGCGAGTACGCCGGGTCCAGCTTGTCGCAGGGAGCTGGGGTACCGTCGTAAAGCTCGTTAGGTGGTGTCATAGGTGGGACGGGCATGATGGAAATGAGAGAGAAGGTCTGAGGTGAGGCTGGAAGTTGCTAGGCTCGAAGTCTAGCGGTATGACGTCGGTAAAGGTGAAAGGACGGGTTTGGTCGTGAGGTTTGAGCACTGGAATGCCGCCAGGCCGATGTGTAGTGCCGTGTAACGATATAGTCCAGGTGAGGAAGCTGGTCGTCGGAAAGCTAAAGACCAGGATATGACAGGTTGGAGGAAAATACGAAGATCGGAGGGATCTACCCGCAGTGATGCGGTCTAATATAAACCGCATCACCTTCCACCTAGTGTTCCATAGCGGATCCATTGGGGAAGATCTGCCACGTGGATATCTCATATTTCCCTGAGTCCCCGTTGCCGCCCCAGTGGAATCGACATGGATGACGAATGGGTTAAAGGAGGGGATCATACAAATGGAAATGATCTCGACGGTAGCCTAAAGCCTGGAATTCGACGGGAGCGGTGAATGACGGCTCACGTGTTGACCCCTAAAATTCCTACTCGTCGGATGCGAGGAATAGCCGGGTTGCGGAGATGATCCATTCCAATCGTCCACGTCTAAACTGGACAACTCCACTAATCCTATACTTGCAAAAAGTCAGAAACTCGCGCAATGTCCGAGCAACGCATATTTCACTACATCCCGGAGGGTGCCTGGGCTCTTGTCCGTGCTTCCCGGCTTCCCAGTCTATGTAACTGAAGCATCGCAGATTGAGCCGCTCATCTCGAGCCGTGCCAAATCCCTCATAACAAAGCTTATTGAATTTATGGAGGTGAGTTGCCCAATTCATAAGCTCGGTATTGAGCTTACGATCCAAGAATGACGTCCTTCCCTCTGAGCACCTGTACCACGCCCAAATCTCACCCGATCCCGCTGAACGATGGAAGTCGATCCCTCCGGTCCTCGAGGATCTCAAAAAGCGGGCGAAGCAGATGGGATTATGGAATCTGTGGCTCAGCGGAGGTGAATTTCAAGGGATGGCGGGGGGTGAGGGTGGCGGTTTGAGCAATCTCGAGGTGGGTGTGGCAAATCTTGTGGAATGAGTCTGATTTGAGGCGTTTGAGTAGTACGCGGTGATGGCTGAGATCATGGGACATTCGGGTGTCATTGCGCCGCAAGCTACAAATTGCGCTGCACCAGACACCGGGAACATGGGTGAGACTCGTCTTCTGACATCAGAAGTGAGCTGAAGGAGTCGCTGCAGAGGTCATCGCTCGATTCGGCACGCCCGCTCAGAAGTCCAAGTACCTTGTTTCTCTACTCAACGGGGATATCCGCAGTTCCTTCTCGATGACTGAGTATGGAGGTGTGTAATGTCGTCGATGGCCAGAGCCGTATTGATCCCTTGCCAGTCGCATCGTCTGATGCGACAAATCTCAAGAATACCACCGCCACCCTTTCCGGCTCCAGCTTGTCTCTCTCGGGTCATAAATGGGTGCGTCGCCAACTTTACGAGTGTGGCATCTTCTGATATCCCGCAGTGGATTACGGGCGCCGGCGATCCCCGGAACGCAGTACATATCGTCCTGGCCGTCACCGATCCGTCGAATGCTTCACCGCATGGGCGACATTCACTTGTCCTTGTGGACCCCAAAGCGAAGGGCGTCGAGGTGGTCAGACCGATGACGGTCTTTGGATACGATGATGCTCCGGAAGGTCATTGCGAAGTACGATATCGGGATGTGAAGCTGGATGTGGAGACTGCTGTAGTCGGTGGGAAAGCTGGGCTTGGGAAAGGCTTTGCGGTGTGTCCTCCTTCAGACTCGTCATCGCGTCAGAAGCTGATGACGAGCTAGATCATACAAGCTCGACTGGGGTGCGACGTCGTTAACTAGACATGCAGACTGCTGATCCTGCTCAGACCCGGCCGATTGCACCATTGCATGCGATCTGTCGGGGTCGCTTCGCGAGCCCTAGACCTCCTGCTTCAACGCGTTTCCGACCCTGAACGTACGACATTCGGCAAGCGACTCCGAGAACATGGTATGTCGTCCTGATTACCGTATACTCGCGAAAAACTCATCCAAGTATAGGCACCGTCCTCGCCGACATCGCGCACTCGCGCGCCGAGCTCGATCAAGCCCGATTCCTCGTCCTCTCTGCAGCGAGGCAGATCGACCTCCGAGGCGCGAAGGGTGCGCTCAAGGAGATCGGGATCGCCAAAGTATGCTCACATCCTATCATGTTGCGGCCAATGACTGAGGATGCGACCAGTTTACGGTTCCGACGACTGCCCTGAAGATAGTGGATCGCGCGATGCAAGTCCACGGAGCAGAGGGTATCTGTCAGGATGTGCCGCTTGCATCGATGTATTCGAGCCTGCGGACGTTGCGATACGCCGACGTGAGTTTGCCTTCTTTCGCTAAAGAATTAAGAAGCTGATGAGGGTGGGTTGTAGGGTCCGGACGAGGTTCATATCCAGCAGATCGGGAAGGCCGAGCTTAAGAGGGTGCCCATGCTTGTGGAGCGGACCCAGGGGATCGACGGAAGGAGCGACAAGCTGATGAAGAATGCCGGCATGGTCCAGGCGAAACTGTAAGTAGTTTGGGTCGGGCACGCTATGCATCTTGTTGGACCCATTCCGCCTTGATCACGTCGGGTACCAAGCCGAAAGTCTTCCCTCATGGCTAGGTCAAGGGATTTACTACAGTTAAGAAATCACGTCAGCCGCAGTGATTGAGGATCTTAGCTGATGAGAGGGTACTGACATCCAATGATCACGGCACTTTGAACGGGTCTTGATCAGCACGACGACAAGCTCGAGGCCGAAGTGTGGGGCTCACCTGCTTAGCAGTCTTCCCAACTGCTAGAGCCGCTTGATTCCAATCTCTAGCTCCGCATCGCTCGACGTAGGCGAATAGCCAGGCTTTGTCGTGGGACGTCCAACAGCCATGGTGCGGTGTGAATACTGATCTGGCTTCAAAGCGCGGACTAGGAGATGGATTGAGGACGACTACTTGCGCTTTCAAGAATCACAGAATGAGGCTGATGGAGGTGAGATCGGAAGGAAACTGATAGTTACAATCATGGTACCACCGCGGATCCTTCCTCACGACCTTGACGACCATCAAATTCCGCTTCTCGAGGCGACCCCTTCTGATCCTCTCATCTCGAAGCCTTCACACACACAACTTCCGGTTACGCAATCACTCATTCGTTGTCACACGCGTAGCATCCGCTCCAGACTCGACACAGTCTCACCCTACAAATCGACAACAAGCAAGGTAAACTCCTCTTTTGCTTCTTGGTTCGTGTTCTTGGCTTAGCGGCGTCGTCGTCGCGATGCCCGCTCAACTCACAACGTCCACTACCAGCGACACTACCACCTCGCCGGGATGGAGTAAGGCACAGAAATCCCAGCTGTTCCAGCATGTTCTTAGAAACGGCGAGAAGGACTGGAAGACCGCCGTTCCAGGTAAAACGGGTCAGCAGGTGTATCCGAGCCCACGTCTTGACCATAACCTTGCTGACGCGAACGACAGACTCAGGAACAGTGAAAGTGAGTCTCTTGAGAGTATGCACCCTGCTGACGAGAGATGGAAGACCCAGCTAATGTACATCAAGAGGACGTGCGGGTTCTAAAACACGCATCAAGCAGTTTTGATCTTCCCCCTCCCCCCTGTCAAACCGAGCGTCTCCGTCCAATGTTCCCTCTTATACCCGAAGTTGTAGACCGCCCGCGCCGCAAAGATCCCCCAGAGTACGATCATGCAGAGTATCACCGCCTCGTCCTCCCTCAATCCAAGTCCCGTCTCCCACCCTTCCACAGGACCACTCAGGCTGAGGAATAGCGCAGGGATAGCGGCAGGACACCAAGCGTCGGCAGCAGTCCATCCCCATGGTTTCAAATCTACTGGAGTCTTGAGTTTCGGAATGGGCGAGAAAAAGGATGTGCCCGTGAAGATCATAGCTGGGAATGGGACTGCGAAGATGAAGGGGACTAGGATGAGTGAGGAGGGGGTTGGGCGGATGCTGAGGGATCCAGGGGAGGGGTGGAGGATGGGGAGGATGGAAAACTGGGTTAGGAGGAGGGTTCGGCCGATGGCGTCGGGGAGGGAGAGGAGGAGCTCGAGTGCGAGTGTCGGTCGGGCCGGGAGTAGGGTGAGGAGGGAAGTGCGGGTTTGGATGGCGTCTGTGATTCACATCAGCCTTTTTCTCGCTGGTCAGAAGGGGAAGAAGTACGGGTGAGGCAGAAGAGGAGTGCGACTTTTGGGGTGATGAGCCAAGATGGAGTCGTACCCGTACATACACCTATTAACCCTTATGAGCTGAAGAAATCAGGAGTAAGGGGTACATACAGAGAAACGTCTCCCCGCCAAATACGACGACCATCAACCCGAAAAGCTCCTGTAGCAGACTGGCTCTCGCCTTTTTGACGCCATTCGCTGAGGGAGGATCGAACGCCCCGGTCGCCATCCAGTTGACGACGGAAGAGAGACGCATTGCTCCGAAGACGTCTATGATGGGGAAGGGGATTAACGTATGAAGGGGCGTGGTCAGTCGGGGCGCATGGGTGCGAAGGGCTTTGAGGGTCGTAGCCATGGTGACTGCTGTCTCTCGCTATTCTGAGATGAAAGCAGTGGACAACAGAATGGGAGACTGTTGTCGAGAGACGTGAACCAGTCGGCAGCTTGGAACATCAGCCGAACGGACATCGATCTATCTCCGTAACCACAAGATAACCTCTGCAGAAGCTGCTTCGTCCCTCTTCGAATTCCCCTCGAGGGCGACATGAGCTCCGAAGTGGGTCGCTCGCCTTCCGTGGACATCCCCATCGATCCGGACTTGCTTGAATTGGACGATGGTAGGGATGCTTTCGACAATGATCTTGGCCAGGAACCGTCCAGCGGGGTAGACGATAATGACGAGGATGAGCATGTCCAGGAGGATGAGGATGTGCTCGTTTCGATTGATACGGAGTCTTCGAAACGATACGACGAAGACGTGGGTTTCAAGTGAGGATAGAATTCTCCTTGATCGGTTCTAGATCAACTACTGACAGGACTGGTCAGTCGGTTGGCGGGATATGTGTCGAGAGCAGGGTCAGCGCAGGCGCCCATCGAGGGGGCGGGGGCATATCTCCAGCATGAGATGGACTTGATGGAGCAAGAAGAGCTACCCCAAGCTGCTCGACGTCTAGCACGCAGAGTTCAACCCTTTTCGTTCCCGCGCAGCCTAAGCTGATCAGGTCCAGTCTCAAAGAGCGCATAAACCGACGCACGAGGTCCAACGCCTGCTCGGTCAAGCCAATATGTCCTATATACAAGGCTCGCATCAAGAAGCCATCACCGCCCTACTCGAAATCATCCGATTAGACCCATACGTACAGTCCGCGTGGACGACGCTCGCGAGCTGTTATGAGGAGATGGAGAACCGGGAGGCTGCCAGGCAGATGAGGTTCTTTGGCGCGCATGTGGATAACGACGAGGAGACTTGGAAGGAGCTCGCAGCGGAGTACAAGTGGGTCGAAGTCGTGGTCAGTGGATGGGAGCTGATGTGGCTGGGTTTAGGGGAATCGGACAGGTCCCGCAGTGCTTGTATTGCTTGCGAAAGACGCTCAAGATCGACCCGACGGACGTGGGAACGCTGTTTGAGCTGGCTAGCATTTACCGCGCAGACAAGCAGGCCGGGAAGGTGAGCTTATGACCCACCAACACTTAACCACATCTGATGCGTCATGTAGGCCGTCGACGCATTCAAGAAGATCCTTCGATGCGATGCACCTGCAGCACACAACTTCGAGTTCTTGACGGAATTCCTGCCCCTCATGGAATTGAACTATCAGCAGTCTCTCGCAGCCTCCACCCTCCGCGAGGCGTTCGATTACCACATAGAGCGGTTCAACGGAGAGGGGGAAAACCCAAAGGACGAGCCAAACACGATGCACCTCGGAAACATCGTCGCCCTCACCGACTTGCTTCTCCAATTGGACAAGCTGGAAGAAGGCCTGGTGGTGGTCAAGCGGGGGCAGAGGTGGTTGCAGGGGAGGAGAGATCAGAGATCATGGGATTCGATCGACGATGACCGGGAGTACGACCCTCAAGGCTCTGCGCGAGAGGCTGAAGGAGAGGATATGGAGGGATTCGAGGGATTCGCGCTAGACACAGCTCTTCGACATCGGCTTGCACTGATCCGCCTCCGGCTCGGTGATGACGACGAAGCAATGGTGCGTCGCCCTTTGCTTCGTGGACACTGATGCTGATGAATGCAGGTCCATATCGAGGAGATTCTTAGCCTCGATGTGATGCAGTACCAGTCGCTTTTCCTTGAGATAGGAGAAGCATTACTCAAGCGCGATATGTGGGAGAAAGCCCTTGACTGCTTCGCTGCGATCCAGGAGTGCGAAGGGGTAGGTACTGTCTGACCTATTTGACGAAGCTCACTGCTCCAAAGATTCCGGACGACCCATCGCATATCTACGCCATCGGGATCTGTCATCATCAGATGAAGGAGTTTACCCAGGCGCTCGAGGCGCTTCGATGGGGTGAGCCATTCCGCAGGATCGAGCTCGTGTCTGACATCTGAACAGTCAACCAGGTGAATCCAAGCAATCTCGAAGCTCGCCTCCGCCTCGCCAATGTCCTGGAGGAGACCGGTCAAAAGGCAGAGGCGCTCGAGATCGTCTCCGACGGTGTGTTCCTCCTCAACTGCATCTTCTGTACTGACCTTTGGTAGTGCTTCGGGCTAGAGCTCATCGTAGCCGAGAAATTCCTCAAATCGCATCCACCGCCAATACGTCCCTAAACAAGTCCGAGAAAGCCGCAGCCCGCAAGCTCACCAAACGCGTTCTAGAGAATCAGATGCGCTTGAAGATGCGATCTCTCTGGGATGAAGTCCTTGAAGCAGAACAAGGAATCGATGAGGGTGATCCCGGCGCATTGGATCAATTCATTTATGCTGCTGGCACGATGATTGAAAATTTCCGCCTCGCTAGAAGCAATTTCAGCAAAAGCAGGGTGAGTCGCATACTGCGGGTTGGTAAGCTGATCGGTAGGGCGTTGTGAGGATCCTAAAATCGAGGAAGTATGGGACCCGGAACGATCTGACGAGTCAGGCCATGGCTATGCAAGATCGTCTGGAGCGCGTCATGGGATGTGAGTGGTAGGAGATGAGGAGGAAGCCGCTGACTGAGGTAGTCGAGGAGGAAACGCCGTACGACGAGGGATCGTCAAAGTATCTCACGGTTCGGATGAGCGAGTTTTATGGAATGGGCCGCGAGGAATGGCTCACGCTCATCATCAAGGTTCGCATCATCTCGGAATCTCGAAATGGGGCATTGTCTAACGGTAACAGTACTGCTGTGTGTTAATGGTGAAATCTGAGGAGGACGTGGCGATGGACATCCTAGAACACGTCCTTTGGTCTGGTCTCTTCAACAATCGAAGATGCGAAGTGGCTCTGCGGATGACTATCAACGGTCAGCCTCCTCCTCTTTAGTCAGTGCTCATGCTCATATCGCGCACCAGCTTGTGCCTTGCGGACTCACTCGTATGACAAGATCACCGACAACAGCCGTCGTCTCGCTCAGATGCACCAATTCCGCCCCGAACCCTTTCTCATCATGCTCGCCTCGCTGTGCGGTGGCGGCCAGAAGGCGCACAACGCCTGGCAGAACATCCAGCTGCAAAAGTTCATCCATCGAGAACTGCGGATAACGGATGAGGCTGCGAAGGGGTTAAAGCTGCACTACAAGCCTTCAACCCAGAGATGGGCGCCAATAGTCCGCATCGGATTCAGTAGGAGGCTGGGCGATGATGTAGGGGACGACCCTGAAGAGGAGGAGGACAATAGGGAGGACGGATCGGTCATGCAGTCGAACGATGGGGAGATGGGTAAGGAGGCCCCGCTTCCGAAGACGTCTTCGCCGATCCTCAATGCGATATACGGACAACATATGATCAGCGCAAGAGCGTATCAGAGCGCTCTGTGTAGGTTATTTTCTCTCGGTGAAGCTCTCGCTGAGATCGCTCAGTCTACTTGTTCAGAGCGTACGAGATCACGCAATGTGATCCGCTGCTCTGCTTGCTAATCGCGCAGGCGTTCTTTGGGCGATCGATGAATCGGCAGTCGGACAATCGGAATTACCAAATCGCCCAGGTAAGTTCGGCTGTCAAGCATCTTCGCTTAGACTAATCGATGATCAGGGACTGGCATTCTTGACCAAGTACCGGAAACTTAGCCCGAAGGACCAACGGTCGCAAGAGGAGGTGGAGTACAACTATGGCCGGTCGTTTCACGGACTCGGTAAGCCGGGTCGCTCCGATTGAACCTCGATGCTGACATGAATAGGGGTCGCACATCTCGCCGTCGTGCATTACGAGCGAGTCTTGGACTCGGTCAGATCCCGGATTGGAATTTCGCATAATCCTGAGGTACGTATATCGCAATGGACAATCTTTTCTTGGATAATCATTGCCGAATTTCAGGAGGTCCGACAAAACTCCCTTGCTCAAGAGGCCGCACACAACCTCGTGCTGCTATACGCTGCTTCGGGGTCCGCCGAGCTTGTCGAAGCGAGGTCGGAGTGGCTTGCGATATAATTTTCTTGAGCGATACCTTGCACATGCATACCCTGTCTACTCAATCTCCAATACGATCTCCATGCAAGTACCAGTGATCGGCAAACCCAAAGATTAGGGTGGCGCGCCTACCGATTTTCACACTCCAGGTAAAACCCCTGTGTTGTTGTCTGGCCGCTTTGCTAATATTGCACTGTACGACTTCATCGCCTATCCCATCCTACTTGACCAAATCCACATCGTCCCAATGACCGACACCGCTCCAAACCGACGATCTCGATTCCTGGCCCGCGCCACTCGGGCAGTATCCACCACCTCCTCACTCCAGCCTCTCCATTCCAACCCTTCCTCCCCTTACGGCCGTCGTCCTCTCCGTTCCCCATCCCCCGCTCTCTCCGACCCATTTTCCTCCCAAAACGATCACTTGTCCACCATGGACGGGCTGGACTCCCTCACTCCGCCTACAGTCCCCTTCCGCGGAGATGAGGGATCCCGCCGATCTAGTGTCTCTTCCGATAAATATTCTGGCATGCGCAAGACCCGTCCATCCAGTCTGAGTGTGAATTACGTGCCGGCCAAGTTCACAAAGTTACATGCCCCAGGGACTTGGGCGCATAGGCGGGCTAAGCAGGGAGGCGGGAGGGATGCGTTTGCGACGGACGCGTCGAGGATGGGGATGATGGGTACTGTGGATGATGATGAAGGGGTGGTTTTCCAGTTGGGGAAGGGTGGGTTGAAGAAGAAGAAACCGAGATTGAGGTGGAATCGGTTCAAGCTTGTTCTCTTCTTCGCGAATACCGTCGTACGTCCTCACCACATGGAGGATGACTGTTGACGTGAGTGCGGGGATAGCTCATTGCGTATGGGACGGCGACGTTGGTCTCTGCGATCCTCGTCTGGCTCAACGTATTCTATCAAGCCGATGTCATCCGAGTAGGCAATTTCAAGGAGCTCGTCAGTAAGTCATTCTCCACCTGGCTTAGGATACCCGGAGTCGAGCAACCCTCGCTAATGCTCGAGCAGTCTCCACCGTCGCGGCCTCCTTCATCGTCCTGACCTCACTCGTCGGCTACGGCGGGATCATCCTGAACAATCGAGCCTTCCTCGCAGTCTACACGCTGTTTCTCTGGATCTGTCTCGGTCTCATGGTCGCTCCTGGTTATATGACGTATAAACAACGTACCTACAATCTCGAGGGGAAGATTAATGCGCAGTGGTCCCGCAATCTTGGTCCTACAGGTCGTCTCCGTATCCAAGACGCGGTGAGTCAACCACTCCTCTGGGTTTCATGCCTCGTTCAGTATCTTGTGAATCTGTGATACTGACAGCGGATCGAATTGCTTAGCTTCGGTGCTGCGGGTACTTCTCCCCCTTTGTCGAAGCGACGGTCAGCCCGCTCTGCTACGCCCGCTCCAACTTCCCAGGCTGCAAGAGCCGTTACCTCCGACTGGAAAGACACATCCTCGAGATCTGGTACATCGTCGCCTTCTCACTCGTCCCGACACATATCCTCATCATCCTCGCATCTCTACTCTGTTCCAATCATATCACCTATCGTTTCGGCAAGGGGCTCACGCCGAAGCAGTACCGTCTCGATCTGGGTAGTATGGCAGTCATCATGGACGAGTATGCCAGGTCAAGTCCACTCTCCACCCAGTCTATTCGTTGAGACGCTGATGGGTGAAACAGTCAAATCGCGGCGCAGTATGGTCCAGGTCTAGCGAAAGCAGCGGTCGATCGATCATCACTCAATCTCGCAAACGAAGCGGGCGGTCTACGACCCTACTCTCCGGGATCGAGGACAAACTCATTCACAACCGCCTCGGCGAGCGGGGCGAATCCCACCATGACCAAAGTCACTTCCCGACTCGCACCGGGGATTACAGTGGCGACTGCTGGTTCTGCGCTGTATGACCCGGGAAGAGAAAGCTATGATGGGTCTAGTGTGAAGAATTCCGAGGCTGATCGGGGAGACGATTCGTCGAGATGGGGAGGGAGTGAGAATCATGAGTAGGTCGAGAATGCGTCGCAGCAACATGGACAGGGGCGGTAGTAAGGAATACAGGATCACGAATGGACACTGAGTGAATAGTACACGTTTGTCGAAGACGGATGTCATGATCTTGCACGATGTGACGATTCGTGTCGTCTTCCCTAGTATAGTCATGTACGGCGCCGCCTCTCCTCCATGCTCCGCCTATCATCTCTTGGCGGGCGATCTTGCTCCACCAACATGCGTTCCGCTGAGGGCCGCTCCGACCTCCCCGAGCTCTGACGTGACATCGGTCCAGGTGGTGATCGTGGCCTCGAGCGCTGCTTTGCCGCCTGATCAGCTTGTACCCCTGATGAGCTACGGGGTGAACCCACAGCAAACGCAGACATGGGCTCAGCAAACTCCCTCGGCCGAATCCTTTCCACCAGATCCCTTGTTGGTACCCTATCCATCATATCCCGAGGAGGCGGTCGTCTTTCCATCGCGTCCCTCATAGGCGGACCCCTATCCATCATATCCCTAGGCGGCGGTCCCCTGTCCATCGCGTCTCTCGAGGGCAGGCCCCTGTCCATCGGCATCCGTGGCGATGGTCCTCGATCATTGAGGTCTCTAGGCGGCGGTCCTCTATCATTGAACCCGCTCGGTGGTGGCCCCCGGCTCATCACGTCTCTTGGAGGCGGTCCCCTCCCCATCATGTCCCCGGGCGGCAGCCTGTCCCTATCCATGCGATCCATCAAAGAGCGAGGGGGCATACCCCTATCCATCCTCTCCACCAAATCTCGAGAAGGGTGACGGTCATTCGGACCTGGTGGACCTGGTTGATATGAGTCGCCATTTCGACTCGGTGGGGAACGGCCGAGCGGAGGATGTGGACGACCAAGGCGTGGTGGAGACTCAGGGAGCATGCGTCGGGGAGGCAACGGTCGGCGGCCAAAAGGCGGTCCGTCTCGAGGTCGAGGTGGTCCATCGCCAAATCGGGAACTGAGGGGCGGACGCAGGCCAGGAGGTGGAGAGATGGGACGATAGCCATTGCTGCTGACATTGGTAGACTGGCGGGGGTCAGCGTGAGTTGAGGTATTGCGAACGAGCTCACAAATCCCGGACGCATCGGGCCGTCGCGAGGAGGCAAGTCTGGGGGCATTGGGCGATCGTGAGGTGGACGTGGCGGGTACATGCTCTGCGGCGGCCTACTGTCCAGTTCTCTCCTCCTCGCATTATCGCGGTCAGCTCGCTGTCTCTCGAGCTCATCGTTCTTTCGTCTCTGGTCCGCATCGCGTCGTTTCGTCTCCTCCTCCCGCTGCTTGTTTTCGGCTTCCTTCCTGGCCAGGTTATCCTCTTCCTCCTTGAGGCGCTTCAGCTTCTCCTCCATTTCGGCGCGATCTGCCTGCAGTCGCGCCCGTGCCAGAGCAGGATCATCTGTCCTGGACGTATCGCTCACTGATGTCACACGGGAAGAGAGACCCGCTGCCGGTATAGGTGGAGCACCGACTGCCACAGAATCTGAGCCACCCTTCGCTCCCCACCAGCTCTGTGTCAGGGGCGCAGTATTAGCACCCATGGCGACCCTTGGCGAAGGATCAAAAGGGGGTCGGGGAGGCGACCTCCTCGGCATGCGGGACTGGAAAGCATCAGCCGGAGCGACTGTCTTTGTCGAACGGCGTACATCGGGAGCTTCGAACGGTCTTCGCGGAAATTCGGATGCCCTATGGGGATCGATCGGTCGTTGCCGTGGTGGAGAGCGTGTTCGGTCGTTGGGGAAAGATCGCGGGGCGTGCGGCGGACCGGGACGAGGAGGACTGCGAGTTCGGAGAGCTAGCATTCTTCGTGGTGGGCTGCCTGCTGTTCGCGACAGAGCGAGTCGGAAGTAAGCTGATGTCCGGTTCAGGTGTGCTCTGCATTCCCGGCAGGAGCAAATAGCACAGGTCTTCGGATCAGGTTCAAGCGAAGAGACAGTCATAGAGGCGAGACGACTCGACTGCCTCTCTCGGGTCAAGCCTCCACCGTACCATCATTGGCCAAGACGAGCGCGCGCCGCTACGGGACCGACCGGAATCATCGATGAACGCGGAAAGTAACGTACTTCTGTCCATCGCGGCAAGTCTCGCCGACAGCGGAGGTGATTGTCCCCCATCATCACGCTTGAAGCGTTTCGCCGGTTCACCACTAGGTGAGGAGCTTCTGTCTCGTCGCGGACGGTATGAATCTGGACCGTCGAGCCATTTGGCTGGACCTTTCGGTACATCAGCCGCTTTGGTACGGCGGGCCGCATAAGCCGTCGCGACGGGGTCAGATCCGGCAGGACCTGTAGGAACCTTCTTCTCGGTCGTCTCGACTTCCGGCTCATCAACCTTCACTGGCAGCTCTGGCTTCGGTGACTCAGCCTTCTCTTGTACAGGAGGTGCTGGAGGTGAGTCGGGTCGGTCTTGTAGCACGGGTGCAATCGGCCGCTCCCAGACAGTGGTCTTGGTTTCCTTGTGGTAGTAAAACGGCCGTTTATACTGTGCGGAGTCGAACTTTACCCATCCTTCAGGCAAGGGTGTTTCCTCCTTAGGCGGAGCAGGCGGCGTCTGAGGTGCCTGCTGATCGTCAAATGGGGGATGTTGGCGTCAACCACATCAAACTCGCCTTAACGGTGGTATCGGCCGGTACCGGCGTAGGCGTCTCCTCTTCCGCCTTCGGCGGATCCACGGAAGCGGGTCGAGGTCCTGTAGGCGCACCGTTGGGTCCTCCAGGTCGAATGATCGCTCGTCGAGGACCAGTCGGCGGGGCTTTGCTGGGTCCAGTAGGTGCGCTCTTGCCGCTCATCGATTTGCGGGGCGAGGCGAAGCGGGCTTTGGCGATTTTGCCAGCGTCTGTGTGGGTTCAGCTGAGTGTCCGTATTCCACCTTTCTTGAGTAGAAAGAGGGAACTCGAAGCCACATGCGACTGACCTTCGCCATCCTCCGCACCATCTAAACTGATGACATCCTCGTCTCCCACCTCCACAGCCTCTTCAACTGCGCCTCGTCTCCATTCATCAACATCCACAGACTCATCCATCCCCCAATCCACTTCCTCCTCGGCCATTTTTGGTGACGCCCTTGGGTCTCTTCTTATGACCTCTGATGGAGATCAAGTGTGAGTTAGGGCTCGTGTACAGCGGGGTAGATAAAAGGAGACCGCGCGAGAATTTGGGGAGCGAAGATGCTTTTGCGGAAGGAGGATGCGGTCGGCTCGCCGTTTCGAGCCTCCTCAGAAAGGTCACCTGCCGCCACCGTGCGGTGCAAATTCTGCTTGGGCTGCAGCAGAAGGTTCACCAGCAGTGAGTCGGCGTCCCTCCTTTTAGGAGAACTTGGGAGAAATACAAAAGTAGCTTGATCGGCGTTCAGTGAAGCGGGATTTGCCAGGGATCGTCGAGTGGCACTTTACTACGACTAATCCCAAGGCCAATTTCGACAGTCTCGGCTCATATTAAGCCATTCGGAACGAGCTATATGTTTGATGCATGACGTGGTCTACAAGATCTCTTCTTTCGCTCCCTCAGTCACGCTTCTTCTAAGCCTTAGCATTTGTCTCCGCCGTCAACTTCGCTTGCTTGATCAATCCCGTTGGCGCATCACCTCTCGGCATGTACACCTCGATCAACCTAAGCTTGTTCGGGACGTTGAATGCTTTGTCCGCAAGCAGGTCTGAGAGCTCTTTGGGGGAGTGGACTTCAAGTGATTCGTATGGTGTCTGACCATATCAGTCCAGGTCGTGACCATGAATCAGGGAGGCTAACCTTGCAAGACTTCCCGGCGAGGAATGGCAGCATCATCTGATGATCGTACATCTGGATATCGTTGTATTTCGCCTCCCAACCGTGGATCTGCCGCTCGATCTCGTATCCGTCATTATTGAGCACGAAGAGGTAAGGGTAGACGCCGCGACGGAGCATTGTGCCGATTTCTTGCACCGTCTGGAGAGGTGGTCTCGTCAGCACGCGATATACAAGGCTGGATCGAAGCAGAAACCTACCAGTTGAAGAGATCCGTCCCCGACGAACAGGACTGTGCGCCGTTTCGATCCTTCCGTAGCAGCAAGTGCAGCACCGAGACAAGCTCCCACAGACCATCCGATAGCACCCCAAAGGATCTGCGCAACATACGTCGAGTGACTAGGCAATGCGACATTGGTAAGGCCAAATGAAGATGTGCCTGTTTCCGTAATGATGATATCTAAGGGAAAAGCCGTCAGCACCCTTAAGCCTAATGAGTCTGACCTACCTGTATCGGCGAACCAATCTCCCATCTTCGGCCAGAACCAAGCATGTTTGATCTCCTTCCCGTCAGGCTCCGAGACGAACTTCTCCACTTTGCCTGCCTTCTGCTTCTCAGCCAAGGAGTCGCCGTGCACGGCTTTGGCATCGCGCTTCGACGCGACTGCGTGGAACGACGGGACCAACCGAGGCAGGATGTGACGGATATCGGTGGTTGGAAATGCGGCATACTTTGCGTCAGTAATGCAGGACGGAGCGGAACTCACTCCGACGGTAGTGGTGAAGGAATGCAGTTCCACGGTATTCTTCACATCGATCCCGACAGAGAATGACCCGGAACTTCGCCTGTCAGCGGATGGCGCCATGGACTATGCGACTCACTTGAAGTCGCTTTTCAGCGCTCCCACATACAGCACGAAATCGGCGTCCTCCACCTCCTCGCGCACCGAGTTCAGGCTGTTGGCCCCCGCATAGCAGCCACCGTACAAAGGATGGTGTTCGTCGAGCATTGATTTTCCCACTACAAGCTGTCAATCGTCTACTCTGCTGATCAGTCAATACTACTCACTGGGAGCTGCAAGGTGAATATATCAGCTTTAACGCTGAAGATGGCTTTGGACTCACTCTCGAAGAACCGCACCCCAGCTCCCTCGACCAACTTCCTCACCTCCCCAGCCATCCCAAACCTCCCAGCACACGCGTCAACAATGACGATCGGCTTCTCAGCGTTTGCAAATCGAGCCGTGATCGCTTCGACGACGTGGTCAGTCACTTCATTTCTTGGGGCCGCAGTCGTCGCCTCCGATTTAACCGAAGAGATGGCATTCATCTCTTGTGCACCGGTAGGCGCAGGGAGAGCGGCGGCCGTCGACTCGGGAGGAGGAGCAGAGTGTGGATGAGGCTGCACCACTGTATCAACGGACTCATCGGTGATCCAAGGGATGAACCAACAAGCTTGACTTTCAGTCCCTCGGCTGAGACTTTGCGTTGCACCGCGTCCGTGGGGATCTCGACATATCCAGGCCGACACTGCTCCAGCACATCCCTTACGACTTTGTCAAACGCCTCCGTCCAGGTCGTCGGCGTTGCTGGTACAATCTCGTTCAGCAGAGCTTGTGAGCATGACAGAGGCTGGGACATGGTGGAAAAGGTTGTGAAGCTGCTTGGGGTGTTCAGGGTGTGGTGGAGAAGCGATTGATTGGTCTGAGCTCAGTAGTCTCAGCGACTGGCACTTTAGTGACAAGACGTACCTGCATCGCAGTATTTGGGGCTCCTACGACATGCAAAATTGGGAGTCGTTCCGCTAACGAGCCAGCTATCCCGCTGGAAGCCCGTCAGAATCCCTTCCTGGCCCTGCCCTCGGATACCGGCACTCACCACAGAGCAGAGAGTTCTCCCACACCGAACGTCGTGATAAGCACCGCCAGTGTCCCCTTGACTCGTGCATAGCCGTCGGCCGCGTATGCCGCATTCAGCTCGTTTGCATTCCCGACCCACTCGAGGTCCGGGTCTTTCTCGATATAGTCGAGCCTAGTCTTCCATCAGCAAGTCAGATAATGCCGACGATGGCACCACTCACAGTTCCAAATTGTAGTCCCCAGGGACCCCGAAGACGTAGCGTACACCGCACTGCTTGAGTCGCTCGACGAAGTAGGTCGCAAAGTCGATGGTGTCGGGCATGGTGAAGGCGGTAATCAGTCGCGGTGTGCCACGAAGCAGGTATGACACCTGATCCTTAACGAGAAGCGCTGCCTAGAGGTGACAGAGGAGGGGGAAAGATATTGTCGAGAGTAGTTGAACGAGGAGGAATGTCGACAATGAGCATGAAGACCACGAAGCATCCCGGAATCAACCTACCACGCGGCGAGCGTAACAGGCGTTTTTTGGTGGGAGAAAAAGATGATAGCATGCCCATGCAAGCGGAGGACCGATCCTCGGCATATTGACCCATTGGGCCCACACTTTCCTAGGTCTTCGGAACCATGGCCAGTGCTCGGCAGCGCTCATCACCGCTAGCAGTCAGAACACTTTGGGTTCATGTCCGGTGCATGCGTTCCCAATCCCGTATTAATCCCGTACAAGCGGTGCCATCGCCATCAAGTCCATCCTTGCCCAAAGTACAGCTCGAGCGCATGTCTTGCGATATTGAATCCCAGCAGACTCAGCAGGTACCTGATTTGATCAGCCCAGTGCCCGTCCGTCGCTCTTCAGCAGCACTCACCCGCCGAAGATAGGTAATAACGGTGCTAGCAGAAGCTCATTCCGTGCCACGAACGGCAGAGCTGCGTATCCTAGGTACATGACATACACGTACTGCACCCCCGCTACCAGAAACAGGGTGCTAGCCAACTTCTATCAGCTGTGGCTCTACCATGAACAGGCAGTACGTACTTGCCAAAGAACACGCACACCCAGTTATTTCGCACCACCACCCCCGCGAGTGGTAAGAGCGCAACATACGTCGTAAGGAAGGCCGGGAAGAAGGAGTTTACCGCGACGTCGAAGGCGTAGGTGAACTCGACTCGGTTATCGATGGACGATTGGGATGAAGGGGCGAGCAGGAGGCGGTTGGTCAGGAGGTAGAGGAGGAGAGCGGTAATTAGCGATGTTAGGAGGAAGTCGCCTGGTACCTTCGTCAGCAAAGGTAGTGAGAAAGGGGTGGGAGGACGGACGGAAGATCATGTGGAGGATTAGGGCTAGTGTTGAGCCGAATGATTTGTGGTAGACGAGACTCCAGGCGAAGCCAGCTACTACGGCAGCTTATCAGTCCTCTGTCTAGTTACTGGAGGAAAGCCTCACCAGCAAGGCAGCCAGATATCAGGACTACCATCGCCGGGCTATGAGCTGAGTCAGCTAAGCATCCCGCCAGACATCCCGTTCATGGACCGACACTCACTCATCTCTCGCCCAAACATTCTTCGTCTGCTTGCTACTCCCATCAGCCTTGCTCCTCCTCAACCATGAGAAGGCTGAGCTCACTGATGGTACGTCTGCTTATACACGCGTCTGGGCGCGACAACCAGATATGTCAATTGCCAAAGAGCCAACTCGAAATCCTATCCCCACTCCATCAACAAGCTCTATTTCCTTCTTTGACGATCAGGACCTACCATAGACTTGAATTTCGTCAGCCTCCGGAGCATCACCGGTATACCCCTATCGGACCTCGGCGCCATGCTCGCTCCATAGTCGAAGCCCGGACTGAGAGCTCTACCGTTGGACAAGGGGAGGATGGGGTCCGAGTTGGCCATAGTGCGGGGGCGGAGGCGGATGGTGGACAGCTTGGTGGGATGACGAGTGGTCGGAAGGGGGAGGTGGGCATTCAAGTGGGCGTAGCTGGGGCAAAGGTTTGGAAGGAGGATAGTAGAAATCGGGCTCTCCTAGAGTGATTTCGGAGGCGGAGCGCGCCTTTCAGTTTTGCTTCCGTCTATGTACTGGTTTCCGGGATGTGGAGATTTCGAGCACCTTTAGGGAGGATGCAAGACTTGCATAGGAGTATGATGCAGAGGGTGCATGTGAATGCCCGACGAGATGGGAACACTGCTCTCCAGAGGCTGTAGAAGGGCGAGCTGGTTGATATCCTCTCAACACGGGATCTCCCTGATTCATGCATGTCCGTGGGAATTTTCAGCGATCACCCGAAGTAAAGAACGCCTTTGTCCTTCAGTCGCCCCGAGTCTTCCTCAGCTGCAAACGCCATGTGGTTCACACCAATCGCGGCGACAAGCTCCTTCACCTGGTCCATCACCAACTCCGGGCTCTGGAAAGCTAGGTCCTGAAAATTCATGAGCGTCCAGCTATACTTACCGAAGAGACTCCGCACAGTAAGACGGACAACCCTACTGGCCCTCCTTGTGCCGCTTCCTTTGAAGGATACCAGGAGCTGGTTGATGAGAGTGTCGTCGAAGGTCAAAGGATCCCCGAAACCTGGAGGAGGCGGTGATGGGAAAGCGTTGAGCTTCTCGACATCCTCCATGTCCATGTCCTGCGATTCTCCTTCGCCGTCACGCAGGTTACCATTCATTTGGTTGGCTATAGTGTCTTCTTTCCAAGTTTCGATCTCTGCGAATGGATGATAGCCGCGTGGATGAGCTTGAAGATACTTGTCGACCTTCACGGACAGAAGATGGAAGATGTTGGTACCCTAATACCGTCAATCACGATTCAGTCGATACTGGATGGACCTTACCGGATCGAGGAGGTAAGACGGCCCATACTCGCTCTTGTACCGCATCTTCACACGATCAGGTATCCAGTAGCCTTGCGCAATCAGCTTCACCCTCACCTTATACTCAGATTTACCCATGTACAGCCATTCCATTCCCTTCGCTCCCGCTTCCGCCATATTCAAGACCAAAGCGATCTCTCGTAGCGCCGAGAGCTTTCCCAGACTCGCCCAGGCCCAATCTGGATCCCAGATGAAGTAGACGCTCGAGACGCAGTGAGGGAGGATATCGATCACGGAGATCCCGACGAGCTTGTTGTCGACTCGGTATACTGGTCAAAATCAGCAAGCAGTCCGAAGCTGTCACCTACTTACGGAGATGATATGATCCATACTTCTTAGGCAGACTTTCTACTTCAGCTCCAAACGCGTACTGGATAGTAGCTTCCTAGTTTGCACATCAGGTTGGATCTTTCGATTCTGGCTATACGCACGACGAGTGGGCTGTCGCATAAGAACCGCTGAAATCCCCGTATTGTCACCTTTCCGGGCGGATCGTTGTGTACTTCCATTTGATACCGCTTGTACAGCTCGAAAGTTTCGGATGTCGCTTTGGCCGGGGTTAGTTCAGTCTGATCACCGTCTCAGCAGAGCTTGAGAATAGGGCCTGACTCACCCGAAAGGGATGCTTCCCCTCTTCTGCGAAAACCAGCCCAAACTCCCTCAGCCCTGTGACCCAGCTATCGTTTGCCTTCCCCTTTCCCTTGCCTTTGAAATTCGCATGACCATTACTCTCGGTAGAACCGCCCTCTCCCGGCTTGCTCCCGGTTGATAGGAAGCGGTTGAATCGATTGATTACCTGGCGATGCTTCTTTCCCGGTTTGAAGGACTTCGCATCGAGGCGGATGGTATATTGAGGACAGCAGCTACGAGCCATGTCTGGGCTATAGTCGGAACCATAAATGACCGCTGCGCAAAACTTATAACAGGGAGCTCCATGACTTACTGGTAGACATAATCGCCTGACCGACGCCATCCGCGATCAATCATATTCTGATAGAACTGGATTATGTCAGATGATGCCGGTCATTGTGAAGGAGACCTACCTGACAGGACATCTGCGGTGCTTCGACTATAACACGCATCTTGAGCGAGAACCTCGCAACCAGGGAGACTTTTGCTTACGCCCGTATTTCTTGGATGAAGGCCGATGGCTCCTGCTTCCCACAGGTGTGCAGTACCCGCATGTCGAAGACGAGTAGCCGTATGGCATGAGCAGCGATGGTACACTCATCTCGAATCAAACGGCTACTGAGTGTCTCATCCGTCTCGGATACTCGAACGATCGTCCGGATCCATCACAGCGGAACTCCGCATTCCGACGGAACTCTCGACCCATGCGGGGACTCCACAAGGATGATGCCCGCCGGCTTCCCGACTTCCGCAGCTTCCGTACCAAAGAGCCCGACTCACTGGTCCACCCAACATGCGTCGAGTAGCAGTCATCATCGGTGCAGGTCCCGGGCTTGGAGGTGCCCTTGCACAAGCTCTCTCCAAAACTCATCACCTCCTCCTCCTTTCTCGCTCTCTGCCCGGATCACTCCTCGCGCTCAAGCTCAAGATTCCAGAGGACAAGCTCATCGCCGCTTCCTCCGACGGCTCGCGGTCCACACTCGATGCTGCCATGAAGCAAGTGAAGGAAAAGTGGTCCGACGGAGTGGTCGACGTGGGCATTTTCAACACCGGCGGGAAGTTTGCTCCTGGACATTTTCTTGAAGGGAAGGAAGAGGACCTAAGGGAGAATGTTGAGAGTTCAATGTACGTCCATGTCCTCGTCCACACTCAAATCTAGGACACTCAAGTGAAGGACGGGGATAGAATCGGGGCGTACAATTTCGGACAAACCCTGATCCCATTAATGCTCGCCAATACATCCGACAGCAAAGGAACCCTCATCTTCACAGGTGCGACCATGTCGATGCGCGGCGGCGCGTTGTTTTCGAACCTAGCTCCATCGATGTTTGGTCGTCGTGCCCTCTCACAATCACTCGCTCGTGAATTTGGTCCACAGAGCATTCATGTCGCCCACGTCATCGTTGATGGGATGATCGATACCCCCACAGCCAACGAGAAGACGGGACCGGACAGGGACGGCAAGGTTTGTTTCCCAGAGTGTGTTGGCCGTCAGGCTGATCGGTTACGTAGCGTTTGAAACCGGAGGATATCGCGCAGGTGCGTTGGGCGGATCGGCAGGTCAGATTGAACGGAACGCTGATGGTACGCTCGAAGACCTATTTGGCCATTATCCATCAGCCAAAATCGGCCTGGACACAGGAGCTGGATCTGAGGTCGGTGAACCCATCTTGCGTTGCTCGCCTAGCTGACAGACTTGCAGGCCGTTCGGTGAGACCTTCTGAAAGAACGGCGAGGACGGGTATTGGACCAGATCGAATATGAAGGAGCGACCGTCGACTACCAAAACCAGCTAGTATGTATACGTCAGATTAGTTCCCGTCTGCCCTGTACGCACGGCTCAACCTGTCACCGAATAAGGCTGGACTATCTGCGGCTACTTCAAATGATCGATGAACGATCCCATGCCTTTCGACAATATTTCCAGACATGTTCAACTTTTAAGAAGGAGACGACGGATGGGACGATGATGCATGCACAACCGGGTCAACCGGATCAACGGATACGAGAAGCGATGGACAACAACACGCAGATGCAAGAAAGCAGATAGCAAGCAGGATCGTGAAGCTGGCCAAGTCGTCAAACACGTGATGATTGGTAATGTCATGGTCGTTCGGGAAATGCTGGTCGTTTCGTCCGTGATTGCGTCGGAAAGGTCGTCAAGTATTCGTTGGACACAGTCGTCTTCTACGTGGGAGTCCGGTCTTGGCGGGATCGTCTCAAGATGCGTGAAGATTATTGTGTCAAGCGCAACACCCATACCAGCCCTTCGCCTCGTTCCCCCCCGCCTTCGCATCTTTCGCCGGATCGGTAAGCATCACGCTGTTCTTCCGCCTCAGGGTACGCTCGCGCTCAATCTTGTCCTTTTTGTCGACGAGCAGCGACGAGATCGCCTTGAAAAGCGCTTCAACGCCTAGCCACCCATCAGCTAGAGTCTCCACGGACAAGGGGAAGACGACTCACCTTCTCCCGTGAGAGCGGAACATTCCCCGATCCTGATGCCTTCCACCTCGATACCCCACTGACTGTTCCCCTCATCGCTCGGAGGATTACCATACAACCGGGAATCTCGACCGAGACTGCCAGCCCGAGCCCGTCCGATGGGTTGCTTCAAACCCGATGAAGTGGTCATCGAGAGGAGCTCGCCAGACCCCTTCCTCTTGACTCCTTCACCAAATTCTCCGAGAGTCTCCGCAGCTCCAGGACCCTCTCCCATCTTCCATGCGCGACTCGACCAGTCTTCAGCTTTCCCGCTCGACTTTCTGGACAGGAGGGGACTCGACTCCACGCGGACTCGGACAGGCGAAGCCTTGAGCCGTGTGTCGAGCGGACGAGCAGCAGGGTAGTCCTCAGCAAGACGAGAGAGATTCGACATGGCTCCACCCATACTTGTCGGTCGCGAGTATCCTAGAACGCCGGATATAGAGAACCTCCCGCCGAACCTCCCGCCGGAAACGCCGTGACGAGAAGGTGAGGCGGGAGTCAAACTGGGCTGCACAGACTCAGTATTGGTAGCAGACGTGGCGTCGGTAGGGCTTCGAAGAGCCGAGAAGGAGATTCGTTTGCCTGAGGTGGGAGAGGTGATGATTACTGTTGGAGGTTTGATGGAAAACGGTGCGGATGGAGGCGTGGCGATGGCGAGTGCTTTTGGCTTTGGCGGTGGAAGAGACGGCGTGGTCTGTGAGGTGTTCGATGCTTCCAGTGGCTTCAGCTTCGGGGCCAGAATCGATGGGGTAGACCGGCCTGCGTCCAGCGTGGCGAGGGCGCTCAGCGAGTTGGTCCTTGCGGGCGTCGAGGATGACGCGACGGTCTCGGCTCTCGAAGTTACGCTCGAGCTACGAAAGAGGCTCCGCGAAGATGGCGGAGAGAGAGAATCTTCCGGAGTCGGAGATGGCGGAGGTTTCAGCCAAGTCTTGATGGCTCGTCGTGCTTCATCCAGGCTGCTCATGTCAGTCAAATCCTAAGAGATGCTTGAAGTACTTACCAGACAGCCCGTTTCGCCTGGAGATCCACCTTGCCGCCAACAACGAAGATTACCGTCTCCTTCGGCACTGTCCGCCGCAATTCGTCCAACCAGCTCCGTACATCCCCAAAGCTCGTTCGATCCGAGATGTCATAGACCAGCACACACACATCCGCCCCTCGGTAATAGATGGGCGCCATAGATCGAAATCGCTCTTGTCCCGCCGTGTCCCATATTTGCAGCTTGACACGGACGCCGGAATGGACGAGCTTCCGGGTATGCAAGGAGGAGCCAATCGTCGCCGCTGCTGGGGATGAGGAGAATAGGCGAGTGGTGTATCGAAGGATGAGCGAGGTCTTCCCGACGCCTTGCGAGCCCAGCAGAACGACTTTCGCTTCTAGCTCGTCAGGACCACCAAGATCAGGTGTCGATAGGGGCTCGGTCAAGGTGCGAGGCAGGCCAGGAGCATCATAGTTGAAAGGAGGGACGCGCCCTCCATGTCGGGACACTCTCGATGCGTCGGACCGGAGTCTCACACGCGAATCCGCGGACTGGCTTTCTATCATCCGGAATGAGGAGGGATGGATCGGTGTGTTGCTTCGTCGTATAGGCCGATTCGGAGGTCCCATCGACTTCGGCCTGGCGGATGCGTCAACAGCGGTTATAGCTGGGCTATGTAATTGGCTTTGCGTCCTCGCTCTCGACGAGGGACCTGGCCCGCCGCCGACGGGCGACGAGTCGACCGGGAAAGTATCGATAGATATGGCTGGCAATCCTCTGGGAGTGTCCCCCGAAGAACTATCTCCCGCTACCTGCTCAGCCGCTCCCAGTCGGTATGTCGACTCCTCGGCAGGTGGCGCCAGCTTGACCATCATCTTCGGAAAGAGGACCTTGCTATTCGGCGGAGACGGATCTGGTGTAGGCGGAAGAGGCGATCTCATGGACGGATCAGATCCTTCCAGACCTATTCGAGGCAGCATCATTGGAGGTACTTTGGGAGCTGGAGGCGGGGGTGCAGCTGGAGGCGGGGGTGCAGCTGCGAGCGCATTGGACACAGGAAATCGTGCGGGACCGAGGACTGAGAAGGATTGAGGCATTGGGTAGGGGGAAGAGTGTCGATGTTGGAAGACCGGAAAGGGTATGAGCGGTGGTTTGGCGTCATGGATGGGTGAAGGGAGCTCGGGATGTGCTGACATGGCGCCGGGGGAGGCGTACAGGTCGGTGTTTGGGAAAGCATGTTGGTGTGGTAGTGGGGTGGCGACGACGCTCATGTCTGTCTCCGACGACAGGGTTGGACCAGGATCTATCCGCAGCTACGAATCACTCTGCCACAAGTAAGCCCAGGTATCGGGCGGGAACAGCAGCGTACTGACTGAACTCCGGACGGCCGGCATGGTACTCTTCGTGAGGTGTATTGAATGAGAGTCGGAAAAACAGCTCGACGGGGGACTACGCGCTCACGAAGAAGGGATGGGTGATATGACACGCGGTCTAGGTAACAAAGGACGTTGATCAGCCAACGTATGACGCAATCGACGATCAACGAAGCCCAGCGAGACCAGCTCGGCTTGAGCAATAGCTCGGCTCGTATGTGACTGAATAGCGAGACAGAGAGGTTGACCCACGGATCTATCGAACAAACCCCCATCCAACCGGAACGAGTTTCACCCGTCCTTCAACCCCGTTCCTGGCCGTTGATCCGGAAGACGCGGCGACGGACGACGGGCCGTGCACGACCGATATTCTTAGAGATGAGCTATATACGAGCTGAGGTGTTGACGGGTGCCAAGATGAAAGCGGAGATGGAAGAGAATGTTTTACGATTCGTGATTCGTTATGGGACGTTATTATGGTCGAGCCGTCCCCCTCGTCAAGCGCACATCCTTCTCGTCTCGATTCGTCATCAAGAACAGCCGATGCCGTGATGTGATGTCTTGGTCGAGGTACTGAGATGAGAGGTGCTGAAGAACTCTGGCCAGCAGTGACTTTCGTTTCGCAATCTCTTCGGGGCGTTCCCGTACTATCGGCCCCAGCTGACCCGTGTGGACCGGGCTTCGCGCTGATCACTCCTGATGACTCATTCGGTCCTTTGTGGCCCGCCCAGGTAGATGAATTGGCACTCTAAGAAGAGGAGGTGATGGGTATGTGACGAAGCCTTGTAACTCGACGGGAAGGATGAGTGACTGGTCCAGATGCTGAGTGTTGTCGCGGGTTTATAGGGTGACTTGGGATGTCGTGGCGCGAAGGTTTGACGCGACTGCTTTTCCTGCTCTTTCACCTGGAGACCAAAAACAAATTGGGAATTGAGAATCGACAGTCGAACGAATTATCGTTGCGAGAAATGTATGTCAAGTATCATGTCGAGATGGGGCAAGAAACTCGCCTCGTTTCTGTATTGACAATTACGTGATTCACTCCGGGAGCTTCGGAGGATTCAACGAAAAATGACAACAAAGGTAACGTGATTCCCCTATTTAATGGGACCCCCCCCTTTATTGGCCACTGCATCACATCTACTGAATATCACTCTCCGAAAGGGTCCCCTGCTTGCATATCCCAGTCCATTGACTCAAGCACAGTGTGCACGTCTTCAGGGAGGTCTGGGCTACCCACTGGGACAGCTTTATCCTTCCCCTTCCTCTTCCTTGCAGTTGTAGCCGCCTCCGCATCCCTGACCTTCTCCAAGCACTGTTCGGTAGTGAAG
>JAABUY010000769.1_pt1 | contig 51276 bp, 96 predicted proteins | sample 5560271 | NCBI WGS metagenome assembly JAABUY01 (sample SAMN10711886, study PRJNA513374) | rock metagenome | isolation source: Antarctica rocks | place: Antarctica: Victoria Land, University Valley | reverse complement strand
GTGGTGATTGGCCTCCAGCCAGAGCGCCAGGCGCGTGATGCCCTGGTTGCGCTGCTCCAGCGCGCGCAGCCGCTGGCCCCGCACCGACGCCATGCGGTCCAGCTTCCCTGCGGGCGGTGCAGGCTCGAGTCGGCAGTAGGGTTAGGGTAGGGCATGCAGGCGGGCCGCCCGCCTGAACGCATTAAGCACGGACTCTGGGCTTTGCGGCAGCCGCAGGGAGCTCCAGGCAGCACCCTGTGAGCATTGCGCTGCTGGCCTGTTCCCACCTGAGCCTGACTTGGCAGGTGCCAGCATAATGTCTTGCGCGCATGCACAGTTTGCTTGCGAGCTGCCAGCGCTGCGCAGGACCGCCCCTGCGTGGACGCCACAGCACACAGGACAGCCACGCCCGACAGGCAGGGGGTTCTGCCTGCGAGCCCTGACGCGCGGGCGCGCCTTGCAGGTTGTTGTGCGCGGCCTGCTGGCGGCCCTTGTCATCCTGCAGGGCGTGGCGCTGCTCCTCGATGCCCCGCCTCTGCGCAGCGCTGTCCTGGTCAGCGCCGTGCAGCACCGGGCCAAATTTGGGCCCCAAGCTACAACTTACAGCTTGGGCACGGTTTAGACAGGCTCACGTAGCCAACACGCCGGCCACATGCCTCTCTGCGCATATGCACTCCAGGCACGCGCCGCGCTCTGCCACGTTGCTGTGAGGCTGATCGCGGCGGCGGCATGGCGACACCTTTGCCACGCTCGCGCGCTCGCTCGATGCCAAACCTTGCCCCGCAGCTGCATGGGCCTGACCACCTACCTTTAAAAAGTGCTGCCATGCAGACGGTTGGGGTTAGGGTTAGGACCAAGCGCGGCAAACGCCGGACGAGCGCGCACGCACCTCGATGTCCACGGCCTTGGCCTCATCGCGCAGGCGCATGATCTCATCCGCGGCCTCGCCCTGGCTGGACACGCTGTGCGCGGCAGGCAGCGCGGCGATGTCCGCCTCCACCTGCGCGCGCCGGCGCATGCGCGGCGCGCTCACTGCGTGCTCCTGCGCCGGATAGGTGCGCGCTCGCGCGCGAAGCGCCTCTTACTGGCTGTCTCCAGCTGACACCGCCCAAGCCAAGGCTGCCTGAGGCACACAAGCCGGCTACCTAAGTGGGTCACCATCAGGAGCCGCTTGTCATAGCACCGCCATCCTGTGGCACATGCGCTCAGTGGCTGTGACCTCCGCTGTGTTGCAGAGTCCATCCTCTATCACGCGAGTCTTTGGCGTAACGGTTACTTACAGCGCGGAGGCGTGGCGTGGGCTGGTGAGATCGCGCGCCTTGGCCACGGCGTCTGCGGCGGCCTGCAGCTGGCGCGCCTGCTGCTCGGACTGCTCGCGCAGCACCTGCACCTCGTCGTGCTTCGACTCGATGCCGTCGGTCTGCGCGGCGCGCGCAGGTCCGTCAGAGACAGCGATGCTGCCGGGCTGCACGCAGGGTGCCCGCGCCGCTGGCAGAGCTCCAGCGGCAAGGCGGCTCCTGCCCTCCAGCAGGGTCTGCAGGGCGAGCCTGGGGGAAGCTGCAGGACATGGTTTCTCTTCCAGTTCAGAGTGGGGGCCATGTTGGGGAGGCTGCCCGCAGCACATACATGCAGGGCAGGCTATGCATTGACGCGCGGGCTCGGCTCATCGACACACCGGCACGAGCGCCCCGCCTTTGCTTCTGATGAGACTGCCGCGCGCGGCGGCTGCCGCTCTCTGTCGAGCGGGACGGCCCCACAACAGCTATGAAGCCTTTTTGAGGGAACGGCCCGCCCTGGAAGCGCCGCACCAGGTCGTTGGCTTCTGCGTAGCGCGCTTGGAATTCGCGCTCCAGCCCCCTGGCAGCCGTGGTCTTGGCTCCGTATGCGGCCTTGACAGTCGCCAGCCGCTCCTCCTTGGACCTGCGCGTGCAACCCGGCTGCAGGCAGGGTGCGTGCAGGCCTGCTCCTGCTGCTGTGTTGCAGAGCCGTGCACGGCAACAGCGATGCTACACCTGTTTGCAGGCCGCCGGCAGGGCAGTCAGCAGAGCCAGACAACCCCTCGGCGGCTCATCTGTGCGCAATAACGACTGTCGCTGTGCACGCAGCCGGGGGCGGCCAGGGCTTCTGCAGGGCCTCTTCCTTGGGCGAGCACACCCTTCGCCATCGAGCGCGGTCGACTGGGGCGTGTGAAGCGTGCAAGGGAAGCGGGGGAGCGGAGCGCGCGCGCGCACTTGTAGGGCCCCTTCTGCCGGGCCTGCTCGCGGATGCGCTCGTCCAGGTCCTTCGCGTTGCGCTTGGCCATGCCGACGGACTTCTCGGACACCGCCCGCGCGCGCTCCGCCTCCAGCCACAGCAGCTTGCTCTGGCGCAGCCGCACCTGTGCGCGCATGTGCCGCGCTGGCCGCAGGCTGCAAAGCGCACGTCGCGCTGGCCGCAGGCCGCGCAGCGCGCCGCGGCCGCAGGCGATCAACTTACATAGTTTCGTCAAGTTTCATATAGGGCATCAACCCTTGTCGATCCTGCAGAAGGTTTTGTAAGCCTTGCGTGCAGAGCAAGCAAGCAAGCAAAGTGGGGTCAGTCACTGAGCGCGTCGACAAGCGCCGGGCCGCGCGCCTCCGTCAGCAGGCGCTCGCGCTGCTGGAAGCGCTCCACGTCGCGGCGCTGCGCCTGGTTCTGCTGCTGCAGCGTCGCCAGCTCGGCCTCGGTCGCCGCCAGCGCCTGCGCGCGGCGATAGCTAAACCCTGTCTATACCCTATCCTTTGGCTTGGCCGCGGCAGCGTCTGGTGCGCGGGCTGCATGCTGGCATGCAGCTTGCCCGCGCGCCGCAGCAGCACATCAGGCGGTGACCTGCCTCGCACTCTACCTGCAAAGCAGAGCCGCAGTGGCCGTACCCCTGAGCACGCACGCCGCCTGCCTGCAGACTTGCGCCTACTTTGAGCAGCATCAGCACTTGCTCAGGCATGCCGAAGCACACGCCATCTGCCTGCGGACTTGCGCCTGCAGAGAGCAGCATCAGCACTGGCTCAGGCACGCTATAGCGCCGGCTCTTTCTTTACCACACACGCATGTGCGACCGCGGAAGTGCGGCCCTTGTTGTTGGGTCCAGACACGTGTGCGAGCGAGGGAGCGCGGGCGCGCGCGCCCGCTCGAGCGCGGCTAGCTCGCCGCGCGACTCGATCAGGTCCATGTGCAGCGCATGCAGCGCGGCGTCGCCGACCGCGCGCTCGGTTTCCACCAGCAGCTCGTCCGGCCGCAGCTGCGCGAAGCTGGCCACCTTGTCCTGCGGCAGGAACTGCCGCCCGCCGCACAGCAGCGCACCTCAGCGAGCGCGAAGGCGGCCTCTGATGCCGCGCCTGCCACGGGCTGCACATAGCAACTGCATGTCCTGCGGCGGGAGCCGCCACAGCATGCGTGCTCAGGCGCAACGTGGCAGGTTCAGAGTGAGCTGTGCACAGCCGATGTGCAAACAAGCAGACTGAGCGCCCAGGCCCTTTCGGGGTTTTCCTGTTGGCGGCAGTCAGGAAGGCCTCATCCAAGGCATGATGAGGACACCGCCGAAGGAGGTGCGAGCGATGAGTGCTGGGAGACGCTGCACAGGCGCGGCGCCGCACCTGGCACAGGTTGTCCAGCTGGACGTTCAGCTCCTTCATCTTGGCCAGTACCACTGCTTTGGTGACCGGCACGCCTGCACCCCCCGCTCATGTCAATACGAGGCGCGATGCGCGCTTCTTCTTTACGCAAAGGGGTGCTGCGCCCCTCTGTCAACTTTGTAACCTCCACAGCAGTGCACACCAGCCGCTGGAAGTGCACAGCTGGTGTGAGGCCGGCGTGCCGCACACAACCACCTTGCGACCAGGCTGCGCCCAACCAGAAGCGGTTGGTGATAAAGGCGGGCGCACCGTTGATCTTCCACTCGGAGACGGGGGTGCTGGAGCGCCTGATCTTGTGGTACACCCTGACCGGGTGGCCCTGGCCGCCGCCGCTCAGCGTGATCTCCGTCAAGCCCTCGGCCGCGCCGTGGCGGATGAACTCCTTGGGGTCCTCCGCGCGCCCCAGCAGCTGCGCGCAGCTAGTTTTTCATATTCACCCCCGCTTCCTCGCAGCCCGGCGGGCACTGTCCGGCCCCGGGCGCTGCTGAGGACCTCGCTGTTAGTGCGAGCCGCGAGGGCTGCTTGGCGCGCAGCGCGGTGCGTGCTAGCAGAGTCCCCAGCGCAGGTGTGCGCGTGCGGGGCGCGCCTTGGTGTTGCCGCCGAGGCCCAGGCACAGCGCGCACACGAGCGAGCTCTTCCCGGTGCCTGCACGCCTGGGCCATGTGACCGTGGCCAGACCTCGGGCACCCGCTCCAAACTGCACAGGCCTGTTTGGTCCTGCACTGGTGCTCTGTGGCAGACACAAAAAGCAAGACAGGGAACAGGTGTAACGGGGAGGGCACCATTGGGCCCCAGCACCACGTTGAGCGTAGGGCCGGGCTCGATGGTCACATCCACAAACGTCTGCCGGACGTGACAGCTCTTAGCCTCAGAGAAATTGCAGGTCCTTGCAGACGCGCAGGCTGCAGTCCATGCCGCACCATGAACTGCTTCGCGCGCACTTTGATGATGCTGCCCTTTGCAAACTCCCTGCGCGCGAGCACACAACGTCGGCCCCACATCCGGGTGCTCAGTGCCGGTGCCAGCTGAGGAGCTGGGCTCGCACTCAAGCCGACGGCGCTTGGGGCTGAGCAGTCCATCTGTGCTCCCCTCGCGGCCGCGCCGCAGCGGCATTGACATTGTGGCTCCTTGGCAGCTCGAGAGCCACCTCGGCAGAGCTGATGGTGACGTAGAGGAAGGTGGACGAGTTTTAAATGTGCTGCCTGAAGGTTTGGCAGCAGGCCTGCCAGGGCTTGCACAGCAACTCCTGCTGAGTACTTGGCACCAGGGCACACATACATGTATTGTTAACACGCGCCAGGGCCTGTTTCTGTAGTCCGCTCACGCGCTGCATCGATCTGACAGTGATCTGTGCCGCCCATCCGCGTGTTGACCTGATCTGGAGGCACTGGCGCGGCAGTGCGGTGCTGCCGGCAGCCGCGCAGGCCATCACTGCCCAGTGAACAGGAGGCAGGAGCCTGTCCTGCCGAACAGCGTCCACAATAAAAATCGAAGGCGGCTTGGCCGCTCCGGTTGGGGAGCGTGCGCCTCAATGGCGCAGCGTGAGCAAGGTGCTCAGGCAGAGCGCTCCCCTGCCCGGCACAACAGCCCTGCCTCGGCTGCCGGGCGGCAGCGCGCCCTGGTGTACGCCGGCGAGGGCGCCGGCACGCGCTCCGTGCTGAGCGCGCTGGAGAGCCTGCGCGCGGCGCTGCCCGCAGACGCACGGGTGCGCTCTGCGTGCTGGCTCGGCGCCTGCGGACCGGTAGTCTGGCCTGCTCTGCTGCCTGGCTGAGCCCTCTTCTCAGAAGAGTCTTCTGCACCAGCAGAAGCCTACAGAGGGAAAAGGGGGCACCCCCGGCACCTTATGCTGCACAGTCTGCGCCCCGAGCACTGGTCGCAGCGGATCACCAGCCGGTGCACGGAAACATTGGGAGCTCTCCTGCGTGCTGCGCCTGGCGCGCACGCGCCTGGCGACAGCCTAGCCGCTGCCGCGTAGGTGGAAAGCTTTGCAGAGGCGGAGCTGCTGGAGGGCGCATGGCTGGAGGACTGCGCGCTGCTGGTCCTGCCGGGCGGCGCCGACCTGCCCTACTGCCGGCAGCTCAACGGCGGCGGCAACCGCCTCATACGCCGTGCGCCGCCGCCGACCCCGCAGCCCACGTGCTGCAGAGAGGGTCAGACTGCGCATGTCCGGCCTATCAAGCGTTCTCACCCCAAACACCCCCCTGCCCTCGATTTTCACCACAGCATATCTCTGCCGCTTACTTGTGGCGCACATGCAGCAGAAAGGGACAGGCCTCGCTGTCTGGCCCCGTCAGGCGTCCTCGCCGTCGCGGCGAGGGGCGGGCCGCGCGCAATCCCGGCTGGCCACCCAGGGTCCCCGCAGGCCTGGTGGACGGCATGCGTCCATGCATGCATGCTCACAGCCGCATGCCGCTGCAGCCGTCCCGCTGGCCAAGCTGAAATGTTGCGCTGCCCGCAGAAGCCCAGGATATGTGCATGCTTAGAGACCGCTGTGCCGCGGCAAGGGTTTGTGGAGGGCGGCGGCGCGTACCTGGGCCTGTGCGCGGGCGCCTACTACGCCTGCCGGCGCGTCGAGTTCGAGGTTGGCAGCCGGCGCGCGCCCCAGCCCGGCGCGCTTGATTCACCCGGTCAACCCTGCGTGTGTACCGGCTCCCACGCCTGGGCATATCCTCAATCATCGCGCGGGCGGTAGGAGCTCGCAAACACGCAGTCGCGTCAGGCAAGTCTGCTGTGGCTGGGCGCTGTGTTCCGGCGCGCTCGACACGTAGGGCATCATCTGCAAGGGAGGACAGCGATGCTGGCTGACGCCAGCATCAACAAACAGCTCACACATGCCCTGATGCAAGGGTTGCAGCGCCAGGCCGGAGGTGGTTCATGCGTGCAAGCAGCTGACGCAAACAGGACCTCGAGCAGAAACGACTGCGGCGCGGGGCGACAGGCAGCCAGTCATCAGACTAAGCAGTGTATCTGCACCAGTGTGAATGGTTACACGAGCGCGAGGCCCGAGTGGCGCGCTGCAAACTGCAGGCTGGAGGTGGTCGGCGAGCGCGAGCTGGCCTTTTTCCCGGGCGTCGCGCGCGGCAGCGCCTTTCCCGGCTTCCAGTACGAGACGGAGGCTGGCGCAGTGGCGGCCGCGCTGCGCTTCCGGGCGCCGCGCGCCTGCCCCGCCCCCGCGTGCGGGGCTCCCCCCGGACCCGCCGACGTCGCCTGCCGGCCGAGCGGCGGTGGCGGCGCGTGCGGCGGCCCGCCGCGGCCGCCGCCTGCCGCGGCGCTTGTCCGGGAGGCTGTGACGCCGCATGCGGCGCGGAGCTGTGCTGTTGAAGCTGGGACCTTGCCCCACACGGCGCCCACCCGAGAGCCGGGCTCGGAGCCGCCGGCGCCACGCGCCGGCGCTGGCGCCGGCCCCGCGGAGCGCGCGGGGCCGGCGGCCGCCCGCGCGCCGGGCGCGGCCCCCGACGCCCTGGCAGCAGCGCCCGTGCAGCGCGGGGCGGCCTGCGCTGCGGAGGACACGTACGATGACGGCGGCTGGGTGCTGGTCAGCCGGGAGGACGCGCTGCCTGGGCCGCGCGCCGCGCCCAAGCGCGCCGGCGGCCGTCCGGAGGGCGTAAGTGAAGGGCCGGCCACGCAGCGCGCGAGCGACGCGCCGCCGGGCGCCTGGGAGCGCTGCGTCGACTACTGCAACGGCGGGCCCGTGTTCTTCGCGGCTCAGGGGCCGCGCGGCTGCGATCCAGCGTCTGTCCCAGGGTTTGCCGTCCTGGCCGAATACGCGGAGCTGGGCGGCGCGCCCGCGGCGGTGCGCTGCCGGGTCGGCGCCGGCCGCGTAGTGCTGGTCGGCACGCACCCGGAGCTCGCGCCGCACTGGCTGGACGCGGCGTGTGCGTCGGGGGGCCCTGACGGCGAGGGGCCCAGGGCCGGTGCGGCGCCCGCGCTCCAGGCGCGCAAGGCCGGCGTGCGCGAGGCGCTGGCCGTGGGCGCGGCCGCACGGCGCCGCCTGTGGCGCATGTTGCTCAGCGAGGCTGGCATGCACGGCCTGCGGATCTAAACGTTGAAACCGAATGTACTTTGCTGGAAGGAGAGCCTGGAGGGCTGACGAGTGATAGGTTGCAACAGGGCCTCAGGGCCTGCTCCCATCAGGATCATCGTATATTTTCACTCCTCGGTATATTCTCACTCCGTACCTTTGTCCAGGTACCTTTTTTTATCTTGTGCATGTTGTCGCCCTGGTCGGTGCCGATGCGTTACCCAAGCACGGCGAAGCGAGTCCAGGTGGATCAGCGTTGCGCGGCGGCAGCAGTCGCCCAAAGCGCGCGCCGCCATGTCCCAGCTGTCCTCGCCAGGGAAGCACAGGATCAGGAAGTTCGATTGTACGGTGTCATAGATGGGTTTGAGCACGTACTTGGCGGCAAAGATGTCGCCGCCCTGCGCAGCAGATGCCACCTCCCCACGCATGGGGTGGCGTGAGGCAGGGAGGTGGCATCTGCTGTGCGGGGCGTCGACCATTATGCGCCGAAGTACGTGCTTATGCCCATCCACGACACCGGGCACCGGAGCTTGCTGATCCTCTGCTTCCTCAAGGATGACAGCTGGGACATGGCGGCGTGTGCATCGGGCTGCTACCGCCGCGCAACGCTCATCCACTTGGACTCGCTCCGTCGTGCTCTGGCCCCGCAGTGCAGCTGTGGGCGCTGCAGTGCTTTACACCCCGGCGCAACGTTGGTGGAAGGCTGAGCGTGCCGCATGCGGACGCTCACGACTGCTCTTTCCGGAATACTTGGTGCGGTGCCACACTGAGCCTCTGTGCAGTGCAGTTCACGATACGGACACCGTGCGCATCCGTGCGCAGGAGTACTTGAAGCCCGATTAGGCGGCAGAGGTGCACGTATTGCGCGGCGACATGCATAACAATGTCCTACTGTTGGCTGGCGTTGGCACCTCCACCATCGCTGCCACGCATGCTTGATCCCAGCGCGAACTGCGTGCGCAGTTGTTTGAGGGGCCCAATAGCGAAAACGCCGCCAAGCGCTGGCAGTTGAGACGGCGCAGGCCCAGCAGCGTGTCGCAGTTGCACTCGCGAGATTTTAACTGTTTGTGTCTTAACTGCCCGCGCGTGCGTGCCAGTGAGGCACCATTCTGTGGTGCCTGTTTTTCTGTCCGAGCTTGGCACGTGGTTTAACTGCGCCCAGGGCAGGGGCGCTGCAGTGAGTTGAGCAGGCGCAGGCCACTGCGCACGACTGCAAGCTGTTCGAGTCATGACCTGTGCAGACCACTTTGTGCCCCCGTCGCCGCTGGATAGCCTGGCCATGAATGACCTTACGGCGGACTTCAGGGCGGCGACGCCTTAAACTGGGATGTGGGCATAGACTGTGGGGGCTTGCAGCAGAAGAGCTGAGGTACGCCAGATGAGACTTTGAGTGCGGGCATAGGCCCTGAAGAGCTTGTAAAGTGCCCTCGCGCGGCACAGACACAGCATCCTGCACGCCGGCACCCCATTGCTTCCCACGCCTTGCCAAGACATTCCCTGTAGATATGCATATTTCCAAGGGTACCGGCTTCAGAAGACTTCCCATGAGGACCTTGTGAAAGAAAATTCCCAGCTTAAGGGGCATTTCGGAACACTCCCAGTGTGATTCCAGCACTTTCCAGCCCGGTGCACCCACTTCCCAGCGGTACCCGAGACGCCCCAAGGCGTACCCACGGGGTCCGGCTGCCAGGAAATGCTGGGATGTGCTCGGATGGTGCACGGAAGCCTCCATGACCTAGGAGGTAGCCTGACCAAAGCTCTTGGAAGGCTACTGAGCAAACCGCAAGTTGATTACAGAGTGCATGGCGTTGCATGGCAATTGCCATGCAACGCCATGCGTAGGGTCTCGGGATAACCGCTGCAGTGCAACTCGCCTCTTTCCAAGTGAATCGAGTGCCGGCACCAACTCAACCAGCGCGCCACCTTCGTATCAAGCGGTAGTCAAAATGAAAATCTAGGAGTGCAGAGCGCGATGGACAGGAGGAGGTGAAAAGCCCAGTGAAAGCAGCCGCGGCGGCGCCATGGCGGCCGGCGGCGTGCGGGTGGCCTCGGAAATCAAGGACTTGACGAGGATAGAGCGCATTGGCGCGCACTCGCACATCCGCGGCCTCGGGCTCGATGACGCCTTGGAAGCGCGCAAGGTGTCACAGGGCATGGTGGGCCAGAAGGAGGCCAGGAAGGTGTGGCCTTGCTCTGGCAGTCTGTGCTGGCAGCGATAGCGCCAGTCATGCATGCCACTGCTTGCTCACCAGAGAGCATCTCTCTGGTGATGCTACAGTGCACACGTTCTACCTCTGTCACTGCATAGCAGTGACTCCACTGTATATTAGTGCAGAGGCGCCGCTGCGCTGCAACTAAGTGTGTCCGGTGCCTCTTCCGCATGCGCTACCAAGCAGCGGCCAACAGCCTACCTGCTGCCTGGCGCCAATAGCGTCTCCTGCTTGACCACACGCTATGAGATTGCAGATGCACAACAAGCTGGTGACTGAGCACGTGGCCGCCGGGGACGCCAGGCGGCGGGCGTCATCCTCACCATGATACGCGAGGGCCGCATCGCTGGCCGCGGGGTGCTGCTGGCCGGCCAGCCGGGCACCGGCAAGACGGCCATCGCCATGGGCATGGCCAAGGCGCTGGGCGACGCGACGCCGTTCGCGATGATGGCCGCGTCCGAGATCTTCTCCCTGGAGATGTCCAAGACGGAGGCGCTCACGCAGGCGCGTCCTACCTCTTGCCGATGGCACAGCCTCTGTGGTTGCATGGATGGAAAATTAGTGTGCATGCAGGGCGGTAGGCAGATGCGAGGCGCAGGCCTTCCCTGTCAGGCTTTGTGTTTGCTTGCAAAGGGGCACAGCAGCCTGCAAGCCCTTGCAACGGGCAGGGTAAGGGAGTCCATCAGAGACTGTGCAGTTTCTTGATCATGGCATCTATCCGCACATGTCATGTAAGTCAAGGTGGGCACAGCATGCACATGTATCGGGCACCGCTAAGAAGGAAAAATACTACGGATGTGGTAGGTGTTCCACAGTTTCTTCCATGTAAAACACCTTGCAGGGCTGCCTGCTTCTCTGCGCATGCTGTCCATGTGCTCACACTGCACTGCCTGGCTCAGGCATTCCGCAAGGCGATCGGCGTGAGGATAAAGGAGGAGACAGAGGTGATTGAGGGCGAAGTTGTGGAGATCGAGATCGACCGACCCGCGACCGGCAGCGTCGCCAAAACGGTGTGCGCATTGGCCATCACGCGCTGGCACATGTGGCAGTGGTGGTCCGCCATGAGTGCCGCGGGGGTTGTACAAAAGTTGTACAAGTGGGAGGTCAGCTTATTGCTGTCAAAAGCATGTTGCTCATGCTGTGTTGTGGAAGGATCGGTAGTGAGTCACCACTCTGCCTACTTTTCGAGTTGCGGAAAAGGCACACACTGATATTGAGGGCAGGCATCCTTAAGCTGTGGACACACCCTACTCCGGGAGGACACTCGCTGAGATCGGCATGATCAAGGCGCCGGGCGCAAGTCAGAGCCGCGGCGCACGCGCCGCGCGCAGGGCAAGCTGACGATGAAGACGACGGAGATGGAGACGGTCTACGACCTGGGCGCCAAGATGGTGGAGGCGCTGCAGGCGGCCAAGGCGCAGGCGGGCGACGTGATCGCCATCGACAAGGCGTCCGGCAAGGTCACGCGCCTGGGCCGCTCGTTCGCGCGCTCGCGCGACTACGACGCCATGGGCGCGCGCCCGGGGCCCTTCCCGGCCGCCCGTCTCGAGGGGTTGCCTCAGGCGGAGCATGCGCTGATGGCTGCACAGCCTTGACTACGACGCCATGGGCGCGCGCCCAGGGCGCCTCTGGTCGCCCTTTATTGACGGGTCTCCGCAGGTGGAGCATGCCCCGTTGGCTGCACAGCTCGGCCTTTAAGCATCGATTACATGAATGCATGGGCTGCGGGGCAGCAGCCGGCTTGCATAGGGAAGTAGTTCTCAGAGTAAAAGGTAGTTCAAGGATCATCCACAGGCCCAGCTCTTACGCTGTGCATTGTGATTAATCAATTTTTTTGTGTTGGCGGCGGTGTGCGGCAGGGCCGACCACCAAGTTCGTGCAGTGCCCCGAGGGCGAGCTGCAGAAGCGCAAGGAGGTGGTGCACGTGGTCACGCTGCACGAGATCGACGTCATAAACTCGCGCACGCAGGTGCGGCCGGCACAGCAGGCTGGCGCAGGCGTGGCCTGCGCTGCCCTTCCACTCTCGAAGCATGGCAACGGCTTCATCTCCACCGCCAGTCATGGCATGCTGCCAGCTATGCGCGCGCGTACTGGGCGGTTCTCGTGCGTTACGCGCTTGAGCACTGACTCACACCTCACACACACACACGCACCCTGCAGCAGCACAGAGCGGGAGAGCCTGCAGGCCGTCAGGGCTGCAGGAATGGGCGTACCTGAGCTGCTGCAGGGTGCGGGCATGAGGAGTGAGGCAGTGCACAAGCCGTAGACAAGAATCGCCCTGTGCGTGCGCGCACAGCTGGCTGCATGCCATGACTGGCGGTGGGGATGGCCCTGCAGGACTGGGACACACGGACTGCTTGCAACACATGGCCGCGTGCCCATCTCAGCACAGAGCGTCACCTGCATCACGCCGACGCGCTGCATGTCATGGGGAGCCTGATTAGGCGCAGCGCAGGGCTTCCTGGCGCTGTTCGCGGGCGACACGGGCGAGATTCGGGCGGAGGTCCGCGAGCAGATTGACGCCAAGGTGGCCGAGTGGCGCGAGGAGGGCAAGGCCGACATCGTGCCCGGCGTGCTATTCATCGACGAGGCGCGCGCGGCCGCCGCGCCTGCGCTCGAGCCACGTGCTTGGTCGCATGGTCTAACACTGTTGGTGCTGGACAAAACGATGCCTGCCAAGGAGCGTTGCATGTTGAGTTGTGTTGCATCAGAGCAGGTGTTCTGCTGTGTCAAAGCATAAGATGCATGGTACAGCAACTGCCCTGTTATAAAGATGGATGCTTGTGTGACGTGGCGTGCGCGCGCGGCCCAGGTGCGCATGCTGGACATTGCCTTAGACCATGATACAATAACATGCCCTTTTTTCTAAACAATGCTTGTGTGATGTAAAGTGTGCGCGGCCAGGTGCACATGCTGGACATCGAGTGCTTCAGCTTCCTGAACCGCGCGCTGGAGAACGAGCTGGCGCCGATCCTGGTGGTGGCGACCAACCGCGGCATCACGCGCATCCGCGGCACCGCCTACCGCTCGCCGCACGGCATCCCCATCGACCTGCTCGACCGCCTGCTCATCATCTCCACGCAGCCGTACTCCGAGCCCGAGCTGCGCACGATCCTGGACATCCGCTGCGAGGAGGAGGACGTGGAGATGGCGGGTGCGGCGCGGCCGGCAGCGGCACTCGCCTGGGTACCCTGTCGGCGGCGGCTGTGCGTCACAGGCAGTCCTGTGGGGCCACCATTGCACCTTCCTACGAGATGCATGCAGGCACAGGCAACCGGCAGGCAAGCTAGGACAGCAGCCATGCCTGGGCTGCCCTACAACTGGTGGCAGAGCCACGGCATATAGCCGACGTGAAGTTCTCTCAGCCCTAATTTGTAATGTTCGCCCCCAAGCTCTGTCCTGGCTAAGGTGCAGCAAATGGCGGAATCCATATCTGCACAGAGAGCCTCGTCAAGTTGGTGCAGCCACAAGCACCTCTGGAGGCCAAAGCGCGCCACACGTCTCGCCCCTGGCGCGCAGACGACGCCAAGGAGCTGCTGACCAAGATCGGCGCGGAGACGTCGCTGCGGTACGCCATCCACCTGATCACGGCCGCGTCGCTGATCGCCACGCGGCGGAAGGCTGCCGCGGTGGAGATTGAGGACGTGTCCAAGGCGTACCAGCTCTTCATCGACGTGCGGCGCAGCACGCAGTTCCTCATCGAGTACCAGGCGCGCCTCCCCCATGCAGCTGGCTCGGCAGGCTGCTGCCTGCATGAGTGTAAGAGGAACATCCTCATGTGTGCAGCGTACATGCGAGCTACATTCCTTTATGGGCCCCTATCTGGCATAAAGCACTCCTTGGAATGCTCGTCTTGTCAGCCCCAACGTCAAGTGTTCCTGGATCATACATGCTTGTCTGCTCAAAGGGAGGTAAGAGCAGAGGTGCAAGAGATGCAAATCTGGAGTTGGCATTGATGTCTCTGAGATATTTTGCGCCGTGCAGGACCAGTACATGTTCAACGAGCTTCCAGACGGCGTACAAGCGGCCAGCGCAGAGGACATGGAGGCCTGAGCAGCCGGTGTCTAAGGCAGCATGCTCCAGGGAAGGCGGCCCTGGAACACATGCACGGACGCATGGGGCAGGCCAAGGGCGAACACATAGAACGACCAATTTGGCGGCACGGCATGCTGTCAGAAAGCTGTTGTTGTGGCAGCAGTGTAGCAGCAACGCATGCTACCAGGCCGTCCACGCTGCGACATCGGCCTCAGCTTATGCAACCATGCCGCCCGTATTTCACTTAGTGTGGCCCATGTCATGATTGCCTGCTTCTGCATGTTCTGGTGCATCCTGCAGGGACAGGAAGTTTGTAGCTGACGTCTGTGCATCGGAGACGTGGAGGCTCCACGTTGAAGCACTGAACACATGCAACTTGTGCGCACTAGGCATGTCACATCGCATAATCCAGTAAAACGTTCATGCTGTGGTTGGGCAACCTGATCTGTTGCAACAACGCTGAGCAGAACACAAGCGGTGATGCTCAAAACTCCTGACAACCTGATACAGGAGCCATGGCAATATAAACAAGCTGAACCTGTAAACCCATGACCCAGGCATGTACAGGACTGTAAGTCACAACCCGGCAAATGGAGAGCAAGATGCAAGGTTGGCGCACTTAAGTGCACACCAGACAGGTTCACCCTTGAGGCGTGTTTGCCTATGTGCACTTGGCCTAGTGCGTTCCTGCTACAAATTTCCCAGGCAGGCGGCACACCTGCCAGATTTCAACCACCACCAGCCTCATAACCGAGCTGGCAGTGAATGTTGCTGCTTCCGCGGTGCAGCCAGGGCCAACAACGGCTGCGCCATCCTAGCTGCACTGCTCCCACTTCGTCCCTACTTCTTGCGCGTCAGAACGCGCTCCGTGATGGCAAGCAGCGCGTCCCGGCACTGCCGCGCATGCGCAGTGACCGCCGGCGGCATGGCTTCCACCTGCGCGAAGCTCACACGGCCTTCAGAGCATGTGCAAACGTAGTGCTGGGATGCATGCACAGTGCCGTGCATGCACAGTCACAGGGCGGATAGGCAAGGAAACGCATCACCTGCGCTGCCAGGCTGACGCGCTGCGCAAGCTGCGCGCGAGGCTGTAAGAACTGAATATCTGCCATCAGAGTGGCAAAGGAGCGCACCGCTTGCACGGCCAGGCCTGCATGCTGCGCGGCCAGCTCACGCGCACGGTCAATCCCGCGACTGGCAAACACCAGGCGCTGCGCGGCATCCACGTCGCCATTTGAGCGGAACTTACGCTGGATCATCGGCAGCAGCTCCGGAAACTCCTACGCCCCATACGGCGTGCGCGTGTAAACATCTGACCCATATTCGAAGCAGGCATGACGCAGCAGAACAGCCATACGTCTCTGACCCGTAACTTTCAGGCACTTGCAAGGGATGTTATTATGTGTTCGTGAACGGTAGATTTTACTCAAAAGAAATGACCAAAGCCAGCTAGCCAGGTAACCAAGCTAGGCTGTGCTGGTGCATGCAAGGCATGAACGACATGGATATATGCATTGATGTGCACTATCTTGTGCAAGCCTCTGGGGTGAAGCACTTCAGAAACAGGGGGTGAGCAGCGCATGCGCACCTCAGCGGCAAAGAGCACAGGCGCGGTAGCAAGGCCAGAACGCAGGTCGTTCAGCGCCGGCTTGCCAAGCGCGAGCGCGCTACCTGTGAAGTCCAAGATGTCGTCCACGACCTGCAGGGCGACACAATAATCATAAAACTTGCATGCTGGACTGTAACACAGCGCCTGTGAGCATGCTTCAAACACAGCGCAAGTACTGCTGCGCATGTGCGGTCGCCACCTCTGCCATATGCCTCATTAATTGATCGCGAGCCATTGCACAACATACCGTGCTCAGCAAAGGTCACGCTGCGCCCTAGTGCCTGTGCGAGACCGCATCGCGCTGACGACGCAGCAGCAGAGCAAGCCTGCAACCCTTGGGCCAATGAACTTGAAGGCACACCTGCCAGAGCGCACCGCCCTGCCAGAGCGCACCACCCAGGGCGATGCCGGGGCCAGCCGCGCCTGGAAGGCGAGGCCGAGGTGGCGCCCGTAGTCGTGCGCCAGCTGCGCCACCGCGGCCGGCTGACCGCCCAGCAGCGCGATCGCCTTGCAGCTGTTCGCCATGAGGCTGGCCGTTTTGAAGAAGGTCTTCCGCGCGTAGAAGTCCAGGCTCAGCAGCTCCTCCTCCGTCGACGTCATCTGCCGCGCGCGCAGGCCCAGCTGACGGCGGCGGCCTGTGATGGTCATGAGGCAGGGCCCGCCCCTACCACAAAACAATGATTTTACCACATGTCCGTGCTGGCCCCGAAACCCACCGTGATCACACTGTTTTGCACAACAGCTTCAGGTTGTTGACGCACGAGGCGCTGACGCATAACGGGCAGCTCCTGCATGCCTGCGCCGCGCTCCGCGCAGGGGCGCGGCGGCGGGCCGGCGCGCGCCTGCAGGATCTCGCCGGTCACCAGGTCCTCGATGACCTGGCTGAGCAGCTGGATGACCTCGCTGTCGCGCAGCGCGGCGAGCGTCACGCTCGCGCGCGCCAGCAGGAAGTCGCCCGCCAGGATCGCGACCTAGCCGCATGCTGCCCTATCAGTAGGGTTCATGCTATTAGCTTCAGTCCAAGCCCTTTTCATTCCGCCCTCTTCACCATCCAACTCGCATGCGCCAGCAGGATGCTGTCTGCCAGTACCCTACCCTAGCCTCACAGCTCGGTTCCTTCCCGCCTTCCCCACTCCTCAGCCAACCTCCCCAGCATCGCGCTCTGCTGCCGAAGTGCTCGCAGGGCCCTGCAGCTACTGAAGTGCTGTCGGCGGCGCAGACGCAGGAAGCGCCTGTGTGGCTGCGCGGCCGCGCGCCGCACCTTGTTGCCGAAGACGGAGTTCAGCGCCTGCAGGCCCCGCCGGGTGTTGGCGGTGTCGATGACGTCGTCGTGCATCAGCGACGCCACGTGGATCATCTCCGTGATCTCCGCCACGCGCTGCTGCCGCCGCCGCTCCTCCAGCTGCCGCAAGAGGCACCCACCAGACACGTCACACACTGCACACATGTTCCTGCTAAAAGCTTTAATTTCGCGCCTCTGCGCCTCCTACAGCTGCCAGTGCCGCATCGCCGTCCGGAGGATCCCACACGGCGCTTGTGTCAGTCTCCACACAGCCACAGGCTCATCACAGTATTACTTTACCATCTTAGTACTGTGCTGCCCGTCACTCCAGTCCACCCACACGCATGCATTATGTCTTGGAGACCAGCTGCACAGCGCTGTCTCAATACAGCAGCTCGGTCGCTCATAGCTAAGTGCATGCTCTAGCGTAGGCTGCTGAGGAAGTGGCAGAGCAGCGGTGCTCCTTCACAGCCAGCACCCTGCCAACAGCGGCTGGGGGTGGCAAGCAGCGTGCCACGCAGCAGCAGGCGCACCGGGTGGATGTTGGCAGGCCGCAAATCCACCGACAGGAAGAAGTCTGCCGGCGGCCCCACGCTCGACAGCGCCGACGCCAGCAGCAGCAGCATGGTCGGCCGCAGGCGCTTGCCCTCCGCGCCCAGCTGCGCACGCGCGGGCACCTCCACCGTCAGGCTGTTGCACAGCAGTGACGCCTGGGTGCTTGCTGACGCCTGAAAGGCGCAGGCTCCCACACTGTGTCACGTACGCCTTCAGCAGCAAGTCTCCACTCGCCCCGCACCTTGCCTCCATACATGGCTGAGGGAAACAACATCCACGCCGGGTGCCATCAACCGCCTTGCACGCCGACAGCAGCTTGGCCGGCAGCGCAGGGCGCGCCTTAAAAAAATACTCCGCTGCGCGCTCCAGGACGGGGATGCCCGACATGACTCCCCGCCGCAGCCGCTCCGACACGCTGTCAATCTCCGCTTTGACCAGCTGGAAGGGGTCCACGTGCCCTGCATACTGCACGGCCTCCCACCCCTGCCAGCCCCCCAGGCACTGTTTAGCAGTGCCGTCGAGCAGAGGGAGCAGAGCGCCGCAGCCCCGCGCTGGTGTGCAGCCGCGGACAGCCAGCCAGAGCTGCTCATGTCCTCAAAGAGCGCGCTGCACTGCTCGTTTCCACACCAGAGAGTGTGAGCCTGCGGCTACCGGCCGCGGCGCACCTGGACAAAGGCCGCATGCGCCGCTGCTGACCCAGCGACCTCCCGGCAGGACGTGCTAGAGCCAGCCGGGCCGAGCCCCGCCGCAGGCCGCCAGGGCTGCGGCGCACTCTGCAGGAGCAGGCAACCGTTCAAAGCGCCTGCCACAGTGCAGGAGCGTTGTGAGAGGTTGCAGCCGCATGCGTGCCTGTGCAGCTGCTACGTAATCTGGTAAAACACCTGCGCAAGCGCCAACCAAGCCTCAGCGCTGCACAGGTGCTGGGTAGCCTGAGCGAAGGTGTTTGCCGCATACAGACGCGCGCTTGCAAGCGCAAGCACGCGCCTGGTGCTAGGAGAGCCCTGCCAGCGCCCTGCCTTGCATATAAGAACGCTGCTGCTAGCCTACCAGACCGCTGCATAGGAGCCTGCGCCTGCAGACACTTGGGAGAGTGCGCACGCCTGCCCTGCACATCCACAGCAACCTGCCTCTACCACACTTTCAGTAGCAAGCCAGTGGCGGCAGCAAACACAGTGTGGTGGATCTGCAGGCCTGACTTGACTGAGTGAAGTTTGCACGGGAAGGTGTTCAAGGTCTCAGACCAGCTCTCCTGCAATTGGCTGATAGGTAGGGCTGCACCACAGGGCATTAGCACCGACAAGACTGCTTTGCAGGCCCCATGCGGTATTTTTGGGCAGCACACCATCCCAGCACTCGGATTGACTGCATGTCATATGCCAGTGCTGAGGAAAAGGGCCAAAATTAGTGCTGAGCCACGCGTCAGACGGCGTCACTGGGCCCAAGTCGTGCTGCCTGGAGTTGCAGGGGAAACTGTGGTTATGCATTGGGTGAGCTTGATGAAGCTCAGGCTTGCACACTGGACAAGTGTCTGACCACCAACGGAAAGCAGGTGCAAACAGGAAAGCGCATAGGTACCTGGCAAGCACGTCTTACCAGGGGTACCTGGCAAGCAAGTAGGATGCTCGCAAGAGTGCACCACGCATGATGTGCAGCCAGGCCCAGGCCTGCTGCAATGACAGCTAGCGCACGCATCTTGTAATGCAGGCCACATGCAATTGCAGTCATACCCTAACCTGCGCCCATGGGCGTGGGACAGTAAAAGCTCCGCCGCACTTCACTCGCTGCCGTCCCTGTCCCCTCCACTGCTCATCACTGCCCCGCGCTACCCTTACTGCTGCCTGCCGCCGCTGATGCGGACAGAGCTGCCATGCGCTCAAAGAGCTCCAGCTGCGCCGCGCGCGCCGCCGCACGCGTCGCCTCGGCGTCGGCTGCAAAGCGCCCGTCGCGCGCGGCCGCCGCCTCGCGCGCCGCTGCCAGCGCGACGTCCCAGTCCTGCAGTGAGTGATGTCAAAGTGCGAGCAAGGAGGGAATCAAGGGCATGAACAACCTGCTCATAGTGCCGGCGCAGCACGAATAGTCAGCGGACACACTCCAACAAGGCCCCCACACTGCGCGCCGGCGCCAGGACAGCTTTCCAGTCATGCCTGCGGTGCGGCTGCGCCCCCTCTCATCTGCCAGCCTTTGTGCTGCGCAGCACCGCGTTGCATGCACACATGTGTGTCTGGGCGCGCTGCAAGGCAGGGACGCTGACCTGGATGCTGGCCTCCTGGCCGCCGCCGGCGGGGGCAGGCTGCACGGGCTGTGCGCCCCGGAGGCGGCGCCCCGGGAAGAGCTCCATTGGCGCGCCGCCCTTGACGCGCGGCGGCCGCACCTCCGGCTCTGCAGCGCCGGGCGCCGGCCCCATGCCATGGCCTTACTAACCGGGTCAGGCTGCATCAGTTCCTTACATTTTGCGGAGTGCAGTGGTGTGCTGCAGCGGGGCGCCGGAGGGCCGGCGCACCTGGAAACCCTGCGCTGCGCGCACGTGCAAAGTCTGCTGCAGCCGCCGCTGCCGCCGCTGGCCGGTCCTTCTGGCCAGCATTCCAGCTGGCAATGGTAGCCTGTGCGTCACAATGACGTTTGGCGTCCACACCATCACAGTCTTCCTCAGGACTTGCATGTACATCAGACCGGCACATGCGCTTCACCTCTGTGTCGAGTCCCTGAAGGCAGCTTGATCAGGGTTCAAAGCAGGGTCTCCTGCACGACGTCGCGCCTGAATGTAGCGCGCGCGCGAGTCGTCCTCCGCCACGCTGCACGCCCTCTCGTCCGCGGCGGGCGCCACGCACAGGCGCCAGGCGACCGGGTCGCCACGCTCGCCGCCGCGTGGCGGCCCCAGCCCCAGCGCGGCCGCGCCCGGGGGCCACCCGCAGACCCCCGGCCGATCGGGCTGCCGGGGTGCCGCCGCGCCTGGGGGCGCAGCCAGGGCCAGCTGCAGCAGGTAGCGCCCCGGCGGCAGGCGGTGTGCGGGGACCTCGACTACCGCCCCGGGCTCGCCGTCCCAGGCGCCCAGCACCTGCCGCGCAAGAAAGGCTCCGCTATACTGTCTTGGCATATGCATGTGTCCTTGCCCATGGATAAATGCAATGTATCCTTGCTGCATGGACAAAACCTGTGATGATGAAAGGGAAAAGGTAGCAGGACAGTGAGCAATGATCAGTGCCCGAGGCATAATGGGCCGCAGCATGCTCCGCACGCGAGCTGCTTGGCCTGGGGGTTGCGCGGGTGTGCGCCACCGCAGGCGGCGGCAGGGCGACAGGTTCTGTGGTTATGGCCGCGCTCAAGCTCTGGCCTAGGCGGCCGGACATGAGCGGAAATCTCTGGCTTTTGGGGGTTGGCGTGCGCTGTGGCAGCAATCACACTCAACCGATCTGTTCACACATGTTCTCAGGTTTGCCAAGCAATGTGGCAAATGCTGAGGCAGCGCGGGGCTGGGCACCCCTAGCGGGGGTACGCACGGGCGCGGGGACGCCCCACTGCACAGGACCGGCCGGCAGGGCCTGGACCTCCAGGCGGCACGCGGCCGGCGCGGACACACGCGCATGCAGCGCGAGCTGCACATCGGCCGCGCCCGCGACCGTCAGCATGTAGCGGCAGGCTATGCGCGCCGTGTTCGCTGCGTACATGCCTGCGCCGCGCGGCGCACTGCTGCGACTCCTTGGTGAGGCAGGACCTTCTTCTTGTCCTTGCCGAACTAACATATAGTGCTACGCTCCGCTTTTGCACGCTCGGTATGCTCTTCATATTGGCGCTCCGCGGCGGGCCCCAGCTCCACTGCGCGCAGCACTGCCGGGCGGCGCTTGCCCAATGCTCCGCGCATCGCACGCATTCGCCGCCGATCCCACCCACATTGCACACAATGCCACCATGCCCGCGGCCCCAACCCTTTGCCGCGCACCCTCGAAGCGCTCCACGCGCGCGCACGGCAGCTCCGCTAGCGGCGCCAGCGGCCGCTCGCACAGCACGGCCAGGCGGCAGGGCGCCTCCGGCGCGCCGGCCGGCGGCGCCGCCTGCGTCGCCACCAGCGCGTAGCCGCGGGCGTTGGGCGGCAGCGCGCGCGCGCGCATGGCCAGCGGGCTACTGTGCACGACCTGCGCGCACAAGTGAGGTGGAACAGCAGATCCTTACTGAGGGTGCGGCAGGAGGCCGTGCGCCGCACGGCAAGGCGCCCCAGCCTCGCGCGGCCTTCGCGCTGCCGGCCGGATTGTCACCGGCGAGGAGCGGCCCTGACACCCAAGAGGAGCCTGTGTGTGCGCACGGCCTGAGCCCTGGCTGGCAGCAGCAACACCCGCAGCTAGCCTACTGGCGAGTTCTGTAGCCAGGCAGCAAGTCTTGCATGATGTGCCTGCGCACACGCATTCGGCGTCTGTCCTGTGCTTGTCTGGAAGGCCGCCGCGCAGCATGTTCGCACACATGTGCACAGCGGGCCTGCGCATGCCTGCGATGTGTCATTGTCGACGACATACAGCCGCGCGCCGCGGCGCGCCGCGGCGCCGCCGACCGCCAGCTCCACCGCCAGCTGGGCGGGCGCTGCCAGCGTGAGCGTCCGGCGCATGCAGGGCCGCCATGCGCCCGGCGCGGCCGCGGGCCACGTGGCGGCAGCCGTGCGCACGGCCACGCCGCAGTGGTCTGCCAGCAGCTGCGCGGTAGGTAGAGGGCAGGGTAGGGTTGGGTAAGCAGCGGTCTGTCAGCAGCTGCGCGGGTCAGCATGTCAGTCTTGAGCAGGGGCCATCATCAGCGGGCGTATTCATGCGTTGCGCGTGCGTGCATGCGACCGCCGCGCACGCCGCAGACCCGGCAGCGTGCACACGTACGCGCATCTGGCTAAGCATGAGTCTTGTGAGCGAGGAGTCGCACGGATGAATGGGTACAGGCCTGGATGTGGGCTCGACCTGGGTGGCATCGCCGGCATGGAATGGCGTTGATGAGTGGACGCCCACAACGCTCAGGCGGCCACAGCCAGCGGCCGGGCGCAGCAGGTGCCGCCCGCGCGGCAGGTCCAGCAGCGCGCCCGTGCACGTGCCCGTGGCCAGGCGCAGCAGGGGCGCACGCTCATGCCCGGCTGCCTGTGTCGGCGCCCCTTGCACAGGTGCGCCGAAGGCCTCAGCTGCCTCCGGGGGGCCCTGCTGCTTGGGTGTGGGCTCCCACCGCGTGTGCTGGGGCATGGTGGCCAGACTGCCGCTCTCCTTAGGCCCATCACGTACGGCGCCGCTCTCCGTGCCATGGCCCGCTGCGACCTCTGCAGCGCCGCTGCCGCCGGCCGAGCCTTCCGCACACGAAGCAAGCGGTGTTCCAGGGCCCTGGCTAGATTCAGCCGGCATTCCATGCGTGGCCCTGGGCTCCTGAACATCTTCATCACCAGGGTCTACACAGACGCCGTCATGCTCCCGCGTTCCCAGCCCTGCTGCTGCAGGCCCGCCGGCTGCAGATCCTACAGTAACCCTGCCGCCGCCCGCCGCGCCCGCGTCTCCGCCAGCATCCCAGGCGGCGAGCGCGAGCAGCGCCGGCGGCGCCGTGCGCCAGTCGAAGCGCTCAACGTCCAGGGCGCTCGAGGGCCCCGCCATGTTCCGCGCCACGCCGGCCGCCGCACGCGCGCCGTGTGCGGCGCCCGCTGCGGGGTCCGGCGCGCACTTCGCAGCGGCGCCTTGGCTGGTAGCCTGGGTGGGGTTGCGGCTGGCCGCATCAGGTGGCACAAGGGGTGCTTGGGGGCAGGCGGCCAGGGTGATGAGCAGCCGGCTGGGCTCGGGGCTGTCCATGAGCAGGAGCTGCGTTGCCGGCAGCGCATCTGCATCGCCCAGCCTGAGAGATTGGCTCCCGGAGAAGCTCCCCGGGTCCTGCGCAGCGGAACGCTGAGCCTGAGTGCAGACATGCACAAGAGTGCAGCAAGGCACTGAATTGTAAATGCACTTCATGATCCATGCGCTACAGCCATGTGCGCAAGTTCCATAACGTAGTGATGCAGTGCAGCATGCATGTACGACATGCTGGCTCGCATGCCCCGTTGGTCACAGGCTAGGGCGCGCGCGCGCCCCACCTGGTGCAGGAGCAGGCTGGAGCAGTTCGCCGCCAGGTCGCTGGCCTCCACCCACGCGAGCCCGCGCGCCTCCTCCGCCCCCAGCGGGCGGCCAGACCCGGGCCCCGCAGTCTGCGGCGCGGCGGCGGGCTCCGCGCCTTGCCCTGCGCCCTGGGGGGCCCGGCTGTCCGTGCAACGACCCGGCGCGCGCGGGGACTCAGCCGATGGGTCAGGGCTGCGTTCCGTCAGGGCCTGTTTTCCTTCCAGCAGCCCCAGCAGCTGCTGGCCGCGGAAGCGCAGCGTGCGCGCGATCCTGTACTGTCCGCTCGTCAGGGACGCGGCGCGCGCCACTGCGGACGCGCCGCCGAGCCGCGCCTCGAGCGTGATGAAGTCGGCGGCTGCGGCGGCAGCCGCTGCGGGGTCCGCGGCCGGCCGCACATGCACGCATGTGCCGGCATACGCGGCGTGGAGCCCCCTGGTGCGCATGCGGCGACGCGAACAGTCAGTGTGACTTATTATGCACACACGGTGAGTGCTGCACGCTGTAGGCGCTTGGTAGCAAGAGGGGCCATGTATTGCATGCACGCTGGTGCGCCGCGCGACAGCGTGCCTTCCCCGCAGAGTGCGCTGCACGCCGCCGCGCAGCCAAGCATGCGGCGGCTGGAGTCAGACTGCGTGGTCGCCAAGCCAGGCGGATACAGCTCACGCCGGGCAGCAGGGCGGGCGCGCACGCGTGGTCCCGCTCCCATGCGGCCAGCCCCGCCAGCGCGGCTTCTTCTGACCAGGCCGCCTGCGCACACGGCTGCGACCGGTCCGGGCTGTCGCCATCCTGCGCACGGTCTGGCCGAGCACCGGCAGCCCCGAGCGCTGCGCTGGGCGCCTGGCCGTCGCCGGCCGGCGCGGCGCGGCCACGCGCGCGCTCCAGCAGCGCCACGTGCGGGGCCGCCAGGAAGACGACCTTGTCCGGGAGAATGCCTCGGGCCGCCAACTGCGCAGCCTGCGCGCGGGCGGCGCGGCCGCATCACGCACATCGCCACACCGCAACTTCAGGAGCAGACTTCGTCCCGCAAACATCCGCATACCACCAATGCATGTGCTGATGCATCGCCGCATGCAAACACGTGCTCGTCCTTCGAGACCCTCCAAACCGCATGTGATGCGCCTCAGCACGACCTGCCTGCTCGCCGGCTGTGCTGTGCACATCGCAAGGCAAGTGGAAGGCCGGACGCGGGCGAGCACCATTGCACGGTGCTGCGCCTTACTCATTGGCACTGTGCCTCGCTGCATGGGGGCCCGGTGACACGCAAACCCTCATTTACAGCAGATATTCATGGTGATGAGAACCATTTCCTCATGCAAAGGCGAGCGCACTCCTCGGCTACCAGCTGCCATCAGCGCGCCTGAGCCGCTGTGTGCGGGAAGCCGTCCAGCAGCCAGCCGCGCGCCTGGCAGTCAGGCTCCGAGAGGCGAGCTGCAAGCAGGCCCATAAATATATCGTCCGGGACGGCGCTGCTTCCGTCCACGGCCGCATGTGCGCGGCAACCTGCATGTGGAGTCTGGGATTCTGCCAGTGTGTGGCCACATCTGTGCCTCCATGTGAGGCTGATCAGCAGCCAGCTGAGCTTGCTCCGTGCAAGCAGAGCTTCAGCAACACACCATCCAGAGTCGTAATGCGCCTTGCGTGTTTGCCAAAGAGGCACAGAGTTCCGCTGCACAAATCAGGCCAGTGTGGCTGTGCGCTTTGCAAGGCATGTGTTTGCGCAACAAGTAACAGGCTCCGTTCTGCCCGGCAGGGCAAAGATCGCCCCACGCATGGGGCAGCCTGCAGGAGCAGCTTGAAGGCCAGCATCTTGTCAGTGTCTGAAATACCCCTGAGAGGTGCCAGAGACGCGCTGGCGTGTACCAGGCATACGAGCTATAGCGAACTCGCAGGCTACATCATGCTGCGCTCACCGGCGCGGGTCGAGCAGGTCTGCAGCACAGAGGCGAGCAGCGCATCGCGGGACACGAGCGACAGGTTAAACTGCGCCGCCAGCCGCATGCACAGCGTAGACTTATCCGCCGCCATGGGGCCCAGCACCACGACCCTGCCACACGGCGCCGCAGTCACCTAGCTGATGACGAGCAGAGGATTCAGGAGCGCATAGGGTGCATGCTTGGCCGGGCGCGGACCGCAGCGGCTTCTGCCCGCGCACGCGGCACGATGGGTCCCACAGCGGCCGGCCATAGCCCCAGATCGCGCTGGCCGGCAGCAGCGCCGGGTACAGCGCGCTGACTGCCTCGAGCAGGGCTGCGAACATCGCGTCGCCGTCCTCGCTGGCTTCCAAGGAGGCATAACGTGCGTGCGTGCCGTCGGACAGCGGCGCATGTGCCTGCTTCCGCACGCACATGCAAACACGTTGATGTGCCTTTTGCATGCTGCTGCAGCAGCATTCCTCAATGGAAGTGCTTGAGCTGTGTGCTTGGTAGAGTGCATGGCGCATTGGCGGCCGACCTGGCGCCGAGCGGCAGGGTCGTCAGCGGAGCTCAGGAGCACGCCATGGTGTGCGACGCCCCATGCCGCCAGCGCCTCGCTGGACCTGAGCGACTCCACGCATAACACGGGCACCTGCGCCGGTCGCACAGCATGCTCGCAAACCTGTCGTCCTTGCATGAATACTCGGACGTCAGAAAAGTACAGCGACTGGCTGCATGCTGCTGAAGCGCACCTTGTTGCGGCATTGGATGCGGCAGGCGCTCTGTCGCATGCTGCGCCCGCGCTCCGTCTGCAAACGCAAGCACCGATGCTCATGCTCACTGAATCCCGTGTGCTGATCGGTGCAGCAAGCTGGCAAGATATCTGGCGTACTCAGGACAGCTGTTTGCTGCAGTGCTTGAGCTCGCCCCCTAGGCACACGCGCATCTGGCGGGGCGTGCCTCAGGCGCAGCCGCGTTGCTGCGCCCCCTGTTGCACGGCCTCTGCGGCAGCACCTCAAACACGCTGCCCCGCTCATGCAGCAGCCGCTGCAGCAGCTGCACAGCCAGAGGCAGGTCTGCGCTGATGAGCAGCAGCACTGGCGGCAGGGACAGGATGGCGGGGCTGTGGGCTGCAATAGCAGCCATCAGCTCATCGAGTGCGGCGGCTTCATCCGTGGTATCCAGAACCGCATCCGCTGTGTCGTGACAGACCTGCGTGCGGTGTAGAGTGTCAGCTCAACGCAGTGTCAACCGGCACATGCACAGCGCAGGCTTGCGCATGCTCACTTAAAGGGCGATCCGGTATGCAACAGTTGTCCCCGACACTGGCGGAGCTCTGTATGCGAGTCGCATGGAATACCGTTACCTTCTGGGCGCATGCCTCCATTGCTGCCGCGTCTTCACCTGCACATGGCGCCACAATGTGCACTCGCAGGGCCCCGGGCAGCTTGCCAACGGCGGCATTCTGCTCCAAGTCAACCTCCAGTACGCACATCATGCCAGTTGCAGCCACCTGTAGACATGTGTTAAATGGGTCACAAGGCATGCTGCTGCGAGTGAGCCTCCAGTAGCCACATCCCGCCGTCACTTGCAGCAACTTGCAGACATGAGCTGACCTGGCCTTTGGCCGCAGCATTGAACACCGGTAGCGGCCACATGACGCCTGCACGTGTGCAGCACGGCCCACGCACACAGGTGTACGCGGCTCTGCCTACAAGGTGCACCTGCGCGAGTGCTGCATGGGTCGTCCCTGTCAGAGCCAGGCCCTCTTCCCTGGTCTCCGCAAAAGCGCCCTCGTCGACCATGCGCTGCATCGCCTCCCTCTTCAGGAAGCAGAGCGCGCCGGTGTCCCTCTCGCCGCGTTCCGGCCTGCGGCTGGTGTGCCGCAGCGGGCGAGCAAACCTGCCTGGCAGCGCCTGCGAGGCCACACGCGGAGCACTGCTGCACAGGTGCGTAAGCCTGGCCTGACTTCATACAGTCCTGCCACTCACAGTGAAAAGCATGCGCGTCATATCTTTCTTGCAGACCACTCACATTGCGACAGTGCCGAGGTCCAGGTGGCTAGCACATCACCTTGCCGCACCCACCTGTATCAGCATGTCGCCGAGGGCAGCCTTGCAGGCAGTGGCTGGCCCGCACAGCAGCAGCGGCGGCTGCATGGGCGCCGTCTTGCGACCAGTGGCCTGCTGCGCGTCCCTTGCAGGCATGCACGGTACGATACCTGGGCGCTCAGAGTCCACAACGCTATCTATTTCTCCAAGCTGGGCATCAAGGCCCCCTGATGCCTGCATGCACAAGCAATACAGTTCAACAGCCACATTTTAAAAAAGGGACATCAATGGATACCACTCAACGAGAATGCAGCACAGGCACTACATGCGATGCAATGCGTGGTGTGCGCGGGAGTGTGAAAAGGCGTTCGCACCAGCCTGCTGTCAGTGAGCCCGTCAGAACCCGTACGAGGCGCATCTGCCTGAGCTGCTGCAGCCGTTGCGGCAAGTTCAGCGTCATCGTAGCCCACCCTCAGACGCACCTGTGCAGACACCTACCTTGCTGTGGTTGCCGCAGAGGAGGATGCAGCATTCATATGGGAATGCAGGACAGTCATCTGCATTGCTGGCTGTGACACATGTGCAACTGACAGCGCGGAGGGACAAACCTGTGCAGTGCAGCCTGGCCTGCCCGCAATCAGCGCGGAGCCGCACATCTCCTCCAGCCGCGTGAACGCCTTGCTCACCTGCAAACCCACAGCGCACTGCATGCATGTTGCTAGTAAGCAGCCTTATGTGCGCGCAGACTGCCTTGTGAACAAGACGCAAGGTGGCTTTGCACGTCCTAAAATGCACAGCTTGCATGCTGCCACCATATGACCAGGAAGCTCAGCGTGTTGCACCTCTGCTGCGCTGGGTGGGACGCAACAGGCCGTCTGCGGCGGGCGCGGCAGAACGTCCTCGCAGAGCCATCCAGTCAACCACTGAAACACCGGCACGTCGCGCGGGCCAGTCAACTCCAGCACCTGCGCTTCCAAGTTGCACACGCTCGCATCCCCCCCGCAACTTGTTGTCCACATGCATTGCTGGCCCTAGAGTGTTAGGCAGTTTTCTATCAAGCGTACAAGCGGGGAATGGATGCAAAAGGAAGGGGCCCGCACGTTAAAGGCGGCCATCAGCCTGAAGACCGCTTTGGTGAGCAGCAGGGGCCACAGCTGCAGCGGCAGCGCCCCCACCAGCAGCGGCCGGCCCAAAGCATCTACCGGCAGCCAATCGTCCACGGCCACTGCCCGCCAGCAATCAGCGACAAAACAGCGCACCAGGTACCGCCCTGGTCCTGCAGCATGCTGATCATCTGTGCCAGCCACTCCCGCGCGCCCATGCCCTTGACAATGCCTGCAGAGCAGCCATGAAGGACCACGCAGCACATGCTGCATGCACCCCTCCCTCGACTAGGCATGAATAGACATACCAGCATGTCGCGTAGTGTTTTATCATCTCACCGTTGGGAGCAATGGCCGGACGGCCCTCTGGCTCTTGCAGGTGGACCAGCTCCCACAGGAGGGCGCTTCTGAAACCGCTGGAGCGCTGCGTGCAGGGCCATGTGTGTCACTCGTTAATAAAAGCGTCAATCATTAATTGTGATAATGAGCGTCGGTTTGCAAGGAGGTCGCACAAGCGCCAGGACGGCCTCCATTTCGCAGGCGAGCCACGCGACCCCAGGGTGTGCGGGGGCCAGGGCACCGCGCAGCACACCCCCCTCCTCCAGCGACACCAGGGGAGCCTGCGGCAGGGCCGCCAGCTCCACCGGCCGCCGCCAGGCGTCTACGTGCGCAGCCAAGGCGCTGGGCAGGCACGCCAGGTTGGCTGGGTCATGCGCCTCTGTTGCCGCACCTGCAAATGAGCGCTCAACAATACCGCGCCAGCTCCGTCTGCACTTTTCAAGTCGTGGGGCTGCCTGTATCTGTGCAATACAGGACTGAAGCAAGGGCATGCCTGCATCAGGCTTGTCCCGCCCGCCGCACTTTGCAATCTCCCAGGCCGGGAACAGCGAGTCTAGGTAAGAGACGGGTGCTTGGGGTGGCGCCGCGCTCTTCCGGCTCTGCTTGGGTGGCATCTTTGGTGGCAAGCTTGCAGGCTGTCTGTAACTGTTCAGCTCGACACTGGGAGCTAAAGGGTAAAGCCATCAGCCCTATTTTTCAAGCTGGGCAGAGTGCAGCACAGGGCAGAGTGGGAACACCGCTGCAGGTTCAGATCCGTCAGTGCGCTCAGCCCGACGAGCACAGAGGTGCAAAGCGCGCTCTCTGTGCATCAGAGCATTGAGTGAGTGTGCCTCGTACACTCTTACAGCAAGCACGTGCAGCCGTAGCGCTCAGGCAGAGTGCTGCCTTGCGCAGAGCACTGCCTGCATAGGCAACAAGAGCTACCAGTCGGCTGACTCCCGGAAACTGGCAGGAAGTGCGGCAGGCGTGGAGAGCAGGCCCAGAAAACACCTGGCTGGAGAAGCCGCTAGCATCACCACTTGGTCAGCAAACAGGCTAGCTTGCTGCCGAGGTGCGCGACAGCTCTCGCGCAGACTGTTGATCACGCAACTGCGCTAGGACACTTGCTCGCGGGCCGTGGGTTTGTCATCACCTCGTACGGTTTATTTTCCCTGGCCTCTTGTGGGGGCTGGAGGCGCCTCCCGCAAGTGGTTGAGAAGCCGAGGTGGCGGCAAGTGCGGCCACCACCACTTGCCTTGCACTTGTCTTTGTGGAGCTGCCACGAGTTGCACTGACCTGCACTGACCTGCATTTGCACTCTCCGTGTGCCTGCAGGGATGTGAGCTTTGAGAGCCAGCAAGCACAGGACGGGGGTGGGAGCTGCTCGCCTGCGGACCCCGCGTGGTGTGGAGCAGGCCATGGACAGCACGCGGGGCCGCAAGCGCTCGCGCACCGACGACGCTGATGGCCCTGAGCAGCGGCACGCCGCATGACGGAACCCCTGTGCTTGTGCACACATGCTGCGCATACCTGTACCTTTGGCGAGTAGGTCGTGCCTATGCGTACTTGGAAAGTCTGGCATGTAACAGTGGTGTGGTGTTTGTAGCCACACGAGACCAGCGGTCTGCGTGCCGCGTTGCAGGGCTGACAGCGAAAGTAACGACAGCGACGTCGGGGAGCCGTCGCAACCGCGTGCCATCGGCCAGCGCGTGCCGCGCTCTGTGGTGCGGCAGCTGCCCTGCCGTCTGGACCTGTAATGTCATCCTATTTTAGCCTTTGCGAAGGGCTAGAGCGTGTCAGGCTATGGCAGCGTGAGAGTGCGTGCGCTGGTAAGCACACATGCGCAGCCGCAGTGTCACACCTCACCAGCCTTACTCTATAGAGGAATCTATAGAGTATCTGCCTGTGAGTCCAGACAGAAGGATGGAAGGTGTCTGTCAAGGCCATGCATGACCTTGAAGTGTGGCCGCCAAGCTCAAGGCGCGGGAGTCGGACGTGCCACACTGCGATCACGCTCAGCCTGGTCACGTGTACGAGCGCATACGCTGTGTCTGCAGGACGAGGTCGCGGTGGACGACCTGTCAAAGGCAGGGCATGTGAAGAGCGTGCGCGTGGAGGCCTTCAAGTGCCATGACCACTTTGAGGTCGAGTTTGGGTGCGCGCAAGACCAGCTGGCGGTCCTGGGCGAGCGCCGAGCCCATGTTACGGAAGCGTGGCTTGGGCCTTGCATGTTGGTCCTTGCAGATTCTTTTTTTTTGTCAGGTCTCTGCGGGTCATTCAGCGCTTGGCTGATGGCCCGCGAGCGCCCCAAAGCACCGGTGGCATGCCTTGCCTCCTGCATGACGGAAGCATAGGTTGTACACTAATCGGCCTGTTCTGCTCAAGTGAATGCGGGTATGCTGGGCATGGCGCTCAGCCAAAGTGCTGCGCTCCGATGACTTTTACGGCAGGCCTGCGCCTTGTGCAGGCGCCACATCACCTTCATCAGCGGCGCGAACGGCAGCGGCAAGTCCGCGATCATGAGCGCACTGCAGGTGCAGCAAGCTACTTGCTCCGCCAAGTTGCAAATTGAGTCTCGCTCATGCGGTGGACGCGTGCATGCTCACACCCCACACTGCGCTTGCCGCTGTTGTCTTCGCTTTATGATGACAGGGACTCCGCTTTCTCATTGGCTGTCAATAGTCAAGACAAGCTTCTAAGCTTGCGATGTCGCGCACGATGTTTGCCCGCGCAGGCGTGCCTGGGCGTGACCAGGAGGCAGCTGGGCGCCGACAAATTTGGCGACGTGGTGAAGACCGGCTCCGGCTCCGCGCTGGCGTGCGTGACGCTGTGGAACACGGTGCGCGCTCTGGCGCAGGTCCCCAGTTCAGGTTCAGGTTCAGGTCGGCTCAGGTCAGTGCAGGTCAAGTCGGTTCAGGTTCGTATGCGTGCTCCCCAGCTGGGTAGCTGGGGACACGGCGTGCGCGCTGCTTCATGCCCTGGCGCCCTGTGCAAGCCTGATCCCGGCAAGAGCTGCGAGCGCATCGCGGACTTGTATTAACTGATACGCCAGCAGATAATAGCAATCGCAGTTGTGGGAAAGTGTTTCTCCACCGGTTACGCAAGTGAACTATTTCTACCTCCCGATGCACCGGATGTGTCATGCTACCATACCCTCACCCCCCGTGGCCTGCACACACCTGCTGTGCGTGGTTGTTTATGAAGTGTCTGTGTGCAGGGCGACGATGCGTACAAGCCGAGCTTGTATGGGCGGACGATCACGATCGAGCGGCGTATAGCGGCCGCTGGCCACACATCGTGGACGCTCAAGGACCAGGTCGGCCGAAAGGTGCGTACACCTCAGGCACAAGTGTTCACAGGATAACAGTGTGCCGCTGACAAATGAGGATGGGCATGAGCAGGTGTCCTGATTCCCCGCTGTTGCGTCTACATTCGCATTCATATACTTAGCAGCAGGGCAGCGTGGGGCTTTTTTTCCTGCAGCAAGGTTGTCCTGATGATCCCCATGGTATCAGCAGTCTGCGGCGCGGCTCAGCCAAAGCTGCTGATTGAGCCAGCTTTATCTGATTCACGATGATTACCTTGTCATTGGGTAGGCCGTGGCCAAGCCGAAGAAGGAGGACATCGACGAGATCACTGACCACTTCAACATCAACGCTGGCAACCCTGTGCAGTGCCTGACGCAGGCGCGCTCCACCGCGGGCCGCTCGATGGTGCATCCGCGGTGAAAGCTAGGTGTTTGTGCAGGCAGCGCTTTCGCAGCTTTGTCACTTCGCAGCGGACTTATGTGAGACTGTGAAGAAGGCATATGAGGATGATCAACCAAGCTTGCAAGAAAGCACGCAGGCACTCAGCCCCCATGCTCACAGATCAAACCGTGTGTCAGCAAGTGTATCATATGCGCATCCTGCAGAGGCCAGGACCCTATGTGGCTGCACAGCCATGCTGCCAGACCGTCAAGTGCTGAGCCTACATGTTCGGCACTCGGCGGCAGGACATGGCCAAGAGCTTTGCCGGGTGCACAAACGGCAAGACCAAGTACGAGCTGTACGTTGAGGCCACTGGCTTTGACCAGATCATCATTGAACTGGCCAAGGCCCGGCTGGACGTCGACTCCATGAAGGACAACCGCGACGTGATGCAGGCCAGCGTCGAGGCGCGCCCCGCCGGCGCACGGCGTGCACGCCCGTGCACCCTTGCCATCAGTCTGGGTGGTGCCGCAGTGCGCGGCCGTGCGCGCTCCAGTGCAAAGTCCATCGCCGCCTGCAAGAAAAGTCAGTGGTGCTTCATAGCTGGGCACCAAGTGGCTGCACGCTGTGGCTGGAATTGGCCGCACGCAGGAGGTTTTTTGCTGGTAAGCATCTGATGCATGTACGAACAGGCGCTGGCAGTCACGGGGGTGCAGCGGTGGACGGCCACGTCATGCTGAGGCGCAGGCATGCGCATCAGGCTGTCCCCTGCGCCCACTCGCCCGTGTCCCTCTGTGCAGGTCCTGCAGGAGAAGATGAAGAAGGTGACCGAGCGCCTGGAGGCGCTGTCGGCGGTGGAGGAGTTCCAGGCGGAGCGCGGCCGGCTGGAGGCGACGCTGGCGTGGGCGCCCGCGCGCGCGCTGCGCGCCAGCCTGGAGAAGAACCACGTCATGGCGGAGCAGACGGGGCCCGAGGGCCAGCGGCGGGCGCGCGCCCGTGCTCGTCCCGGCCAGCACCAGCGTGTGACTGGCGTGGTCCTGCTTGCTGCGCCGCCAGCAACGGGGCCACAGCATTGCCCGGAGATCAGGGCTGAAATTTAATGCTGCTTCGCTGTCTGTTTCTGAGGTGCATACATTACAGACATGCTCACAGCCAAAGCGGTAGGAGACTATGCATGGTGGGCTGCCAACCGGCCAGGGCGTGTCTGCAAAGTGTGTCTGCAGTGAGCCATGTTGTGCAGTCCAGTAATCTCTTCTTGTACGCCTTGCAGCGCATGTGCAGTGCCCGTGGGCACAGGAGGGTCTCATGTCACTTGGAGTGTGATTTTGCATGCTCTGAAAGTGAGACAGGAACCTGGCCCAGCCATCACGTGGATAAGGCCCGCCCGCAGGTGGAGGGCCAGATCGCCGAGCTCGAGGCGGAGCTGGCCGGCGCCGGCGACGCGGAGAAGGCCGCGGTGCGTGGCAGCCCCGCATGCAACCCTTGTGCAGCAGGCATTCCGGCTGTCATCTTCCCTGCGCATGCGCAGCAAGTGGCCTGGACCCTACCGATCTTCAATCAATATTTTAACCTCTTGATTGACCTTGATACCTTCCTGGCGGCACCCGTGCACAGTGCGCTGCAGGCACTGCTGAAAGCTCGCAAGCACTCGCTCTCGTATTGCACGACTTGGGTTCCTGCCTTGTGCGGGGCTCGTGCTTGCCGCATGGTAAGCCGTGGCGCGGCCGTCAATGCTTGCGGTTTCGTCATGGCCACAGCAGCTCAGCAGATGCCGCGCATGTGGCAACATCGGCGCGCCCACCTCTCCGGCTTGCGAACAGGTGCAAGCCCTGGAGGCGAGCCGCGCCACGCTCGAGGCGCAAGGCGCGAAGGGCGTCGCGCTCGCGGAGGGCATCAACGCGGCCAAGAAGAAGCTGACTGCGGCCAAGCGGGAGGCCACCAAGGCGGCCAACAGCCTGGTCGAGGGCGAGCGTAAGCGCAACACGCTGAAGGACACGCTGACCGCCCTTGAGCAGCGCCTGGCGGCCTCGAATGAGGTGCAGTCCTCCCTCTGTTGGGCTGTGTGAGACTGCTTGAAACCTCACTCAGGTCCGCGCACCCACCTCGCGCGCTTGCAAGGCCTGACCACCAGCTCGGTCAGCCGCGTCTTTGAGTGCCTACTTTGTGCTGCTCAGGGACAATGCGACAGGAGTGCCTGCCTTGACTGGCGGTGCCTTTGGGTTGCAGGACGCTGAGGCGCAGCACGCGGCAGCGTATCAGGACGCCCGCGCGGCCGTCGAGGGCGCCGATGCCACCGCCAAGCTGGCCGTGGTCGTGCGCGCCCTGCCCTTGCAGCCCCGCGCCAGTGCCATATACCCTTGCAGCCCCGCGCCAGTGCCACATTACCCTGCGTCCCCGCGCCAGTGCCATTACACCCGAGCATTCGTTCACGCTGATATGTCACACGCGCTGATGTGTTGAGCGCGCCATGCATGTGCACACACCCTGGACGTCACGGCCAGCTCGCAAGCACGCACAGGAAGTCGAGGTTGTAGGAAGCCTTCTTGCCGTCCGTGGATAGGAAGTCCGGTGAGGCATGTTGCGAAACAGGTCTTCCGCTGGACCCGCACACCTGGCAGCGCATGTGATGACAGCTTGGCCTACACGCGCGGGGCTGCGCAGTCATTCACGGAGGCCCAGGCCGCCAAGGCGGCGCGTGCGGAGGTCGTGCGTGCGAGGCAGGAGCAGGCGGCGGCGGCCAAGCGGCGCGTCAATGAGGCCATGTCCGAGCTGCGCAGGCTGCAGAGCAGCACCAGTGCGTCCGGCCTGCCACAGCCTGTATGCAGTGCCACCGCTCAAGCCCCCGCGGGATGCACATGGGGCTCCAACATGTGCCTGCCACATATGACACTGTTGGCTGATGATGACTGGAGAGGAGCTTTGGCGCTCCCAAGTGGTGTCCCGCGTGTCACTTTCGTGACAACAGCATAGAACAGGAACAATGATGCTGACGGAACAGTCTGCTTCAGGCAAAGCACAGGGCTACAACATGCGCCTCTATGGTAGTGTCTGAGGTGCAAGGTTGCCTACGAGCAGATGTCCTCGTCAAATGTCTGCTGGGACGCATCTGATTATGCCATGAGCAAGGCGCAGGGTGCCTTATGATTTAGCTGGAGCGCTCCGGCTGTGCTCAAGCTGCAGCAAGCTCCCTTCCATCCAGCGGCTGCTGACGCTGCAGGCGGCGCGCAGGCTGTCCCATCTCCAACTTCGGCGGCGCACCCATGCTCAGGCTGCATGGGGCCGTGCAGCAGCAGCAGCACCGCTTCATGCGGCCGCCGCTCGGCCCGCTGGGCGCGCTGCTGAGCGTGGCGGACCAGCGGTGGGCCGGCGCAATCGACGCCGCGCTCAAGTACACGCTGGAGGCCTGGGTCGTACACAGCCGCGCCGACCAGAAGCTGCTCATGGTGCGCGCCGGCCGGGAGCGCGCGGCACGAGGAGAGCGCTGGGAGTGGCACTGTTTTGGCAGGCTGGGCGCACTGCCAAAATGGCAAAGCAGGAGGTGCTGCGGTGCGTGGCATGCGTGCTGGGGCGCCCAAGTCATGCATGGCTCTGTCACTCAGCAGCTGCTCATGGCGCACGCCTGGTAAAGGCATGCACGACTGCAGCGCACCTGCATGGCCCCATCCAACTGACCTCGCCACAACCTGGACAATGAGCCGCAGGCGCAGCACAGTCTCTCCGGCAGCTGTGCGCTACCGTGCCGACGAGCTCGATTTTGAGCTGGCGGGCGCGTTCGCATTGGCCTGTCGCGCACTGCTCACGTCTTTGCGCCGAGCGCGCGCAGGACCTGGCGCGGAGTGCGGGCCTGCACCGGCTGCAGTGCGTGTGCATGTCGTACGACCACCCGCGCCACGAGCTCGGCGCCAAGCCGCAGCCGCCGGAGGGCATCCAGACCGTGCTGCGCACGCTGACGCTGCCGGGCGGCACGCACGGGGCCGTCGTGTTCAACGCGCTGGTGGACCACGGCCACATGGAGCGGCTGGCGCTGGTGAAGGTGACCCTATACCTAACCATACCCTACCCTACCATAGTAGCCATGCAGAGCGGCTGGCGCCGGCTGAGGTGGCGGGCGCACTGGTTTGCCTTGTTGCACACATGCGCCCTCCCTATAAGGCATGATTTCAGAGTGTGATGTGCGCGGCCCGCGGCGCTCAGCGCGCTGCTGCGCGGCCCGACTGCGGCCGCGTGGAGAGGCTGTGCTGGCGGAGGTGACAGCATGCTGAAGAGTGCATTGCTCACACCTGAGGGTCCCCCTGGGGCGGCATTCATGCACAACTCATGCGTGACCTTGATGCCCACCTTCTGCGCATCATCACATGGATACAGATAATTATGCCCGAGGTGCTGCCTGATCATATAAACTTTGCTTTGTGTTCGTGGGGAGAGCCTGCACAGCATAGACTTGGCACGCCTCACACCGGGGGTGCGCGTGCGCCAGGACGAGCGGGAGGGGCTTGCGCTGGCGCGCGGGCCGCTCATGCGGCAGGGCGTGATCACGGCTGCCTGGACCTCCGACGGCTGGCACGCGTACTGCAAGGGTGGCTGCGAGACGGCCGTCCCCGCGCGAAGGCGCTTGCCGTACCGCCTCAGCAAGTGCGCCCGCGGCCTTGGCCGCCCGCGCTGGCTACGCACTGTCAAGGAGCTAGCCGGCTGCTGAGCTTCTGCCACTGTGCCGTGGCTGCAGTGCAAGACAGTGTTATGGCCTGCGGACATGACAGACCAGACGTGCGACTCTGCAATACTATTCGAGCACAAATGCAGGAGGGGTCTGACCACCCAGTTTGAGCACTATTTTACTGTTGCATTGACGCACACCGGCGAGGACGAGCCTTAAAGTAAAAGAGGGGTAATTTCGTAGACAACAAGTAACAGAGCGCCTGCTTCTGCCTTCCATACCTGCTTCACGCACGAGTCTGCCTGCGGCAGGGACATCTCGGCAGCCATCGCCGAGGTGAAGCGTGACCTGGCGAACGCGGAGCAGGCTGCGGCGGTCGCCGATCAGGCGCTCGCAGCGGCGCGCCACGAGGACAGCGACGCCAAGCAGGCGCGTGCCGACAGCCGCAAGGATGTGTCACTCCCTGGTCCTTATGTGCACACTGCGGTGTGAGAGGTCTGTCAGGGCTACAGATCCCACACAAGTGATGCGAAAGACTGCAAGGCTCGCTGCGGGCTTCTTTGGAGTCACGCGAGGCCGCAGTGCGACGTGAGACGATGCTGCTGATATCTCCACGCAATGTACACCGCTGCTGATGCTGTCAAAGGGTTGCCATAGCATGTCTACGCAGGCTCTGGTGGCTTTCCAATCGCCCCCCAGCCAGAACCCCATGCGCCCGCCTGAGCATGCGCTTGCTGCCTGTGCCGGCGTCGGACGGGCTTGAGCCTCTGCTGCGGGTCTTAGGCAGGGCTGCGGGGTCTGAGGCAGGGCTTTGTGCATGCGCAGGCGCTGGAACACGCCAAGCGCGAGCGGACGGCTGCCAGCAGGGTCGCGCAGCAGGCAGCGGCCAACCTGCAGGACCTGGAGGACCGCGCGCCCAAGAACGAGGACGGTGCCTCGCTGGTCGACCAGCAGCGCGAGCTGGAGGCCGCGGAGGACGAGCTGGAGCGCCGCCTGCGCCCCGCGGTGCGCGCGCCTGCCAGCGCGCGCAGGCTGCGTCGGTATCGGGCCTAGCGCAATGCGAATGTTGTCGGGGGTTTGGTGCGTGAAGCTTTCCCTTGCATGCAAAGCACTGTTGACTCTACACACCACACACGTCAACAGCCCTGCACATTGTACACCCTGGCACGAATACCTAAGACGGGGAAGGCCACACTAGCGGCTGCCTGCGGGACAGAAGGGGTTCTGTAGGGTTTCCACACCTCAGGCGCCCCCGCGGCTCTGCGTGCGCAGGACGAGGGCGCAAGGGCGAAGCTGGCGGCGGCGGCGACGGCGCGCGCGGATGCGGAGACGCAGGCGGCCGCGCAGCAGGGCAACCAGGACAGCACCGCCGCCGACATGGACGAGCGCACGAAGGCGAAGGCTGCGGCCGCGGGCTTGGTCAAGGCGCGGCCCCGTGCCAGGTTTCAGGGCGTGACGATGCTGCGGGCTGCGTGGTGGCTGCTGCACGGGTGTTTATTTATTTATTTATTTTTTCGTTTTTTATGCAGAAGCAGCGGAACTCGGTGGGCGGCGCCCGTTGTCGCCTGAGCCTGCCTGCTGCGCCCGGCTGTGCTCTGCACGGCGGGAGCACCGCGGCGCTGCAGCTGCGCTTGCAGGCCGTGCAATTCAAGTCGCAGGTGATGCAGATGGAGGACATGCGGAAGGGTCCTGGGCAGCCAGGCCTGTGCCTGCCTGCGCGCGCTCAGCGCGTCGCGCTGGGTCGGGGGGTAGGTTGCTGACCCTCCCCTATGCTGCGGCAGAGCCTGAAGGAGCAGCTGCGCGCCGCCAACAAGCAGCGCGACGAGGTCCGCACGATGCTGACGCGGCTGGCGGAGCGCATGGACGCCGACGCGATCGCCCTGCGCGAGGCGGTCGCCTTGGCGGAGCAGGCGCGCCCGCGGCCCAGCGGCCTGTCTGCCTGTCTCGTGCGCGGTGGGCACCGAGCGCTGAAGCAGCGTTGGGGCCGGCGTGATGCCGCTGCGGCTTGCAGGGCGCACATCTCGCCGTGTTCACCAAGGCGGAGCATCGCGCCCAGCTGCCCCCCCGGCCCTGACTTCCGAGCGCCGGGCTCACAGGCTGCCCAGCGGAGCAGGTATGCACCGAGGAGGAGTCTGATCAGGCTCACAAGCTGCTCGGCGGAGCAGGTGTGCACCGAGGAGGAGGCCGAGGCGGCCGCGGACGCGCTGGTGGACGGCTGGCGCGCCGGCAGCAGCGCCAAGCTCGCGGCGGCCGCCGCGCGCGACCCGGCGCCGCTGCTGACCGCGGACGCGCTGGACAAGCGGCGCAAGGCGGTCGCCGAGATGATCCAGCGCGCCGAGCGCGCGGCCGGCGGCAACCTGGAGATGACCAGGGCGCGCAGGCCCTGGGCGATGGGGCTCCCGTTTTTGGCCTTGCCGGCTCGAGGAGCCGGCTCTGAGCCCGCCGATGTGCCCTGCATGGTGAGACAGTGCTGGCAGGGTGCAAGCACTGCCTGCTTTGGCTGCGACAGCCCATGGCTTCTCTGAAGCTGAGCAACAGCGCTGACGCGTGCTGCTCGAGGCTGCGGTATGCCGCTGGTGCGTGGGAAGGACATGCTGCTCGTGCACGGGATGATGAGTTGGAACGGCTGGCGTGTTCGCTTGGTGGCTGGAGGTCTGTGGAACGCGTGACCCCGCAAGACAAGAGCAGCGCACAGCCCAAGGCGCCGCAGCTCGCCGCGCGCCGGCCTGCGAAGGCGCAGCCGGCGCGCCTGCAGGCGGGTGCGCGCCTGCCTGGCTTGTGCGAGGCGCATGACACTGATTAGGATTAGGGTGGGTTTCGAATAACGCCCTTATCCTACCCGGCGCGCGCAGGTGGAGGCGGCAGACCTCGGCGCGCAGCTGGCGCGCGCGCGCGCGGAGCTGGTGCGGCTGGTGGACACGCACGCGAAGCTGGAGGAGTCGCACCAGCGGCGCAAGGAGGGCAATGACGAGATCATGAAGCACACGCAGCGCGAGTTCAGCAGCCACTTCATGATCTGCGCGCCCTCTCTGCGTCGCCGGCCCGGCGCGTGCCTGGCTTGGCGGCGCTGCGTGGTCACAGCGCCTTTATGCCAAGCAGGCAAGGGCCTGTGATTTGCATAAAAATAGTGCCTGGGCGGCTGGGCGGCCGCAGAGCACAGGGGTGTGAGCGTGTGCAGCAGGGGTACAGAGAAGCAGACACTCAGCCGGCGTGACCGCTTCCAGGCCATTGGCAGCTGCCTGGAGCCGTTGCGTAGAGGCGCTCCGTCAGGAGCGGCGCGCGCGCGCCTCCCACGCCGCCTGTGATGCTCGGCGCAGGAACATGAAGAGCCGCGGCGGGACCGGCCGCATCAGGATCGACATGAACCACACCACGCTGCAGCTCTCCGTGCAGACGGGGCGGGGCGCCCAGGAGGTGAGCGACCTCAAGGCCATCAGCGGCGGCGAGCGCTCGTTCGTCACCGCGGCGTTCATCACCGCGCTTGCCAAGATCGTCGCCGCGCCCTTCTACTGCCTGGACGAGGTCCGCCCGCGGCCGGGGCTCGCCTGGGCTGGCTGCGTATTCATGTCGCCCCGAGTCGGACCGACGACCTAGGTGTCACACGGCATCACCACAACGCTGTGTGAAGCTCGAAGGGTGTGCAAAGCTGCATTGCCGGCCTGACGCTTGCAGCGGAGGCTGTGTGCTCCAGGCAGTCGTATTGCACGCGCGCACGTGCATACGTACGCACTCGGCAGTCTGCCAGCTGCGGCATAGCGTTAGGGATGACTCGTGCAGGAAGTCGTGCATGCGCACGCATTGGACAGCAGGCGCGGTCGGCGGTCACCAGCCGCAACGCGCCCCTGCGGGCGGCCCGGGCGAGGGGAAGTGCCGCGCGCGCAGATCGACGTGTACCTGGACCTGGTCAACCGCGGCAAGACGCTGGAGATGCTGATCGGCTACGCGGCGCAGCAGCCGGAGACGCAGTACATCATGCTGACGCCGCTGGACGTGACTGCGATCGGCGAGGCGCGCAAGCGCGTGGAGCGCGCGCACACCGAGCTCAGCCTGACCGAGGACTTTGTCACGATCAAGCGCATGCCGCCGCCGCGGCGGTAGGCGCGGGCCTGCGGCGCCGCTCTGGCGCGCGCGCGCGTGGAGCGCGCGCGCCGGAGCTCAGCCTGTGCGGACTCTGCGGGTTACTTAGCGAAGTGCGCATGCCGCCGCTGCGGCGGCTGTGGCGGGTGATCGTGGTGCTTGCTCAGGTCTCGGTTTCTGCCTTGCGGCGTACAGCAGCGACGACACCAGGGTGGGGCTTGGTCCTGCACTGGCCGGGCGTCCAGTGCATCGTCTTGGTGCGACCAGTGCGCGCGGGGTAGGACCTCATTCTGTATGGTACAGCCTGCCTGTTGGAGGCCAAGCAACATGATGACTTTCCGGTGCAAGAGCGGTGCAGCAGCTGCTTTGGACGCCAAGCGCATGACCCCGTGAACGAGAGAGCGGGGGCTGTGGGTTCATGTCAGAAGTTGGAGCTTTAGTTGGTGCATGTAGTCTGGGACTCTATGTATTTCGTGCCATCAGACCAAAGGGTGAGGGTACCAGTACTTCGAGCCAGTCCTGGCTCTGAGTTGCAGCATCGGCTTGTGTGCATCGCCTGAGTTGTGTCTGGTATGTAAACAGTGTGTGCGGTACACATAAACAACTGCAAGCACGTCTGCAAGTGCGGCAGATCTAGTGTGAGAATGTGGCAAGTGCAGCCGCATGCCTTGCACGCCTTGCCACACCACGCCACCTGCAGCTTAGATGCTCAGCCTGTGCGCCCTGCAACGCGCTTACAGACCAGGTTGCGGCTGAGGTGGACGACTCGCTGCGCCGCTGCGACCACAGAGACCGCCGCATGGGACCCGGACAACATTCTGCCGCCGCCGCCCCCAGAAGGCCACTTTGCGCGCCGGGAGCGCGAGCGTGCCCTGCAGCGCGCCGCCAGACAGCAGGCGAGCGGCTGGCACATTGCGCTGGTTCTCTGTTGCAGTCTCCCTCTGCGTGACTGTTCACGCATGCTGAATACGGGTTGCTCTGCTCTGTCTGAGCAAGGGATTTGCACAGCCTACCAGTGTACCGTTGAGGTGTGTAGCACGGTCGCACGATGCCAGCATTGCTGAGCAAATTTTCAACTGGGTGAGGTCTGTAACTTGACTTACCAAAGTTTCCAAGCTCTCAGGCTTTGGCTGCATTGCCAGCCGCTGCAGGCGAACTGCCTGCTCTGCTAAAGGCGCGAGAGCTGCAGCCTCTGTTTTGCTCGCCCCGCGCACACAGGCACGCGCTATCCCGTAGGACGCGGCGGGCGAGGTGCCTGCCTCTGGTGGCGCCGCCGGGCCTGCACGATGAAAACCGGCCTGCCTCACCCCTGACAAGCGCCGCGCTGCCCCGCGCAGGTTGCCGCGGCGGGCGAGCCGCCGCTGCTCGCGCTGCCGCCCGAGGCGCAGGGCGCCGACGGCGTCGACGCGGCGGACGGCGCGCTGTACGGCCGGCCGGCGTTCGGCGACCTGCTGCGCCGGCGCTTCCTGCCGGTCGACCTGGGCTTCCCCGGCCTGCGCGTGCGCCACCTGGACCCGCCCGTGCTCACCGTGGAGCGCTTCTTCGCGCCCGAGGAGTGCGAGGAGCTGGTCGCGCTCGCGCAGGCGTCCGGTGCGCTTGCCGGACGCGTCTCGCCTGCTGTGGCTTCAGTGCAAGACCCTCTCCGGGCAGTCAATTGTGACTATAACCTCATGCTGTCTGGTGAAGACGGCCATGCCTTCACGGCATGCATGACCATCTTGGACACAACAAAGGCTGACGTCCAGGGAGGCGTTCTGGTTTAATTCATTTTTCCATGAAAAATGTGTGTTGTGAGGAGGCACCCATCGCAGCGCCTGTCCTGAAAGGTGACACCTTCACGCGGCTGTGCAGGGATGCTGCAGGCGAGCAAGGTGGGCGCCGGCCACATCAGTGAGGGCGCTGCGGCCAACGCGCGGCGAACCAGCAGCTCCATGCTGGCCGACCCGCTCACCCTCGCGGCCAACCCGCGCCTGAGCGCGCTGGTCGCCGCGCTGCAGACGCGCGCCTGGCGCCTGTTGAATGCAGGTGACGCCCTCAGCATGCTCCCGCCCGGCTTGCACACTTCGTGCACCTAATGCAAGTCACACCCCCTTCCGTGTGTGTCGCAATCAGGTCCCCGTCTGTTTGCCTTCCCTGGTATGTGCCACAGGGTGTGGCCAGTGCAGGGCCAGCCGCAGTGCATGGGGCGCGAGCTCACATGGCATCAAGCACACTGTCTTTGCATGCCTGCATGAGTGCATGTGCTGTGTGTTGCAGGAGCGGGCAGGCATCTGACCATGCTCTATATCTGCGTGTCAGGCGAAGGCGCAGGCTGGGGCCCACAGGCGCGGCTGCCGGCGCCGGGGCAGCTGTGCTATGAGAGCCTGCAGATCGCACGCTACCAGGCCGGGCAGCACTTCAGGCCACACGAGGTGCGGTCGTTGGCCAAGCGGCTTTGGAAAGGTCGCAAGAACTTTCAAAATGTATTGTTAACATCAATCCGCGTGGGATTGCCTTGATGAAGGAGTGCTGAAGTGTGCTCTGCACACTGCAAAGCTAGGGCCATCACAGGGCCGGATGACAGCTCTTGGGTGTTGTATGTCAGACGCGCTGGCTGGTGGGGACGGGGGTGAGAGTAGGGGCATAGGCAGGTTGATCCAGTATACCGTGACAGCCAGCTGTCGCCCATTGGAAAGCACCATGGGAAACGAGTCCCAGCGCTCGCGGCCCCGCAGGACGGCTTCCCGCCGGAGCTGGCGGCCCGCAACGGCTTCCAGCGCGCCGCGACGCTGCTGGTGTACCTGAACGACGTGGCGGCCGGCGGCGCGACGCGCTTTGAGCGCCTGGACGTGGCCGTGACCCCGCGCGCCGGCCGCGCGGTGCTCTTCTTCCCGGCCTTCGCCGACGGCTCGCCCGACGCGCGGTGCGGCGCGCGCGCGGCCGAGCTCGACATCAGCGCGGGCGCATGCGCTGCATCGCGCACCTGCAAGTGCACTGTGTGTCTCTGGGTATGACTGTGTGTCAAGCGCAGACAAGGTTGTGAGAAAAGCACACATTTGTGAAGTCGGAAATTGCTAATATATGGTGCGCAGCTTCAAATTGGCATAGTGCGGGACCTGAAGCGCGCAAACACAGCCAGGGCTCCAGGCCGGAAAAGGAATGGACTCATTCAGGAACATACAGGGCTGAGAGCTTGCGCGCGCGCGCGCGGCGCTGCTGCAGGACGCTGCACCAGGGCGAGGACGCGCACGACACCAAGTGGATTGCGCAGCAGTGGGTGGCCTGCGGCGCCGGCGCGCCGGGCGGCAGCCACCCCGGCCCTGCACCTGCGGCTGCCCCGCCTGCGGCCGCGCCCGGCCCGACAGGCGCGGCGTTCGAGGAGCTGCTCGCCACGCGGCGGCGGCCGGCGGGCAAGAAGGCGGCGCAGGGTCCGGCCAGGCGGAAAGGGTTTGGCGCCCGGTGACTGCGTGGCTGGTGTCTTCATATCATTGCAGCCTCAAAGCTGTCAAAACTGTGGAGACATAGTGCTAGCGAGCAGGCTCGTGCACGCGAGAATCACAACTGTAATGACACGCTATCTTCCGGCAACAAGTTGCTAAAGTAAAACTCTCTCCTCTTGCAGGCCATGCAAGACAGAACATGCGGTATAATGGCATGCGTTGGTAGCAGCTTTTCGCTCTGCGGCATTCTCACACGCTGTATAGGATCACGTGGACTGCCAGAACAGCAAACTCTTCCATACACATCTCCGCCGGGTTTGCACATGCGCTTGCGCGCGCTCACAAGCGCCAGCGCGCCGCGGCACAGGCGCTTGCCCATGCATCCAGCGCCGATGGAAGCGCACCCACTAGGCAGGGCTGCTCGCACCAGACCGCACCCCCCGTCAGAACAACGGGTAGTCCGGCGGCAGGGCCACGCGCGCGCGCGCCCTCTCCGCGCGCTCCCAGTGGCGCCAGCCGAGCGCGGCGAAGGCCGCCGCGCGCGCGTCCAGCGCCGCGCGCGTGACGGCCGCGGCCTCGGTGCCCTTGCCCTTGCTGTCTGGGCCGGCCTTGGCCAGGGCGCGCAGCGCCAGCGCATGGTTCCCCGCGCGCGCCTCCCGGCCTGCACACGCAGGACGCGGCGGGCTGACAAAGCAGGCTTTAATTGATGCACAGGAAGTCTGGTGATGTGCAAGACCCTCCTGTGCTGTGCGCAGCTGGACTGCGCGCCACTCGCACTGCACAGCACGTGCCAAGCATCTCTCATGTCAGACGCATGTTGGCACAGCACCCTGAGCATGGCCACATGCACCCATACAGCGCTGAGGGTGTAGTGATAAGCTGACAATCCGCATGTCTGTCACGCGTTAGCGGCACCAGGAGCTCGTGTGATATGTTTCAGCCCCATAGCTCCGCCTTGTGCATCTCCGCGACCTGGTTTCTCTGCATAGCCAATGTAACACAGAGACACCCCAGGGCCACGCGCGCGCGGCGCTGCGGCATCTCTGTGAGTGACATTGGCTATAGAGAGGGACCAGGTCGCGGAGATGCTGAAGGCGGGGCTTGGGGCAGGCAAGCCCCGCACGAGCGCCGGGTGCCGCGGACGCGTCACAGACAAGCGATTCGGCAACTCTCAACCTCTCTGGCCACCCGCGCAGTACGCTGTACTGTGAGCTCGATGCATGGTGCCCATGGTGGCTCAAAGCTCTGTCTTGACATTGTGGGCTGCTCTTCGCACGCAAATAAGACTTGTTCAGGCACATTCAGATCACGTACTGATCAGGGCCTGCTGTGACGTGCTCGCGCGCACCGGCATGCAGCAGGGTGCACTTGTCGTCGGTGGCTGTGTCCACCCAGGTCCGCAGCTTGGCAAAGGCGGCCTCAAACTCGTCATTGGCCTTGTCACCCTGCACGCCCGCCCATGTCGACATCGCTGCACGCACCGGTACGACGGCAGTCTACCATTGCTGCCGCATGCATGCACTCAGGTGAAGACAGGTCCGCGTGATGCTCCACTCTGACCTGTCTTGGTCCTTATTGGAAACAGGTCAGCATGCATTGCCCTATTTTGACAATTCCTGGACTTGAAGCACCTTGCATGCAGGCCTCTTTAATACTTTGCTGCCCGACGCAGCACGGTGCGACCTCGATCACCAGGGCTCGCTTTGCACTCCCGCCCCTCCTGCGGGCCGCGCCTGCTCGCCGGGGCTGGGCGGCGATGGGTGCAGCTCCAGCAGCGCCTGCGCGGCGCACCGCAGCGCCTCCGCCAGCGCGTCGCACTGCTCCTCACGCTCCGCCTGGCCCAGCGCACACACAATTCTTGATCAGCGGTCGCTGGGGTTCCCTGCCGGTCTCGGTCGTTTGTAGTACGCGCTCCCGCCTGGCCAGCATACACAGATCCCAATTACCTTGACCCTCAGTCAGCGGTCGCTGGGGCTCCCTGCCGGTCTCAACCGTTTGCAGTACGCTCCGCCAGGCTGCCTTGGTGGGAGCGCGTCTGCGGTGCAGCAGCGCGCGGTGCAGCTTTCTGCCCCGCACTGCACAAGTTGCGCAGACTCCGCTGGCATCTAATCTAGCACACGCATGACCAGCATGAAGCCGGTACGACCAGCCTCCCACGTGCCATACCACCTTCAAAGACAGGGTCCTGCAAACCCTGCCTCCTGCACCAGAGGCGCACCTTGGCCTTGGCCGCACCGGGGCCCTCCTCCGGGGTCTTGCGCCCCAGCCACGCCGCCAGCGCATCGACATTGATGGCCGCCTCCACGGCCTGCGCTGCCTCCACAATGCCCTGCACAGCCCCCCAGCAAAGGCTTGCCACGGCAGCGCCGTGCCGCCTGCACCACACGTGCAGCAAGCGCCGCCCCCGATGTCGGCGCCCGCTGCGGGCGCTTCCTGTCCTCGCAGCCCCATGTCCCCCTCTGTGCGCAAGCAAGCCCACACAGCTCGCCAGAGGTCCGCCGCTGTCTAGGGCTTGTTTGCAGGGACAGCAATTTTGTGGCCGCAGCGCCGTGCCGGCGCGGCACACCTGCAGCGCGGCAGCGTCCCGGGCGTCGCCCTCGAGCTTGGCCAGCCGCCGCACGCGCTCCAGCAGCAGCGGCAGGTGGCGCGGATGCTCCGCGACCAGCTGCGCGCGCAGCTCCTCGTACGCGGCCGCCTCCTCCGGGCCCGCCACCTGCGGCGCACGCGTCGCGCGCATGAGCCTCGCTCAACCAGCGCATCTCTCGCACGTCGGACAGCGGCGGGGGCCATGTAATACATGTGCTGCGCGCGCATGAGCCGCATCCAACCGGCGCATCTCGCGCATGTCAGGTGACGACCGAGGGCCAGCAGGTGCATGCGCAGCCTCCACTTCGAAGTGCTGCCTGTTCAGTCCCTGCCACAGCAACGCAGATGTTTGCAGACGAATCTCTCCATAGCCTCACTGGCACGGAACGCCTTCGCCTCAGCGCCAGCCCTAGCGCGCAGTACCAACACACAAGCTTCATGGCGGGCCAGAAGAGACCCGGCACGCACGGAGCGCGGCCGCGGCACCTTGAACCCGGCCAGCACTTTGACGCGCGCGTCCCGCAGTGCGTCCGCGAGGCGCGCCGCCGGCACCGGCTCGCCGGCCTCGGCGTCGGCGTCCTTTGGCTTGCCCGGCTCCTGCTTCTTCGCCGGCACCCTGGGCGCGCACGCACGTGCAACTCTAATCCCACGATCGCTCTCGCCTCTGGGCGAAAGAGGAGAGAGCGGTGTGGGTATCTGTCGGACAGGGCGCCTTCAGTCAGACCAACGCTCGACGAATGTGCTGTGGAGCGCGGCATAGGCCTGTCAATCTCAGCAACCCCGCAGCGTCAACCCAAGCCACTGCACATAACGCCAGGCCAAAACCCGGCGCAACTTGCCGCACACACGTCTTAGGTCCTCAGCAACAGCGACGACAGAGCACACACAACGCGTCCGGCCAAAGGCGCAGACCTGAACGTCAGTATGGAGTAGGGTAGGTCAGGGCGCAGACCTGCACATCCATATTGGGGTAGGATAGGGTTAGGGCGCAGACCTGTACGTCAGCTCGAGCGCGCCCGGTGCGTGCCCTGCGCCGTCGCGCGCGAGCGCCAGCGTGCCCACCAGCAGCTGGCCCGGCAGCGCGTGCTTGGGCAGCTTGTCCTCGGGCGGCGCGCCCACGAACAGCGCGAGGCGCTCGCCTGCTCGCAGCACGGGGCTTGCGGTCTGCGCCATGCGCTCGCATGCATTGGGCATAGGGTTCCAAGAGCAGCACCATGCGCTGGCCTGAGAAAAGCAGATGCATGCCTCGGACACAACCCCAGGCGGACACAAAACCAAGGGCGGCACAAGAAGCGGCTGCGACGGCTGCAAGCATGCAGCCGCCGGCAGCCCGACAGCCGGCTCCACGTGAAAGCATGGACGGCACGAGCCTGCTCCAGGCAGCCGGGGCTGCTCAGGCGGCGCCACAACCCCGCGGCCTGCCTAGCGCGCGCCTGCGTGCAGCGCGCGCTTGCCGACTGTGGTCTTGTCGGCGGCCAGCACCAGGGCGGCCTGGCTGGCGTACACGGGGACCGTAAGCGGCTCCTCCAGCTCGCAGTCCACCACCTAGCGCGCGCAAGTTTAGGGTTAGGCTAACCCTGTTCCTATGCTCGCCCGGCCTGGTCTGGCAGCGCGCGCGGCCCTTGGCGCGGCCGGCACGCGCCGCGCACTCAGCCGGGCATGGCACGCGCGCCCGTCGGCACACCTGGGCGGCGGCTCGAGTGCACAGAGCGTCCTGTGCGCCGCGGCTTCTACGCTGAACTCCGCCAATGAACAATGCCCCCTAACAATGGACGTTAATCCTGAAATTTCGCACGCCAGGGCCTGTACGGCGGGGCGCGCCAACGGCGTGGCGCGCAGGCGCTCCAGCAGCGCGGCGTTGTCGGTGCGCAGTTGCGCGCGCACGATGTGCGCGCCCTTGGCCAGCTGCACGGCCTCCGGGTAGGCGTCGCTGGCCTTGAGCAGGCGCTTGTTCGCGTCGAACACCATGGCCAGCTGCGCCTCCAGCGCGCCCTCATACAGGTACCTGCGGAGGCGGCGCCCGGCGCGCGTCAGCTCGGCGCGCGCGCCCGGCCGGCCCGCGCGCCCGGCCGGTCCGCGCGCCCCAGCCTCGCGTGACTCCGGGCGCGTCGAGCGTGTCGGTGACACAGCAGTAAATGTCTTCGCGCACGGGCTATGGGCCCAACAACCGGTTCAGCCGCTGCGCCCGCATGCTGTCACTATGTCGGCCTCCCAGCACCGCAGCGCGCATGCCCCGGCCCGGCTGCCTGCAGCCAGGCACTTTGCGCCGGCGGCCACTTTAACTGTCGATGAGCTCATGCAGAGCCTGTCTACTTGATGCAGACATGGTCCCTCCAAGAGAGAACTCCGTCTGCCTGGAGTGCTGCGCGACGAGCAGGCCGCACGCCCAGCGGGCGCGCGCGCGGTAGGTAAGGGTAGCGTGAGGGCGCGGCGCGCCTTTTGAGCCGCGGCAGGCGCACGGTGTGCTTCCCGGCCTCCTTGACGTCCAGCCAGTACATCAGCGTCAGCGCATGCGCGCGGGTAGGGCAGGGTAAGGTTAGGGCGCGGGTGAGGGCGCGGCGCGCCTGTTGAGCAGCGGCAGGCGCATGGTGTGCTTCCCGGCCTCCTTGACGTCCAGTTTGTACGTGAGCGTCAGCACATGCACGCGGCGGCCCTCCGGCAGCGCGTCGCGCTCGGCGCTGAGCGGCGCCAGCGCGGCCTCGCTCGGGCGCACGTCGCCGCGCAGCGTCTTAAGCCGCGCCTTGGGCTCGATGGCCTCGTCGCGGAAGGCCGCCCTGCGCGCGGCGGGCGCGCGCACATGGGCGGCGCCGGCCGGGCGCGAGCGCTGTGCTGCGCGCATTAGCGCATGCATGCAGACCGTGGTTTGGCAAGGGGGCAAGCCTGTAGGGCTGGGGCTCGCAGCTCATGCAAAGTCTGCATCCAGATATTGGGCAAGCCGCAAATTAGCACCTAGCCCTGTTGGAAGGCTATCACAGCCACGCCAGAGGCAAATCGCGCAGCAGGCGGGGCCGCGGAGCCGGGGGCGGGCGCGCGCCTGACCGCCAGGCGCGCGCAGAGCGCGCCGCCGTCGATGCTCACCGCCGAGGGCGTCGCCACGAGCCCGTGGAAGCGCACCTCCACCGCCTCCAGCCGGCTCGCGCCCGCGCTGCTCCAGAACTGCCGCGCGCGGGGCGCCGCATTGCAGTCGCGCGGTCAGCTGTGCGGACAGCGGATGGCGCCGCGGCGCCCGCACACGGCAGAGAGCAGGCATGTGGATTGGAACATGTGCGCAGCCCCGCACTGGAATGGAAGACGTGGCAGTCCAACCCTGCGCCTGCCATGCCTTTGCCACACACACCGCAGGCAAGCCCCGTGGTTAGAAACCCTGCACAAACGTGCTAGAACAGTAGTGATTCCCAACTTTAACGCTCGCAGGGCACAGCGCCGGTGCCAACGGTTAGAGGACATGATGCCTGGTAGCTTTGCCACATCCTACCTCTGCAAATGCGTACTGATGTTGACCAGGAACCGCATCCTGGGCGCAGGCTGCGCCCAGGATGCGATTCTTGATCAACAGCAGCAACCATTTGCAGAGGTGAGACAAGGGTTGAGTGGGCGGGCTGCGCGTCACCCAGCTCTGGCAGGGCCGCCAAGCGTCATGTGCTTCAGCCTGTGGCACAGCGCCTGCCGGCCTTGCTGCTGCTACCCTAGTTAGGGCTAGCACTTGTGTGCATATGAGACCTACTATGTTTCGGGATCGCGCCTGCGCCAGGGTGACCTCCAGCGTGCCTGGCGACACAGCAAAGGCCATACTGTGCTCGGCGTGCGCGCCCAGCGTCAGCTGCGCCCGCTTCTCCCGGTCGCTGAAGCGCTGGGAGGGTAGCAGCTGCGTCGCGCGCGCCAAAAAGGTCCTGCACGCGCAATGCATTCGGACTCTTCAGGCCACAGTGGACTGACAACTCGCTTGGTGAAGGCATGCGTGTAAGAGGCATGCATGTGCGCATATGTTACCAGCTGCAGGGTGACTGCAAAATGGATGCAGCAGGGCAAG
>JAABUY010000767.1_pt1 | contig 51514 bp, 48 predicted proteins | sample 5560271 | NCBI WGS metagenome assembly JAABUY01 (sample SAMN10711886, study PRJNA513374) | rock metagenome | isolation source: Antarctica rocks | place: Antarctica: Victoria Land, University Valley | reverse complement strand
TCGTGAAGCTGCAGGCCGAGCGCGAGGGGCTCGACCACGTGTTCAAGGAGGCCGGCTTCGACTGGCGCGAGCCGGGCTGCTCCATGTGCCTCGGCATGAACCCCGACAAGCTCTCGCCCTACGAGCGCTGCGCCACCACCTCGAACCGCAACTTCGAGGGGCGGCAAGGCCACAAGGGCCGCAGCCACCTCGTATCGCCCGCGATGGCGGCCGCTGCTGCCATTGCGGGCCACTTCGTCGACGTGCGCGGAATAACGGGGTGACGGAACATCATGGGACCCCGGTCGCGACCCGGCAGCATCTCGGGTGCTCGCGCCGACGCGCGCTCGGCAAGATGGGAAGGGGTGGCCGCGAGATCAGACCCGTGGCACGAGCATCGAGGCCTGCGGACATTCGTCCCCGCTGGGGCGCCACGAGGTGACGTTCTGTTCGAGCACGCATTGGGCGGTGCGCGGCCCCTGCGGGGTCGCCAGGCATCGTCGCTGCCCGAGGGGAACCTCAGCGCCGTTGAAGCGGCACATGCAATTATGGACCGGCACGAAAGGTGGTTCCGCGTGATGAAACTCGGCCGCGCCGGACTGCGCGACCGGTATGATGGCCAGGATCGAAGCCAGGATCAGACCACGCCATTCCATGGGGACGATCTCCCGCAGGACTCGAAGTTACCCGGGCTTGGCGATACTGGCTACCGCTTTCTCGGCGCGACGCAGGACGATGGTATTTCGAAAGCTCATGAATCCCCGATTTTTTGCGGACTCACATGGGCCAAAATTCATAGACAGCTCAGGGGGATGAAGGCTCACATTCGGACCTCGATGGTTCGATGAAGGTCGTCGCGATGTTCCTGCTGCGCCATGCCCCGAGCCACTCTCCACCGGCCCGGGTGGGCTGAAGCACCGGTGCGATCTGCGATCTTTGCGGGTCTGCATTGCGGAATGCCGGGTTCGGCCCTACCTCGACTCAAAGATCCTCAGCGACTGCCGATCACGGCAGCAGATCAGGTCCGGTAGTCTCGCTGACCATCTGCCCCATGGTGGGAGACCGGATGTTGTCAGCCACGCGCCGCCTCGGCGGCTTTGCCTGCCGAGCCTCGCCTGCTCCTGGGTCCCGGGCAGGCGGCGCTGTCATCGACCCTCGCGGAGGTTTGGAGCCATGACGCTGATCTTCGATTCGACCGAGGCCGGGCGATCGGCCGATGCCGGCACGGTTCGGCCCATCACGGTCGATGACATCCGTTCGTCCCTGCGCGCGGGCCTCCAGGATTTCATGACCATGCCGACCCATGTCGTGTTCCTGGTCCTGATCTATCCGATCATCGGTGTCCTGATCGCCCGCATCACGATGGACAGCGATCTCTTGCCGCTCGCCTATCCCCTGGCGGCCGGCTTCGCCCTGCTCGGGCCGTTCGCGGCGCTCGGAATGTACGAATTGAGCCGCAGACGCGAGCACGGGTTCGCGCCGACCTGGCGCCACGCCTTCGACGCGCTGAAGTCCCCTGCCTGGCCCGCCATTGCGGCGGTCGGATGCGTCCAACTCGTGATCTTCCTCGCCTGGGTCGCGACAGCCAGCATGCTCTACGCCGGCCTCGCGGGTGACCTGCACCCGCGGTCGATCACGGACCTCCTCGCCTTCGCCCTGACGACGCCCGCCGGTTGGACCCTCGTCGTGTTGGGCAACGGCCTGGGATTCCTGTTCGCCGCCCTCTCGTTCACGATCAGCGTCATATCACTGCCGCTGCTGCTCGACCGCGGCGGAAGCGCGGTCGCGGCGATGAAAACATCGATCCGGGCCGTGCAGGCGAGCCCCCGACCGATGGCGCTCTGGGGCCTGACTGTCGCGGTCGCCTTGTTCTTGGGCAGCCTGCCGGCCTTCATCGGGCTCGCCATCGTGCTGCCGATCCTCGGGCACGCCACATGGCACCTCTACCGGAAGGCCGTGGTGCCGGCCGGGTCCGACGTTCGCGGCTGATCGCGTCGGACGCCACTCCGCGCTTCATTTCATGATGGAGGGCGCCGCGGCCGGCACCGGGAGGATCGGGAACAGCACGTGATCCAATAGGAGCCACAGCACGACCGCCACGACGAGGATCGCCACCAGCCAGAGAATGCGCCTGTCGATGCCGGTCATGATCGTGGCTCGCGCGTGCCGGCGCTCGGGAGGAGCAATCCAGACCGGTAACGCCCGCAGGATCGCGAGGTTGCGGTCGTACCATGTTCGAGCGGGACCCCGCGTCCCGTTTCCGCCGCAGCACCGCGATCCAACGGTCCTGTTCCGGGGTGAAGAGACGGCGGGGGTCCCCTCTTCCCGAGCGCGACGATCGGGAGCCGGCAGCTTCGACATGCTGGCACCCTCCGGGCTCGACGCCGCAGTGCGTCCTCAGTAGGTGGCGCGACCGCCCGAGATGTCGAAGACCGCACCGGTCGAAAAGGAGCATTCCGGGCTTGCAAGCCAGCACACCAGCGCCGCGACCTCCTCGACCTCGCCGAACCGTTTCATGGGGATCTTGGACAGCATGAAGTCGATGTGGGCCTGCGTCATCTGGTCAAAGATGGCGGTGTGCACGGCGGCCGGCGTGACGCAGTTCACGGTGATGCCGCTGCCCGCCAATTCCTTGCCGAGCGATTTAGTGAGCCCGATGACGCCGGCCTTCGACGTGCTGTAGGCGGGGGCGTTGGGATTGCCCTCTTTGCCGGCCACCGAAGCGATGTTCACGACCCGGCCGTAGCCGGCCCGGCGCATGACCGGTACGACGGCCTTGTTGCAGTAGAACAGGCCGTTGAGGTTGACATCCATCACCTGACGCCAGTCCTCGACGGCGTAGTCCCATGTGGTGGCGTTGGGGCCCGTGATGCCGGCCGAGCAGACAAGGACGTCGATGCCGCCGAGCTGGGTCTCGGTCTCGGCGGCCGCCTCCCTCACCTCGTCCCAGGACGCGACGTCGACCGCGATGCCGCTCGCGCGCTCCTCGCCGATGCGGGCCACAGCGGCATCGATCGCGGCCCGGTCGCGATCCCACAGGCAGACGGTGCCGCTCTCGGCCGCGATGCGGCTCGCGATCGCGAGCCCGATGCCGGCGGCTCCTCCGGTCACGACCGCACGGCGGCCTTGGAATCGTAGCGGGTCGGTCATGCGGCGTCCCTCCTGCGCGGCCCCTTGCGGCCGTCGCCATCAGCTTACACCAGCGCCCTCGGCACATCACAGGAAGCGAAGCTCGATTCCGCCGCGGCTGTCGTTCGGCTGTCGTTCGCGCTTCCCGGCCATGCCATTCGGCACCTGGCGGAACAGCATCCGTCAGGGATCCTGCCCCTCGTTCTCCGCGCCGTGAGGCCGACGCCCCTTGCCGTGCCTCTTCGGCCCAGTCTGCCGGCGCGGCGCCGCGGATTCGCGATCCAGACCGCGCGGCTCCCGCCGTTCCGCGCGCCGGTCCGAAGCCCCGCGAGGCAGTACGGCATGCGGCACGCGTCCGGGCCACCCGCGCCACGCCTCCGGACCTTCGTCGGCGGACCGGGAGGGCCTCGCCGGTCTGCATCCCGGCAGCTCCGACGGGATGTCGCCGTCCGGAGCCGCAAAGGCCGCACAGGGGCCGGCCATGGCGTCAGGGTCGTCCTGTGCCATGGCCGGCCCCATGACCAGCATCAGCATGGATGCGCGGCAGAGCCACCTCGTCAGGTCGATGGCCCCCACGGCGTCCCGCTCCCATCCAGATTGCGGTTGATATCCGAGTTTAGCGGCTTCCGGCGCGGTCGAACAAGGGGCTGTCCGGTTCCTTCCAGGCAGTTCGCGACATATGGCGGGACGGGCTTGACGCGAGGGGTTACACGGCGTGAACAGGGACGGCACGGGGACCATGTCGCCGCGAGACCGTGTCGCCGCGAGATCCACGCCGGATATTCAGCATGACCGAAGCGCAGACCGACATTGCCGAGAGGCGGCCGTTGAAGATCGCGGCGCTCGATCCCGACGACCTGGCGATCCTGTCGGCGCATCTGCAGGATGCCGAGGTCCGGATCCGCGACATGGTGTTCCTGCCGCAGGCGCAACGCTTCGTGTTGGTCGGGGCGCGCTTCGACTGGTACGGCGCGGGAAAAGGCTTCTGCGAGCGCTGTCAGACGGGGCTTCATTTCGAGCGCGTGTCGCGCGTCCGCCGGGCCGGCTTCGACCAGGATCCGGACTCGGTCCTGACGTTGCTGGCGGTGTCGTTCATGCCCGGCGACGCACCGGCCGGCACCGTGATGCTGCATTTTTCCAACGACGGAGCCATCAGGCTCGAGGTCGAGTGCCTGGAAGCGGCGCTGGCCGACATCGGGCCGCGCTGGCCCTGCACCAACCCGCCCGAACGTGACGCTGTGCCTTCGTCCGCCCGGTCCCCCGGAGGACCGACGTGACGAGTTCGCACGACGCGGGCAGGCCTTGGTGGCCAGGCGCGCCTGCAGTCCCGTGATTGCATCAGATCTGTTGCGCAATCGCAACAACCTGGGCACCTGTTTCACGGTAGCCTCGGTCACCTCGGGCGTCTGTCGGGCGGGACGGATCCACACCGTCGACCGGCCGGCGCGGTCGATACGGCTGGCGCGGCTGAGGTAAAATCCGGCCGCGACCGCGAGGCGTCCGTCCCTAGCGTTCGAGCTCATGCCCACCGCGTCGCAACGCCCCACCGACGATCCTGCAGCCGATGCCGCCCTTCTGCTGGTCCGGCTCGGCTTCGCGGTGCTGGCCTTTGCGGTGCCGCTGAGCGCGGTGGCGTCGCGTCGCGCCGTGTTCACCCTGCTGCCCATCGGGGCGGGATTGCTGCTTGTGGCCTCGACGTTGCTGCCGCGGCCCCCGGTGGGGCGGCGGCTCGGCGATGCCTTGTCGACCCTCGCGGGTCTGGCCAGTCTGGCGCTCCTGTTGTGGAGCGCGGCATCGATCATCTGGACGCCCTTCCCGGCCGACGCTGCTGTGCGATGGATCAAGGAAGCCGGAACCATCGCCTTCGTGGGGCTGGTGGCGGCCTTTCTGCCGGAACGGACCCGCACATCGAACCTCTATCTGTTTCCGCTGGGGCTGGTGCCGGCCGCCCTGGCGACGGCAGCCTATGGGCTGGTCGGCACCCAGACGCTTGGAATGTTCCAGGATGCCGACACGACGCTCGAACGCGCGGTGATCAGCTTGGTGGTGCTCGTCTGGCCGGCCCTCGGCGCTCTGGCGGTGCGCGATCGCTGGACCTCGGCGGCGCTGCTGGTGGTCGGCATCACGCTCAGCGCCATGGCGGCCTGGACGCCGGTCGCCCTCGCGGCCCTGGCCGTAGGAGCCCTGACCTTCGCGGCCGCGACCCTCTCGCCGCGGCGTGTGGGCCTGACGTTCGGCCTGATCACCGGCGCGATCCTGTTGTTCGCGCCGGTGATCCCGTTCGTCCTCGGCCCGGTGCTCGACCATGCGGGCGACGTCCTCGGCCGAACGCTGCCCGAGATCGCCGGCCTGGCCCGCACCCTGCGTCTTTGGGCCGACCTCGTGGCCTCCGAACCTTGGCGTCTCGTCACCGGCCACGGGCTCGACCTCGCGGCGCGCGGCGCCGTCGTGGGCTACCTGCCGCCGGAAATCCCGCGTAGCCTCGCCTTCGAGATCTGGTACGATCTCGGCATCGTCGGGGCACTGGCGGCCGCAATCCTGGCTTTCGGGGGCTGCGCGGCCGCAGGGCGCACGTCTATGTCGGTCGCGCCCTTCCTGCTCGCCGAGATCGTGTCGGGCCTCACCTTCGCACTCTGGGGCCTCGACACGACCGAACTCTGGTGGGTGACGCTGCTGTCGGTCGGCGCGCTAGCCTTCGCGGCCGTGATCCGCGGCCAGTACCGCACCGACCGGCCACTGGCCCGCGTGGTATCGGACGCCGAGGAACCGGCCCGCCGCCAGGCCCGATCCTGAGGAAAGGGCGCGGGGCCGCGAGAAGATCTCGCGACTTCAGGCGGTGCGGCGGGCGCGGTCGCCGAACTGGGTGGCGAAGAAGGTGTGGTAGGAGCCGCGGCGCTTCATCAATTCGTCATGGGTCCCGAACTCCACGGCCCGGCCATTCTCGATCACGCAGATCCGGTCGGCGTCCACGATGGTTTGAAGACGATGCGCCACCACGATCGTGGTGCGTCCCACCCGCAGGTCCTCGAGCGCTTTCTGCACCTCGCGCTCGGACTCGGAATCGAGCGCCGCCGTGGGCTCGTCGAGCAGGATGATCGACGCTTTCTTGAGAAAGGCCCGCGCGATCGCGATCCGCTGGCGCTGGCCCCCCGAGAGCTTGGCGCCCTGTTCCCCGACCTCCGTATCGAAGCCTCGCTCGAAGCTCGTGATGAACCCATAGGCATGGGCCTTGCGGGCCGCCTCCTCGATCTCGGGCTCGGTGGCACCGGGACGGCCGAGGGCGATATTGTCGCGGACGCTGCCCCGGAACAGGAAGACGTCCTGGGCCACGAAGGCGACCGCGTCACGCAGGGACCCCGCGTTGACGGCCGACACGTCCTGGCCGTCGATCCGCACCGTGCCTGAATCCGGCTCGTAGAGCCGCTGCACCAAGCTGATGATGGTGGACTTGCCGCCACCCGAGGCGCCGACCAGGGCGGTCGTCTTGTCCGGCTCGGCCTCGAGGTCGATGCGATCCAGCACGCGCTCGCCCTTGCGGTAGCCGAACGACACCGCCTCGAGGCTGATCAGCCCGGGCCCTGGCACGAGATCGGGCTTTTGCGCGTCGCTCGCGTCCGGCAGGGGCTCGTCGAGCAGGTCGTAGACCATGCGGGCGCCGACCAGGCTGTTCTGCAGGTCGAGGTTGAGCCGGCCGAGGCGTTTGGCCGGCTCATAGGCCGAAAGGAGCGCACCGATGAAGGCGAAGAACGATCCGGGATCGCTGTGCGCTACCGCGACCTTCCAGCCGCCATACAGGATGATGATCGCCACGGCGACGCCGCCCAGCGTCTCGCTGACCGGGCTCGACAGAGCGATCCCGGTGGCCATGCGGTTCGCGGCCTTCTCGACCTCGCCGACCGCCCCCGCCATGCGGGCCCGCATGACGCTCTCGAGGTTGAAGCTCTTGATGATGCGGATGCCCTGGGCGGTTTCGCCCATGTGCTGCATGATCTGGGTGGAACCGTCGAAGGAGCGCCGCGCGGCGCGGCGCACGCGTTTCATCAGCCGGCTCAGCATCAGCACGCCGACGGGCGCGATCGATAGCGCCATCAGGGCCATCAAGGGATCGTTGTAGATCATCACGGCGAGCAGGCCCAGGACGGTCAGCATGTCCCGACCGGCCGATGCCACGATGAACTGCACGACGTCGCGCGCGCCGTTGGCCGCCATGGCGAGCCGCGCCATGAGTTCGCTCGAGTGACGGTCCGAGAAGAAGCGCACGGGCTGGTGCAGCAGGTGGTCGTAGACCCGCTTCTGCAAGGACGCCACGATGCGGTTGCCGGCCCGCGACATCAAGATGAGCTGGCCGCAGGTCGCGAGGCCGCGGACCACATAGAGCACCGCCACCAGGATCGCGAGATTGCGGAGTTGCTTGAACGCTCCGGGCTCGGCGACGTTCATCCCCGTCATGCCGTTCACCACCGGTCGCAGCAGCGCCACCGACCCCACGCTGGCGGCAGCGCTCACGGCCATCAGTGTCAGGGCGGCCGCATAGGCGCCGGCCCGGGTGCGCGCGTGCTCGGTCAGCAGGCGCCGGATCAGCGGGAAGGACCGGCCGCCCTCGTCCACGGCAGCCGTCTCGTTCGTCGACATGAAACTCCTTGGATCCGGCCACCTGAGCCGGGCGCGGACAACCGGAGAAGCCGCGCGCCCGGCGGCCTCGGTTCCCCGATGCCCTCTTAGACCATCCCGGTTCTGCGGGCCAATGGCGCGATGGACGACGGCCCCCTCCGAGCGGTTCGCCCTTCTCCCGAGGGCGGGAGATGGGCGAAATTCCGACACCGCCTCAATCCGTCGCGGCCGGGACGTCGCCCAATTGGGAGGCGCGGTCGCGGGCGAGGCGCAGAAGAAGGGCATTGGGGGACAGCGTCGGATATTTTCGCCTGGCGAAGGCCGTCCATGCATCGCGATAGCGCAGCCAGGCGCGTTCGGCCGAGGCCACGCCGGCCAGGGTGACGGTGGTGCCCCGGAACGTCGGCGCCTTCGCGATGAGCTCGCGATAGCGGGCCGCCAGCGCGTCGTCGGCCGCCTTGGCCTCGGCATCGGTGGCGGACGGCAGCTTTCCGGCCTCGACCTCTTCGAGCAATGTCAGGAATGCGCGCTCGCCCTCGTCTTCGGCCGCCACCACGGAGGCGACCCGCCCCGAGCCCGTCTGGTCGACCTCGTTCTCGCCGCGCGCATCCACGAAGGCGGCTTTGGCCCGGTCGAGCGCCGCGAAGGCCGCCCGGTCGTCCTTGCTCCAACCGCCGGTCAATGCCGCCATGACCTTGGCCCGGGCGGCCCGGGCCAAGAGCTGCTCGTGGTCGGCGCAGACTCCCATCATCAGGCCGCTGGTGACGTCGTCGCAGAGGCTGAAGGTCGTGCCGGTCCAATGCTCGGCCTTGAGCCGGGCCAGGTGATGCACCCGGGCATCGACCTCGGCCGGCGCGGATGCGGTGCGGCAGGCCAGCGCCGTCGCGACATCGAGATCGCGGGCGGCCCCGAGGCCATTGGCATAGACCTCCATCAGGGTGCGGTCGCCCGTGAAGCCGAAATCCTCGACTTGCGGATCGGCGGTCTGTTTCTCGACGAAGGCGCAGAGCCGCGCGGCCTTCGGGTCGGCGGGGCGCCCGATGCCGTATAAGAGAGCTTCCGAAGAACAGTCCGAGAACTCGGCCGACGCCGCTGGATCGGGCGCATCGGCCGGTGGCACCGCGATGGCCTTCAAGCCCAGGCAGATCGCCCGCGACGCCGCATAGGCTGGGTTCCCGGCCGCCTCTCGGCTGTCTGCCCAGTCGACCGTGCGGGCCGCGGCGGACCCGCCGGCCGGCAGGGGCAGGGCGACCACCAGCAAGGCGCCGAAGAGCCGGGAGGAAACGGGTCGGGGCATCAGGGCTTCCGGTGCGGCATGGCGGGCAGCCTATCCCTGTTGCCGGCCTCAGGTCTCGCGCCTCGCGCGAGGTCGCGTCAGGAGCGCATGCTCGCGGAACGGATCGCGGCCGCAGCAGCGGTGTCGGGGAAGAGCCTGCCGGCCGCGATCGACCCGATCCGCGTGCATAGGCGGCCTGAATGACCCCGACCTGCGCCAGCGTGCCGGAGCCGAACCGCTACCCTATGCGCACTCCTGCCTCCAGTTCCCGCTTCGTCGCCAAGTATTCTTGCCGGCTCGCTTCGCTTCATACAACGCGGCGTCCGCTGCAGCGATCAACAGGTCGGGACTGACAATGGCCGCGCCGGCCGGCAGAACCGCGATGCCGACGCTGGCGCCGATCGTCACCCTTCGATCATCGATCTCGAACGGCTGACGAAGGGTCTCGATCACGCGCTCCGCGACCCTTGCCGACAGGTCCTTGGTTTGGCTCTGAAGGATGGCGAATTCGTCCCCTCCAAGGCGGGCAATCAGGTCATTGCTGCGGACCGCGGCTCTGAGCCGTGCGGCAACCATGCGAAGCAGTCTGTCGCCGCTCCGGTGGCCCATCGCGTCATTGACCGGCTTGAATCCGTCGAGGTCCACATAGAGAACCGCAAGGCTCCACGTTCCCCGCTGCATTTTGATGGCCTGTTCCAGCGCGGCGTGAAAGTGAAGCCGATTGGCTAAGCCCGTGAGCGCATCGTGATGCGCCATATGGCTGATCCGCGCTTCGGCTCGCACGCGGTCACTCACGTCGGCGACCGCGGTCAGAAAACCCCGACGTTTTTCATGGACCAGCGCCCGGACGAACATCAGCACGTGGATCTCGTCGCCCGCGGCGGTTCGATGGCGCCACACCGTGCGACCGTCATAAGCATCGACAACGGATGCGAGGGTCTGCCTGGCTTCCTCGGCCTGATCGTCCGGATGAAGCTCCGGCGCCGTCATGGACAGAAACTCTTTCCGGCCGAAACCATAGAGTTTGGTGGCCGCTTCATTCACGTCGATGATCCGCAAGCTGTCGGGATCAGAGATCACCATGGGCACCGGATTGTTCTGAAACAGCAACCGAAAAGATGCCTCGCGGTGCTTCAGATCGGTGATGTCGATCCTCATCCCGATGGCTCCCCCATCGGCCAAGCGCCTGTCGTCGTGACGGAGCCAACGACCGTCGCGCAGTTCCTGCTCTTCCTGTGACGCCGGCAGGGCATGCTTGGCGAGGCGTTGCTCGAGCCAAGCCTCGGGATCGACCACACGTTCACGGATCTGCGTGGTGGCAAGGCTGGCTACCAGAATGTCCCTGAACGCCACTCGTGGCTCGAGCAGGTGCGCGATTTCGGGGTAGGTCTCGGCGTATTTCTGGTTCCAGAGGACATAACGATCCTGCGCATCGAAGACGCAGACCGCCTGGGGCAGCATCTCGATGATGGCGCGCATCCGCCGTTCGGCCATCTTGGCTTCTTCGAGAGCTTCGGCGGCCTCGTTTCTGGTGCTTTGCAGCAACTCGTCGCCGACCGACTGGTCGGACGTGTCGCGGAGGTAGGCCGCAAAAAGTCCGATGCCCCTTTCGGTCAGGTCGGTGACGCTCAATACGACGGGGAACGTATGGCCGTGTCGCGGCGCCCAGGCCGTCTTGGTGTTCAACGGAGGACATGGGCCGGACATGAGCGCCGTCCAATCGGGGATGAAGTCCTGGATCAGCCGACCGAGGAGGGGCTTTCCAGGGCCGATGAGCCTGATCGCCGCCTGGTTCGCAAACAAGACCCGGCCCGCCTTGTCCATGCACAGCACGGCGCCAGGACTGTTTTGGAGAACAGCGAGGGCCCTGCCCCCCGACATTGCTGCTATCGGGTCCACCATCGTCCCGCCTCGAAGCCTTCAGCCCGATACTCTGAGGAATCGATGTTAAGGAAGATCAACGGAGTTTCAGCCCCAAGGACGGAGTGGTGAATCGAATGTAAACGGGGCTGGCGGGCTTGCGCGTGACAGCATGGCTCGCTCACGTCCGAGACGAACCGCCAAGACAGGTGGACCACGGCCTCCATCGCCCCAAAAGGGGACGTGTGCGCCACATGATGCGGCCTCCTCGCAGAGTGCCATGCAGCCCGCGACCGCCCAACGCCCGCCTACGGCCCCGCACCCAAACCGGGTTCCCGCCCCTCCCCCGTGGCCGGCGCAGGCTTGCGCTGGCGCCGACTTGCGCTAGGAAAAGCGCACGAGGCCGGCGACCCTGGAAGGTTCCGAGGCGTGACGTCAGAGTGGAAGGACGGGCAGCGCCAGTCCTACAATTTCAAGGCGCCGCTCGACCCCGAGGCCGCGGCCGGCGTCGATCCCGTGCTGCCGCGGCTGATCGGGACCAAGGCCTTCCAGCGGCTGCGCAACGTCCGCTTCCTCGGCGGCATCGATTATGCCCGGGTCCCGGCGCCGAACGGCAGGCCGGGCAGCCGACGCTACACGCGCTACCAGCACAGCCTCGGCGTGACGCGGCTGGCACTGCTCTATGCCGACATCCGGGACCTGCCGAGTGCCGAGCGGCGCCTGATCGCGGTGGCGGCCCTGCTGCACGACATCGGCCACGCGCCGCTGTCCCACTCGCTCGAACCTGTGTTCAAGGGCGCTTTCGGCATCGACCATCACAAAGCGACCGAGGACATCCTGCGCGGGCGCGTCCCGCTCGGGTCGGAGGTGAACGCGATCCTGGTCCGGGACGGCATCGACGTCGACCATGTGGCGGCCGTGATCGACGGCCGGGAGCCAGGATACGACGGCTTCTTCGCCGGGCCCATCAATTTCGACACGATCGAGGGCATCCTGCGATCGCAGACCTACGAGAAGCCGGCGCCCCGGCTCAGTCCCGAAACCGTGATGCTGGCCGCCATCCGCCGCGCCGGCGAGGCAGACCGTATCGCGGTCGACGAGTTCTGGCTCTACAAGGACATCGTCTACGGCAACATCATCAATTCCGAGAAGGGCATGTTGGCCGACGCGCTGTGCCAGGACCTCATGCGCCGGCACCTCGACCGCTTCGGTCCCGCCGACTACCTCGTCTCGGAACGCTCGCTGTTCGCCAAGCTCCCGGAACTGCGCGACATGCTGACGGCCCCCCATTTCGAGCAGCGCGCGCGGGCCGCCTTGACGTCGCCGCTGCGGGCTCGCACCCGCCGCTTCTACACGGACCAGGGCGTGGACTTCTTCGCCCGCGACGACGAGGCCCGTTACAGGCAGGCGCGGTCGGAGCGCATCCTGCCGGCGAGCGGCGTCACGGACCAGCGGATCGAAGAGCTGCGACAGGACCTGTTCAATGACGCATGGGGCGATCGCGAGAGCCAGGGCCTATTCTGACGGGCGGCTGGCGCGGCTGCGGGAGATCGTCGACGGCGCCGTGCCGCGCGGGGTCCTGGTGGTGGCCTGTGGCTCCTTCGCGCGCCGGGAAGCCTGCGAATCCTCCGACCTGGACTATTTCGTCATCGCGCGCGATGACGATGGCCATACCTGGGGACCGGCGCTGCGCGATGCCATTGCCGGGATCGTACCGGTCGAACCCGCGCGCGGCGGCCCCTTCGCCCATGTCGAGCGCCTGCCCGAGATGGTGCGCAACATCGGCGGGCAGGACGACACGAACCAGCGCCTCACCCGGCGCATGCTGTTCCTGCTGGAAGGGGAGCCCCTGAACGACGTAGCGGGTTTCCGGACGGCACGCCGGGCGCTGCTCGAGCGCTACATCGCGCCCCGGGTCGGCGACGACATGCTGCCGCTCTTCCTTCTGAACGAACTCATCCGCTATTACCGCACCATCGCGGTCGACTACGAGTTCAAGACCGGGGAAGCCGACAAGCCCTGGGGCCTGCGCAACTTGAAGCTCGTCTTCTCGCGCAAGCTGCTCTACGCGAGCGGGCTCTTCGCCATTGCGGCGACGCGCGACGGCGCAGCGCAAGCGAAGGTCGCCCGGCTCGAGGGGCTGCTCGATCTCACGCCCATCGACCGCATGGCGGCGCTCTGCGGGCCGGACGCAGCCTCGCCGGTTCTCGACCGCTACGCCTATTTCCTGGACCGGCTGGCCCAACGCGGGGTGCGGCGCCATCTGGAGCGCCTGACCCGCCGGGAACGCGACGACCCGGTGTTCCGCGATCTCAAGGACGCCGGTTACGCCTTCACGCTCGACCTGCAGCGCGTTTTCGACGCCACCTTCGCGCCCGATCATCCGATCCACCGAGCCATCGTGTTCTGACGCGGCTTACCCCGAAGGTGCCGACCGTCAGGGATGCTGGTCCGCAGCCGGTGTCGATCCGGCGCGGGTGCGCAGGATGCGGATCCCGACGCTGGCGCAATCCGGATAGACATCGAGCTTGCGGACGTAGACCTCGACGGCCGCGACCTGCGGCGGCGCGAGGCAGATCCGCGCGATCGCCTCGGCCAGCGTCTCCTGCAGGTCGACATGGGGCGCCTCCGCGAGTGCCACGATCCGGCGATGCAGCGCATCGTAGTCGACCACCTCGTCCAGCCGATCCGCCCTGAGGGCGGTGTCGGGCAGGACCAGCACCTCGGCGGAGATCCGCACCCGCTGGGCCTTCAGCCGTTCCGACGCATAGGCGCCGATCCGGACCGCGAGCTCGATGTCCTCGAACACGATGACGTGCGCCGCGTTGTCGTTCGAGGCAAGGGTGGCCGTGAGGCTGGGCAAGATCGACACGCGGCTGATGTCCGATGCTGAGGGTGGTCGTGCTCGTCCTGGATTGTCGGGGTCGCGGGGCACGCGACGTCAGGCCGCAAGACCCTCGGCGTCAGCCAGGCCAGCGAGGTCGGCCAGCGGGCGGGCGCCCACATGGCCGATGATCTCGGCGGCCGCCAAGGTGCCGAGCCGCGCGCAATCCGCCGCGTCCCGGCCCCGGGCGAGGCCGGCCAGGAAGCCGGAGGCGAAGAGGTCGCCGGCGCCCGTCGAATCAACGAGGCTGTCGATCGGGAAGGCCGGAACGGCGCGCAGGCCCGAGGGTTCGACCACCACGGCCCCGTCGGCGCCGCGGGTCACGGCCGCGAGGCCGCAATCGGCACGCAGCGCCGAAAGGGCCGCGTCGAAATCCGCGGTCTCGTAGAGGGCCAGGAGCTCGCTCTCGTTGCTGAACACGACATCGACCTTCCTGGATCGGATGAGGTCCAGGAACTCGTCGCGGTAGCGGCCCACGCAGAACGAGTCCGACAGCGACAGCGCCACCTTGCGGCCGGCCGCGTGGGCGATCTCGGAGGCCTTGAGGAAGGCCTCCTTGGCGGCCGGCGGGTCCCACAGATAGCCTTCGAGGTAGACGATGCCGGAGGCCCGCACGAGGGCCTCGTCGACGTCGCCGACCGTGAGGTTCTGGCAGGCACCGAGATAGGTGTTCATGGTGCGCTGCCCGTCCGGCGTCACCAGGATGTAGGAGAGAGCCGTGGCGGGGCCTTCGCCCGCGGCCGGCGTGGCGAAATGGACGCCAGTGGCGCGAAGGTCGTGCGCGAAGAAGCCGCCGACCTCGTCGTTGCGGACCTTGCCGATGAAGGCGGCCCGGACCCGAAGGTTCGCGGCTCCCACGGCCGTGTTGGCGGCGGAGCCGCCCGACATGATCGTGGTCTGGCCCATGGCGCCGTAGAGTGTCTCGGCCCGCGCTTCGTCGATGAGGTTCATGCCGCCCTTGACGATGGCGTGAGCCGCCAGGAAATCGTCGTCCACCCGGGTGAGGACGTCGACGATGGCGTTGCCCAGGCAGAGCAGGTCGTGGCTTGTGGCGGTCATGCGGGTCTCGGCATCGCGGGGGTCGCGTCGGGGCGTCTCGCATCCCCGCGCCGACCGCGTCAAGCCAGGGCTTGCAGCGGCCCCACCCCGAGCAGCAGCGACAGCCCCACGGCCAGCACCAGGACGGCGGCGGCGACTTCGAGGCCCCGGGCGACGAGCACGCCGCGCCCGGCTTGCGGACCCGCCAGCTTCAAGGCGATGCCTTTCGCCAGCACCGCGGTCGAGGCGAGGGCCGCGGTGGTGATGGCGGTGCCGAGCGCCATGACCAGCGTGGCCGCGATGCCGGCCGAGAAGATGCCCTGCGACAGCGCGAAGACCAGGACCAGGATGGCTCCCGAACAGGGCCGGGCGCCGGCCGCCACGACGGTCGACAGCGCCTCGCGCCAGCGGAAGCCGTCGCCGAGCGTGGCCGGATCGGGCGCGTGCCAGTGGCCGCAGCCCGGGCCGTGCTCGTGAGCTGCAGCGCCGCTCGGCACCGCACAGGTAAAAGCCCGGCCTGGACCGGAACCGTCGGGGTCGCGGCGGAGCTGGCCGATCCGCACCGGGCTCGGACCGAACCCGCTGGGAGCGGGCAGTCGCTGCTCCACACCGGCGAAGGCGAGACCGGTGCGGCGCGCCGCGGGAGCTGCCGCGAACGGCAGGGCCATCACGGCCGGACGTGTCCGCCACGCGGCCGCGAAGCCCGCGCCCTTGCGCCACACGAGCCAGCCACCCAGCACGACGACGCCGAGGTAGCTGAACTTCTCGATCAGGGCCGCGCCGTCCCGCATGCCCGTCGCGGTGGCGTGGAACACGAGCGACAGCAGCCCCACGAGGGCCACAGCCACGATGGCCTGCAGCATGGCGGCGAAGAACGACAGGACGATGCCGCGCCGCAGCGCGCGCTCGTTCGCCACCATGTAGGAGGCGAGGACCGCCTTGCCGTGGCCGGGGCCCGCGGCATGCAGCACCCCGTAGACGAAGCTCAGACCCGCGAGCCACCAGAAGGCCGAGCCGTCAGCCTTGCTGGCCCGGACGGCCGCCGAGAGCGCGCGTTCGAAGACACCCTGCTGGGCCAGGATCCAGCCCATCACGCCGGTCGCGCCGCCGCCGCCTTCCGAGATGCCGACGCTGAAGGGGTTCTTGGCCTGGGCCAACGCGGGTCCGGCCAGCACCATGGTGGCGAGGCCGAGAAACAGGGACAGCGCGGGACGGAGCGACGCCGCCGCGAAGCGAAGCCGCGTCACGGGCACGCCACCATGACCTTGCTGGCGAGCTTGATGCCGAAATCCTGTCCCGGAGACATGTTGGCGAAGAAGGCTTCCGACAGTTTCTGGTTGTCGCCGGCGTCGAGCGGCCGGGGCTTGATGACGCTGGTGGAGCAGCCGGCGGGCGCGGAGGCCATGCTGACCGGCGCCTTCTCGTCGAATTCGAAGGAGACGAAATAGGTCGGGTCGTAGACGCTCACGTTCAGGGCCGGAACGGGCTTGATCGGCGCCTTCAGCGGCAGCGTGAAGAACAGCGTGACGAGCTTGTCCTTGCTCTCCTCGAGTGAATAATCGGTCGGGGCATCGAAGGCCATCTGATGGCCGCCTGCCTTGGCGACCGTGAAATAGCCGAACTCCTCGAGCGACTCGATGTTGGTCTTGGCCAAGGGCGCGAGCTGCTCAGGCGTGAGGATCTGGTCGGGCGCGCCGAGCCCCTGGGTCACGAAGGACGAATACATGTCGTCGAAGGTCCAGGCCGCGCGGATGCCGGTGACCTTGCCGTCCGGCCCGAAGATCACCTGCTCCTTGGCGGTCACGAAGACATGCGGATGGGCTTGCGCCACCCCTGTCCCGGCCGCGAGGCTTGCCAACGCCACCGAGGCCCCCAGGATCGCGAGGCCGATGCCCGACCGTTGCCGGGCCGAAGCCTCGTTCGAGGCGATGTGCTGGCTGCGACGCATCATGTCCGGGTCCCCGATCGCCCTCGCGATCGACCGACGATGCCGGCGCCGCGAGTGTGCGCGGCCTGAGCCGCGTCCGCCCGCCGCAGTGCCGCTTGAGTTCGGCGGTTCTGAGGCAGCCCCGCCATTGCCGCAACCCTCGCGCAAGCGCCGGCGGCGGCCTTCCAGCGTCTTGAAACCATCGGCACCGGGCCACCCGCGTCTCATACGAACTGAAATCGGGGAAGGGCTTGCATTTTTGTGCACCGCAGCATAGATCAGTCCTGCAGCGCGGTGCGCTGCATGCCCTTCTTGGGCGTTTCCTCCCTAGACTTGGGCCGCCCTTCGGGGCGGCCTTTTTTCTGGGAACGCCGCTGGTCCCCGAAATCCGAATGGATCACCAGGCTACCGCTTCCGTGCCGCTCGGCCGGCGCGTCGACAGGAAATCGGCCATGCGGGCCAGCGCCCGCTCGATGTTGGGCAGCGAGTTGGCGTAGCTGAGCCGGATATATCCTTCGCCATGCACCCCAAAATCGGGTCCTCCGATCGTGGCGATGCCTGCCTCTTCGAGCAGTGCGGAGGCCAGCGGCTTGCTGCGCCATCCGGTCCCTGCCACGTTGGGAAAGGCGTAGAAGGCGCCTTTCGGTGTCGCGGCCGACACGCCGGGCAGCCGATTGAGCCCGGCCACGACCACGCGTCGACGGCGGTCGAACTCCTCCACCATGGCGGCCACCGCGTCCTGCGGCCCCGTGAGGGCTTCGAGCCCCGCCCATTGGGCCGGCGCGTTCACGCAGGAATAGGAATTGACCGCGAGCTTGCGCATCCGGTCGACCAGCACGTCGGGCCACACCGCGTAGCCCATGCGCCACCCCGTCATGGCGTAGGTCTTCGACCAGCCGTCCAGCATGATGAGCCGGTCGCGGATCGACGGATAGGACAGGAGGCTCGTATGGGCGAGGCCGTCGTAGGTCATCTGGCCGTAGATCTCGTCCGACAGCACCGCGAGCTCCGGGAAGCGGTCGAGCCCGGCCACGAGGGCGTCGATCTCGGGCTTCGGCGTCACGCCCCCGGTCGGGTTGGCGGGGGAATTCAGGATCACCAGCCGGGTGCGCGGCCCGATCAGCGACAGCGCTTCGGCGCCCGAAAACGCGAAGCCGTTCGCCTCCCGCATCGGCAACGGCACCGGTTCGGCGCCCGTGAACTCGATCATGGACCGGTAGATCGGGAAGCCGGGGTCGGGATAGACGATCTCGGCACCGGGCTCGCCGAACATCAGGATGGCGGCGAACATCGTCACCTTGCCGCCCGGCACCACCACGATATTCTCGGGCGAGACTTCGACCCCGAAGCGGCGGCGGAGGTCGGCCGACAGGGCCTCGCGCAAGGGGAGGATGCCGGTCGCCGCCGTATAGCCGTGATGGCCGTCGCGCAACGCCCGGACGGCCGCCTCGACGACATTGGGCGGAGTGGCGAAGTCGGGCTGGCCGATCCCGAGGTTGACGATGTCGCGGCCCTGCCGGCTAAGCTCGATCGCGCGGGCCAGCACCGCGAAGGCGTTTTCCTCGCCCATGCGGTCGAAGGCGGCGATGGTGGCCAGCATGGCGGTTCCTTGTAATTAGCCGTAGGACGCGCAATCTGGCGGCAGGGGCGCGACCGCGCAAGGCGGCAGCCGGCGGTCGTGTCTCATTTGGAAATCCGACGGGGATGACGCGCGGTTGCGATGCCCCTCGGCGAATAGCTCGATTCTGAGGGCCGGTGCCATGCTGGTGCAATCGGACGATCGTTCCATCGATCATGGCGTACTCGAAACCTGGATCTTCAGACAGAAACTGGAAATCCGTTTCATACTTACTTCGCTAGATACTGGTCGAAGAACGTCGTGATCTCCGCGAAAGCTTCTTTGGTCTCGGGTGCCGCCGGATCGAAGAGGTATTGCGCATGGGAGAAGCCTTCGAACACTTCTAGCTCCGCCTTCACTCCGGCTTCCCGGAGTTTGCGGTGAGTGCGGACGGTGTTGGATAGAAACAGGTCCCGTGTGCCGGTTGTCAGGATGGTGGGCGGGAAGCCGTGAAAGTCGCCGTAGATCGGTGACAGCTGCGGATCCTTCATGTCGTGGCCATTCGCGTAGAGCGCCGCGGCATGGGTCAAGTAGCCGCTATAGCTGACCAGGACGTTGTCCAACCACTCGTTCGTCTTGTAGCTGTCACCAGTTTCGGTCAGGTCAGCCCAGGGCGTACCCGGGGCGATGGCGGCAGGTAGGGCCAAGCCTTCCTGCTTGGCGCGCAAGATCATCGCCAGCGCCATGCCGCCGCCGGTAGAGGTGCCGACGATGGCCATGCGGCTTGGGTCCTGCATCGCCAGCGCCGCTGTCCACACCGCCATGGCGTCGTCCATCGCCGCCGGGTAAGGCGCGTCGGGCGGCATGCGGTAATCGAACTCGATCACCTTGTAGCCGCCATAGGCTGCCATCAGCATGGCCTCGGCAGTCCCCGATTCACCCGGGCCATAGACATAACCGCCGCCATGGACGTTGATGATCAACTGGTTGCGATGCGCGTCAGGCATTGATTTTGGCGTGAAAATGAAGCCTTTCACGCCGCCGATCACCGTCGGCTCCATCGTGACGCCCAGCATCTCCCGAGCTTTCGCTAAGCCCGGCAGCGAGGCATCAGCCAGTTTTTTGACCAGGGTGCGCCAGTCGTCGGGTGAAGCTGGGTTGGCGTTCCAGGCCGGCATGCGGTACGGCGCTGCGACCAGCACCTGCGCCGCCGCGCCGACATCCTGTGGCACGGGAACAACCTTGGCCGGAAGCGTGCGTGGCCCCGGGGCGGCATTGGCTGAATTTTGCGACGCCTCGAGGCTTGCGAAACTGGGGGTCTGAGCGAGAGCGGGTGTGATCAACGCACAGGCCAGAACCGCAGCCGTTAGCCGAGTAGTGGGGACCATCATCGCCTCCTGCATGACATCTTCTACGGCCGCAGATGACCCCGATGTCTTGGCTACTAAAACGCAACAGAACGGCTGTGTGAAGCTGTCCCATGGGGCATTCCTGTGCAGGTTCCACCTGCCGGTCGGCACGCATACACTCGGCATGCGGGTCGGCCTGCAACCTGCGCCTACGGGGACGGGTTTTCGGCATGGTGGGGCGCCTCGTGCGAAAGCATCATCGGTGTCCACGAACAAGTCGGGTCATTGCCGCCGCGGGCGGCATCGGCCGACGACATCGGTATCAGCGCGACGGGTCGCCGCCGCCCAGCCAGGTCACCTGGCCGCCATGGGCCTGCGCGGTCGCGAGGCGCTCGTCTCCTCGGTCGGGCCAGGTCGTGAGGCGGAGGTCCGGGGGACCTTGGCGGTCGTCGGGCTCGAAACGGAGCCACGCCAAGGGCGCCGCCGCGTCGGCCCGCCCGCCCGCCCGCTTCATGGTTTTCGTGACCGCGGCGCGGGTGGCTGGCGAGAGATATTGCCACATGATGGAATGGTACAGCACCGTAACGTGGCCCTCGGCCCGCTCCCGCGTCCGGGCCTCGACCCAGTCGGCCGCATCGGCACGCTCGACTATCGTGCCGGCGGCCCGCGCCAGCGTCATGGCGCCGTCGAGCCGCCGCAGCCTCTCGGTCTGGTCGGCCCAGACGTAGGACCTGAGCCGCAGGCGTTGGGCCGGATCCTCGAGATCGATCGGAGCGATGTCGCAGCCCCGCCTCTCGGCGACCCGCAACGGCTCAGCGACGGGTGGCGTGGGGCCGCTCCAGTTCGGCGAGAGGAGGACCGGGCTCGCCTGATCGCCCCACCGTGCCGTGCCGAGATGGTAGCGGAAACGATCCCAGAGGAGGTTGAGCCCCGCGCTGGCGCCGATCTCGAGGAGGCGCAGCGGCAGGCCCGTGGTCGCCGCGACGCGCAGAAACCCGCCGAGCAGCACGGCCGAACGGCCGACCTCGTTGGTTTGCGGCGGCGAGGCGATGAAAGCGCGAACGATGTCGGCCCGCTCGGCGAGAGATGCGAGGATCGCGGCCCGCAGTGCAGGGTGGTCGATCTCGGGCGAGGCCGCGGTCACCGAGGGGTAATGCCCTGCGAGACGCGCGTTGTCGCCGCTGAGCGCGAGGGCGTGGAGCGCGCCGGCCAGGCGCAGCGGCAGGGCGTCGGCTACCGGATCGCCCGGCCAGCCGTCGACCAGCCCCGCCGTCGTTCCGCCGGCCGCAATGTCGTCGGCGAGCGCCGAGACGACCTCTGCCGTGAACGGCGAGCCGAGGTTCCTGCACCAGGCGATCTGCTGACCGAACGCCGCCAGCACCGCGTTCCGCCCCCTTTGCGCCAACGCCTCGCCCATGCCGCCCCCGACCGCCGCCGCGGTCCGACCGACCCTCGCCGGCCGTTCCGGCGCAGGAACGGCCTCAGTTCCGCCGCTGCGCCGTGAACCGCGCGGCCTCGGCGAGGTTCGCGGCCCGCGCGGCCGGGAAGATCGCCAGCGCCGCAACGGCATCGTCGGCCAGGGCGTCGCGGCGCTGCTTGGCGACGTCGAGCCCCAGGGCCGCCACGAGCGTCGCCTTGTTGCGTCCCGCATCCTTGCCGGCTGCCTTGCCGAGCGTGGCCGCGTCGCTCTCCATGTCGAGGATGTCGTCCGCCACCTGGAACGCGGCGCCGAGCGCCGTGCCGTACCGACGGAGCGCGTCGTGCTCTCCAGCCGAGGCGCGACCCAGGATCGCGCCGGCTTCGACTCCGTAGAGCAGCAGCGCACCGGTCTTCATCGACTGCATCCGGAGCACGAAGGAAGCCTCGTGCGGTGCTTCGGCCCGCTCGGCTTCGAGATCGAGCGCCTGCCCGCCCGCCATGCCGCCGAGCCCCGCCGCGCGGGCGAGCCCGAGCACCAGCGCGGCCCGCACTGCGGGATCCGGGTGGGTGGCCTCGTCCGCCATCACGTCGAACGCGTAGGTCAGCAGCGCGTCGCCGGCCAGGATCGCGGTGGCCTCGTCGAAGGCCTTGTGGTTCGTAGGCCGGCCGCGGCGCAGGTCGTCGTCGTCCATGGCGGGCAGGTCGTCGTGGATCAGCGAATAGCAATGAATCATCTCGAGGGCGGCGCCGGCCCGCAGCGGCCCATCCCCCTCGACGCCCAACAGCCGTGCCGTCTCGACCACGAGGAAGGGTCGCAGCCGCTTGCCGGCGCCGAGCGCCGAATAGCGCATGGCCTCGAGCAGACGCCCCGGCCGCACCACCTCGCCGGGCAAGGCGGCGGCGGACAGGAGACGATCAAGCGTGGCCTCGATCGCGTCCGCGACCGACTTCAGGCGACGGTCGAAGTCTTCCGGCTGCGCATCGATCGGCATCATGGGTTCCTGGACGCTCCGACGCAGCGCCGGTCAAGCCCGGGGCTTTTGGCCGCTCCGTCCCGGGCGGTCAAGCGCGGATCCGCGTCAGGGTTGAGGCCGCCAAGACGGCGGGCGCAGGAACAACAGTTGCGTGCCGCCACTCTCCCGCCGCTCGACCAGGGTGAAGCCTGCCGGCGGCACGATCGGCGACGCGGCCGCTTCCTCGAGCACGCAGAGCGCGCCGGGCGCCAGCCAATCGCCGTCCCGCAGCGCGCCGAGCGCAGCCTCGCCGAGGGCCTGTCCATAAGGCGGGTCCAGGAAGGCCAGATCGAAGGGCGCGGCCGCGACGTCGCCGAGCTTCGTGGCATCCCGTCGGAAGATGCGGCACAATCCCGCGACGCCGAGCGCCTCGACGTTGTCGCGGATCAAGGCCCGGGCTTCCGCACCGTCCTCGACGAAGAGCGCATGCGCCGCGCCGCGCGACAGGGCTTCGAGACCGAGCGCTCCGGTTCCGGCGAAGAGGTCGATGACGCGTGCGCCCGAAACGGGATCGTCGTAGCGATGGGCCAGCACGTCGAACAACGTTTCGCGCAGGCGATCGCTCGTGGGGCGGGTTGCCGTCGCGGATGGCGTGCGCAGTGGGCGGCCCCGAAAGCGGCCACCGACGATCCTCACGAGCGTCCGCGAGGCGGCCTGCTGCCGCCCGTGGGGCGGTCGCTGCCGGCGGGGCGGTTGCCACCGGGAGCTCTGCCGGGTCGCATCGGGCGGGCGCCGTCCGAAGGACGGTTTCGTCCCGTGGCAGGCCTTTCGCTTCCGAAGCCTCCCGTCCGTCCCCCGGGTTTGCCGCTGGCTGCTTTACTGCCCGAGGCCTGCCCGCCCGCGGGTTTGCCGCCGAAGCCGCCCCCGCGGGGCTTGTCGTTGAAGCCGGTGGCGCGTTCGCCGCGGGGCTTGCCGCTGAAACCAGCCGCGCGTTCGCCACGGGGCTTGCTGCTCGGATCGGCCCCGTGTTCGCCACGGGGCTTGCTGCTCGGATCGGCCCCGCGTTCGCCACGCGGCCGATCGTCGAAGCCTTTGGAGCGCTCTGCGCGAGGCTCGTGGCCCGGCTTGTTGCGGGCCGGCCTCGCATCGGCGCCGGAACGCGGGCGCGATCCGGCGGAACCGGTCCCGCGTTCGGCATTGCCCCGGGCGTTCTGGCGCCCGGCCGCGTCGTTCTGCTTCTCGCCGGCGAACCGCCGGGCGTTGCGGGTTCCGCTGTCCGCACGTTCGCTGCCCGGGCCGACCGGGATCACGCGTTCGACCTTGACGGCGCGACCCTTGCGATCGGCCGTGGCGCCGCGCTCGATGCGCCGCCGCCCCTGCTGCGCGGCCTCCTCGCGTGAGGCGCGCAGGGCCGACACGTGGGCCCGGGGCGGCGGTGGGTTCGAGCGGCTCGGGCGCGCCTCGGCCAGCGGTTCCGGCGCGGCACGCCCGCCGTGGCGCTGAGCCCGTTCCTCGACATTGTCGAGGTCGACCCCCGCTTCCGCCATGAGGCCGGGGCCGAGCTGATCGCGCAGCACGCGGCTCGGCACGGCCTCGACGGCACCCTCGGCCAAGTCGCCCAGTTGGAAGGGACCGAAGGAAATCCGGATCAGCCTCGTCACACCGAGGCCGAGTGATTCCAGCACGCGCTTGATCTCGCGATTCTTGCCTTCGCGCAGCCCCATGGTGAGCCAGGCATTGCTGCCCTGCACTCGATCCAGCGTGGCCTCGATCCCGGCATAGTCGACGCCATCCACCGTGATGCCGCCCTTGAGGGTGTCGAGCCGCGCCTGGTCGATCTCGCCGTTGGCGCGGACCCGGTAGCGCCGCATCCAGCCGGTCGCCGGAAGTTCGAGCACGCGCGCCAGGCCGCCGTCGTTGGTCAGCAGCATCAGGCCTTCGGTGTTGATGTCGAGCCGGCCCACCGACACCACGCGCGGCAGTGCTTCTGGCAGGTGCTCGAAGATCGTCGGCCGGCCCTCCGGGTCGCGCGACGTGGTGACCAGTCCGCGCGGCTTGTGGAACATGAAGAGCCGGGTCGGCTCACGCTCGGGTAGGGCCACGCCGTCGATGGTAATGCGATCCTCGGCCTTGACGTTGAGGGCCGGGCTGTCGATCACCGTGCCGTTCACCGCCACGCGGCCGGCGGCGATCCAGCTTTCCGCGTCGCGTCGCGAACACAGGCCGGCCCGGGCCATCACCTTGGCGATGCGGGCATCGTCCTCGCGGGGGGCCGGTTCGCCGGGCCGTTGCGCCGAAGAACGGCGCGACTCGGGGGGGCGGGTGCGCGGCTTGTCGCCCCCGCCCCCGAACGCGGGCCGCGGCTTCGGGGACTTCGGCCGGCTCGGCGGCTTGATGGTGTCGGTCATCCGGCCGTGATAGCAGGACGCCGCGTGGAACGGGAGTATGCTTTGGCATCGGCAGCCGATGATCCGCCGGGACGGGCAGAGCCGCCGGGGCGGACGGACCCGCTGGGCCTTGCCTTCGCCGAGGCTCGGGCCGCCGCGGCACGGGGCGAGGTGCCGGTCGGCGCCGTCATCGTGCGCGACGGCGTGCTGTTGGCGGCGGCCGGCAACAGGACGGTCGCCGACCGCGACCCGACCGCGCATGCCGAGATGCTGGCGGTCCGGGCCGCCTGCGCGGCGGTCGGATCGGAGCGCCTCACTGGCTGCGACCTCTACGTGACGCTCGAACCCTGCGCCATGTGCGCGGCCGCCATCTCGTTGGCCCGGGTGCGGCGGCTCTATTATGCGGCCCCCGACCCCAAGGGCGGCGGCGTCGCGCATGGCGCCCGTTTCTACGCCCAGCCCACCTGCCACCATGCGCCTGACGTCTACGGCGGCCTCCGCGAGAGGGAGGCGGCCGAGATGCTGCGACGCTTCTTCCGCGAGCGCCGGGACGGCTGAAGGCTGCGCGTGCTCATAGGACGCAGCCGCGCGATGCCCGGTCGATCGTTAAGCGAGGGCTTGTCGCGCCGGCCGATCCCCGACCCGGGCGGCGAGCGCAGGCGTTGACCCATGAGCCAGTCCAACAAAGCCCTGAACGATCAGGTGATCGTCATCACCGGCGCGTCGAGCGGCATCGGCCTCGCGACCGTTCGCATGGCAGCGCGACGCGGCGCCAAGGTCGTGTTGGTGGCCCGCAATGCCGAGGTGCTGGCCGCCGAACAGGCCCGCCTGCAAGCCGCTGGCGGCCGCGCCATTCACGTCGTGGCGGACGTAGGGTCGCGCGAGGCCCTCGAGGGCGTGGCCCGGAGCGCCGTCGAGGCGTTCGGCGGCTTCGACACCTGGGTCAACGTCGCCGGCCTCACCATCTACGGAAACCTCTGGGATGTCGAGGACCGCGACAGCGAGCGGCTGATGCGGACCAACTTCTGGGGCACGGTCAACGGCTCGCTGGTCGCGGTCGAACACCTGAAGGACAAGGGCGGCGCGCTCGTCAACGTCGGCAGCGTCGCGTCCGATTTGGCCTTCCCGCTCCAGGGCATGTATTGCGCCAGCAAGCATGCCGTAAAGGGCTTCACGGACGCGTTGAGGATGGAACTGCTGCAGGACGGCATCCCGATCGGCGTCACCCTGATCAAGCCGACCTCGATCGACACGCCGCTGCCCCATCGTGCCCGCAACTACATGGATCGCGAGCCGACGCTGCCGCCGCCGATCTACCGCCCCGAGGAGGTGGCCGAGGCCATCCTCCACGCCGCCGTCCATCCCCGGCGCGAGATCTACGTCGGCGGCGCCGGCAAGGTCCTGTCCGACTTCAAGGCTGTGGCGCCCAACGCCTATGACGTCCTGGCTCCGGCAATATCGGCGTTCGAGCGTCACAAGGAAAAGCCGCGCGACCCCGCCGGGGCCCTGCACGCGCCTACCGGCGGCGGGCAGACCCGGGGCGACTATCCAGGATACGTCATGAAGACCAGCGCCTATACACGCGCCGGGCTCCACCCGCTGACCACCACGATGCTGGCGGCCGGCGCGGCCGCCGCCGCGGCGCTGGTCTTCGGGCGACGTCGGCCCTGACATGGCGGACTTGTCGTTGGCGGGGCCGGCCCGTGCGCTGATCGAGGCGCGCCGTGCCGGGCCGGCCGCGGTCCCGACGCGGCCGGACCGCGAATTTATCCGCACGCCCGCAGGCCGATCGCTACGCTATGCCGAGGCTGGGGCGGGGCCCGACCTGTTGCTGATCCATGGCACCCTGACGACGCTCGACGACATGCGGCTCGGCCCCATGGAGGCCTTGTCGAAGCACTTCCACGTCGTCGCCGTGGACCGCCCCGGTCACGGCGGGAGCGACCACGCCCGCCTGGCCGACGCGTCCCCCTGGGCCGAGGCCGCAACGATCCGCGGTGCGGCCCATGCGCTCGCGCTCCGACGGCCGGTGATCTGCGGCCATTCCTTCGGCGGAGCCGTCGCACTGGCCTATGGCATGGCGTACCCCGACGAGGTCGCCGGGATCGTCGCCATGGCGCCGATCTGCTTTCCGGAACTGCGGCTCGAGCACCTATTGTTCGGAGGCCGTGCCGTGCCGGTCTGGGGCGACATCCTGGCCGGCGCCATGGGCGCGTCGCTCGATCCCACGTTGCTTGCGCTGTTGTGGCGCGTCATGTTCCTGCCCCAGGCGATGCCGGCGCGATTCGCGGCCGAGTTCCCATTCGCGCTCGCGGGCCGACCCGAGCAGATCGTGACCGAAGGCGAGAACGCCGTGGCCTTATGGCCCGGCCTCGCCCGCGGCGCCCTTGCTTACGGGAAGTGCCGCGTACCGGTGCGGGTGCTCGGCGGCGATGCGGACATCGTCGTGAACACGTTTACGCATGGTTGTCTCGCGGCACAGATGATCCCCGGTGCGCGCTTCGAACTGCTGCCCGGGATCGGCCACATGCTCCACCACTTCCGCGTCGACGCCGTGGAGGCGGCGGTGCGGGCGGTCGCGAGACTTTGAGCGGAGCGCCGGGCCTTTGCATGGGCGAGGATGTCGCGACCGGCCGCTGCCGCATCGGCCGGTTTCACCGCGGCTCGCCGGCGATCAGGCCCTTGTCGGTCACCACCACCCAGGTGCCGCCGCGCCGCTCGATGGACAGCACCCGCCCGGCGCCGTCCAGCACCGAGCCGGGCTTGACGACCGAAAGGCTCGACCGCGATTCGACCAGGGCCTTGCCGTCGAACACGTTGCGCAGCTTGAAGTCGGGAAGGGGGCTGCCGTTCGAGCCGTAACGTTCCAGGCCTGACTCGCGGATCGCACGGTCGCGCTGCGCGATCCGGAATGAGGTCGGGACGGTGCCGGTCGGGGTGGTATCGACCGCATCGGCCTCGGCCGGCTCGGTCCGGGTCGAGGATGGTTCCATGGCCCGGGATGGGAGGCCGTATCTGTCATCCGCCAGGGCGATGCGGTCGGCTGGGCCACCCGAGCCATGGCCGTAACGGGCGAACAGGTGGAAGTTGCCGCTCGGGGTCACCGCGCCGGGCGCCAAGGCCAGCATATAGGCCGCGAAGCTGGCCGATGCCGCGGCGGCTCCGATGCCGAGCCCGCTCCAGACCCAGTCGGCCCTCGGGCGCGCGGCCCTCGTCTGGGTGGCCCGCAGGACGGACCCTGACGGCGCCACCTCGGACGTCCTGTCGGCGACGAGATGAAGCTTCGCCCTCTTTGGCCGGCCCGCGGCGGCCGACCCCTGTGCTGGCCGCGACGGCTGCGCGGAACGCGACAGCATGCGGGACCTCACTTCTGCTTCTGGAGCGCGGTGGCGAGGTCGCGGAACGCGTCCTCGCTCGGCGCCGACCGGGGTGACTGCATGAGCGCCTCGTAGACGCGGGGCACCATGACCACGGCCTGGTCGAGATCGGCATCGCTTCCGGCGCGATAGGCCCCCATGGCGCGCAGGTCCCGCGTGTCCTCGAACCGGGTGATCAACTCACGCAGCTTGCTGACCAGCACGCTCTGCTCGGGCGTCCACACCTGATGGGCGAGGCGCGACAGCGAAACCTGCAGGTCGATCGCGGGATAGCGGCCCTGCGCGGCGATGTTCCGGTCGAGCACGATATGGCCGTCGAGCGTACCGCGGATCGTGTCGGCCACGGGGTCGTTGTGGTCGTCGCCGTCGACCAGGACCGAGAAGATGCCGGTGATCGACCCCGAGCCTTCGCGGCCCGGTCCCGCGCGTTCGAGCAGCCTCGGGAGATCCGAGAACACGCTCGGCGCGTAGCCCCTGGCGACCGCGGGCTCGCCCGCAGCAAGCGCCACGTCGCGGGCCGCGTGGGCATAGCGGGTCACGCTGTCGACGATGAGCAGCACGCGCTCGCCTCGGTCGCGGAACAGCTCGGCGATGCTCATCGCGGTTCTGGGGGCGAGGCGCCGCATCATCGGGCTCTCGTCTCCGGTCGCCACCACGCAGACCGCGCGGCCTCGATTGGCGCCGAGCGAATCCTCGATGAACTCACGCACTTCGCGGCCGCGCTCACCCACCAGCGCGATCACCACCGTGTCGAAGCCCTTGGTCTCGGCCAGCATGCCGAGCAGCGTCGACTTGCCGACGCCCGATCCCGCGAAGATGCCGATGCGCTGGCCCGGACAGATCGGGCAGAAGATGTCGATCGCCTTGATGCCGGTCTTCAGCGTGCCGCTCACGCGCGAGCGCCCGAGGGCCGGCGGCGGTTCGGCATCCGCCGTCACCGCGACCCGCCCGAGCCGGAGCGGACCGAGCGCATCGACGGGGCGGCACAGGGCGTCCACGACGCGGCCTCGCCACGATGCGTCAGGCCAGAACCGCAATGGTCCGCATCGCCGCACCGCCAGCCCAAGCGTCGCGTCGAACTGCTGGCCGAAAGGCTTCACGGTGGCGACGGCGCGCTGCACCCGCACGACCTCGCCCCTGCGTTCGGCTCCGCCGGCCTCGAACTCGACCGTGTCGCCGAGCCGCACGAAGGGCGACAAGCCGTCGACCCGATAGGCCGCGGGCGACACTTCGGTCACGACCCCGCTGCAGGCGATGAACGCCTCCGTCGCCGCCGTCCTGCGCACCGCTGCGCCAAGGCGGGCGAGCCGGTTCACCCGTTCGACCCCAGTGCCTTGATGGCTTCCTGAAGGGTGGCATCGGCGGTGGTATTGGCCTGGGTGACACCGTCGAGCGCGTGCTGCACGCTGATCAGCTTGGTCAGTTCCAGCACCGGGTTGACGTTCGAGCCCTCGACGAAGCCCTGCAGAACGCCGGCGTTGGTGAAATCCAGGATCGGGGTGGCGGCCCTGTCGGGGATGACGCCGGAATTCTCGGCCCGCGTCAGCTTGGCCGAGGGGTCGATGCCGAACAGCCCGATGGCGCCCACCTGGGCGCCGTTCTGGGTCAGCATCCCGTCGGCCGAAATGGTGGGCGGCCCGGCTGCGGGATCGAGGACCAGGCCCGCGCCGCCGGCGTCGAGAACCGGAAAATCGTTCACGGTCCTGAGGTCCCCCGTGGGCGTCATCTTCATCCGCCCGTCCCGCGTGTAGACGACGCCCTGCGGCGTCTTGATGGCGAGCCAGGCATCGCCCTGCACGGCGACGTCGAGCGGGTTGTCGGTCTTCAGCCGCTCGCCCCCCGAGCGGTTGATGTAGTCGTCGCCCTGGACGCTGAACGCCACCGGCTTGTCGCCGGTCTGGGACAGCACCGTGTCGAAGGTCACCCCCTCGGCCCGGTAACCCGCCGTGTTCATGTTGGCGATGTTCTGGGCGATGGTGCTGAGGCGACGCTCGACCGTCATCTGCCCGGACAGGCCGACATAGAAATTGGATTGCATGGTTCAGGTTTTCCGACGCGATGAGAAGGTCACGCGGTCCAGTACCGTCCGATAGCGCGCCATGTTGCTTGTCGTCCTTGGCATCGATGACCCTCAGCTACCCCCGAGCGACAGCTTGGCGAGGCTCAGCAACAGGTCCGAACTGACCCCGTTCGACGTCGAGCCCGAGCTGAACAGGTTGAGGACGGAACCGGCGGGGACGGATCCACTCACGCCGTTGGCCGTATCGAGCAGGCTCGTACCGACCGACTGCGATGTATCGACGAGCAGCACGTTGCTCACGTTGGACGAGTTCGAGACGTCGTATTGCGACGTGAAGCGCTCGACCAGCTTCTCGACCTTGGCGGGGTCCTGCAGGTCTCTGATCTTGAGGACCTTGTTGAGGAGGGCGGCCTGCTGGTCGATATTGCCTTGGGCCGATGTCGCCGAGAGACCGAATGCGGTCTGCACCACGGTGAGTATCTTGGCATCTGCCAGGATGCCGTAACCCGACGTGATGGAGGACGCGTTGCGCTTGAAGTAGAGCCCCAGCGCGACGCCCTTGTTGGTCTTGCCGACATTGTCCTCGAGTGTCTGCTCGATGTATTTGTCCGCTGTTCCAGTCGTGGCCGAGGGCGCTTTGGTGGCGGACGCGCCTGAGGCGGCGAAATCGAAGGCCGCCGCGAAGGTCCTGTAGCGCGGGTCGCCCAAAGTGTTGGCCAGCGCCGATCTGCTCGCGACCCCGCCGTTCAGCACTTTCGTCAACAGACCCTTGGCGTGGATCATGTCGCCAAGGCCATAGGCCTTCATCGCGTAAGAGAACAACTGATAGTTGTTCACAAATTGCGCAACGGTCTTCACCTTGCCGATATGGGCCAGGTAATAGGTAGTCGCGGCCTTCACGCCCGGTTCGGCCGCCGTGGCGGCCTGCTGGCGAGCGATATTGCTCGCGACCGCGAGATAGCTGGCGGTGGTGGAGAGCACGGTCCTGGCCCTTCGCTGAAGCGGGCCGGCGGCGGAAGGCCAGCCCTCTGATGAGACAGTCGCGCCTGCGACTTGCCCCAGGCTGACGGCGGCCGAGGGCGCCCGGCGCGCCGGGTCGGCCGGTGTTGCGAGCCAGCCCCGCGCAAGGCGCCGCTGTTGCTCTGCCCCGGGGATGGCCGAGGCGGCGACAGCGTCGGCCCGGGCCGTACCGTGCATGGGTCCCCGCCCGACCGGAGTGACGCAATTGGGTTTCATTATCGGCATCGTCGTAGCGCTTGGCTGTATGATCGGCGGCTACGTGGCGCCCGGCGGGCACCTATCGGTCATTTGGCAGCCCTTCGAACTGGTCATCATCCTGGGATCGGCGCTGGGCACCTTCATCATCGCCAACCCCTTGTCGGTCATCAAGGACACCGGCCGCGCCGTGGTCGAAGCCATCGCGGGCAAGACCCCCAAGGGCCGCGACTACCTCGACCTCCTCGGCGTCCTCTATACGCTGATGAAAGAACTGCGCGGCAACGCCCGCAACGAGGTGGAAGGCCATATCGACAACCCGGCCGAATCGGCACTGTTCATGAGGTATCCGAAGGTCCTCGCCGACAAGGACATGACAGCCTTCATCTGCGACTACTGCCGGCTCATCTTGATCGGCAACGCCCGCACCCACGAAATCGAATCGCTGATGGACGAGGAGATCCAGACCATCATGCGTGACCGGCTGAAGCCCTACCAATCGCTGCACGCGGTCGCCGACACCCTGCCGGCGCTCGGCATCGTGGCGGCGGTGCTGGGCATCGTGCATGCGATGGGTGCGCTCGACCAGGCGCCGGAGGTGCTGGGCGAACTGATCGGAGCGGCCCTGGTCGGCACTTTCGCGGGCATCTTCCTGTCCTACGGCATCGCGGCGCCGTTGGCCGCGAAGATCAAGGTCGTGCGCGACAAGCGCGCCCGCCTCTACATCATCGTGAAGCAGTCCTTGCTGGCCTTCATGAACGGTGCCGTGCCGCTGATCGCGCTCGAACACGGTCGCAAGACGATCTCGGCTTACGATCGGCCGTCCATCGACGAGGTCGAGAACGAGACCATGGGGGGTGGCGGTGTCGCCGAGCCCCTGGCCAAGAAGGCCGCGTGAGCGTGCCGATGCCCACCGAAGCGCCAACGGGGTCGACGCGGGCTGCCCCGCTCGCCCCGACGAGCCGGTTGTGGTTCGATCGCGGCGCCCCGAGCCGGCTCGACCGGATGCCGTTCTTCGGCGAGGCGATGGCGGCCGTGGCCCTGGCCTGGACGGGCGGGTTCGGGGCCCTGTCGCTGGCCCCGGCCACTTTCCGCTTCGCGGGCCTGGCAGATTGCAAGGTGGCGACGCTGTCGGAACGCCGCGGCGTCGATGCGGTCTTCGCCGTCCTCGATGCGCCCGGATGGTCGACCGCCGTCGGCCTTCAATTCGATCGCGCCTTCGTTTCGGCCGTGGTCGAAGCCCTGTTCGGCGGCGGGCAGCAGGAGATCGCCGATGGGGTCCAGGGACCCCTGTCGGCGGTGGAAACCCGCATCGCCGAGATGGTGGCGGGCCAGGCCGCCGATGCGTTGCGGGCCGGCTTCGCCGACATCCTGCCGAGCATCTTTCGGTTCGACCGGATCCAGCCGAAGCCCGACCTCGGCTTCCTGGGCCGGCCCAACGCGTCCGTGGTGGTGGCAACGATCGGACTGAATGTCGCCGGCCAGGCCGCCGAGATCGATGTTCTCGTGCCCCGCGCGGCCCTCGACGTCTTCGCCGAGCGGCTTGCGGTGCTACCGGCCGACGAGCCCACCGGCTCCGATCCGCGTTGGTCCGATCAGCTCGAAGGCGAGCTCTCTCGCGCGCCGATGAGCCTGTCGGCCGTGATTGCACTCGACGTCATGACGCTCGGCGCCATCACGCGGCTCGCGGTCGGGCAGGTGCTGGCGCTTCCGCGCAATGCGGCCACCGATGTCCGGCTGATCTGCGAAGGCCGCGAGCTGTTCCGCTGCGATTTCGGCCAGTCGGGCGGGCTCCATACGGTGCGGATCGAGGAACCCGCGGCCGAACCTAGTCTCGCGCAAGGATGACGCCGTAGCATGGCGATCGAGGCGGCGTCGTGCGGGGTGTCCCTCCAAGCGACAGTTCCGCGAAGAACGCGACCAGCAAGGTGCGATGACGATGACGTTCGAAGCCGAAACCGTGTCCTCCGCGGGCGCCGCGCCCAATCTCGACGCCATCCTGAGCATTCCCGTATCCGTGCAGGTGGTCCTCGGTGGCACCGCGATGCCGGTCTCGTCGCTGATGAAGCTCGGCCGCGGCGCCGTGATCCCGCTCGACCATCGCGTCGGTCAGCCGGTCGACATCGTGGTCAACGGCCGGGTCATCGCCCGGGGCGAGATGACGGTCATCGAGGACGACGCCACCCGGCTCGGCGTGTCCCTGACCGAAATCGTGGTTGCGGGCGCGACTGGCCTCAAGGCCGGCCCGGCCTGCGCGCAGTAACGGCAGGATCTCTCCCGCGATGTCGACCGCCGTCGCCGCCCTCCACGACCACCGGCTGTTGAACGGCCCCGAAAAGGTCGCTGCCCTGCTGCTCGCCATGGGCAAGCCGCTGGCGAGCCGCCTGCTGAAGCACTTCGACCCGAGCGAACTCAAGATCATCACGCGCTCGGCCGCAGCCCTGGGCGCCGTGCCCATCACGGCGCTCGAGGGCCTGGTCGAGGAACTGGCCCAGCAGTTCTCGCGCGGTGTCGACCTGCGCGGCACCGCGGCCGAGGTCGAACACCTGCTCGGCGGCGTGCTGCCACCCGAGCAGGTGGCCGAGATCATGTCGGACGTGCTCGGCAATTCGAACTCCTCGACCTGGGTGCGCCTGTCGGGCCTGCCCGAGAAGGACCTCGCGGCCTATGTGGGCAAGGAGCATCCGCAGACCGCGGCGCTGATCCTGGCTCGCCTGACCCCGGAGGCCGCCGCCAGGACCCTGGTGCTGCTGCCCCGCGACCTGCGCAACACCCTGACGCGCCGCATGCTGGCGCTGCGGCCGGTCAGCGAGGCCACGATCAAGATCCTCGAAACCAAGCTGCGCGACGATCTCCTCAACGGTGCGGTGCGCGAGGGCGCGAGCACGCAGGCCCGCGTCGCCGACATCCTCAACCGCATGGAGCCGGAGCAAGCCGAGGAGATGCTGCGGACGATCTCGGAATCCAAGCCCGACGACGCTGCGGCGCTCCGGGCCAAGATGTTCAGTTTCGACGACATCGTGAACCTGCCCGCCAGATCGAAGAGCGTGCTGTTCGACAAGGTGCCGAGCGACCAGATCGTCATGGCGCTGCGGGGCACCGACGTGGGTTTCCGCGACGCGGTGCTCTCGGCCCTCGGCGCCCGCGCCCGGCGCCTCGTCGAGAGCGAGCTCAATGCGGCCGGTGGCTCCGCCAAGGAGACCGCAGCGGCGCGACGCGCCATCTCGGCGATCGTGCTGCAGCTCTCGGTCGCGGGCGAGATCGAGATCGGCGAACCCGCCGCGGAAGAGGCCTGAGGTGCTGCGTTCGACGTCGCGAGGATTGGACGAGCGGAGCCCTCCGACGCAGCGCGCCATGCCGCGTCCCACTCTGGGCTCCGGCTTCCGCGGGTTGCTCGTCGCAACGATCGGGCTCGACCCCGTTGAACGTGGCGCGGCGGACCGGTCGAGGCTCGACCGGTGTTGCGCCCCTCGAGCGGACCTTGGTTCCCCGCGGCGGATCGGCCGCCAGGGGCCTCGACGATGAGCGACACCGAAGACCAGGACAGCAAGACGTTCGAGGCGACCGAGAAGAAGCTTCAGCAGGCGGCCCAGGACGGTGACCTGCCGGTCTCCCGCGAAGCCGGCCTGCTCGCGGCGCTCGCGGCCACGCTGATCATCTGCTCTCTCGTGTTGCGCGATGGCGCGGCACGCCTCGCCGACACGCTGGCGCGTCTCTTCGAGGACCCTGGCCGATGGTCGCTGAAGAATGGCGCCGACGCTCTCGTTCTGCTCGGCGTGCTGCTGCAGGCCGCCGCGACCTTCGTGGTCCCGATCTTCGTCATCTTCCTGGTGGCGGGCCTCGCCATGGCCTTCGCGCAGAACCCGCCGAGCGTGGTGCTCGAACGCATCCGGCCGAAACTGTCCAAGGTCTCGCCGTCGGCCGGCCTGAAACGGCTCGTCGGCAAGGCCGGCTTCGTCGAATTCGTCAAGAGCGGCTTCAAGGTCCTGGCCCTGGGCCTCGTCGCCTTCCTGGTCCTGCAGTCAGAGCGTGACACGGTGGCCGACACCTTGTTCGTGTCCCCGGCCGTCATTCCGGACCGCATGCTGACGATCCTGGTCAAGCTCCTGTCCGGCGTCGCGGCCGCCTTCCTGATGGTGGCCGGTGCGGATCTCATGTGGACCCGGATGAGCTGGCGCAAGCGCATGCGGATGAGCCGACAGGACATCAAGGACGAGATGAAGCAGGCCGAAGGCGACCCTCTGGTCAGGGCCAAGCGGCGTTCGCTGGCGCTCGATCGGTCGCGGCGCCGCATGATGGCCGAGATCCCGCGCGCCACCCTGGTGATCGCCAACCCGACCCACTACGCCATCGCGTTGCGCTACCGGCGCGAGGAGGGCGGAGCCCCTCTGGTCATCGCCAAGGGCCAGGATCTCCTCGCCCTCAAGATCCGCGAGATCGCCGGCCAGCATGAGATAGCGGTCGTCGAAAACAAGCCTCTAGCACGATCCATGTACGATCAGATCGAGGTCGGCGAACTGATCCCATCGGATTTCTACAAGGCCGTCGCTGAAGTCATCCACTACGTCCAATCCCGCAATAGCCGCCACTCGTCATCCCACCCAGATACGGTGATGAATTGACTTACTCTGCCCAATTCGACGCCGGTCGCTATGGGGCCATGCTGGCCGACAGCCTGAGCGACGTCACGGCGGACCTCCGCACGATCGATCTCGTCGACCTCGTGAGCTTCATCCGGCTCGGATCCCACACGGCGATCGAGGATCTGATCCATTCGTCGGTCGAACTCTTCTTCAAGCAGGGATCCCTGATCTCGGCATGGACGGCCTGCGTCGACATGGCTTGGGACAGCCCACCCCTCGTGACGCTCGGCATGGAGTTCCGCCATCCCGTCGTCTCCGTGTTCTTCGACCTCCTGCTCCGCGGTCCGGGCGACCGGGTTGTGGTGCGCGGCATTCTGTTCGAGGAGATGGTGGCGGACGCTGGCGGCGGGCTCCGCCTCCTGGCCGACGCCATCGCGGAGTCGCGCCTGCCGTGCAGGACGGCCGCTAGGGGGGCCTCGCAAACGCGCCTGCCGTCGCCCGGTCGCGGGTTGTCGCAGCAGTGAAGCGGCGCAGCCCGGACGCAGCAGCGTTCGCTTCCGTGGCGGCGGCCACCGGCGCGCCCATCCTGGTTGCGGCCCGCAGGATCGCCTCCCCGGTCGCGGCCCGCCACGAGTTCACCTATGAGGTGCTGCGCGAGCCGGTGGCGCCGCACATCTACGGCGAGAGGCGGGACGGCTGCCGCAGACGCACGCGGCTGCGTTCGGGCAAGGTCATCGACGCCGCCGGGCACTTCGTGGTCGAATGCCTGATCGCCAATCGTTCGGCTTCCGGCGGCATGTTGCGCCTCCCCGGCAGCATGGCGTTGCCCGGTCGCATCCTGCTCTACGACGACCAGAGCGGTGAGTTGCAGGCCGCCAGCGTCATCTGGCGTCGCGACCGCGAGATCGGCATCCGTTTCACGCCGGTGCACCGCTCCGAGCGTCACCGCGCCATCGCGGACAGCATGCGGCGCAAGTTCTACGCCATGCAGCGCTGAGACGGGTGGGGCGGCTGAGGCTTGAGCGACGACGCACGACGGTCATCTTGCGAAGGCCGGCTCCAGCGCAAATCACATCGTGATATGCACCAGCTCCAAGGACAGGGCTTAGGCAGAGGCTTACGCTGCAGTTCCGCGCCGAGTCTGACGGGCTCTAGGACGGGCAAAGCAGCGGCGTGCGAGATGCTGGAAGGCGCGGGCACGGTGCGACAGCGCATCGCTCCCGTCGGCTGGGATTCCGTGCTTCTCGTCGGCCGTCATTTCGCCGAAGGTCCGGTCGTGTCCGTCGGGCAGGAACAAGGGGTCGTAACCGAAGCCCTGGCGGCCGCGGGGCGGGTAGATGATCGTGCCGTGGACCTCGCCCTCTACGGTTTCGCAGCGCCCGTCGGGCCAGACCAGCGCCAAAGCAGCGGTGAAACGGGCCCGCCGCGCCTGTTTTTCAAGCGCGCCACGCTCGCGTAAAAGCGCCTCGATGCGCGCCATGGCGGCTGAGAAATCCTTGTCGGGTCCTGCCCAGCGGGCCGAAAAGATCCCGGGCGCACCGTCGAGCGCGTCGACGCAGAGGCCGGAATCGTCGGCCAAGGCCGGCAACATGGCGGCGGATGCGGCGGCTTCCGCCTTGAGACGCGCGTTGGCCAGGAAGGTGGCCCCCGTTTCGTCCGGCTCGGGCAGGCCGAGATCCTCGGCCGAAACAGCCTCGATGCCGAGAGGTTCCAACAGATCGCGGAATTCGCCGAGCTTGCCGGCGTTGTGCGTCGCGATCAGCAGGCGACCGAGGCTGGAGTCGCGCATCGACGGATTTCCTGCAGCGTCTGCGGCCGACAGGCCGCGAGGGACGCCGCTTTCCCTATCGGGTCGCCACGGACCTTGCCAAGTCGGAAAAGGTTCGTCGACGTGTCGAGATCCAGCAAACCGGCCGTCTCGCAGCCGAGATGGCTGCGTCGATTTGACCATGAACTAGTTCGAAGGTTGCCATATCGGACGAGACATTTCGACCCACACATGGCTATCGTCGAACACGTCCGGGTTGAGGGACGCGCGTCCGCATCGAGGGCGGCTCGAAATGCAGGACGCGTTGAATCCGGTCGAAGCGGCACGCCTCGAGGCGTTGCGGTCGTTCGACGTGTTCGGCACACCGCCCGAAGCGGCCTTGGACCGGATCGTTTCCCTGGCGGCCGACCTCTTCGACGCGCCCATGGCGCTCGTCTCGCTCATCGGCAGGGACACGGCCTGGCTGAAGGCGCGGTTCGGGTTGGAAAGAGCGGAAATGCCGCGGTCCGATCTCTTCTGCGGCTCGCTCCTGACCGATGCCTTGGCGGGCCCCTGCGTCGTGGTCGACGCGGCTTCGGACCCGCGGTTCCGCGATCATCCGCTGGTGAGGGATCCGCCGCATGTCCGCTTCTATGCCGGTGCCCCGCTGGTGTCGGCGGAGGGCGAGGTGCTCGGCATGCTGTGCGTCATGGATGTCGTGCCCCGGCCCACCCCGAGTCAGCGCGACCTCGAGCGGATCGCCGCCCTCGCGGCCTTGGCGGTGGGGGCGTTCGAGACGCGTCGCGCTCGGCGGGCATCGCGAGACGCGGAGTGCCTGCTGGGTCTCGCCGAAACAATGGCCGGCATCGGCCATTGGCGGATCGACATCGACACCCGGGAACTCACCTGGTCGGATGAGATCTACCGCATGTACGGCGTGAGCCGCGCCGCGTTCCGGCCGACGATCTCCGGCACCCTCGCGCGCTGCCATCCCGATGATCGGAATGCCATGACATCGGTCATCCTACGGACCGTGTCCGACGGCTCGAGCTTCCGCCTCGAGGGACGGATCCGCCGGGCCGATGGCCACGAGCGTTTGGTCCTGGCCGAGGGCGTTTGCGAGGTCGACCGCGCCGGCGCCGTCAAGGCCATGTTCGGCGTCGTCCAGGACGTGACCGACCGGGCCTCGACCGAAGCGGCCCTGCGCGACAGCGAGACCCGTCATCGACTCCTCGCCGAGCAGCAGGACGATCGGATCGCCGCGGCGGGTGCCGCCGCCGAGGCGGAAACGAAAGCCAGGTCCGAACGCCTGGCCGACATGAGTCACGAGTTGCTGACGCCTCTGAACGGCATCATCGGCTTCACACAGGTCCTGAAGCGGGATGGGGCGCTCGGCGGCGAGCGGTTGCGTCTTGTCGAGCGCATCGAGGATGCGGGCTACAATCTCCTCGCGATCGTGGGCGACGTGCTCGAGCCGTCGAAGCTCGCCTCGGGAACACCGACGCTCGATTCGCGGCCTTTCTCGCTGCCTCGCCTGCTCGAGGATGCGGTCGCGTTGGTTCAGTTCGAAGCCGATCGCAAGAGGCTCGACCTTGTGCTGGACCTGCCGCCCGTTCCACCCGGGCTGCTGGTCGGAGACCCCGCCCGGCTGCGCCAGGTCCTGCTGAACCTGCTATCCAACGCCGTGAAGTTCACTTCGGTCGGTGCCGTGCGGATGAGCCTGTCGGTCGAACCCACGGCCGCGGTCGCAGGGGTCAGGCGCGAGCGCGGCGCCGGTCCTCCGGTGCAGGTGACGATCGTGGTCGAGGACAGTGGGGTGGGCATTCCGGCCGCCAGCATTCCGAAGCTGTTCCGTCGCTACGAACAGGCCGATGGCTCGGTCGCTCGCCGCTTCGGCGGCACTGGCCTCGGCCTCGCCATTTCGAAGACGCTGCTCGAGGCTATGAACGGCACCATTGCGGTGACGAGTTCACCCGGCGCCGGCTCCCGCTTCAGCGTGTCGCTTCCGCTGCCCCGGAGCGCCGAACGCCGTCCCGTGTCGAGGGCCGACCGGCCGCGACGGCCGGTCGGCGCTGATGCCCTCAAGGGGCGGGCGATCCTCCTGGCCGAGGACGTGGCGCTGAACCGGAAACTCGTGCAGCTCGTGCTGGCGCCGCTCGGCGCCGAGGTCGACGTCGTGGTCGATGGCCGCGCGGCCGTCGAGGCCGTCCGGCAACGGGATTATGCCCTCGTTCTGATGGACATGGAGATGCCCATCCTCAATGGGCTCGAGGCGACGCGCGACATCCGTGCCCTGGGCGGCGCCCATGCATCGCTCCCGATCGTTGCGCTGACAGCAAATGTCTTTCCCGAACAGCTCGCACAATGTCGCGATGCCGGCATGGACGATTGCTTGAGCAAGCCGTTCGGCCCCGACGAACTCACCGGCATCGCGCTGAAATGGGCGCGGGGCCTCAACCCGGCCGCTGTGAGCCCAGCCTGAACCGCTCGGCTTAACTCGGCTTTTATTGACCGACTTCCTTTACCTTGAGTTGCCGTTCTGCTTGCCGGGTTGGCCGGGATCGTCTTTGCTTTGACTGAGCGGAGTCAAGGTGATCGACCGATATGACCAGGACCACGTCTGTAGCGATCGTCGGTGCGGGACCTTACGGCCTCTCGGTCGCGGCCCATCTCGCCGCGGCGGGGGCCGACGTGAAGATCTTCGGCACGTCGATGCAGACTTGGCGCGACAGCATGCCGAGGGGCATGCTGCTGAAGTCGGAGGGCTTCGCGTCCAGCCTGTCGGATCCCGACCGCAGCTTCACGCTCGGCCATTATTGTCGCGAGCGGGACATACCGTACCGCGATGTCGGTTGGCCGGTGCCGGTCGAAGTCTTCGCCGCTTATGGAGAGGCCTTTCAGAAGCGCTTCGTACCGCAACTCGACACACGCAGGGTCGTGCATGTGGGCCGGACCCGCGACGGATTTCGGGTCGGGACCGAGGACGGCGAGACCGTCCTGGCCAGCCGCGTCGTGCTGGCGACCGGCATCGGCCCTTTCGCCCGCGTGCCGCCGGAACTGGCCGGACTACCTACGACCGTGCTGTCGCATAGCAGCCAGCATGCGGACTACGCTCGCTTCGCCGGTCGCCGGGTCGCCGTGATCGGGGCTGGGGCGTCGGCGCTCGATGCGGCCGCGGCGTTGCGCCGGGGCGGCGCTTCGGCCACGTTGGTAAGCCGCCGCTCGGCCGTCACGTTCTACGAGGCGGGGCGCCCCCGCCGACCGATCGACGCCGTGCTGGCTCCGCTGACGCCGCTCGGCCCGGGCTGGAAGAAGTGGCTATGCTGCGAACTGCCGCTGCTGTTCCACGTGCTTCCGGAACGTCTGCGGGTTCGAATCGTGCAGCGCTACCTTGGTCCTTCGCCAGGCTGGTTCGTCCGCGACACCATCGAGGGCCACGTCCCGTACTGCCTCGACAGCAGCGTCGCGGGCGCGACCTTGACCGGCGATGGCCGGGTGGAACTTTCGATCGACCGGTCAGGACATGGCCGGTCGACCCTGGAGGTCGACCACGTCGTAGCGGCAACGGGCTACAAGGTCGACGTGTCCCGGCTCGGGTTCCTGGCCGCCGACATCCTGCCTGAGGTGAAGACAGTCGACGGCTCACCGGCGCTGTCGCGCGATTTCGAATCCACGGTTCCGGGCCTCCACTTCGTCGGAACGCCTTCGGCCTATAGTTTCGGCCCGATGTTCCGCTTCGCCTGTGGGTCCGATTACGCGGCGCGGCGCTTGGTGGGCCACGTTCTGGCCCGTGAACCCGCGCCCCATGCTGGCGCCGGCGCGGTCCGCAGGAGCCGGCCCATGCCGCTGGCGCCGGGTGCCTCAGGCGGCTGACCGCAGCGCCGTCGGTGATTACGCAATGTCGTTTCTCGGTCCCACCCGCGGCTCATGATCGAAACCCAGCCACGCATCCTGTTCCTCACCCTGTCGGACGATGTCGGCTCGGAGCTGATCGTGTCCGAGATCGGGCGTCTGGGTGCCGTCTGCGCGGTGCTGGGCCGGCCCAGCGCGATCGCGGCCCAGTCGGCCCGTGTGTCGTGCCACGAGGCACTGCCTTGGCGCGGGGGGCTATGGGCCGCCGCTTTGGCGGTGGCGAGCCGGCTCGAGTCGCTGTCGGCCCGGTGGCGGCCCGACGCGATCGTACCGCTCGACGACATGGCAGCACAATTGTTGCGCGACCTCGCGCTGGCGCCTCGAACCAGCCCGGGCCTGCGTCGCCTCCTGGTGTCGTCGCTCGGCGACCCACGGCACTACCGGTCGGCCTGCAGCCGGGGCCTCCTGGTCGAAACCGCGGCGTCGCTCGGTGTGCGGACGCCCGGCCAGCGACGGATCCGGGATGCGGCGGAGGCGCGCGCCGCCGCCGCCGACCTCGGCTTTCCGCTGATGCTGAAGCGCGAGGGCACATGCGGGGGCAGCGGCGTCATGCTGGTCCGGGATGAGGCCGAACTCGCCCAGGCGTTCCACGCCGCCGAGAGGAAGGCCCGCGTCAAGCGCGCCATGCGCCGGCTGTTCGGCTTTCGGGCCTTCGACGACGGCTCAGCCTTGACCTTGCAGGCCTTCGTGGCCGGTGGGCTCGCGATGCGAACGGTGGCCTGCGAGGCTGGGCACGTCCTGGCCGGCATGAGCTTCGCGGCCGACCGGCTCGATCCGCCGATCACGGGCTCCAGCACCGTGATCCGGCCCGTCGACAATGCCGAGATGGACGAAGCCGCGCGACGGCTCGTGGCGGCGCTAGGCTGTTCCGGCTTCGTGAGCTTCGATTTCCTGGTGTCCCGTGACGGCCGGGCCACCCTGATCGAGATGAACGCGCGTCCGGTCGGTAGCGGACACCTTGCGGCGCGGTTCGGCCACGATCTTTATGGGGCTTGGCTCAAGCGCTTCCCGGGTTTCAGCGTCTCGGAGAGCAGGAGCTTGGAGGAGGCACCGCGATCCGTCGCGCTGTTCCCGAAGGAGATGCAACGCGATCCGGAAAGCCCCTGCTTGCGGCCCGGCACGGACCATCTGCACGACATTCCCTGGGACGAGCCGCGCATCGTCGCGTCCTATCGCGACCGGCTGATGCTTCGGCATCCTGGCCACGCCGACGCCATCGCGCGCCGGCTGGCTTCGGTCCCGGATGCCTCTCGGCCAGCGCAGCGGTCCGACGCCGTCGCGCCCCTGTCCGGCCTAAGATCGCGCCTGGCCGGGCTGAAGACGGCGGTCTGATCGTCATCGGGGCGGCTGCCGCAGCGGCGGTTGGGCAAGACAATCGTCACAGATAGGCGATCTTGCGGTGCCGAACTTCGTCGCGGGTGAGGGGTTCGGCAGTCCCGACCTCCCCGATATGCCAGCCCCAGGCGAGCGCCGCCATGCCGATCACCCGCTCGAGGGCATGGGCATGGCTGCCGTCCTGCTCCAGCGGTTCGGGTTCGAAAAGATCGGGATCCATGTGGGGCAGGAGAGCCGTCAGGAAAGCACCGCGGATCCAGAACATCGAACCGGCCAGGAATCCAAGATCGTCGTCCGCGACCTCGCGGCTCGTGATGTCGCGCATCAACGCCGCGACGCGGCCCCGGTTGCGGCCCCAGTAGACCGGGTGGGCGATGAAGGAGCCGGGAGCCCCGAGCAACGCCAACCGGGGATCGCGGTGGAAGCGATCCAGGACTCGCCGGGCCGCGAAAGGGCCGGGGAACAATTCGCGCAAGGTGTCGCGCCGCCACCATTCCCCCTGCGCCGAATAGAGGCTGCGCTTGCCGTGAATCTTGAGCACGACCGTGTCGGGACCGAGCGCAAGCCCGCGTGCCACCTCGAAGAAGGGCCGCAGATCGCGCCCGCGGTTCTCGGTCGGATGGAACAGGATCGGCGCCCGCGAGCGCGGGCGGTAGCGCGCCCAGGTCGCGAAGACCTGCGGGGCGTCCGAGGAGACATGCAGCGTGGCACCGCGCGGCAGAGCCAGCAGACGGGTTGCGAGTTCGGGCACGAGGTCGGGATAATGACAGTGGCACAGCACCTCCACGGCGCCCGGCGGAACCGCGGGCTGCAGCGGCGTCATGATCTCGGCCAGGACGCGGCGGCCCACGCGACCCATGACGGCTCGCATGCGACGAGGCAGCATCCGCCTGATGCGATGGGTCATCGGGGGCCCCGATCGACGGGTTCCGGGCCCGGCCGATGCCGGCCCCATCGTAGCAGCCGGTCGGCCAGTCGCAAGACGGCGTGGCCGCCCGGCATGCTGCCGCCAAAGGCCAGCACCGCGGAATAGGCGAGCCTGCCCGCTCTGCCGGCCATGCGATCGAGGTCGTCCTGCGCACGGGCGCCGTCAGGGTTGCCGAGGTCCAGAGCCGTCGCGAAGGCTCGGCTCCGCATGAAAGCCATTCGGCCCCGCAGGACATCGATGCGCCGCACGACGCGGTCGAAACTGGCCGCCGCCAGAGACTCGTCCAGGATGGCGCGGAGGTCCTCGGCGGCATCGTTCCAGTTCCGGACCGGAGCCTTTGGGGAAAGGCTCTCGGTCCAGGCGGGCGGCTCCCGCAGGGTCCGCAGGAGGTCGGCGTCGTCGGCGAAGACGTGGATGTTGGCGGCTTCGGGCAGGCCAGCCGCGATCTCGGCATAGGGCGGCAGCGCTCGCACCAGAACCGGCCTTCGATGCGCGAGCGCTTCGAGGATCGGGAAACCGAATCCTTCGTATACGGAGGGGTAGACCACGATCCGGGCGGATCCATAAAATTCTGCCATGCGGCGCGGCGCGATGTGGCCCGACGGATGGGTCACGACGCCCGAAACCGTTCCGGGTTCGAGCCCGAGAACCACGACCGGATCGGCGAGGCCTGCAGCCGCCAGGGCCGCCGCGCTCTCACGCAGATGCTTGTGGGGGAAGTCGTTCCCGACCATCAGGATGGTGCCGGCCACGGCCGTGGCGCTGGGGGCCTCCGCATCCCGGTATTCCGCGAGGTCCAGGGAGTGCAGCGACGCGCGGGACGGCATTCCCGGACGGAACACGAAGCGGCGCGCGAACTGACGCTTCGTAAAGGCGCTGTTGAAGAGCACCCCGTCGGCCTCGGCGAATACGAAGCGCCACAGCGCGTCGAGTTCGTCAGGCGCGTGTTGCAGGCAGTCCAGCCCGATCGTGTCGAGCATGAGCAGCACCAGCACCGGAGCACGCCGCAGGACAACGTCGACCTCCTTCCAGAGGAAGGGTTGGCCGAACCTGATCACGGCCGCGAAACACCTGCGGTCCTCCGGGTCGACCCGCTCCACCCTGCCGTCGAGATCGCCGAAATGGAACGCAAAGGCCGGTGTGTCCGCGACGACGTGCAAGGTCAGGTCGTGCCACTGCGCGACGGCCCGTTCGATCACCGCGCGGGCCAGCCGCGTGGTGCCCGAATGGCTTGGCCCGAGATGGGCGAGGTCGAACGCGATGCTGCGCCGGCCGTCGGGTCCCGGCCGAAGTGCCGACAGTAGGGCATCGGCGAGCCGCGGGGCCGACGACAGGTGATGCGCCAAGGCCGGACGCCATGTGGGAGGAGCCGCGTCGGCGCTGTTCTGGATGGCGCCCTGCGGGTGAAGCGCCAGGGCACGGTTGGCCGCGGCGATCCGGAAGCCGAAACGGTTGAGCCAGAGCAGCGCGTCGCCGAGGTCGGCGGAACAGCGGTACTGCGGAACGCCGCCGGCTCGCGGACCGATGAACGCCGTCAGGATCGAGCCTTTGACGTAGAGGCAACGGCGATCGGGCAGGACCGTGTAGGTGATGTCCGGACGTTGTGCGCCGTCGGTGTCGGCCGGCGCCGCTGCGAAGCGCGGCATGGCGGCCAGCAGCATGGGGTCGCTGTCCACGACGCGGCGCAACTCAGCCACGGCGGACACGGAGACATCGGTTCCGACATCAAGCAACAGGATGTCGGCATCGATAGCACCCGCCCGCCACAGGAGCGCCTCCACCTCCTCGGGCGACACCGCGCGGTGATCCTGGACCGCCATGCCGGAGGTGGCCAGGGCGGCACTCATCCGCGATGCGACCCCGGCGGCCCGAAGGTCGCCGGTCTCTCCGGTGACGACGACGCGCAGCCCCGAGGCGGCGCGCCAGGGGCCGTCCGGCTCCATGAGTTTCTCAGAACCGGTCACATCAGGATCCGGCGCTCACCAAGGCTCGCAAGCCGCAGCGCTCGCCGATGCTGCGCTTCGCCGCCGCAAGCATTCCAGGCCAGTCCATATCGCCCTCGTGGCGCAATACCTCGACGGTGTCGTACCAGGGAGACCGGGAGCCCGCTGCGCCCCAGCGCCAACAGCTGTCGGGCCGCGACATCACCAGCACGGGTACGCCCCCGGCTGCCGCCAGATGAACGACCGCCGTATCGACCGAAACGACGAGGTCGCAGGATGCCACGATGCCGGCCAGGTCGACAAAGTCGCGGATCATTGGAACCTCGACATGGTCGAAGCCCGCCAGAACCGGCACCTCGTCAGGGTTCATCCGATTCAGCAACACCACGAAATCGACATCCCGCAGCGAGAACAATGTCGAGAAGAGCTCGAGTGGGACCGAGCGCGTCATCTCGTACTGGCGCGGGTGCCCGCGCCAGCAAACCCCGACCCTGGGCCTCCGCTTCCGGGTTCTCGCCGGTGCTCCGAGATCGATGTAGCTGTTGAGCGGCTCGAGGTCTGGTGCGTCCAGCACCGAAGGCAGCTGCATCGACGGCAAGAAGAAGTCGTAGTCCGGTTCGCGATCCTCGTCGGTCAGGAAGGTGACGCCGGGAAACGCCCGCGACAGCAATCCTGCCAGTGGTCGCGGCACCAGCCCCATGATCGCGGCGTCGGGATCTCTTTCCTGGAGGCGCGGCAGGAACCGTGCCATCTGGATCATGTCGCCGAGCCCATGCTCGAACAGCACCATGAGGCGCCGCGACCCCAAACCTTCGCCGGTCCATTGCGGGCGATGGCGTCGCAACGGATAATTGCCGGACAATGTGTCGGCGACGCTCCAACTGGCCAGCCCGTCGAGGACGCGGCCGGCCTTCATCAGGTGGAAGCCGAGACTTCTGCGAGCATGGGGGTCGCTGCCGCTGCGTCGTACTGCGGCCTCGTAGGCCGTGGATGCCTCCTCCATCCTGCCGAGGGCGTCGCAAACGTCGCCGCGCAGCAGGAGAAAGCCGACGTCCTCGGCGCTGCCCGGGATGGGCCGATCAGCGTCGTGCAAGCGGCCGAGCCGCAGGGCGGTCCGCCTGGCTGTTTGCGCGATGCGAACGGCAAACTTCGTTCCCGCAACGGCCTCCGTCCAACCCGGAAGCGCGTCGTCCAGATCACGGAACTGCCAGGTCGTCAGCAGGCTGTCGGCCACGACCACGATCTCGACCGGCCGCAACGGACCGAGCCGGGCAGCTGCCATCACGACCTCGCCGAAGCGGTTGCGGAGATAGGGGACGAGAAGCGGGTCGCGAATGCCATCGAGATCGATGTGGTCGATCGTGACGGCCGAAACACCACTCCACCGGTTGAGGGTCGCGGCCAGCAGGCCGGTTCGCCGCTCCGGGTCAGGCGGGACAGGACGATTGGCGCCATAGAAGGCGTTTGCGCGGATCCGCGCAAGTTCGGCCACACCCGCCCACCCCTTGCGGCGATACACTTGGAAGGCCGATGTCAGCTTGCGTGCCAGGATCATAGGATGCCTGCCGAAGTGACGATCCCGCGAGGTCGATGTCTCAGTCGTGCTACCTTGCAGGCTGCCGAGCCACCCTTAGTGATGAGGCAGGCCGTCCGACGCCATGTCGATTGCCTGCAGGCCCAAGGCTTCAACGACGGCGGCCTCGTTGTCGAGGGTCGGCACCTCGGATTCGTCCTCCGACGGCGGCAGATCATGCGGATGCCGCACACTTTCGATATAGCGATCCCAGACGTCCTCCACCGCGCCTTCGGACACGACGGCTCCGGCTTCGAGCATCACGGCCCGGTTGCAGTAGGTCTTCAGCGACGAGAGGTCGTGGGATGCCAAGGCCAGGATCTTGGCTTTGCCCATCATGGAGTCGAGCCGCTGCTTGGCGCGCGTCGCGAAGCCGGCATCGCCGAAACCGATCATCTCGTCGAACAGCAGGATATCGGGGTGGCGTGTCGTCGAGGTTGCGAAGGCGAGACGCATCCGCATGCCGCTCGAATAGGTGCGCATCGGCAGATGCAGGTATGGGCCGAGTTCCGAGAATTCGGCGATCCTCGGGATGTTGCGACGTGCCTCCTTCAGCGACATGCCGAGGAAGACGCCACGCAGGATGATGTTGTCGGCCCCCGTAAGTTCGTGGTCCATCCCCATCTCCATGTCGATCAGCGACGACACGGTGCCCTGGATGTCGGCCCGTCCGGTCGAGGGCTCATAGGAGCCGGCGAAGACCCGCAGCAACGTCGATTTGCCGGCGCCGTTATGACCGATGAGGCCCAGGCGATCCCCGGGCTTCAGCGAAAGATTGATGTGGCGCAGCGCCTTGACCGTGACGACGTCGCGGCCGTCAGCCTCGACCTGTCCGCCCACCCGCCGGATCAGCGTGGTCTTCAGCGACCGCCCGCGCGAGTTGAAGATCGGAATCTCGACGGAAGCATCGACGAGCTGGATGGAAGCCAAACCGTAGGTCCTCGCTCAAAGCCAATAGACAATTCTGGCGCGGAATTTCGCAAAAACGGGCCACGCGATCGCCATCAGGATGGCGAGGTAGATCAGCACCGACAGGTAAGTCTGCAGCGCCGGCACGTGACCCAGAAGGGGCTCCGATACGATACGGAGAAACGCCGCGAAGGGGTTGAACACTTCGATGTAGAAGGCGTTTCGACCGAGCTGTTCGACATGCCACATAATCGGCGTGACGAAGAATGCGAGCTGGAGCAGGTTGCCTACGATCTGCTGCATGTCCCGGAAGCGCGTGCACAGGATCGCAAGGCTGACGGAGGCGGCGAAGACGGCCACGAGAACCAGGAGGAGCCCCGGGATGGCGAGCAGCGCCACCGGGCTCGGGGCGTAGAAGAAGATGATGAAGACCAGCGGGACGATCAGGAGATTATGCGCGAAAGCCACGAGGTTGCGCACCATCACCCGCATGACGAAGGATGCCTTGGGCAGTGCTTCCTGTCGAAGATAAGGTGCGGCTTCGATGAAGGCGTTGCAGCTTTCCGAGATCGACGTCTGCATCAAGGCCCAGATAGTCATGTTGACTGCGAGATAGGGGATGTAGTCGCGCACGTTTTGATGGAAGAGGCCGCCGTAGACCAGCCCGATGCCGGCCACGAAGAAGGCCATGCTGAGGGTGATCCAGAACTGGCCGAAGCGCGAGCGTTTGTAGCGAAGCCGGATGTCGCTGACGCCGAGCAACGCCCAGACGTGCCAGCCTCTGAAGCAGCGGTCCAGGTCCTGTCCCGCCAGCCGCCATTCCCGCAGCCACTGCGGCGACCGAGAGGGGCCTGCCTGCAAGGCCGGTAGGGCTTCGATGCTACGCATCCTGTCTCCGCGAACTTTCCAGATGACGCGTTCCCGAAGGAAAACGGCGTGAAACCTCTATCGGAACAGCCGTTCGAGCGTCAAGGCGAGCCGACGCCATCGACATCCGTCCAGACGGCATCGTCGTGACCGACGAATGGCTCCAAATCAAGGCGAGGCGCCCGATCGCGAGAGTTAGAACAGACGACCGCCGTCGGGAACCGCTAAGGTCGGACACGCCAGGACGACCTCGCCATCCTGGTCCGGGAAACCGAGTGTCAGAACTTCGGACATGAAGGGGCCGATCTGCCGGGGCTTGAAATTGACCACGGCGCAGACCTGACGCCCCACCAGGCTTGCCGGATCGTAATGCCGCCTGATCTGGGCCGAGGACTTCTTGCGGCCGATGGCGGGACCGAAATCGATCAGGAGCTTCAACGCAGGTTTGCGCGCTTCCGCGGAAACCTCCGCCTGCAGGACCGTGCCGACCCTGATGTCGACCTTGGCAAAATCGTCGTAGGCGATGGTGTCGGCGATGGCCTGCGCGGTCGGGTTCGACGCCTTGCTCATCAGGCGGGCGTTCCGGAGTCGAGATCGTCCGGCAGGGTCGAACGCATCTTGGGCTTGCGGTCGCGCGAACGGCGCCTCGCGTCCATCATGGCTCGCCCCATGATGCGAAGCGGCGACAAGAGCCGGTCGAGGTCGTCGAGCCGCGCCACCCATGTCTCGCCGCGCGAGAGTTCCTTGTCGAGCGCCGCCATGGTGCGGGCCTGGCCGGCGTCGTCATCCTCGAACCACACGTCGAGTACCCGACCCCACGCCAGCACCATGCCCTGCAGCTTCAAGGGCGCCATGTTGCCGCTCAGGTCGACGCCCGCCGCGGCCAGCATGAACCGCATGGAATTGGCCTCGACGCCGTTCAAGGCGGCGCCACTCAGCGGCTCACGCCGCACCGACTCCATGATGCCCTGAAGGCCGAGCTTATAGGGCGCCAGAGCGTCGAGCCGGCGCATCAGAACGTCGAACACGCGTTCGCGCGGGGCTTCGTCGGCCAGAGCTTCCCCAGCTTGTTGCAGGACGACATGGTCGATTTTGCGCGCGAAACCGGCGAGAACCGCCCCTTTCGAAGGAAACGCATCCCGGAACTCCGACAAGGACACACCCGCCCGGGTGGCCACGTCGGTCAGGCCGAAATCGTCCCATTCGCGCTCGGCCGCGAGTTCCATCAGCGCTTCGATGATGCGGTCCTTGATCGAGCCTGCAGGCTTTCCGCCCCGGGGTCCGGTCTCCGGAGTGGCATTGGCGGCGCTGTGCTGGTCGGGCGTCATCGCGACTCTCCTGATGGGCCGTCACGGAACGGAAAAACGCCCGGTGCGGCACCGGAACCTTCCATGTAAGATGCCACGGTCGCGATGTCCAAAACGGGGGCGGCGGCGAAACAGCGCGACCGGCAATCCCGAGCCCTTTGCGGTCGGTTCGTCAGCCGGACAGTTCCCGGGCACGCCGGAAGGCGGCATCGACGGCACGGTCGAGCAGCGGCTGCAGGGCGTCATCCGCCATGAGAACCGCCAGCGCGGCCGCCGTGGTGCCACTGGGCGAGGTGACGTTCTGGCGTAGTTCGGCCGGCGCGAGGTGGGGATTGCGATGCATCAGTTCTCCGGCGCCTTCCACGGTCGCCCGGCTGAGGCGCCCCGCAAGATCTGCCGAAAGCCCGGCCTGCTCGGCGGCCCGGCCCAAAGCTTCGGCAAGCAGGAACACATAGGCCGGGCCGGAACCCGAAACGGCCGTGACGATGTCGAGATCCCGCTCGCAGGACAGCCATTCCACCCGCCCCACGGCTTCGAGCCAGCGCGCCACGCCGACCGAGGCGCGCTCCGACAAGGCCTCACCCGGCAGGAGACCGGTGATACCCCGACCGACCGCTGCGGGAAGGTTCGGCATGGCCCTGACGACCGCGGAGGCACGGGGGAACCGCGCCGTGAGGTTGGCAAGCGTCTTGCCGGCCACGATCGACACCACCACCGTGCCGGGTCCGGCCCAGGCCTCGATGGCGGGGGCCGCAGCGTCGAAAATCTGGGGCTTCACGGCGAGCAAAACCGTATCGACCGGAAAGGCGGTTGCCGGATTGAGAGTCACGCCGTGCTCGGCGCAGCGAGCGCGGACCGCCGTGGATGGGCTCGGATCCAAGACCGTGATGCGGCTTCCCGGCACGCCGAGCCCGAGCCAGCCCTCCAGCAGGGCGCCCCCCATGCGCCCGGCGCCGGCTAGCAGGATCGTGTCCTCCAGCGTGGCGTTCATGCTTCTCCCTGCGTTTCGAACATCGCGCCGTCCAGCGCCTCGCGGGCCGACTTGCCGGCCCAGAGGACGAACTGAAAGGCCTGAAAGTAGCGGTCGCAGGCCGTGACGGCCATTTTGAGGATGGCCTCGCATTGACGGCCGTCAGGGTCCGCGCCCCCTGCCATCAGCAGCGCATGGCGGAACATGACCACGCTCTCCGTCTTCCACAGGTCGAAATGCCCGATCCACAATTGCTCGTTGATCAGGGCCACAAGCGTCTGAATCTCGACCCTGCGCCGATCCGGCACCTTGAGATCGAAGGCACAGCCGACATGGAGGGCTTCCAGATCCGACAACCACGTGAAAGCAACATGGTAGTCGGCCAAGGTCCCCTCGACCGAGATGGAGATCTCGTCCTCGTCCTCACGGTCGAAGGACCATTCCCGCATCGCGGCGAG
>JAABUY010000766.1_pt1 | contig 51575 bp, 41 predicted proteins | sample 5560271 | NCBI WGS metagenome assembly JAABUY01 (sample SAMN10711886, study PRJNA513374) | rock metagenome | isolation source: Antarctica rocks | place: Antarctica: Victoria Land, University Valley | reverse complement strand
GCTACACCGAGCCAACTGGCAGGGCTCGAAACCCAGCCCTACTATCGAAGAGGTGGCTCAACCACGAAAACCAGCGCAGCCATAGCGGTTTAGGCCGAAAACGAAGCCTTTTTCAGCGAGCTGCTAGTACGCAGAGAGGAATCCTGATCGCCACGCCGGTCGCGTGCGTGCTCGGGCTCGCTCTCGTGGCTTTCTTTTGGTCGCTGTTCGACCGCTATCGCCAGCAGGTCGAAAACGGCCTCGTACGCGAGACGGAGGCAATACGTCACAGCGAAGAGCGGCTGAAGTCCCTGGCCCAGAACTCATCTGACGTCGTTCTTATAGGCTCGCCTGCCGGTCTTGTGACCTATCAGAGTTCCACCGCCGAAGCCGCCTGGGGCTACGCTGCGGATTGCTTGCTCGACCGACCCCTGATTGATCTGATCCATGTCGAAGATCAGCCGGCGCTGCTCGACATCTGGGCGCAGGTGCAGGTCGCTCCAGGGACGACCAGGATCATCGAGCTGCAGCTCCGCCGGGCCGACGGAGAGTGGCGCTTCAACGAGCTTATCCTGACGAACCTGCTCGACAACCCCAGCGTGGCGGGGCTGGTCGTGACAGTTCGGGACGTCACCGAACGCAAGGCCTTTGAGAAACAACTCACCCAGCAGGCCTTCTACGACGCGCTGACCGGTCTTCCCAACCGCGTTCTCTTTCAAGATCGGCTGAATCAAGCGCTGGCGCGGGCCGGACGCAACGTCGCCAGCGTCGGTCTGCTGTTCCTCGACATCGACAATTTCAAGCAGATCAACGACAGCCTCGGCCATCATGTCGGCGACGCGTTCCTGAAGGAGGTCGCCAGTCGCCTTCGCGCCTGCGTTCGGGAGGACCAAACGGTCTCGCGTTTGGGAGGCGACGAGTTCGTTGTCTTGCTGGAGCGCCTCCATGGCGAGGCGGGGGCCAGTGTCGTGGCGGACCGCATCGCCCAGCAGTTCCTGGCGCCCTTCGATCTTCGAGGCCGGGAGTTCAATGTCACAACCAGTATCGGCATCGCCTTCGGCACCGCGGGCCCGGACGCCGCCGACAGCCTGCTGCGCGATGCCGATGTCGCGATGTACCGCGCCAAGGGCAGCGGCAAGGCGCAGCACGTCACGTTCGACCCCGCAATGAACACCGACATCATCGCGCGCGTCGAGCTAGAAAACGATCTTCGGCGCGCGCAGGAACGGGGCGAACTATGCGTTCATTACCAACCCATCGTCGTCATGGAAAGCGGGACGGTGACGGAGGTTGAGGCTCTGGTCCGCTGGCAGCACCCGACGCGTGGCCTGATCTCGCCCGCGAATTTCATTACGGTTGCTGAAGAAACAGGGCTCATCGTTCCGGTCGGTCGGTGGGTTTTGGAAGAGGCCTGCCGCCAGATCGTCGAATTGCAGAAGCGCTATCCTAAGAACCCGCCCTTGATCGTGAGTGTCAACCTGTCGCCACGCCAGTTTCAACAGCCGGCCCTGATTGACATGGTTGCACACGCCCTGTCGGCCTCCGGCCTACCCGCGACTAGCCTCAAGCTTGAGATCACCGAAGGGGTCCTGATGCGCGACACCGAGGCGACAATTGCAACGCTGTGGAAATTGAAGGAGCTGGGCATCAAGCTCGCCATCGACGATTTCGGGATGGGCTATTCGTCGCTGGCCTACCTAAAGCGACTCCCGTTCGACGTGCTCAAGATTGATCGTTCGTTCGTCAGCGGCATCGGGCAAAGCGAGGAGGACACCGCTATCGTCCAGGCTGTCATCGCGATGGCGAAGTCGCTTCGTCTGACGGTAACCGCTGAGGGCATCGAGACGGCCGAGCAGGCGTCGGTGTTGAAATCCTGGGACTGTCAACTGGGGCAGGGATACTTCTTCGCTCGCCCCCTCACGCCGACCGGCTTGGCGGCCCTGTTGAGCAAGGCTCATATTGTAGATGCCGCAATCGCCGCTGCACAAGATACCACTCTCAGTCGCACCGAGGCGCCTGGTACCGGAACGCTCTCGGTCAGCCGAAGTAAGCCATCAGAGAGCACCCAGCGGGCGCACCGGCAATCGTCCGTTGGACTGTGAACCGGCGAAAACATGATGGTAACCGCTGTTCCGGGACCGTCTTGCAGGTGCGCTCGGTCTGATTTGTAGGCGGACACCCAGTACATCGCTGCACGAACAGGAACCCCAAGCCCTTCCTCTGGCCCGCCACAACCAAGACGATCACGAACAAACTCGCCCTGAACGATCCGTCTGAGTCAATGCACTCTCATGATTGCTGACAAGGGCCTTCGGCGTAGAAGGCGGCCCGCCGATTCTGGTCGACGGCAGAGGTCTTTGTGCGACGAATGTGCCGTGCAGGGATCGTGTCCCACTGCGTGGTGTAGCTGGTGTACTCACCGAAGCTCGCCGGCAGGGCCGGATTGGTCAGGCTGCCATTGGTGGCAGTCCGACGACGGGATCATCGCTGATGCAGCCGATGGTTTCCAGCGTCATGTAGCGCGATCTCTGGACCACCCATTCGTCGTTCTGTTCCAGCAGGATCGCGCCGACGAGGCGTGTGATGGCGTCTTCGTTCGGAAAGATGCCGACGACCTCGGTCCGGCGTTTGATCTCGCCGTTGACGCGTTCGAGCGGGTTGGTGCTGTGCAGCTTGGCACGGTGCTGGGCCGGGCACGACGTGTAGGCCAGCACGTCCGCTTCAGACTCGTCCATGAAGGCGGCGAGTTTCGGCAGCTTCGATCTGAGCTGTTCGGCGATCTTGCGCCACCGGACCTTGGCGGCCTCGGCGTCATCCCGTGCGAAAGCCGTCACGATGAAGGCCGAGACGACGCGTCGACCGCTCTTGCCGGCATGCGCCAGGGCGTTTCGCATGAAGTGGACGCGGCAGCGCTGCCACGTGCAGCTCAACACCTTGGACAACGCCGCCTGGATCGTCCATCGAACCGGCTACGCATGCACAGCCGGAACCTCGCTGTCGTTTCCCGCCGGGGTCGTAGCGGCGGTGGTAGGCTTCGACCGGCGGCGCTGAGAGCTGCCTACAGTGCCCCTGCGTGTAGCGCAGGCGGACGGGAGGCTGAGCGAAGCCGACCTTGCCGCTTGATGGCTGCGCGCCGCGCCATGATCTGCTAATCCCCCTCCGACCTTTCGAAGAGGCCGGGCATGCGATTCATCGGTCGCGACGCGCCGGGGCCGGAGCCGCGTGATGACCGCTGACCAGACGAGCATACCCCCGCACTTCGATCCCGAGGCGGTCGAACCCAGGCTCGTCGACCGCTGGCTCGCGACCGGCGTCGGCCGGGCCGACGTGAACTCGCGGAAGCCGAAGTTCAGCATCGTCATGCCGCCCCCCAACGTGACGGGCCAGCTCCACATCGGGCACGCGCTCGACATGACGCTGCAGGATGTCGTGGTGCGGCACAAGCGGCAGCGCGGCTTCGACGTGCTCTGGGTGCCGGGCACCGACCACGCCAGCATCGCGACGCATTTCGTGCTCGAGCGCGAACTCGCCAAGACCGGGGAGACGCGCTTCACGCTCGGCCGCGAGCGCTTCCTCGAGCGGGCCGCCGCCTGGAAGGAGCAGTCGGCCGGCGCCATCCAGGGGCAGCTGCGCCGCCTCGGCTGCACGCCGGATTGGTCGCGCGAGCGCTTCACGCTGGATGCCGGCACCACGCGGGCCGTCGAGCATGTCTTCGTGAAGCTCTACCGCGAGGGGCTCATCTACCGGGGGGCGCGCCTCGTCAACTGGGATCCGAAGTTCCGCACCGCCATCTCGGATCTCGAGGTGGAGACCCGCGAGGTCGAAGGGCACCTCTGGTATATCCGCTATTCGCTGGCCGACGACGCGAGCCGCCACGTCGTGGTGTCGACGACGCGCCCGGAAACGCTGTTCGGCGATCAGGCCGTGGCGGTCAACGCCGAGGACGCGCGCTACCGGGACATCATCGGCCGACGCGTCGTGCTGCCGCTGACCGGCCGCACCATTCCGATCCTGGCCGACCAGCATGCCGATCCCGAGCAGGGCACGGGCGCCGTCAAGATCACGCCGGCGCACGACTTCAACGACCACGAGGTCGGACTGCGGCACGGGCTCCAGCCGCTCGACGTCATGACCGATGACGCGCGCATGAACGAGGCCGTGCCCGAGCCGTTCCGCGGCCTCGACCGCTTCGCGGCCCGCGAGGCCGTCGTGGCGGCGCTGGACGCCATGGGGGCGCTCGAGCGGGTAGAGTCCAAGACCATCGCACAGCCCTTCGGCGACCGCTCGGGCGTCGTCGTGGAGCCGCGCATCACCGATCAATGGTTCATGACCACGAGCGACGTCGCGGCGGCGGCGGCGGCAGCGGTCCGCGACGGGCGCACGCGATTCGTTCCGGCGAACTGGGCCAGCGTGTTTTTCCGCTGGATGGACAACATCAAGCCCTGGTGTATCAGCCGGCAGCTCTGGTACGGCCACCGCATCCCGGCCTGGTACGGGCCCGACCGCGAGGTCTTCGTGGCCGAGACGGCCGGAGAAGCGCTCGCGGCCGCCCGCGCCCATTACGGCCGCGACGATGTCGCTCTGGAGCGGGATCCGGACATCCTCGACACCTGGTTCTCCTCGGCGCTGCAGCCCCTCGCGACGCTGGGTTGGCCAGACGCGACGCCGGAACTCGCCCGCTACTACCCGACCGACCTCCTGGTCACGGGCTTCGACATCATCTTCTTCTGGGTGTCCCGCATGATGATGCAGGGGATCGAGCTCTGCGGCGAGGTACCGTTCCGCGACATCTACATGCACGGCCTCGTGCGCGACGCCTCCGGCCAGAAGATGTCGAAGACCAAGGGTAACGTCATCGACCCCTTGGACCTCATCGCCCAGCACGGCGCCGACGCCACCCGGCTCACCATGATGACCATGTGCGGCCACGGCCAGGACATCCGCATGTCGGTCGACGCCGTGCGGGCGTCGCGGCTCTTCGCCAACAAGCTGTGGAACGCCGCGCGCTTCGCGGCCATGAACCACTGCTTCGCGGCGCCGACCCCGGTGCCGGTCGCGCCCGCGAACGCGATCGACGCCTGGGTGGTCGACAAGCTCGTCGCCGTGGCTCGCTCCTCCATCGTGGCGCTGGAGGAGTACCGGTTCAACGACGCGTCGCTCGGGCTGCAGAGCTTCGTGCGCGACGTGTTCTGCGACTGGTACATCGAGCTCGCCAAGATCAGCATGAACGGCGACGATCGCGCGGCCGCCGACGAGACGCGCGCCGTCCTGGGCTGGTGCCTCCGGGCGATCTGCCAGCTGCTCAACCCCTTCATGCCCTTCATCACGGAGGCGCTGTGGGACGGGTTCGGCAGCCACGGCGCCGACGAGGGCACTGCCGCGATCACGGCGGCGCCGCTGCCCGATTTCGACGCGATCGAGGTTGCGGTCGGGGGCGACGTCGATTTTGCCATCGCGGTGATCTCGCGCATCCGCTCGGTGCGGAACGAACTCAAGGTGGCGCCCGGCCGCCCGATCCCGCTCGTCGTCTCGGCGCCCGCCGACGCCGTTCGGAGGCGGCTCTTGGACTTCGGGCCGCATATCCGGCGGCTCGCCAACCTGTCCGGGATCGAGGAAGACGCCGTTCCGGCGGCAGGGTCCGTCCGGATCACCGTCGAGGGCGTCGATTTCGTGCTGCCGCTCGCCGGCATCGTCGACTTCGCCAAGGAGAAGCAGCGGCTCGAGAAGGAAACCAAGAAGGTCGAGGGCGACATCCTGTCGATCGGCCGCAGGCTGGCCGACCCGGCGTTCCTGGACAAGGCCGACCCCGACGTCGTCGACAAGAACCGCGCGCGCCTCGAAATCGCGCAGGGCGAACTCCAGCGGCTGGCGGCAGCGATCGCGCTGATCTGATCGTCCAGCCAGGAGGCGGCCGAGACCGGCCAGGGTCCTCGCTGTTGCCAACCGGCTCGTCAAAGCTGTTAAGACACGTGTCGACGGGCCCGGGTCGGTGCCCGCCCGTCGACAGGCCGGCATCCGAGGATCGGCCCGAACGAGGTTCCGAGATTTCCCGATGTCCGATTTCATCCGCGAGGTCGACGAAGAATATCGTCAGGACCAGTTTCGCAACTTCCTCAACCGGCATTGGGTGTCGCTTCTGCTCGTCGTGGTGCTCGTCCTGGCGGGAGCGGGGGCCTGGCGCGGCTATGGCTACTGGCGCCAGCAACAAGCCGAGGCGGCGGGCACCCACTATCTCGACGCCCTGGACCTGCATGCCACCGATCCCTCGGGCTCCCTCGCGGCGCTCGACACGCTCGGCAAGGAGGGACCGGCTGGCTATCGCGTCCTGGCGCGCTTGCGCGGCGCAGGCGATCTCGGCAGCACCGACCCGGTGGCAGGTATGGCGGCCTTCGACGCGATCGCGGCCGATGCCTCCATCGATCCCGACCTGCGTGACGTCGCGGCGCTCCGGGCCGGCATCCTGTCGGTGGACACGGCCGATCCCGCCGAACTGCGACGCCGGCTGGAGCCGCTGGCCGACGCCAATTCGAGCTATCGCGGCATCGCGCGCGAGATGCTGGCCGTGGCGGCCCTGAAGCGCGGCGAGGACGCCGAGGCGGGCAAGTGGATCGACCAGATCGTGGCCGACCCGACCGCCTCCGCCGATACCCGGCAGCGCGCCGGCTTCTATCTCAGCCTGGTGCGGGCCGGACACCCGCTCGCGGGCGCAGCACCCGCCGCCGCGTCCGAACCCGCCATCGCGGGCCAGCCCGGTGCGGGCGAACCCGCCACCACGGGCCAGCCCGCCACCAAGCCATGAGCAAGGTCGCGATCATCGGCCGGCCCAACGTCGGCAAGTCGACCCTCTTCAATCGGCTCGTCGGCAAGAAGTTGGCGCTGGTCGACGACCAGCCCGGCGTCACGCGTGACCGGCGCGAGGGCGAGGCCGAGTTGCGCGGCCTCGATTTCACGCTGATCGATACGGCCGGGCTCGACGACGCGGCCGAGGAGACGCTCGCGGGCCGTATGCGCCAGCAGACCGAAGTCGCGGTGGTGGATGCCGACGTCATTCTGTTCGTGATCGACAGCCGCGTGGGCGTGACCCCGGTCGACAGCCACTTCGCCCAGCTGGTGCGGCGGGCCGACAAGCCCATCATCGTGGTGGCCAACAAGGCGGAAGGGCGCGCCGGCGAGGCCGGCGCCCTGGAGGCCCACGAACTCGGGCTCGGCACGCCGATCGCCATCTCGGCCGAGCACAACGAGGGCATGATCGACCTCTACGAGGCCCTGGCCGCTGTCCTGCCGAAGCCGGCCGATGCGCCGCCCGAGGATCTGGAGGCCGCTCCTGTCTTCGCCGAGGACGAGGACGGCACCGAGTTCGACCCCACGAAGCCGCTGCGCATCGCCGTGGTTGGACGCCCCAATGCCGGCAAGTCGACGCTGCTGAACGCCATCCTGGGCGAGGATCGCCTGCTGACGGGACCCGAGCCCGGCATCACCCGCGACTCGATCGGGCTCGAGCTGAAGTGGCGCGACCGCAATCTCAAGGTGTTCGACACGGCGGGCCTGCGCAAGCGCGCCCGCATCGACGACAAGCTCGAGAAGCTCGCGGCCGCCGATGCGATCCGGGCCGTGCAGTTCGCCGAGGTGGTGATCGTGCTGCTCGACGCTACGATCCCATTCGAGAAGCAGGACCTCACCATCGCGGCGCTAGCCGAGCGCGAGGGCCGCGCCGTCGTGATCGGCGTCAACAAATGGGATCTCATTGAGGCCCGCGGCGCGAAGCTGAGCGAGATGCGCGAGTCCGCCGGGCGCCTGCTGCCGCAGATCAGGGGCGCTCCGGTGGTGCCGGTATCGGGGCAGACGGGCTTCGGCCTCGACAAGCTGCTCGAAGCCGCATGGGGCGCCGCCGAGACTTGGAACCGGAGGCTGTCGACCGCGCGGCTGAACCGCTGGCTCGCCGGCGCCATCGACGCCAACCCGCCGCCCGCCGTCAGCGGGCGGCGCATCAAGATCCGCTACATGACGCAGGCCAAGGCCCGGCCGCCGACCTTCATCCTGTTCGGCAACCAGCTCGCGGGGCTGCCGACGTCCTACCAGCGCTACCTCGTCAACGGGCTGCGCCAGACCATGGACCTGCCCGGCGTGCCGATCCGCATGGTCATGCGCCAGGGCGAGAACCCCTACGACAAGACCAGACGGCGCTGAGCCGCGGCCGACGGGCCGCGACTATCCGGAGACACGCGGTATGAGCTTCGACCTGAAGAGTCGCGCTGTCGCGATCCTGCCGCCCGCCGGACCTCTGCGCGGGCGCGTGGCGCCGCCGGGGTCGAAGAGCATCACCAATCGGGCCTTGCTGCTGGCCGCGCTGGCCCGCGGCACGAGCCGGCTGACCGGCGCGCTGAAGAGCGACGATACGCGGCTCATGGCCGACGCCTTGCGCCGCATGGGCGTGCGCGTCGAGGAGCCGGGCGACACCGCATTCGTGGTCTCCGGCGATGGGCGGCTGAGGGCGCCGGACGGGCCGCTGTTCCTCGGCAATGCCGGCACCGCGACCCGCTTCCTCACGGCCGCGGTCGCGACCGTCGACGGTACCGTTGTGGTCGACGGCGACGCCCATATGCGCAAGAGGCCCATCCAGCCGCTCGTCGAGGCGCTGCGATCCCTCGACGTGTCGGCCGACGCGCCGGGCGGCTGCCCACCCGTGACGGTGCGGGGCCGGGGCCGGCTCGGATCCGGACGGGTGACGATCGATGCCGGCCTGTCGAGCCAGTATGTGTCGGCCCTCCTCATGGTGGCGGCGATGGGCGAGGGCCCTATCGAGGTGGCGTTGGCCGGCGCCGACATCGGGGCGCGGGGCTACGTCGACCTCACGCTCGCCGCAATGAGGAGCTTCGGCGCGACCGTCGAGGAGCGGGACGCCGCCGCTTGGACCGTGGCGCCGACCGGCTACAACGCTGCGGCCTTTCACATCGAGCCCGATGCCTCGGCCGCCACCTATCTCTGGGCCGCGGAAGCCCTGACCGGCGGCGCCATCGACCTCGGCATCGGATCGAGCGCCTTCACCCAGCCCGACGCGCGCGCCAAGGTTGTGATCGACGCCTTCCCGCGCATGCCGTCCTTCATCGACGGGTCGCAAATGCAGGACGCGGTCCCGACCCTGGCGGTTCTGGCGGCCTTCAACGAGAGCCCGGTGCGCTTCACCGGCATCGCCAACCTGCGGGTCAAGGAATGTGACCGCGTCCGTGCGCTGGCCAACGAACTCGACCGGATCCGGCCGGGCCTCGGCCGCCAGGAAGGAGACGACCTCCTGGTCGCGTCGGATCCCGGGCTGGCCGGCCAAAGCTTGCCGGCCGCCATCGAGACCTACGCGGACCACCGCATCGCCATGAGCTTCGCGCTCGCCGGGTTGAAAATTCGCGGGCTCACGATCCTCGATCCCGGCTGCGTGGCCAAAACCTACCCGGGGTACTGGGACGCGCTGGCCTCGCTCGGAGTGGGGCTGGAGCTGCCCTTATCGCCGTAGTTAGCGTAAACTGTCCAACCAGTCTCGCGCGGGCGCGACCCTCAGGAACACGCCATAGGGCGAAAGCTCGGGAGAGCACCATGGCAGGTGGTGGGGAACCGCGGCATTGCACATCGCACCCGGTGACTCGGCATGTGGCTCGTTACGTCATGCGCTCCGTGACGCTGGCCGGAACAACGAGGTGTTATCGTTTCCCGACGATCTGAGTTGTGGGCCGATCGATCCCGGCGATCCTGCATCCAGGGCACATTGGTGGTCGGAGTCCTTCGACGATCGGGATATCCAGAGTCAGCTCAGGGATTTCTGGGACCGCCTCGCGGTGACCGACGATCGACTAATCGTCTGGTTCGGACGCCACTCGGCTAGGGAACTCGCCTTTTTCCTGTCCCTTACCGATCGGCTCGGGGAGAGGTCCTACGACATCGTCGATGTCACCGGCCTGCAGTTGCCTTTTCACGAGAAGAACGAGGCGGTCACCCGTTCGTCGCAGGCCGTGTCGATCGTGTCCACTGCTGGGCTGCGATCTCTGCTTGGGCGCGAGCGGCCAATCACAGCCGATGAGCGGGAGGACGCGAGGCGGAGTTGGCGCCGAATGAAGAGTGAGAACGCGCCCTTCCGCATCGTCACGGACATGGGCCTCGTCTTGGCGGCTGCCGATCAGTTCGATCCTTGGATACTGGCGCAGTCGACGTCGGAATGGAGAAGGGTCGCGGTCGTCATAGGGGATGCCATGGGGCACAACTCGGAGCCTTATCGGCAGGTCGGCGATCTCATGCTGCTGGCGAGGGTCATGGTGCTGGTCGAGAGTGGAGCGCTACTTGCCGATGGCGACGTGTGGGATTCCAGGACGTGCCGCGTCCGGCTGCCGGACTGAGCGCTCGCTGCCGGCTGCGTGGCCAAGACCATCCGGGCTACTGGGAGGCGCTGGCCTTGCTCGGAGTGGAGCTGGATATTCGTGAGCGTTGAGCGACGTGCCGTTCCGTGACAGACGGCCCGCTACTATGCAACAATGCAGCGATCACGGTAGGACGGAGGGATCAATGCTCGCCATCGAACTGCCGGAAGAGGTGGAGCGGAGACTCCAAGCCCTTGCCAAGACCACGGGTCGCTCGCCGAGTTTCTATGCACAACAGGCGATACTGGACTATCTGGACGACCTGGAGGATTTCCACCGCGCCAAGAGGGAGACAGAAGAGGTGCGCGCCGGACGGAGCGTGCCGGTCTCCCTCGAAGTGCTGATTAAGAGCTATGGCGTGGCGGATTGAAGTTTCCAATGCGGCACAGAACGATCTGGGCGGCTTCGACCGCCAGATCGCGGTCCGGATCCTTCGCTTCCTGAACGAGCGCGTGGCTCCACTCGATGACCCCCGCAGCACCGGTGAACCGCTGAGAGGCCCCATACTGGGACGGTATTGGAAATACCGTGTCGGCGATTACTGCATTGTCGCCGACATTCAGGACGGTATCTTGCAAATTCTTGTGGTCAGGATCGGCAACCGGAGAGACGTTTACCGGTGATGGCCGAACGGCTTCGGGGCCGGCTTTCTTGCTGCCACCCTCACCATCCATGCCCGGGGGAGCGCCCGGGTGGCGGATGACGCCCTGATGAGCTTCGCCCGCGGAACCGAGGGTCAACGGGCTGACGATTTTAGATCCCGACCAGCGTGGCTGAGGCCTACCCGGGCTACTGGGACGCGCTGGCCTCGCTCGGAGTGGGGCTGGAAGCCCATCAAGGCTGAGTTCGCAAAAGAAAGGTCGGCCGCCTGTCCGCACAGCGGCTCGCGACGCGCATAACTCAATAGGACCCTGCTCACCGGTCACGCCGTGCCGAACAGTTTGCTAACCTCACACCCGCCCGTGCCCGACCTCGTCGCCGAGATCGCGGCACTCGGCGACGCCGACCTCCTCCGCCTGCGCGCCCTCGCCCGTCTAAGGGCGCGCGGGCTGCCCGGCCTGGACGGGATGGACCTGCTCAACGAGGCAGTACTCAGGCTTCTCGATGGGTCCCGGTCGCGGCCGCCCCACATGGCGCTGGTCGTCGTGCTTGCCACTGGGATGCGGGGCGTCGCCCATGATCACTGGCGCAAGATGAGGCGGGAACGCCCGGTTCTCGTTCCATCGGGTGACGGCGCCGACAGTGCCGCTCGGCAACCGGACCTGTCGCCGACGGCCGACCCGGAGCGTGTTACCGCGGCCGTACAGGCGCTGGCCGAGATCGACCGGCTGTTCGCGGGCGACGCCGTCGCCCTGCAGATCATCGCCGGTCTCGCAGAGGGCCTCGCTCCGGAGGAGATCCGCCGGCGCTTCGCCATCGGCGGCACGGCTTACGACAGCGCGCGCAGGCGCATGCGCCGGGCGTTGCTGCGGCACGACGGCGATGGGGGAAGGCTATGATCCGGGACGACAAAATCCCCGCGGCCTACGAGCGCCTCGTCGACGCTCTCTCGGCCGACATGCTGTGCGTCGGCGAAGCCGAGGTCCTCGCGACCCACGCGGGACAGGCGGGCCGGGTGGCCGCCGATGCCGTGCGCCAGGCCGCGCGGCGCTGGGGAGCGAGGACGCGAGACGATGCGGATGTTCCACGCGGCCTCGTTCGAGATCTGGGGACGCGCCTGCACCGGGAGGAGAAGCCATGATGCCTGATGAACTCGCCACCGTGCGGCGCGCCTATGCCAAGCAGGTTCTGGCGGCGGCCGGGGTCGCCGACGAGGCGCTGGAGCGCGCTTTCGCCGAGACGGAACGCGAGCACTTCCTCGGCGCAGGTCCCTGGCAGATGCTCCGGGGGGGAGGCGGTTACGCCGGAACCCCCAGCGCCGACCCGGTCTATCTCTATACCGACGATCTCGTCGCGATCGACCCGGCGCGGGGGCTCAACAACGGCCAGCCCTCGTTCCTCGCTCTGCTGATGCATGAGGCTGCCGTGAAACCGGGCGAGCACGTGGTCCACATCGGCACGGGGACCGGCTATTACACGGCGATCCTCCGCCACTTGGCCGGCCCGGAAGGACGCGTGACCGGCGTCGAATACGATGCCGCACTGGCGGCTCGAGCTCAGGCCAGTCTTCCCGAGGCCGCCATCATGGCCGGCGACGGCAGCCGGACCGATTTCGATCCCGCGGACGTCGTCTTCGTCAATGCCGGCGCGGTGCGGCCGGCCGATCTCTGGCTCGACCGCTTGAAGGACGGCGGCCGGCTCGTGCTGCCGTTGACGACCGCCGAGGGGTTCGGCAAGCCAGGCGCGGCCGAGATGGGGCTTCACGGTGCCGTGTTCCTGATCACGCGCAGCGGGACCCACTTTCTGGCGCGGCGGATCTCCGGTACCCGGATCTTCCCTTGTGCGGGATTGCGCGACGCGGAGGGCGAGCGGCGGCTGGCTGCGGCCTTCGCGCGCAGCGACGGGAGCGGCGTCACCCACCTCCATCGCCGCGACGACCTGCCCGAGGAAATCTGCTGGCTTCGCGGGCAGGGCTGGTGCTTGACAACCGAATGACGAGCCTCAAGCAGGCGCCTGGAATCCGAGAATCCGGTCGGTTGGGAAATCGTAGAGCTTGCCGGTCTCGGTCGCATCGGGCCGGCAGAATGCGATCAGCTTGGTCGCGAGCTCCTCGGGCGTCCGCAGCGTCTCGGGATCCTCCCCCGGCATGGCGGTGGCGCGCATCCGCGTGCGCAGCGGCCCCGGGTTGACCACCATGACCTTGACGTTGGAGGTCGTGGCGGTCTCGGCCGCATAGGTGCGGGCCAGGGCGTCGAGCGCCGCCTTGGTGATGGCGTAGGGTCCCCAATAAGGGCGCAGATCCGCGCGATGTGCGGCCCCCGAGGAGACGAACACCGCGCGCCCGGCATCTGAAGCGCGCAGTAGCGCGTCGAGCGAGCGCACGAGCCGCCAGTTGGCCGTGATGTTGACGGCCAGGACGTCGTCCCATTGTCGGGGCTCGACATGGCTGAGCGGCGTGATCGGGCCCAGCACGCCGGCATTGGCCACCAGGATGTCGAGCTTGCCCCAGCGCTCGTGGATGGCGGCACCAAGTCGGTCGAGGGCCTCGGCGTCCTTGAGGTCGCAGGGCACCAGCGTGGCTTCGCCGCCGACCTTGCGGATCTCGTCGTCGAGTTCCTCGAGGGCGCCCTGGGTGCGGGCCAGCGCCACCACGTGGGCGCCGGCCCGGGCGAGGTCGAGCGCAACGGCGCGGCCTATGCCGCGGGACGCGCCCGTGACGAGCGCCAACCGACCGTCGAGGGATTGAGCCATGATGGGAGCCTCGTTCGAGAGCCCGCTGCTCGGTGCGGCACCGGCTCCGAATAGGCCTAGCTAGACGGCGGTTTTTGGCTAAGCAAGCGGGCGACGGCTGCGGCCTACTCCCCGGCGCGGCATCGGGAACGAAGGCAGGTGTGCATGGACGACCAGTCTCGACATCGTCGGCCCAAGGGCCTGCGGGCTCGCGGTCAGCAGGCCCAGCGGCTTCGCAAGGTCATGGTGGGCAAGCGCGAGGTGCTCACCTCGGGCCTCGCACCAAGCTTCTGGAACGACGTTTATTTCAGTGCCATGACGGCCACTTGGCCGGGATTCCTCGGCAGCCTCGCGGCCACCTTCGTGCTGCTCAATGGCTGCTTCGCGTTTCTCTATTCCCTTGTTCCGGACAGCGTCGCCAATACCGGCGGACGGCTCGAGAACCTGTTCTTCTTCAGCGTTGAGACGCTGACGACGGTGGGCTACGGGGAGTTCTTTCCACAGTCGATCTACGGCCATATCGTGGTCAGCGTCGAGACGTTCGCCGGGTTGTTCTTCACGGCCTCAATGCTGGGGCTGATCTTCGCCCGGCTGTCGCGGCCCCGTGCGCGCCTGCTCTTCGCCAAAAATCTGATCGTGGGCCCCTACGAGGGACGACGCACCCTCTTCGCCCGGGTCGCCAACGAGCGCCTGAACGTCATCAGCAGCGCCAATGCGCGCCTGTGGATGCTGATCTCCGAAGTCACCGCAGAAGGCGTGCGGTTCAGGCGCTTTGCGGAACTGAAGCTGCTGCGCTCCGAGAACCCGAGCTTCGTCCTCAGTTGGACCGTCTTGCATGTAATCGACGAGGCGAGCCCGCTCCATGGCAAGACCGCGAAGGAACTGGCGGAGCAGGACGCCTTCTTCATCCTCAACGTCACCGGCCAGGACGATACCTCGATGCAGACCGTGCAGTCGCGAGAGACCTACGGGGCCGCCGACCTCCGGTGGGACCACCGCTTCGTCGATATCCTGTCGGTGACGGAGGACGGCATGAACCTCCTCGATTACGATCTCTTCCACGCAATCGAACCGATCGCCACGGCCGTGGACCAAGAGGGTCGCTGACCCAGGGCTCCCGCGGACTCGAAAGCTCCCCTCCGTCGGGCCATCGCCTCGTCGAAGGCCGTCAGGTCCGAACCGGTTCCCTCAGCTCGCCTCGGCCAGCAACGCCCATTGCTTCGGGCTCGACTCGGCCAGGACATCGGTCAGGCGGGTCGGGTAATCCCCCGTGAAGCAATGATCGGTGAATTGCGGCCGCACCGGATCGCGCTTGGCCAGCCCCATGGCGCGGTAGATGCCGTCGATCGACAGGAAGGCGAGCGAATCGGCCCCCATATAGTGCCGCATACCCTCGAGGTCCGTCTGTGCGGCGAGCAACTTCTCGCGCTCGGGCGTGTCGATGCCGTAGTAGTCCGGATGGGTGATAGGCGGGCAGGCGATGCGGAAATGCACCTCCTTGGCGCCCGCGTCGCGCATCATTCGTACGATCTTGACCGAGGTCGTGCCGCGCACCACCGAATCGTCGATCAGCACCACACGCTTTCCCTCGATCACGCCGCGGTTGGCACTGTGCTTCATCCGCACGCCGAGTTCCCGGATCGACTGGCTCGGCTCGATGAAGGTCCGGCCGACGTAATGGTTGCGGATGATGCCGAGCTCGAACGGAAGACCGGAGGCCTGGGCGAAGCCGAGCGCCGCCGGAACGCCGCTGTCCGGTACGGGCACGACGACATCGGCCTCGACCGGGGTCTCGCTCGCGAGTTCGGCCCCCATGTTCTTGCGAACCTGGTAGACCGAACGGCCGTTCACGACGGAATCCGGGCGGGCGAAATAGATGAACTCGAAGATGCAGGGCCGAGCCGGCTGCGGCGGGAACGGCTTCAGGCTCTCGATCCCGTCTTCCGAGATCACCACGATCTCGCCGTTCTCGACGTCGCGCACGAAACGCGCCCCGATGATGTCGAGCGCGCAGGTCTCGGACGCCAGGATGTAGCGGCCGTTGAGTTCGCCCAGGACCAGCGGGCGGATGCCCAGCGGGTCGCGGGCGCCCACCAGCTTCTTGTTGGTGAGCGCGACGAGGGCATAGGCGCCCTCGATCTGGCGCAGGGCCTCGACGAATCGCTCGACGAAGCGGGGCTTGCGGGAGCGCGCGACGAGATGGAGGATCACCTCGGTGTCGGACGTGGACTGGCAGATCGCGCCGTCGCGCACCAATTCTCGGCGCAGCGTCAGGCCGTTGGTAAAATTGCCGTTATGGGCCACCGCAAAACCACCGCCGTCGAGTTCGGCGAAGAGCGGCTGTACATTGCGCAGGATGGTCTCCCCGGTCGTGGCGTAGCGCACGTGGCCGATCGAAGCGGAACCGGCGAGGCGGGCGATGACGGCTTCGCTGGAGAAGTGGTCGCCCACGAGGCCGTGGCGGCGTTCCGAGTGGAACTGCCGACCGTCGAACGCCACGATCCCCGCAGCCTCCTGGCCGCGATGTTGCAGCGCGTGCAGTCCCAGGGCCGTGATGGCGGCCGCATCGGGATGCCCAAATATGCCGAAGACGCCGCACTTCTCACGAAGGCATTCGGTTTCCAGATCGCTCAATGATCCATCCTCAAGCCGGGATACCCGATGCACTTCGTGTCGGAAGAGAGGGCCGATTAGCAATGGGATCGCAGCAATATCCCGTTCTTGGCAGGAGATGGAACGAGTCCTCGCCGATCGTTAGGGCTGGCTTGCCCGGACTCACTGTTTTTTGTTGGTCGGCCTGGTGGCGCCCGGGGTCCCGTTGACCTTGCCCAACAAAGCGTTGAGCCCTTGCTTGTCGTCCGGCGCCGCGCCGGTGGCGGCAGGCTTCGGGGTTGCGGGCGCGGCCTCGGTCCGGCGGCTGGGGGGTGCCGGCGTGGCGCCCGGCGGCACCGGCACCGCTTCGTTATCGGCCGGCACGTCCTCGTTGGGCGAGGTCTTGTCCTTCCGGAATCGCTTGAGGAACGTGTTCTCCGGATCCTCGGGCAGCATGGCGACGATCTGGTCACCCGTGGCCTGGAGCAGGGGCTTCGACTTCGCGGTCGCCACCCACTCGGGCTGCGACTTCGGAGGAACGAGCCAGTTGAAGAACAGGAATGCCACGACGCCGAGCAGGAACCCGCGGCCGGCACCGAACAGGAAGCCCAGCGTGCGGTCGAGCGCCCCGACCTTGCTGTCGAGGATAGCATCCGACAGCTTCACCGTGACGATCGACACGACGATCAGCGTGGCGAAGAACACAATCGCGATCGCAACCACCATGCGGATCGTGTCCTTGGCGATGTAGTGGTCGAGATAGGGCGTAACCAGCGGGTACAGATAATAGGCCGCGATGGCCGCGGCCGCCCAGGAAGCGATGGCCAGCACCTCGCGCGTGAAACCCCGCACCATCGAGAGGAGCGCCGACACCACGATGATGAACAGCAATGCCAGATCGAGATAGGACGGCATGGCTGTGCCCTTGCGCCTGTGTGTCGACGCGGCCGCCGTTCGGCGGAGCCGCTGGCCGCGGGTTATATCGAAGCCGTCCGGCCCCGTCATCTGTTGCGGACCGGGCCACCGGCCACTCAGGATCGAGGATCCGGCTTGCCCCGGCCTGGAGACCTTTCGGCCCGTCAGCCGAAGTCCTCGGTCTCCAACTCGGTCGGCTGCGGCGCGGCGCGGCCACGCTGCGCACCTTTCCTATCGCGCGTCCGGGTGTCGCGGCCGCCCGGCAGGGCCGCGATCCTGGCCACCACATCGGCAATATGGGTGACCCGCTCGACCCTGAGGCCCGCCGACTCGTCGCTGCCGCCGCCCGGTGCCACCGCGGCCTCGAAGCCGAGCTTGGCCGCCTCCTTCATGCGTGCCCCACCGTGCACGACGGGCCGGATCGAACCCGAAAGTCCGATCTCGCCGAAGAATACGGCATCGACGGGCAGGATCTTGCCGGTGATCGAGGAGACCAGTGCGGCCGCGGCCGCCAAGTCGGCCGCAGGCTCGACGATCCTCATGCCGCCCGCCACATTGAGATAGACGTCGTACTGTCCAAGACGCACCCCGGCATGAGTCTCGAGCACCGCGATCACCATGGCGAGGCGGTTCTGGTCCCAGCCCACGACCGCGCGGCGCGGCATGCCGAGCGCGGTCGGGGCCACGAGCGCCTGCATCTCGACCAGAAGCGGCCGCGTGCCTTCCATGCCGGCGAACACCGAGGTTCCGGCCGCGGTCGCGTCGCGGCCCGACAGGAAGAAGGCCGATGGATTCACGACCTCGGCCAGCCCGCGCCCCGTCATCTCGAAGACACCGATCTCGTCGGTCGGCCCGAAACGGTTCTTGAGGGCTCGCAGGATGCGGAAATGGTGGCCGGCGTCGCCGTCGAACGACATCACCGCATCCACCATATGCTCGATCACCCGGGGCCCTGCGATCTGCCCGTCCTTGGTGACGTGTCCCACCAGGACCACGCAGGCATCGGCGTTCTTGGCGTAGCGGATCAGCCATTGCGCGGCGCCTCGGACCTGCGACACGGTTCCGGGCGCGGCGTCGATGGTCTCGGTCCACATGGTCTGGATCGAATCGATCACCACCAGGTCGAAGCGCTCGAGGCTCAGCGTGCCGACGATCTCTTCGACGTTGGTGGCGGCCGCGAGCCGCACGGGCGCGCCCGACAGCCCCAGCCGTTCCGCGCGCATCCGCACCTGCGCGGTCGCTTCCTCGCCCGAGATATAGGCGACGCGCCCGCCCGCCTGGGCGAGCTTGGCGCAGGCCTGGATCAGCAGCGTGGATTTGCCGATGCCGGGCTCGCCGCCCAGCAGGATGACCGAACCCGGCACGAGGCCGCCACCCGTGACACGGTCGAGCTCGCCGATGCCGATCGCGGTGCGGGGCGGCTCCGCGCCAGTCGCTTCGAGGCTCTGGAAGGCGATCTGCCGTCCCTTCGTGGGTGCCTTGCGGGCCGTGGCGGCGCCGATGCCGGTCGCGGCCTGCTCCTCGACGATCGAGTTCCAGGCTCCGCAGGCATCGCACTTCCCCTGCCAGCGGTTCGAGACCGCGCCGCAGCTCTGGCAGACGAAAGCGTTCCTGGCTTTGCTCATGATTCAGCATATCCGGATTTTGCGGCGTCGTGCTTCCCCCTGAGCGACGAACCCCGAGCGCTCGAGCAGCGACACGATGCGTCGCTCCGCTAGCTAGCCGGTCCCGGAGAGGGAGGTCGCCGCGCCATCGCCGATATAATTTCGCCGATGACGCCGCCCAAGATTGACCAGGATCTCGTAGCCGATCGTGCCGCAGCTTCGGGCAAGGTCGTCGACTCCGGTCCGGGATCCGAGCCACTCGACCCACTTCTCTGTCTCGACGATCCCGGGGGGCACATGCGTCACGTCGGCGATCGACAGGTCCATGGAGATCCGGCCGACGAGCGGGCAGGGGATGTCGCCAATGAAGACCCGTGCTCCGCCGCCATCGCCGAGACCGCTGCCGCCGATCGGTACGCCATCCGCGTAACCGAGCGCGATCGTGGCGAGGCGGGCGGGCCGCTGCGCCGTCCAGCGGCCGTTGTAGCCGGCCGTGGCACCCGCGGGCACGTCGCGCAGTTGCAGGATCCTGGCCCGGAGCGACATGACCGGGCGCATGGGATTCGGTCGGCCGGGGGTCGGATTGCCACCGTACAGCGCATAGCCCGGCCGCACGAGATCGTGGAACGGGCGCTGGGGCAGGAAGATGCCGGATGAATTGGCGAGCGACGCCGGATGTGCAGCCAAGGCCCGCTCGCGGACCCGCGCGAAAGCTGCGATCTGCCGCGGATTGACCGGGTCGGCCGCGTCCTCGGCCGTAACGAGGTGACTCATTACCAGATTGACACCAGCGGCCTCGAGGGTCGCCTCGGGCAGCAGGCGCGCGTCCTCGATCGGAAAGCCGAGTCGGTTCATGCCCGTGTCGACGTGGAGAGCGGCGCCGGGCAGGTCCGGCCCGGTCCAGGCGGCGCGCGCCGCCTGCCAGGCACCGAGTTCCTCGGCCGAGCCCAGCACGGCATCGAGGTGGTGCTCGCGATAATCGGATGCGGGTGCGGAGGTCGGATGGAAGCCGTTCAGCACGAGGATGCGGCCCGGGAAACCTGCCCCCTGCAGCGCGCGACGCGCCCTGCGCCCCTCCCACACATGGGCCACGAAGAAAGCTCGACATCCGGCCCGCGCCAGGGCCGGCACGGCGGCCTCGATGCCGAGGCCGTAAGCATCGGCCTTGACGGCGGCCCCGCATGCGGCCGGCACCGCGCGCGCCGCGAGGGCGCGCCAGTTGTGGCCGAGGGCGCCGAGGTCGATGGTCAGAACGGCCTGGGCGTCGCGGTCGTCGTCCTGCGACGGGACGGGCAGGGGGGCGGTCGTCACATGCGCACCGGCAGGTGATCGGCCTCGATGAGATCGGAGAAGCGGGTCACCTGAGCGTCGAACTGCAGCTTCACCGTGTCGGTCGGGCCGTGGCGCTGCTTGCCGATGATCACCTCGGCCTTGCCATGCGCGCGCTCGCAATCCGCCTGCCAGGCCGGGAACTCCGCCGAGTCCTCCTTCGGCATCCTGTTTTGCAGGTAGTACTCCTCCCGATACACGAACATGACCACGTCGGCATCCTGCTCGATCGAGCCCGATTCGCGCAGGTCGGACAATTGCGGCCGCTTGTCTTCGCGGTTCTCGACCTGGCGGCTCAACTGCGACAGCGCCACCACCGGCACGGCGAGCTCCTTGGCCAGCGCCTTGAGCCCCGTGGTGATCTCGGTCAATTCCTGCACGCGGTTGACCTGGCCACCCGACCTGGAGCCGGACAGGAGCTGGAGATAATCCACCACCAGGACATCGAGACCTCGCTGACGTTTCAGGCGGCGCGCGCGGGCCGTCAGCTGGGCAATCGAGATGCCGCCCGTCTGGTCGATGAAGAAGGGCACGTGCTGCATGTCGCGCGCCGCCTCGGTGACGTGACGAAAGTCCTCGTCACTCACGTCGCCGCGGCGGATCTTGTAGGAAGGGACACCGGATTGCTCCGCGATGATGCGGGTCGCGAGCTGCTCGGCCGACATCTCTAGCGAGAAGAATCCCACGACCCCGCCGTTGGTGGTCTGGCGGGACCCGTCGGGCTTGCTCTCGAACCGATAGGCCCTGGCGATGTTGAACGCGATGTTGGTGGCGAGCGAGGTCTTGCCCATCGCGGGCCGGCCGGCGAGCACGACGAGGTCGGATTTCTGCAGCCCGCCGAGCGACCGATCGAGGTCCCGGAGGCCGGTCGAGATGCCGCTGAGCTTGCCGTCCCGCTCATAGGCCTTGGCCGCCATGTCGATGGCGGTCGTCAGCGCGTCCGAAAAGCGCTGGAAGCCGCCCTCGGTACGGCCCGATTCGGCGATGGTATAGAGCTGGCGCTCGGCTTCCTCGATCTGTTCGCGGGGGGAGTGGTCGACGGGCGCGTCGAAGGCGACGTTGACGATCTCCTCGCCAATCGTGATGAGGCCTCGACGGATCGCGAGGTCGTAGATCATGCGGCCGTAATCAGCCGCGTTGATGATGGTGGTGGCTTCGGCGGCGAGCCGGGCCAGGTATTGCGGCACCGTGATGCCCCCGAGATCGTGATCGCCGAGGAAGGTCTTCAGCGTGATGGGGGTCGCGATCTTGCCGGCTCGCACCAGCGACGACGTGACCTCGAAGACGCGCCGGTGGATCTCTTCGGCGAAATGCTCCGGCCGGAGAAAATCCGACACACGATCGAAGGCGTCGTTGTTGACCAGGATGGCGCCGAGCAGGGCCTGCTCGGCCTCGACATTGTGGGGAGGCAGCCGGAAGCTCTCGGGCTGCGGCACTGCGGCCCACCGCTGAATCGCCTCTACGTTGGACATGGTCGAATTGCCTCGGGCAGGCGCGGTTCGGTCTCGCGCGATGTTCGGCTCGCCGGCCCGAAGGCGGCGTTCTAGTCCGGCACGGCCGGCCGCGACAGCGCACTCGCGCCGGGCTCCCCTTATCCCCGTTACCCGACGATAAACGCAACATTCCTGCATGCCGGCTCGAGCTTTCGCCGAGCTCTTGCACGGCCGGCATGTGGCGACTATAAGCCGCCCCATCCCACACGCGGAATGAAGCCGCCCTGCATCAAGGGCCGCCCCGGTGGCTGGCTCGACCTCATCGTCGTCGCCGGCCGATTTTCCGCGGAGGTCGAACCGGAGAACAGACCACCATGGCGCTTCCCGACTACACCATGCGTTCGCTCCTCGAAGCCGGCGCGCATTTCGGACACCAGTCGCATCGCTGGAACCCGAAGATGGCACCCTTCATTTTCGGCGCCCGCAACAACATCCACATCATCGACCTGGCCCAGACGGTGCCGCTGCTGCACCGCGCCCTGCAGGCGGTCTCGGACACCGTCGCCAATGGCGGCCGGGTGCTGTTCGTCGGCACCAAGCGCCAGGCGGCGGATCCCATCGCCGACGCCGCCAAGCGATCGGCGCAATATTACATCAACGCGCGTTGGCTCGGCGGCATGCTGACCAACTGGAAGACCATCTCGGCATCGATCCAGCGCCTGCGCAAGGTCGACGAGACGCTGAACGGCGGCGCCGGCGGTCTGACCAAGAAGGAGCGGCTGATGATGGGGCGCGAGCGCGAGAAGCTCGAGAAGGCGCTCGGCGGCATCAAGGACATGGGGGGCGTCCCCGACCTCATCTTCGTGATCGACACCAACAAGGAGCAGCTGGCCATCAAGGAGGCCAAGCGCCTCGGCATCCCGGTGGCGGCGATCGTGGACACCAACTGCGATCCGGACGGCATCACCTATCCGATCCCCGGCAACGACGATGCCAGCCGCGCCATCCTGCTCTACTGCGACCTCGTGGCCCGGGCCGCCATCGACGGCATCTCGCGCGGCCAGGGTTCGCTCGGCGTCGACGTCGGCGCGGTCGAGCAGCCGATGACCGAGGAGGCCATCGAGGCTGCCCCGACCATGCCGGTCGAGTCGGACATCCCGGCCGAGCAGTTCGAACTCCTGAGCGCCCCGCGCGGCGCCCCGGATGACATGTCGAAGCTGAACGGCGTGGGTCCTCAACTGGCCCAGAAACTGAACGACGCCGGCATCTTCCACTACTGGCAGCTCGCCGCCATGAAGCCGGAAGACGCCGCCTCGATCGACCGCGACCTCAAGCTCAACGGCAGGCTGGATCGCGAGGGTTGGGTCAACCAGGCGCGCGAACTCGTCGCCGGCATCTGAATTCCGCCGACCCAGGGCCACTCTGCCGGGCGGCCCAAGACGATCGATGCGGCAGGCCGGGTGTCATCCCATCGTCGTGCCGCGTCTTCGTCGACACGACATACCCGAACTCGAAGGATGACGCTCATGGCCACGATTTCGGCCGCGATGGTGAAGGATCTTCGCGAGAAGACCGGCGCCGGCATGATGGATTGCAAGAACGCCCTCACCGAGGTGGCGGGCGATGTGGAGGCCGCGATCGACTGGCTGCGGAAGAAGGGCCTGTCCAAGGCCGCCAAGAAGTCGGGCCGCGTTGCGGCGGAAGGCCTCGTGGCGGCCTTGGTCGAGGGCCGCAGGGGCGTGCTGGTCGAGATCAATTCCGAAACCGACTTCGTGGCCCGCAACGGTGACTTCCAGGGTCTCGTCAAGGGCGTCGCCAAGGTGGCGCTTGAGAACGGCGGCGATGTCGACTCGACCCTCAAGGCCGGCTACCCGGCCGGCGGCACCGTGTCGGACGCCATCGCCAGCGCCATCGCGACGATCGGCGAGAATATGACGCTGCGCCGCGCCGCGAGCCTGGCCGTCACCCAAGGCGTGATCGGGTATTACGTTCATGGTGCGGCCGGCGACGGCCTCGGCAAGATCGGCGTGATCGTAGCGCTCGAATCGGCCGGCAAGCCCGAGGACCTGTCGGCCTTGGGCCGGCAGATCGCCATGCATGTCGCAGCTTCGAGCCCGCTCGGCCTCAATGCCGCCTCGCTCGACCCAGCCGCCGTGGCGCGCGAGAAGGCCGTGCTGGCCGACAAGAATGCCGGCAAGCCCGCCCACGTGCTCGACAAGATCGTCGAGAGCGGCCTCAGGTCCTACTACAAGGAGGTGAGCCTGCTCGACCAGAGTTACATCCACGACGGCACGAAGACGGTGGCGCAGGCCGTCAAGGACGCCGAGAAGACGGCCGGCGCGTCGATCGCGGTGACCGGCTTCGTCCGATTCGCACTCGGGGAAGGCGTGGAAAAGCCGGAGGGACCCGATTTCGCTTCGGAAGTCGCCAGCATGGTCTAGGGTTCGGCCCGCGATCTGCTGCCAAGCTGACGGACAACGACGGACGGCCCATTGGCGCTGCCTGCCGCTTCGATCCTCGACGGAACGTCGCACGCGGACCGAAAACGACAGGGACACGCCGCGCTGATCCGGTCGCGCTTTGACGTGCCGGTTGCGGCCCGACATAGGGCTGCCGCCGCGGTACGGGTGGCTGATCCATCCGTGGGTTGTGAGGAGTAGCCGATGAACGACGGCCACGGCGCAGGCATGTTCAGGCGGATCGTCGTGAAGCTGTCCGGCGAGGCTCTAACGGGGCCGGACGATCACGGCTTGCACGCTCCCACGGTGCAGCGGATCGCGGCCGACCTCGCGAGCGCGGTCGAAAGCGGCACCGAGATCGCCGTGGTGGTGGGCGGCGGCAACTTCTTCCGCGGCATCCAGGGGGCCACCAAGGGCATCGAGCGGGCGAGAGCCGATTCCATAGGCATGCTGGCCACCGTCATGAACGCCCTGGCGCTCGAAGCCGCCATTGAGGCGGAAGGCTTCTCGGCACGCGCCCTCTCGGCCGTGCCAATGCCGTCGGTCTGCCAGCCCTACTCTCGCCAGGCGACGCTCCACCATCTCTCGAAGGGCCGGATCTGCGTGCTGGCCGGCGGCACCGGCAACCCATTCTTCACGACCGACACCGGGGCGGTTCTACGAGCCGCGGAACTGTCTTGCGATGCCGTGATGAAGGCCACGCAGGTCGATGGTGTCTATTCGGCCGACCCCAAGCGCGACGCCTCGGCGACCCGCTTCGACCGCCTTACCCACGACGAAGCGATCCACAGGAACCTTGCCGTGATGGATACGGCGGCCTTCGCCCTGGCACGCGAGAACAGGATCCCGATCATCGTGTTCTCCATCGCGGTCGAAGGCGCCATCAGGGCCGCCCTGGAAGGCAGCGGCGTGTTCACGCTCGTGACGCCGTGACGCGGCGGGCTCACTGGGCATTCGGCTTGGCAATGGCGCATTCTTGGGTGCCTCGGTCCGATTGGGCCTGCGGAAACCGTGCCGCGCGTGCTAAGGGATCGCACCGTGTGGTCTGGAGCACGCGTTCCGGACGGGCCGAGGATTCGAGAACGGACAAGCGAACGTGAGTGTAGATTTCGACGTCGCCGACCTGAAACGCCGCATGCAGAGTGCGACCCAGTCCCTGAAACACGAACTGGCCGGCCTGCGCACCGGACGCGCCAGTGCCGCCCTTGTCGAGCCTGTGATGGTGCACGCTTACGGCCAGACCATGCCGCTGAACCAGGTGGCCAGCATCACGGTGCCTGAGCCTCGCGCGCTCGCCGTGCAGGTTTGGGACAAGAGCATGGTGTCGGCCGTCGAGAAAGCCATTCGGGACGCCAATCTCGGCCTGAGCCCGACCGTGGAAGGTCAACTGCTGCGCATCCGCATTCCGGAACTCAATGAGCAGCGCCGCAAGGAGATGGTGAAATACGCTCACAAATACGGCGAGGAAGGTCGGGTCGCGGTGCGCCACGTCCGACGCGACGGGATCGACCGCCTGAAGAAGCTTCTCAAGGATAAGGTCATCTCCGAGGATGATGAGAAGCGCCTCGCGGTCGAGGTGCAGAAAGTCACCGACCAGTTCGTCAGCGAGGTCGACAGCACTGTCGAGGCGAAGGAAAAAGAGATCATGCAGGTTTAGGACTGCAGGATTTCGGCGGGATGCTGCGGGCATTGAAGATGCAGACCATGCATGGGGATAGCGGTCGCGGGCATCCTGATCCCCTTGATCGGGGTGGGCGCCGGAAAGTGCCGGCCCATGTCGGCATCATCATGGACGGCAACGGGCGATGGGCTGCGGCGCGCGGCATGCCGCGCCTCGAAGGGCACCGTCGCGGCGTGGAGGCGTTACGGGCCGCGGTCGGTGCGGCCTCCGATCTCGGTGTGGATTATCTGACGGTCTACAGCTTCTCGTCGGAGAACTGGGCGCGCCCGGTCGAAGAGATCTCGGACCTCATGGGCTTGCTGAAACGGTTCATCCGCAAGGATCTCGCCGACCTCCACCGGAATGGCATCCGGGTACGGATCATCGGCGAGCGCGATCGCCTCACGGCCGACATCAGATGTTTGCTGGCCGAAGCCGAGGATCTGACGCGCCAGAATGACAGGCTCGTACTTGTCGTCGCGTTCAATTACGGCAGCCGTCAGGAAATCGCCGGCGCGATGCGACGGATCGCGGCTCGTGTCCGATCCGGGGAGATCGACCCGGCCGCGATCGACGGCGAGATGATCACGGCGCATCTCGACACGGCCGGCATCCCGGATCCCGATCTCATCATCCGCACGTCGGGCGAGCAGAGGTTGTCCAATTTCCTGATGTGGCAGGCGGCCTACGCGGAGTTCGTGTTCCTGCCCTGCCATTGGCCCGACTTCGACCGCGTCGCATTCGAGACCGCGCTCGAAGCCTATATGTCGCGCGAGCGGCGGTTCGGGGGCATCCGCACGGCCCCGTTGGAGCGCAAGGTCAAGACCGCCCTATGACGAATGTCGGACCTGGGCACGACCGGACGGGACCCGTCCCTCCGCCCGATGGCCTGCGGGCTGGTCGCCGGGACGAACTCGTCGCGCGCGTCCTCTCGGCCGTCGTCATGGCGGTTCTGGCGCTCGGCACGGCCTGGACCGGCGGCCTCGTGTTCGATCTGTTCTGGCTCGTGGCCGCCATCATCGTGCTGACGGAATGGCACGGTCTCGTCGGCGCGACCCGGCGCTTGGCCGCAGTGGTGCCTGGGATCGTCGCTCTGGGGGCGGCTCAAATCTACAGCAGCCAAGCACATCCGGCAGAGGCGATCGGCACACTCGCACTCGGTGCTGCCGCCACCCTGCCTCTGGCCGATGCGGGCCGGCGATTGATCACGGCCGGCGGGGTCTTCTACGCGGGTGCGCTCGTGGTGGCTCTCCCGATCCTGCGCCATTCGGCGGTGGACGGTATCGTGGTCGTCCTGTGGCTGTTCGCCATCGTCTGGGGCACCGACACGATGGCGTTCTTCGGTGGTCGGCTGATCGGCGGGCCGAAGCTGGCACCCCGGCTCTCACCATCGAAGACCTGGTCGGGCTTCATCGTCGGCATCACCTCGGGCGCCGTTCTCGGCCTGATGGTGACGCCGGGCTCGGGCTGCGGCGGATGCATCGTGGTGGCCGGCCTCCTCGGGGGAGCCCTGGCCCAGGCTGGCGACCTCTTCGAATCATCGCTGAAGCGCCGGTTCGGAGTGAAAGACGCGGGCTCCCTGATTCCGGGGCATGGCGGATTGATGGACCGTCTCGACGGTTTCATAGCGGCTTCCATCTACGCCGCGACGGTAGGTCTTTGGCGCTTTGGCGCGATGGAGTCCGGCGCGGGTCTACTCAAATGGTGAACAAGCACATGACATCGGGCCGTGACGCCGCGCGGGCGCAGATCTCCGGTCCCGATCCGGCCGATGGTGTTCCCCGGACCCTCGTGATCCTCGGTGCCACGGGCTCGATCGGACGATCGACCGCCCAGATCCTGGAACTTCATCCCGACCGGTTCCGCGTCGCGGCCGTCGCAGGCGGACGCGATGCCGAGGCGCTGGCCAGGACCGCGGTCGCGCTCGACGCCGCCTTTGCGGCCCTGGCGGACGCCTCCCGCTACGTCGAACTCAAGGCGGCGCTCGCGGGGACCGGCATCGAATGCGCGGCCGGCCCCGAGGCCGTGGCCGAAGCGGCCCGGCGTCCCTGCGATCTCGTGATCGGCGCCATCGCGGGCACGGCCGGCATGATGCCGACCTTCGCGGCCATCGAGGCCGGCCGCCTCATCGCGCTCGCCAACAAGGAGACCCTGGTCTGCGCCGGCGATGCCGTGATGGCGGCCGTGGCCCGCCACGGCGCGCGGCTGCTGCCGCTCGACAGCGAACACAACGCGATCTTCCAGGCGCTGGGCGACACGGATTGGACCACCATCGAGCGTATGACCCTCACGGCGTCGGGCGGGCCGTTCCGGAACTGGTCGGCGGAGCAGATCGCAGCCGCCACTCTCGACCAGGCTCTGGCGCATCCCAACTGGTCCATGGGGCCGAAGGTGACGATCGATTCCGCCGGCCTCATCAACAAGGGACTCGAACTGATCGAGGCTCATTACCTGTTTGGCGTCGCGGCCGAGCGTCTCGATGTCGTGGTGCATCCCCAGTCCGTGGTGCATGGCCTCGTGAGCTTCGCCGACGGCTCCGTCACGGCCGGGCTGGCGTTGCCCGACATGCGCGTCCCCATCGCGCATTGTCTCACCTATCCCGATCGCATCGAAAGCGGCGCCCGCAAGCTCGACCTCGCGGTCGTCGGGACGCTGACGTTCGACAAACCCGATCTCGACCGCTTTCCCGGTCTCCGGGTCGCCATGGACGCGTTGCGGGAGGGCCGGGGACTACCGACGGTCTTCAATGCCGCGAACGAGATCGCGGTGGACGGATTCGTGGCCCGCCGTATCGGATTTTCCGACATCGCGCGCATCGTGGAACAGGTCTGCGACGCGGCCCTGGCGGACGGCACCGCGTCCACGCCGGCCGGAATCGCCGACGCGCTGGCCGTTGACCATGTAGCGAGAGAAAGGGCCGCGGCGCTCTTACATTGAGCGAGTCGAAATGAGAAGGTAACACGTCAGTAACCATTCGGGCTCGCGGAGCCTCGCGTTCTGCCCTCGCCCGGCGCGCGGCATGCGGCCAGCGCCGCGAGGGTTGCCTGGATGGATCGGTAGGAGTCGTCGATGCTCAGCCCCGTCGTTGCGGTCCTTTACACGGTCGTTCCGTTCGTCTTCGTCATGACGGTTGTGGTGTTCTTCCACGAACTCGGTCATTTCCTGGTCGGGCGTTGGTGCGGCGTCAGGATCGACACGTTTTCGATCGGTTTCGGGCCCGAGCTTTTCGCCCGGGTCGACCGACGAGGGACGCGTTGGCGAATTGCGGCGGTTCCGCTCGGCGGCTACGTCAGGTTCCACGGCGACATGAATGCCGCCAGTCTCCAGTCCGACGAGGCCTTGGCTCACATGCCGGCCGGGGAGCGCTCGGTGACGTTCGCGGCCCAGACCGTGGCCGAACGCGCCGCCATCGTGGCGGCCGGGCCGATCGCCAACTTTCTCCTGGCGCTGGTGATCCTGACCGGCATCTTCTATGTCGAGGGACGCAGCATCCTATTGCCCCGGGTCGCCTCGGTCCAGCCCGACAGTGCCGCCGCCAGGGGCGGCTTCGCGCCCGGCGACATCGTGCTGTCGATCGACGGCCAGCAGATCCAGAGCTTCTTCGACATGCAAAGTGTGATCAGCGGAGCGAGCGGCATCCCGCTCGCCTTCGTGGTCGAGCGTGATGGCCGGGAAGTTCCTCTCGACGCAACGCCCGAACGGCGCGACGTCAAGGGTCCTCTCGGCACCTCCAGCATCGGCGTGCTCGGCGTCGCTGCCTCGACCAGTGCGGCCGACATCCGCCAGGAGAAACTCGGGCTCGCGCAGTCCGTTTCGGAGGCGGCGCGCGATACCTGGTTCGTGATCCAGCGCACGGGGAGCTACGTCGGCGGACTCGTGATGGGGCGCGAAAAACCTGATCAGCTGTCAGGACCCATCGGGGTGGCCGGTGTGGCCGGGCAGGTGGCCAGGATCGGCATCGGACCACTCTTCAACCTGATCGCGATCCTGTCGATCTCGATCGGCCTCATCAACCTCGTGCCGGTTCCGCTTCTTGATGGCGGCCACCTCCTCTATTTCGCGTTCGAGGCGCTCCGCGGCAAGCCGATGAGCTCGGGGGCTCAGGAGTTCGGCTTCAAGGTCGGCCTCGCGCTCGTCTCGATGCTGATGATCTTCGCCACATACAATGATCTCCTGCATTTCGCGCGCGGTTGAACGCCCGTTCAGCGATCGACGGACCCGGCGCCGGGGTCCGTCTGCCGGCGCGCTCCGCGCGCTATGGCATGACGAAGCCTGCCACCGGAGGGGCGTGTCGTCTCGGCCACGTCTTTTGATAAACCGCGCGGCCCCTCGCGTCGCGCGTTTGCTCGGCACCGTAAACCTTGTAGAAGCGAAATTGCCGGAAAAGGGGATGCTGGAACCTGTTCGCAGGTTCGGGTAGTGACGACGGCATATCTTCTCCGGGGGTGAGTCGGCCGCGGCGGCGTTTTCGTCCGCGAGATGTTCAGGGATCGACTGTCGATGCATGTTCTTCGAGGCTTTCTGACCAGGGTCGCCTTCACCCTTTGCTTGGCGGCGTGTGTCTGGAGCCCCAGTTCTTCGGCGTTCGCCGCGGCCGGTCCGGGTGCCAGTATCGTGGTGGAAGGCAATCGCCGCGTCGATGCCGACACGGTGAGGTCCTATTTCCAGGGCACCGACGAGGCCAAGATCAATCTTGCCGTCAAGCAGCTTTACGGGACCGGCCTATTCTCCGATGTCCGCGTCTCCCGCGAAGGTGGGCGCATCGTGGTTCATGTGGCCGAGAACGGCGTGATCAACCGCGTCGCCTTCGAGGGGAACAAGAAGGTCAAGAGCGAGCAACTCGAGCCTGAAATCACGTCGAAGACGCGCGGGCCTTACTCCCCGGCCATCGTTCAGGCTGACGTGCAGCGGATCGCTGAACTCTATCGCCGCTCCGGGAACGGCAACGCCAAGGTGACGAGCCGCACGGTCGACCTCCCCAACGGTCGCGTGGACGTGGTCTTCACCATCGACGAGGGCAGCAAGACCGGCGTGAAGTCGATCGAGTTCGAGGGCAACAAGGCTTTTTCATCGCGCAAGCTGCGGGGCCTCATGGCCACCACCGAGATGAATCTCCTGTCGTTCATCAAGACCACGGACGTCTACGATCCCGACAAGATCTCCACCGACGAGGAATTGATCCGCCGCTTCTACCTCAAAAACGGCTATGCGGATTTCCGCGTCGTCGGCACGGACGTGAAGTTCGACGCCGAGGAGGGCGGCTATAAGATCGTCATCACGGTCGAAGAAGGTGCTGCCTACACGGTCAGCACCGTCAAGGTCGATTCGCAGATCCCCGGCGTCACCGGCGACACGCTGCTTCCTCTTGTGGCGGTGGGGGCCGGAGACACCTACGACGGCGACCAGGTGCAGAAATCGGTCGAAGCTTTGACGCGGGAAGTCGCAAGACGGGGCTTTGCCTTCGTCGAGGTTCGCCCGCGCGGCGATCGCGACAATGCCAAACACACGGTCTCGATCGGATTCGTGATCGACGAGGGACCGCGCGTCTACATCGACCGCATCAACATCCACGGCAACACCCGCACGCGGGACTACGTGATCCGTCGCGAGTTCGATATCGGCGAAGGCGACCCCTACAACAAAGTCCTGATCGACAAGGCCGAACGTCGGCTGAACAGTCTCGGCTTCTTCAAGAAGGTCAAGGTCACCAACGAGCCCGGCAGTTCGCCCGATCGCGTGGTCGTGGACGTCTACGTGGAGGATCAGCCTACGGGTTCCTTCGGCATTTCGGGCGGATACTCGACCTCGGACGGCTTCATCGCCGAACTGTCGGTCAGCGAGAGCAACTTTCTCGGCCGCGGCCAGTTCGTGAAACTGGCCATCCAAGAGGGCCAAAACGCGCGCGGCGTCGACTTCTCGTTCACCGAGCCCTACATTCTCGACACCCGGATCGCGGCGGGCTTCGACGTCTTCGCCAAGCAGAACGACAACACGCAGTATACGGATTACCGCAGCTTCGTTACCGGTGGCACCCTGCGTCTCGGCGTGCCCATCACGGACGAGTTGTCGTTCTCGCCGCATTACTCGATCTACAACACCCGCATCACCATCCCGGACACGGCCAGTTACCCCTACAACGACTGCCAGTTCCCCGTGAACGGCGTCACTCCCGGAGTCGGATTGCTCGGCGGCACGCCACCCAGCCTCGTCTCGAACTGCTTGACCAACGGCGAAGCGTCGCTGGCCATCAAGCAGGCGCAGGGCTCGACGCTGACGTCGCTGGTCGGTTTCACGCTCGACTACAATACGCTCGACAACCGCAAGGACCCGACGAGCGGCCTGTTCATCGAGTTGCGGAACGATGTGGCGGGCCTCGGCGGCACGTCGGAATTCGTCAGGACCGGGGGTGACCTCCGCTATTACCACGGCATCTTCGAGGACATCGTCGGCATCTTGCATTTGCAGGGTGGCGAAGTGACCGGTTTCGGAAGCGAGAAACAGCTCCGGATCTCCGACGAGTTCCAGCTCGGCCCGACGCTCGTTCGCGGCTTCGCGCCGACCGGTATCGGCCCGCGCGACATCAGCAATCTGGCAGCCTTCAAGTACAACCCGCTCGGTGGCTCGACCTATGCCGGCGCCTCGGCGGAGGTGCAGTTCGCTCTTCCCTACCTTCCGCGCGACCTCGGCCTGAGAGGCGCGCTCTTCTCCGACGCCGGCACATCGTTCGGCTACACGGGCAGGACGAACTTCACGCCCGGAGGCGGGGCCTGCATTCCGGGCGATGTGGAGCCTGCCTATACGCAGGGCACCTGCGTGACGGTCCGAGACTCGGCGGCGATCCGCTCCTCGGTGGGCGCCTCCATACTCTGGGCATCGCCGCTCGGCCCGATCCGGTTCGATTACGCCTACGCTCTCAGCAAGGACAAATACGACGTCACCCAGGCGTTCCGCTTCTCCGGCGGCACCGCCTTCTGATCCGGTCCGAGCGGGCAACGCTTGGGCGTGAGTCCCCGGGGTCGCGGATAGATGATGGCGGGGCTTCCTTCCGCGTGAGGGCACTCGCCGTGCGAGACCTGCAGAGGCGGACTTGGGCGTGGCGGGCCTCGCCGACGCTTGCCCATACCAGGCCGTAACGCGATCGGTCGGCAGGATCCCATGTCTTTTCCAGTGTTTTTTCCTGCAGCGCTCGAACCAACCCTGGGCGACATCGTCCTTTGGACCGGCGCGGTGCCGCAGCCCGGCGCCGATCTCGCTGCGACGATCGCGACCGTGGCGCCGCTCGACCTCGCCGGTCCTGGCGCGCTGACCTTCCTGGACAACGCGCGTTACGCCGCGATGTTGGCCGACACTCGGGCGACGGCCTGCCTCGTGCCGGCACGCTATGCCGATCGCGTCCCCGAGGGCACGATCGCGCTGGTGGCCGCCGAGCCTTATCGGGCCGTGGCGATCGTGGCCGGAAGGATCTATCCTGACGCGCTTCGCCCGGGCTCGCTCTTCGGCACGGTCGGGATCTCACCGCAGGCCGTGATCCATCCCGAGTCGAGGCTCGAGGATGATGTCACGGTCGACCCCGGGGCGGTGATCGGCCCGCGTGCCATGATCGGCTCCGGCACCGTGATCGGGCCAAACGCCGTGATCGGCCCCGATGTGCGGATCGGTCGAAACTGCGCCGTGGGGGCCCAAGCCACGGTCGTCCATGCTTTGCTGGGAGACCGCGTCATCCTGCATCCCGGCGTGCGGATCGGTCAGGACGGCTTCGGCTTCGCGATGGGTCCGGGCGGTCACCTTAAAGTGCCGCAGATCGGGCGCGTGCTGCTGCAGGACGACGTCGAGGTCGGCGCCAATACGGCTATCGATCGGGGTTCCAACCGCGACACGGTCGTGGGCGAGGGCACCAAGATCGACAACCTGGTGCAGATCGGTCACAACGTCTCGATCGGCCGCCACTGTGTGATCATCTCGCAGACCGGCATTTCGGGCTCAACGACGCTGGACGACTATGTGGTGACGGGCGGACAGGTCGGTTTGGCCGGCCACCTCAGGATTGGCGCGGGCGCGCAGATCGGCGCCAAATCCGGCGTCATGAACGATATACCGGCCGGTGAACGCTGGTTCGGCATCCCGGCCCAGACCGCTCGCGAACAGTTCCGGCTTCATGCCACGTTGAAGCGCCTCGCGCGCCGGGCCGCAAGTGCCGAAGGGCGCGCCGATCGGACATGAAGACGGCGGGAAGGCGCCTCACGCGGCTTCGTTGTCGCGACCGGTTTCATTCCTCTGAGGACACCGCGGCATCGTCTTCCGGACGCGACGTCACCCCCCGTCGCGTTCGGGCTCCCGGCCTGCCAATCAGGCCGGAAACATCCTGCAGCACAGGCCGAAAGACCGCACCGCGGGGTGGTGGGCCGGATTCCGCATGACGGCTTGGCGTAGCTGTCGAGGTGTGCGACATCGGCACAACGGGCCGGGGGTTGGAGGCCTGATGCTGGCGACCGAGGATGAGGATGGACGATACGGCCCGGACGGACCTCGAATCGATCGATATCCTCAAATTGCTCGAATACCTGCCGCACCGGTATCCGTTCCTGCTGGTCGATCGCATCAGGTTCATGCTGGGCGACGAGTCCTGCGTGGGCATCAAGAACGTCACGTTCAACGAACCTCAGTTCCAGGGCCATTTCCCCGGTCGTCCGATCATGCCCGGCATCCTGCTGATCGAGGGGATGGCGCAGACCGCGGGCGCTCTCTGCGTCCATGCTCAGCGGCTCGACAAGCCGCGGCTCCTGTACTTCATGACGATCGACAAAGCCAAGTTCAGGCGGCCCGTGGTGCCGGGCGACACCGTGGAATACCATCTGCGCAAGCTCAATCGTCGACGTAACATGTGGTGGTACAAGGGTGAGGCCAAGGTCGACGGTGCGCTGGTCTGCGAGGCAGAGCTCAGCGCCATGCTCGTGACGGAATGACCGGGCGGAGCGGGCGCCGGCCACGGCAGCCGACGATGGTGGGCTTCGACGGAGACGATCATGCCGGACCCGGATAGGCGCGATGGGGACGGCGGGCTGCAGATCCACCCTTCCGCGGTCGTTGCCCATGCGGCTCGGCTCGGGCGCGGCGTCACGATCGGCCCGTTCTGCGTCCTGGGCCCGGACGTCTCACTCGGCGACGACGTCCATCTCGTGTCCCATGTGGTCGTGGCAGGGCATACCCGCATCGGCGACCGCACCCGCGTCTTTCCTTTCGCGTCGCTCGGCCACGAGCCGCAGGATCTGAAGTTCCGGGGGGAGACCTCGGAACTGCGGATCGGTGAGGATTGCGTGATCCGCGAGGGCGTCACGATGAACCCGGGCACGGCGGCCGGAGGGCTCCTGACCTCGGTCGGGGACCGCAGCGTCTTCCTGGCTCAGTCCCATGTGGCGCATGATTGCCGGGTCGGCAACGAGGTGATCTTCTCGAACAACGTGATGCTGGCCGGCCACTGCGCCGTCGGCGATCACGCCATCCTGGGCGGTGGTGCCGCCGTGCATCAGTTCGTACGCCTCGGGCGGCACAGCTTCATCGGCGGGCTCGCCGGTGTCGAACACGACGTCATTCCTTATGGCATCGCGCTCGGCAACCGCGCCCATCTGGCGGGGCTCAACGTGGTCGGCCTGAAGCGCCGTGGCTTCTCGCGCGAACAGATCCACGATCTGCGTCGCGCCTACAAGCTGCTGTTCGCCGCCCCGGGCACGCTGAGGGAGCGCACGGAGGCAATGGCGGCGGAATTCGCCGGGCACGCTCAGGCCGACGAGATCCTGTCGTTCCTGCGCGAGGGTGGCGAGCGGGCCATCTGCACGCCGCGAGAGGGGCGCGACATACCGCGCGAGAGCGCGGGCGACGAGTGAACCGGGCCGGCGCGGGACCGGTATCGTCAGGCCATCGCCCCTTGCGGGTCTTCATGGTGGCGGGCGAACATTCCGGCGACCATCTCGGGGCGGGCCTCATCCGGGCGTTGCGCGACCGGGTCGGCGATCTCGACATCGAGGGCATCGGCGGGCGCCAGATGATCGAGGAGGGCTTGAGGCCGCTGTTTCCGCTGGCCGATATCGCCGTGATGGGAATCGTGCCGGTGATGGCCCGCCTGCCGCTGCTCGTGAGACGAATTCGGGAGGCCGCGGAAGCTGCGGTCGCGGCCCGACCCGGCGTGCTCGTGATCATCGACAGCCCCGATTTCACCCACCGCGTCGCGCGGCGCGTCCGGTCGCTCGATCCAACGATCCCCATCGTGGATTACGTGAGCCCCACGGTCTGGGCGTGGCGGCCCGGGCGAGCGCCTGCGATGCGGCGCTACGTGGATCATCTGCTGGCGTTGCTGCCGTTCGAACCCGAGGCGCACCGCCGCCTCGGCGGACCGCCCTGCACCTATGTGGGCCACCCGCTGATCGAGCGCCTCGACGGCCTGCGGCCGAACCCCGAAGAAGCCGCGGCGCGCGAGAGGCCGACGCTGTTGGTGCTGCCGGGTTCGCGACGATCGGAAATCCATCGCCTCATGGCGCCTTTCGGTGAGGCCGTGCTGCGGGTGTCGAAAGCAGTCGGTGGGCTCGACGTCGTGCTGCCGGCCGTCGACGACCTCGCGTCCGAGATCCGGGAGCGCGCCGCGTCCTGGGGAATCACGCCGCGGATCGTCACCGGCGAGGCGGCGAAGCTGAAGGCGTTCCGCGCCGGCCGTGTGGCGCTCGCGGCCTCCGGCACGGTGACGCTCGAACTCGCCCTGTCGGGCGTTCCCATGGCGGTGGCCTACAAAGTGTCGCCGTTCGAAACCTGGCTGCGCTTCGTCGTCAAGGTGCCGTCGATCGTTCTGCCGAACCTGATCCTGGGCCACAACGCCATCCCGGAGTTCCTGCAAGGCGCTTGCACGCCCGAGGCGTTGGCCGATGCAGTCGTGCCCCTGTTCGGCGACACGCCCGCGCGCGCCGCGCAGCTGGCGGCGTTCGCACGGCTCGATGCGGCCATGCGGATCGCTCCGGGATCGACGCCGAGCCAAGAATCTGCCGCGATCGTGGTGTCGCTGGCCGGTAATGTTCGAGATACTTAACCTTTTCGCCCCGGATTTAAACAATCGTGAACCTTAACGCGATTTACTCTGCGGGCCGGGTTCATGAGTCCCAACCCGTTGTGCGGCGACGTTCCTCGACGGGGCCGACGGACGTGACGAGATCGCGTGGGACCCGCGAGGGATCGAGGTCGGTGATGTCGACGCGAAGCGAGATCGAGTACGAGCAGGCAAGACGCACGACCGCGGGACGCGAACTCGACCTTGGCGCCCTCGGCCGGACGCTGGGCGCGCGCAAGTGGTGGATCCTGGTCCCGGCCCTGCTGTGCTGCCTCGGCGCCATCCTGTTCGTGTCGCTGGTCCAGCCGCGCTATACGGCCGAGGCCAAGGTGCTGGTCGAGAATGGCGAGAACTACTTCACACGCCCCGACAAATCCGACCAGCTCGCCACGGCTCTCCCCGACGACGAGATGGTGCAGAGCCAGATCCAGTTGATCTCGTCCCGCGACATCGCCCGCCAGGCGATCCGCAGGCTCGATCTCAAGGGGGACCCGGAATTCGACCCGCTGGCCCGGGGCCTGAACGCCATGTCGCGTGTGCTCATCATGCTGGGTCTCGAGCGGGATCCGACCTCGGTTTCCCCCGAGGAGCGGATCCTGGCCGCCTATTACGAGAAGCTCACCGTGTACAACGTGACGAAATCGCGCGTTATCGCGATCGAGTTCACGGCCTCGAACCCCGAGCTGGCAGCGCGGGCCGCCAACACGATCGCCGAGCTTTTCATCGAGGCGCAGTCGACGGCCAAGCGTGAAAGCGCCAGTTCCGCGGCCGCTTCACTCGCGTCGCTCGTGACCGATCTCAGAGGACGCGTGGCCGATGCGGAGTCCAAGGCCGACAGCTACCGCACGCAATCGGGCCTGCTGATGGGGACCAACAATACCACCATCTCGACCCAGCAACTCGGCGACATGAATACCCAACTAGCCCAGGCCCGCACGGCGCAAGCCGACGCGCAGGCCAAAGCCAAGCTGATCAAGGAGATGATCCGGCAGAACCGCGTCGGCGAGATCCCCGATGTCGCCAACAACGAGTTCGTCCGCCGCATATCGGAGCAGCGCAGCACCCTGAAGGCCGAAATCGCGCTCCAGGCCCGCACGCTGCTGCCCGGTCACCCCCACATGCAGGAACTGAACGCGCAACTGGTCGACGTGGACACCCAGCTCCGTGCGGCGGGCGAGAAGCTGGCGCGGACGCTCGAGAACGACGTTCACATCTCGGCCGGCCGCGTCGACAATCTCCTCGCGGCCCTGGATGCTCAGAAGAAGACCGCCGGTACGGCAGGCGTCGATCAGGTCCGCCTCAACACGCTCGAGACGCAGGCTCGACTACTCAAGGATCAACTCGAGTTCAACACGTCGAAATACCAGGAAGCGGTGGCGCGCGAGACCGCGGTCTCGACGCCGGCCGACGCTCGCCTCATTTCACGGGCCTCGCCGCCGCAGCTTCCGTCCTTCCCCAAGAAGCTGCCGACCATCATGATCCTGACGATTGCCGGGCTCGCGCTGTCGCTTGGCCTCGTGATGGCCCGCGAGCTGCTGTCGGGACGGGCTTTCGCGACCGGGAACGTCGGCGAAGCCGGCCTGGATGCGGCCGCACCCTTGCCGTCTCAGATCGGGCTGCGTCCGGGGCTCGACATCGTCCCGGATCCGGTCGCGACCCCCGTGGCCGAGCAGGCCGCCATGGTGGCCGAGGGAGAAGCGAGCCTGCTCGCGGTCCTCGACGAGCTTCGCGAGCGCCGAGTCCCGAACCATGCGGCGCGGGCGCTCGTCCTGCCGCCGGCGACTCGCGGCGAGGATCCCTCGGCGGCGCTCGGGCTGGCGCGTCGGCTGTCAGGCGAAGGTCGGACCATCCTCGTCGACTTCCATCGCCGCAGTCCGGCCGTGGAGGCGCGCAACCTCGCGGTCGACGATTTCGACCGGGGCGACGCCGGCCCGCTCGGCCTGACGGAACTCTTGGCCGGCAAGGCGAGCTTCGCGGAAATCATTCATCGCGACGGCCAGTCGCGCCTGCATGTCGTGCCGGTCGGCGGGCTCACGCTCGATCCGGATTCGCTCGGCTCCCTCGGCCTCGTGCTCGGGGCCCTGAGCGAGACCTACGATTACGTCGTGATGCACGGACCCGCGCCGACGGATGCCGTCTCGCTCAGGCTGGCGGCCGAGGCCGACGTCGTGGTGCTGACCTTTGCGGGGGATCGCATGGCGGCCGACATCGACGCGGCGCGGGCTGCTCTGGCGCGCCACGGGGTGCTGGCCTCGGCCGCGACTCCGGCCGTCACAGGGCCTGGGCGCGAGACGCCGACCATCCACGTGGTGCCGGCATCAGTCCTCGCGCCCCGCAGGCTCGTCCGAGCGGCCGCTTGACAGGGCGGCCCGCAGCTTGCGGAGGCGCTGCACGGCGGGCCAGGCCCAGGTCGATTGCTTGATCGACCTCTTGGCCTGGAGCCTCAAGGCTTCGGCCCTGGCATGGATATGGCCTCTCGGGGTCAGCGGCACGAGGGTGTCGAACAAGGGCTCGACGTCGGGGCAGTAGGTCTCCTTGTATCGTGCTTCGCCCACACCGAGGTCGAAGGTCACGGTGCCCTCCTCGCAATGGCGCCGCATCACCTCGGCCAGGAGAAGTTCGCCCGGGCTCGTGCGTTTGAGATCGGCATCGCCCGTGAAAGACGTCAGCATGCCGGAGAACCTGCCACCCCGTCGTACGCCGCCCAGGGTGGCGACGATGCGGGCCCCGCACCGCAGCCCGTGGAACTCCACGGGTCCGGCAGTCTCTCCGCCCGGTCCGGTCGGTGCGGTCGCCTGGTCGAGGAAGCGGCGCAGCGACTGGATCTCGGCGATCGCCAGGCCATAGGCGGCGGAACGCGTCGTCCTCTGCTCGACGAAGGCGTCGAGCACCTCAAGGACCTCAACCCGCGTTCGGGCTCTCAGCACCTCGACGGGACCGAAAGCACGCAGCCGGTTCATCTTCTGACGCAGCTTCTTGCGGCTTTCACGCGACAGTTGCGCTCTGAAGAAGCTGTCCGGATCGAGCGAAAGCCGGGCCTTGTAGGCAAAGCTCGGGCTCGGTTGGCCTGGCAGCGCCAGCAGCGGATTGACGGCGCCCTCCCAGCCGTGCGGCTGATTTCGGAGCGCGAACAGGTCGACCCTGCGCCCGCTCGCAACGGCCGCGCGGCCCAAGAGGTCGCGGATCGCGGCTCGGCTCCAGACGGGGCCGGCCCTGAACAGGCCCATGTTGAAATTGCTGTCCTTGGCGCCGAGGAACAGCGCCGTGGTGAGCCGGCCCTGGCGCAGCAGGCCGAACGGCAGCAGCGCCATGACGCGGCCGTCTTCACCTCGCGCCACGACGATCATGGGCTCGATCCCGGCCGCCGTGCCGATGGTATCGATCCAGGGCAGCAGCCAGTCCGGTGTCTGATAGGGTGTGGCCGGCACCGCGTCGGCGAGTTCGCGCCAGCCCGCCAGGATTGTCCGCGGGTCCGCGTGAACCTCCACCGAAACGACCAGCGGCAACGAAGGTTGGCTCGGCATCCGAATTCCTGCAGCACCGTCGAGGGCTCGCCCATAGCGCATCGCGACATCAGACATCAACGGACGCCTCTCCCCCGGCGTTGCCGCAGCGGGAACGCAGTGCGCAGCATAGCAAGACTGCGTCAACCCCTCCCTGCTAAACCAGCAGCGGGGTAAATGAGCGGTTCAGGCAGGGCGGGGCGATGCGCGAGGCATTGATCGGAGCAGGGTTCCGCCTGCTCGGCGCGACGGGCCTGCACCGTTGGATGGCGCCACGCTTGCGGGGACTCGGCGCCGTGCTGATGCTCCATCACGTGCGCCCCTTCGAGGCCCGCGCCTTCGCGCCGAACCGCATGCTGGAGATCACGCCGGAGTTCCTCGACGCGGCGCTGCAGCGCCTGCGCCAACTGGGCTACCGGATCCTCAGCCTCGACGCTGCACTGGCGGAGTTGCGCGACGGGGTGGCGCGCAGGCCCGCACCCTTCGCGGTGCTGACGTTCGACGACGGCTACCGCGACAATCTCATCCACGCCCTGCCGGTGCTGGAGAAGCATGGAGCGCCGTTCACGCTCTACATCACGACCGGTTTCGCCGAACGGTCCGCGCGGCTCTGGTGGGTGGAGCTCGAGGAAGCCGTGCGGCGTGCCGATCGGATCGACACGCGCATCGACGGCGACGCTCTGTCGCTTCCGGCCGGCACGCCAGCAGAGAAGACGGCAGCCTTCGCGGCCGTCTACTGGCGCCTCCGGGCCGGGCCGGAGGATCGCCTTCTGGCCGTCGTCGGCGATCTGGCGGATCGACAGGGGATCGACGGGCGAGCGCTGGTCGAACGCTTGTGCATGGGATGGAGCGAGATCGAGGGTCTGGCGCGCCACCCGCTCGTGACGCTCGGCGCCCATACCCTCACGCATCCGCGCCTCGCCCGGCTGGGTGAGGCCGAGATGAGGACCGAGCTCGGCACCGGCCGCCGCATCCTCGAAGAGCGGCTCGGTCGGCCGGTCGTCCATCTCGCCTACCCGGTCGGTGACCCGGGATCGGCGGGCCCGCGGGAGTTCCGGGCCGCGGCGGCCTTGGGCTACACCAGCGCGGTCACGACCCGCCCCGGCCTGATCCATCCCGCGCACGCGGACCACCCGACCGCGCTGCCCCGCCTGTCGGTCAACGGCAACTGGCAGGATCTGCGGGACCTCGAAGTGCTGTTGTCCGGCGCGGCCTTCGCGCTGTGGAACCGCGGGCGGCAGCTCAACGTGACGTGACCCGTGGAGCCGGCGATCGGGGAAGGGTCAGCTTGGACCCGACTCCGGCGCGCGGCCGGGAACCGTTCGCTGGAATGGTGCTTCCAAGCACATATCCTTGCGCTCCCTCGCAGGCCTCCTCGCGAGGAGACGCAACTGTTCAGCGGTTCCACGCTCGGCCGCTACGATGCAGCGCTTTTCGGCGTTGGTGAATGTCCGGACATGGCTGCGGCACGCCGCGCCTGATCGATGCAGGCCACCGCCGGATGACGAACACGGAACGGCGGGTCGCGATGCCGGCTGGCCCGCCACGTGACAGAGCCCCGGTCCGCCCTGTACAAAGCTCGCTCCTCGGAGGCCCGGCGCCATGTCAGACCCGTCCCAGCAGCCCGGCAAGATACTGGTCGGTCGAACCGCGGCCGTTCCCGGGCAGCAGGAACGCTACGACTACCTCACCCTTGCGCTGGCCAATCGCCACGGCCTCATCACCGGCGCCACCGGCACGGGAAAGACCGTGACGCTGCAGCGACTGGCGGAAGGGTTCAGCCGCGCCGGCGTGCCGGTCTTCCTGGCCGACGTCAAAGGCGACCTCGCCGGGTTGGCGATGCCGGGCGACGGGCGCCAGGCCCTGGTCGATCGGGCGCGGAGCCTCGAGGTGCCTTATGGGCCAGAGAGCTTCCCCGTGGTGTTCTGGGACCTGCTCGGCCAGCAGGGTTCGCCGATCCGTGCGACCGTGGCCGAGATGGGGCCGCTGCTCATGGCACGGCTCATGGAACTCAACGATACTCAAACCGGCGTGCTCAATATCGTGTTCCGGGTGGCTGACGAGCAGGGCCTGTTGCTGCTCGACCTGAAGGATCTCAGGGCGCTCCTGGGTTATGTGGCCGACCATGCGGCAGAACTGACCACGACCTACGGCAACGTGGCCAGCGCCACGATCGGCATCATCCAGCGCCAGCTGCTCGTGCTCGAGAACCAGGGTGGTGCTTCATTCTTCGGCGAGCCGGCGCTCGAGATCGACGACCTCCTCGAACAGGCGCCGGACGGCCGCGGCATCGTCAACGTGCTGGCGGCCGACAAGCTGATGCGCTCGCCCCGGCTCTACGCCACCTTCCTGTTGTGGTTCTTGTCCGAGCTGTTCGAACGGATGCCCGAGGTCGGGGACCGGGAGAAGCCGAGACTCGTGTTCTTCTTCGACGAGGCCCACCTCCTGTTCGACCAAGCGCCGCGGGCGCTGGTGCAGGCCGTGGAGCAGGTCGTGCGGCTGATCCGCTCCAAGGGCATCGGGGTCTATTTCGTGACCCAGAACCCGCTCGACGTCCCCGACAGCGTGCTGGGCCAGCTCGGAAACCGTGTCCAGCACGCCCTCCGGGCTTTCACGCCGCGCGACGGCAAGGCCGTCAAAGCGGCGGCCGACACTTTCCGTCAGAACCCGGCCTTCGATGCAGCGGCAGCCATCAAGGAACTCGGGGTCGGCGAGGCTTTGGTGTCGATGTTGGCGCCGGACGGTACGCCCGAGATCGTCGAGCGATGCTGGATCGCGCCACCCGACTCCCGGGTCGGCCCGGTCACGCCCGAGGAGCGACAGCGGCTAATCGAAGCCGGGCCGATCTACGGCAAGTACGATGCCCCCCTCGATCGCGAATCGGCGTTCGAGATCCTGGCCAAGCGTGCAGGCCGATCGCGGATGCCGCCGGTCGCATCCTCCGCACAGGCCGAACCCATACCGGCCCCGCGCGACGATCCCTGGTCGCGCGGGGCCCCACCGACACCACAGACCCAGCCGCATGGACCCTGGGGCCAATCCGCGTCTTCCGCACGGCCGGCCGCTCGCGCCGCGCCCCCACAGGCCGTGGTATCGCCGCCTCTGGCGGCAGCACCGCCTCGGGCGGCAGCACCGCCCGCGTCGGCCCCGCCACCGCCGGCGGCAGGGCAGGGGGTGGAGCCGCCGGGAGGGTTGCTGGGCGGCGTCGGTGGCCTCGTCGAGGACTGGTGGCACGGGGGCGGATCGACCCGCGGCCGCATGACCAACGGGCAACTCGTGGTGCGCTCCGCCGTTCAGTCGGCGTCCCGTTCGGTCGGAACCCAAGTGGCGCGCGAGATCATGCGCGGGGTTCTGGGCGGCCTGCAGCGCTGACCGGTAAGCAGCCTGCCGTGCAGCGCGGCCGGGTGCTGTGCATCGGCGGCGCCACCGTGGACCGCACCTACCGCTTGGCCGGGCCGCTGCGCTTCGACACGTCGAACCCGGCCGAGGGCCGTCGCGGTTACGGCGGCGTCGCCCGCAATGTCGCCGAGAACCTGGCCCGCCTCGGCGCGGCGGTCGGACTCATCACCGTGGTTGGGGGCGAACCGAGCGGCCGTGCGCTGGCGGCGGCTCTTGCTTCCAACGGTGCCGACACGCGGGGGGTTGCCGAGGTCCCCGGGGCTTCGACCGCGGAATACGCCGCGATCCTGACGCCCGAGGGCGACCTGGCCTTCGGTCTGGCCGACATGGCCATCCTCGACACGCTGACGCCAGCCGTGCTGGCGATCCACGCGCCGCTGATCGCGGACGCCGAATGGGTCTTCGCCGACTGCAATCTTCCGGCTGCATCGCTGGCCGCCCTGGCGCAGCGGTCCTTTTCCGGCGCCAGCTACCGCCTCGCAGTCGATGCGGTCTCGGTCGAGAAATCCGCTCGCCTGCCGCAGCGCCTCGATGGGATCGATCTTCTCGTGCTGAACCGGGCCGAGGCCGAAGCCGTGCTGGCTCGGACGGGCCCGATCTCGTCCTCGCCCGAAGTGGACGCCGTGGCGCTCTGCCAGGCCGGATGCGACGCCGTCGTGCTGACGCTCGGGGCCGCTGGCGCCGTTGCGGCGAGCCGGGAAGGCACCGTCAGGCTCGAGGCCGTCCCGGTGCGCACCGTCGACGTGACCGGCGCCGGCGATGCGCTCGTCGCCGCGACGCTCTACGGCTTGGTGGCAGGGGCGAGCCTTGTCGAGGCCGTCGCGCTCGGCTGCCGCGCCGCCGCCCACACGGTCGCTCATCTCGGCACCGTGAGCCCCGGTCTCGCCGCCGCGCTGAATCTTGGCGCGCCGTCATGATCCGATCCGGGATTTCACAATCCTGTTGTGCGCGGAAGCTACCCGTCGGAGTGACGAGCGGAGCCCGACCATGTCCAGCACATCCGTCCTCCCCGACGCCACGCCGGCCCGCGACCGGCCGAGTGTCGACCGTCCGACCGACAAGGCGACGCGCTGGGGCGTGCTCGCGGTCGGTGCGCTGGGTCTCGCCTTCGGCGTTCAGCGTGTGGCGCGACGTGGATGTCAGCAGGGCTCAGACCCACTCGCTTCTGGTCTACCCGCTGCTCGCCGTGGCGCTGTTCATCGCGCTGGCTTTCGAGTTCGTGAAGGGGATGAGCCTCATCATGCTGATCCTGATCGGCACGGTGCCCACCACCTACGCGCTGAACCGCGCCGTGCCGGACAGCTTCCTCCCGCAGTTCGCGCAGACATCCGCGGCAGCATCGAAAATCATCGACTCCAGGGCGACCGGCTACGCCATCACCGGCGACCCGCGGCCGGCCGTGATCGGTTTCGTTCGGGACAAGAGGCTTGAGGACGGCGTCTACCCGGCTCTGGCAGCGCTGATGCGCGACATCGCCGACCAGGTGCGCGGCTACGGCTCACTCGCCGCCGTTCCGGCCGACAAGGTGGGCAACACCCGCAACGACATGTACCTGACCTCGGAAGCCCTGCGCACGCTGCCCAAGGTCCAGGGGAGCCAGCTCAGCCCCGAGGACGGAAAGGTGCTGGCCAAATACAAGTCGAGCCTGGACACCTCGACCAAGTTCATCCCGACCTGGGTCAAGATCGTAGTGGCGCTGGCGCTGGGCCTCGGCACCATGATCGGCTGGAAGCGCATCGTCGTCACGGTGGGCGAGAAGATCGGCAAGACGCATCTCAATTACGGGCAGGGCGCCTCGGCCGAACTCGTCGCCATGGCCACCATCCTGGCGGCCGACCAGTACGGCCTGCCGGTGTCCACAACCCACGTGCTGTCGTCCGGCGTCGCCGGCACCATGGCGGCCAACGGCTCGGGCGTGCAGACGGAGACCATCCGCAACATCGTCCTGGCCTGGCTGCTGACGCTGCCCTGTGCGATCCTGTTGTCGGGCACGCTCTATGTCATCTTCAGCCGCATCTTCTGATCGTCGACCCTGCAAGGTTGGCTCGGTCGGGCTTCGCGGGAAGCCGGGCATTTTGGCGCCTGTTCGATGGCGGGCCAGGCTGATAGTCCTGGGCGCAGACGCTTTTCCGCGGACGGCCGCCCGTCCTGCCTCCTCCCTTGCGAGACACGCCCATGGCCTCGATCGACGCCGTCCTCAGCCGCATTGACGACAATCAGCCGGCCGCGTTGGACCGCTTGTTCGAGATCCTGGCGGTGCCGTCGATATCGACCGACGCGGCCTATGCGGCGCATTGCGGGCGCGCCGCCGAGTGGCTGGCCGGGCAGTTGACGGAGATCGGCTTCCAGGCCTCGGTCCGGCCGACGGAAGGACGCCCGATGGTAGTGGGCCATGCCAAGGCGGCGCGTCGCGATGCTCCCCACGTTCTGTTCTACGGCCATTACGACGTGCAGCCGGTGGACCCGCTATCGCTGTGGGCCACGGACCCGTTCAGGCCGGAACTGCAAGAAGCCCACGGCGCATCCCGGATCGTCGCGCGCGGCGCTTCAGACGACAAGGGTCAGCTGATGACTTTCGTCGAAGCCTGCCGGGCCTTCACCGAAACGGGGGGCTTGCCCTGCGACGTCACCGTGCTGTTCGAGGGTGAGGAAGAAACCGGCTCGCCCTCGCTGCCGGCCTTCATCGCGGCCAACAAGGACGAACTCAGGGCCGATGTCGCCCTCGTCTGCGATACCGGCATGTGGGACAACGAGACGCCCTCGATCACCACCATGCTGCGCGGCCTCGTGCTGGAGGAAATCGTGGTCAGGGGTGCGGACCGCGACCTGCATTCGGGCGGCTACGGCGGTGCCGCAGTGAACCCGATCCATGTCGTGTCGCGCATCGTGGCCGACCTGCACGACAAGGACGGGAGCGTGACGCTGCCTAGCTTCTACGAGGGCGTCGATGAACTGCCGGCCGACGTGGCCGAGCAATGGCAAGCGCTGCCGTTCGACGAGAAGGAGTTCATGAGCGGCATCGGCCTGTCGGTGCCGGTCGGTGAGCGGGGCCGCAGCGTGCTCGAGAAGATCTGGTCGCGCCCGACCTGCGACGTCAACGGCATCACGGGCGGTTATGCCGGAACGGGCTCGAAGACGGTGTTGCCGGCCCAGGCCAGTGCCAAGGTCTCGTTCCGCCTCGTCGGGCGCCAGAACCCGACCAAAATCGTCGAGGCTTTCCGGGCCTTCGTGAAAGCGCGACTGCCGGCCGACTGTTCGGTCGATTTCCTGCCGCATGGCGCGAGCCCGGCCCTGCAACTGCCCTTCAGTTCGGAAGCCCTGACGCGCGCTCGCCGGGCGCTCCACGCCGAATGGGGCAAGGAGCCCGTCATGGCGGGGTCGGGCGGTTCCATCCCGATCGTCGGCGTGTTCAAGCAGGACCTCAAGATGGACGCGTTGATGATCGGCTTCGCGCTCGACGACGATCGCGTCCATTCCCCCAACGAGAAATACGAGCTGACCTCGTTCCACAAGGGCGCCCGGAGTTGGGCGCGCGTGCTCGACGCGCTCGCGAAATAGCGGCGGTAGCGCGGGCCTCCCGGCCCGCATCTTACCGGAGACCGCACGCCCGGCGTGGATATGCGGGCTGGAACCCCGCGCTACAGGAGCCACCCTGCCGCTACGGCCGCCCGCGACGCCGCAACGGCAGGCGCACTCCGCAGATGCGCAGCGCCAAAGCGAGCGCGGCGGCGTAGACGACAGCACCGCCGGCACCCGTAACGGCGAGGTGCAGGGCATCCGCGAAGCGCCAACCCGCCGTGATGGCCGCGATGCGAGGGTCGGCCACGAACACGTAGACCCCGAGCAGCAGAGCTGCCCCGTCGACCGCGATCGCCACCCGGACCAGCGTATCGTCGGGCCGCACCGCGTTCTGCAGCCAGCCGACTCCGCAGAGCGTCAGAAGGTTGATCCAGGCTCCGATGGCCGTGGCGCTGGCGAGCCCCACGGCGCCGAGCGGCCGGTAGAGGACGAGCTTCAGGGAGAGATTGAACGCGACTGCCAGAAGGGACGCCAGCATGGGCACCGTCGTGTTGCCGCGCGCCTGGAAACCCGAGCGGGCCGAACTGATCAGCAGGATCGGCAGCAGGCCGAAGCCATAGGCGCTGAGCACGGCGCCGGAGGCCAAGGCCGCCTCGGCCGTGAACTTGCCGCGCAGGAACACCCCCCGCATGATTTCGTCGGGGATCAGCACGAAGGCGAGGAAAAAAGGCGCCGCGAGCGCCAGGGTCAGCGCCATGGTGCGGTTCTGGGCGCGCAGCGCGCCCGCGGCATCGCCCCCCGCGAAGAACCGGCTCATCTCGGGCAGCAGCACGGTTCCGGCCGCCACCCCGATCACGCCGATGGGGAACTGGTAGATGCGCTCGGCATAGTAGAGCGACGAGGGGCCGCCCGTCGGCAGCATCGAGCCGATGATCGTATCGGCGAAGATGGCGATCTGCGGGCCGGCAGAGCCGATCACGGCCGGCCCGAGCGCCCGGAAGAACCGGCGCACGTCGGGACCGAGCCGCGGCCGCACGATCCGTTCCAGCAGACCCGCCCGGCGGGCCGCCGCGAACATCATGGCGAGTTGCGCCAAGCCTGAAACGGCGACGCCGACGCTGGCCGCGACACCCGCATCCGGGAACAGCCAGCCCATGGCCAGGAACAGCATCATGACCACGTTGAGCAGCACGGGCGCGAAGGCGGCGGCCGCGAATCGGCGGTGGGCATTGAGGGTCCCCGACTGCAGCGTCACCAGGACCACGCAGAGCAGGTAAGGGAAGGTGATCCGGGTCATCAGAACGGTATGGGCGAGCTTGACGGGATCCGCATCGAAGCCGGGCGCCAGCAGAGCGACGAGGCCCGGCGTGAACAGCTCCGCCAGCACCAGCACCGCGACCTGAGAGATGAGCAGGATCGTGAAGATCTGGCTGGCAAAACCGTCTGCCGCGTCGTCGCCTTGACGCTCCAGGACGCGGGAATAGGACGGCACATAGGCCGAGTTGAAAGCGCCCTCGCCGAAAATCGCCCGGAACTGGTTCGGCAGGCGGAACGCGACGAAGAAGGCGTCGGCCACCGCACCTGCGCCGAGCAGCGTGCCCAGCACCATATCGCGCAGAAAACCGGTGCCGCGCGACACCAGCGTGATCCCGCCAACCGAGAGAAGGTGTCTGTACATCCAGGCCCGTCATCCGCATCGCCGAAGAGACGACGCGGGTCAGCCTTTAGCCGATCGCGGACCCAGGCGCAGCTCTGGGCGAGCTTCGCCGTCCTGTGATCGGCCGACTGTTGCGTCCGCAAGCCTCGCCGTGCATCAGGCAGTCGGAGGCTTGACCGAGGCCGACCGGATCGGCGCCTTTTTCGGCACGGTCCGGCATCGGCGCGCCTTCATCGCCCGTCGTCCCGCACGCTTTTGTTTCCTGCCATGAGAAGCCGGCGCCGCGGAGCGGCGACGGTGAGGTCACGGGGACGGGCACCGGGCTCGTCGCGGCATTGGCATGCCCGTCCGGAGACCCCGTCCGCCTCGGCTTTCGGCCTGTCCACCTTCCCGGTTCGGGGAAGGTGGATTCCAACAGACGCTACTTCGCGGCCGCCTGGTACAGCGCGTCCACGTGGTCCCAGTTGACCAGGTTCTCGACGAAAGCCTTGAGGTAGTCGGGCCGGCGGTTGCGGTAGTCGATGTAGTAGGAATGCTCCCACACGTCCACGCCGAGGATCGGCGCTGCACCGTGCACCAGAGGGTTCTCGCCGTTCGGCGTCTTCATGACCTCGATCTTGCCGTTCCTGACGGCAAGCCAGGCCCATCCCGACCCGAACTGCGTGGTGCCGGCGTCGATGAAGGCCTTGGTGGCGGCATCGAACGAGCCGAAGCTTTCGTTCAGCGCCTTCTCGACAGCTCCAGAGGGCTTCCCGCCGCCGTTCGGCTTCATCCATTTCCAGAAATGGATGTGGTTAAAATGCTGTCCGGCATTGTTGAACAGGCCCTGGTTTTTGCCGAAGGCTCCCTTGACGACCTCCTCGACCGGCTTGTCCTCGAACTCGGTGCCCTTCATGAGATTGTTGCCGTTCGTCACGTAAGCCTGATGATGCTTGTCGTGATGGAATTCCAGTGTCTCCTTCGACATGTAGGGTTGAAGCGCGTCGTGGCTGTAGGGCAGCTCGGGAAGCGTGAAGGCCATTGTCGAAGCTCCTTGAGATCGTTCGGGCGGGCGCCTGACGCGCCGTAAGCCGAATCGGCTGAGAAAGCCGGCGCCGCTGATAGAACCAGCGGCGAGCTCCCGAGGCAACAACGCCGGGGCGCGTGAATTGCTCCGCTTGGCTTGAGGTCGGCAAGGCGTGTAACTGATGGCCGTCGGTCGCCTGAGGCGCCGGCAGCCGCGTCGCACGACCGACCACAAGGGACTCCACGCATGGCTTGGTTCGTTTCCGCTCTTGGCGTCGCCTTGGCGCTGGCCGGGGCGGCCGCCATTGCGTCCGGCGTTCCCTATATCCAGCTGGAATGGGGTTGGACCGAAGTCATCGCCGGCACGACCGCCCTGTCGGCCGGGATCGTGACTCTGGCGATCGGGGCCGTGCTGTTCGCGCTTCGGGGGCTTCGGCGGGTGCTCGATGCCGTGGCGGCTGCGGGCGTGCCGGCCGGGACGGCGATCCCCACCGAACTGCCGTTCCCCGATGCCGACCCGGATACCGGAGCCGCGCCGGCCCGGAACGGCGGCGCCAGTTCCGCGATGCCGGAGCCTGCCGCCCCGCCCGTGAAGCGTCGCTGGGGCCGGCTGACGTCCAAGCCCCGCGCCTCGCCGGGCGAGGGCGCCTCGCCGGACGAGGGAGCCGACAGCCCGAGCGTTGCGCCGGGCGGCCGGCTGGCCGCAATGGGCGACGCCGAGTCCGGTGACCCACCGTCGACCTCTGCGGCACCGGTCCATAAGATGGACGACGGCTTCGCCGACCATCGGCCCAGCATCGATCCCGCTTCCCCGCTGCGAGCGGTCGGTGCTGCAGATGTCGGCGGTGAACATGCCCCGACTTTCGACCGGAGAAGCGGCCCCGCTCCGTCCTTCATCCCGTCGCGCAAGCTCGAGGAGCCGGCGCGGCATGTGGCCGACGTGCCGACGGTCGTGGGCCGCTACGAGGCCGGCGGGGCCTCATACGTGCTGTTTTCGGACGGCGGTATCGAGGTTTCTGCGGAGACCGGCACGCATCGGTTCGCCTCGATGCAGGATCTCAGAGACCATATCCAGCGTCAGGAGGCCGTCGAGTGACCGGCAGAAGGGATCACGAGCCGGAAGGTTTCGGCGATGGCTCATCGCTCCCCGTGCAGGCCAGGGCGAAGGCATATTGCAGCGCGACCTCCTCGAGTTGGTCATAGCGGCCCGAGGCCCCACCGTGCCCTGCATCCATGTTGGTTTTCAGCAGCACCAGCGACGGCGCTTCCGCTTCGGCCCTGAGCCGCGCGACCCATTTGGCCGGCTCCCAATAGGTGACGCGCGGATCGGTGAGCCCTCCCAAGGCCAGGATCGGGGGATAGCGCTGGGCCTTGACGTTGTCGTAGGGCGAATAGCCCCGGATCGTATCGAAGGCGTCGCGGTCCAGGATGGGATTGCCCCATTCAAGCCATTCGGGCGGCGTCAACGGGAGCTGGTCGTCCAGCATCGTGTTCAGCGCGTCCACGAAGGGCACGTCGGCGATGATGGCGGCGAAAAGGTCCGGTGCCGCATTGGCCACGGCCCCCATCAGCAACCCCCCCGCGCTCCCGCCCTGGGCCACGATCCGCCCCCTCGACGTGAACCCTCGCTCGACGAGCGCGAGGCCGGCCGCGATGAAGTCGCTGAAGGAGTTCGGCTTGTGACGGAGCTTGCCGTCCGTGT
>JAABUY010000764.1_pt1 | contig 51653 bp, 55 predicted proteins | sample 5560271 | NCBI WGS metagenome assembly JAABUY01 (sample SAMN10711886, study PRJNA513374) | rock metagenome | isolation source: Antarctica rocks | place: Antarctica: Victoria Land, University Valley | reverse complement strand
TGGGTGTTTAATCTATTAATAATAAAAAAAAAAAAAAAAAAAAAAAAAAATCATGTTTATTCAAATATATTTCTTCTGCATACTTAATATATTTAAAATCAAAGAAGATTCTTTTTTGTCAATAACATAAAAGATACTTGTATTTTTTATTATGCTTCAGCTGTCTGTGAATCAATAATGCATTTTATAAATGTCATAGTAATAAACATTTTGATCATTCATTCAAATTAATTTTGAAAGATTGATGTTTAATAAAAACTTACTTTGCTCAATGATGAAATATTGATTAATAACATTCATCTTGATGTTAATATTCATTTAAATCTTCATTTTTATCTTCTGATCTTTCTGAATTATATGCTTTTTATATATAAGAATTTTTACGAAAATGACTTTTTATTTTTACTTTTTTCTTGATGATTTAAAGTTTTTATTGAAAACTTTTCTTTTTTTGACAATTGATCTTAAGTGATCATCAAATCAACAAATACTTGATTAACATCAGATTTCATCTTCTTAGCTTTTTCATCTATGCATTCATTAATGTAATAATTCTTTTGACTGCATATATAATAAGTTATCTCAGACAAGTTTTTACCTATGCTTGACTTTGATAATAAATCAATTTTAACTGATTGATGAGATTTCTTTTGCTTCAAATGAAATTTTTTGCTGATCTTATTCTGATCATGAAAATCATCATTTCAATGTCATTTTAATGACAATGCATGTTGCTTCTGTAAGTTAATCTTTAATTTGAAAACAAGATCAATCAATGCATTTCAAGTAGTAGAAATCATCTGTACATTAATGATAATTATGCGCAGTTCAGATTTAAGCTTGATAAATAAATGAAATCACTTATGTTTATCATTATACAATGAAAGTTGATGTTTCAAAGTAATCAAATGAATCATAAACATTCATATCATCTGATTTGTATGTTGCAATACATCAGCATACTGCTGAGTCACATTTATATCTTGATTTATTGAATCTTCAATAATATTTAAAAGAAAGTCAATAAAATTGAATCAGATATGCTGAGATGCAGATACATTTTCTTTATGATTGTATCAAAGTTTCTTTGATTTCTTCTTTAAATAGATTATATAGTACAAGATTTTTGCTTCAATACTATTAAAATGTCAAGAAATGTTTTAAAACATCATTTCAATATTACAAATTTATGTTTTATGTTTTTGAATATTTTTGTCGTGATATAATCGTAAAGACATCAAAGATCTTCACTTCTGCATTGAAATATTATGTTGATTAAGTTTCATCATCATTGATATTATGAAGATGATATGATAGTCAATTGAACTCTTCATAGAAACTTGAATGAAAGCTCATAAACTTTTTGATATCATTTCAATAAATTACAGATTCTTTATCTCTGTGCAAAAAGCTTTTACCTCTCATTTCTTATGCAGTTCATCATGTTGAGCAATAGCTTGAATCAGCTGTTCATTAATATTTAGAGAGAGTGCATCTTCATCTTCGATTTTCATTATACGTTTGTTTTTAAGTATAGTCTTCTGCAATGTCGTGACATTGTCAATTTGACCTTCGATTAGACTTCGTTGCAATCACATCACAGAGATCATGCTTGAATATTGAATCATCATTTCTGAAAAGAGTTTGAAATAATTAGAACTGTGATGATCAACGTCTATCAGTAGAGTAGACAATGTCTAAAGAATGATATGACAATGTAATATTCTAAACAGATACAATAGAGATATAATAGAGTATGTATTATGATAGAGCTAATTATTAAGAAATTCTCGATAACTCAAGAAGATCAAACGACTATAGAAAGTTTACCAAGCATTTATCAATGATCATTATTGTTACGAGCGTGCTCAGCCTTCTACTGGGACGCGTGTCCTTTGAGCGAGCCTAAGGCCCTATCGGGCTTAGCGCTTCCCTTCCCTCTGTATATATAGCCTTCGCACCTCGTAGACCTTGCTCTTTAGCTTTGAATCCTCGTTTACCCGTATACCACTTGGTTTACACGTACCTCTATGACTCGCTCTAGGCATGGTCTTAACAACACCCTCCATGGCTCCCTTCATGTTTTCCTACCAAGCATCCTTCATAGTCAATAATTCGTTTAAACAGATGGTCAAATAGCTAGTCAATTAATCAACTCATCACATGATATATTACATATAAACCTTGAATGTAGAAACTGTATGAAAAGATATCATGTATTACGCATTGAATTTTAAAGTAATTGATGTTTTTTGAGCTGATTGAGCAAATGACTGTCATCAAAAGATGCAAGCGCTTGTAGCTAGCTATTAGTTGTTGGTGAGTGACTATTAGAGCTTGCCAGCTAGAAGCTCGGCTAAACAGATGTTTTTGACTGATGCTAGCTTGATGAGCTTATAGTCAATTTTAGCTGGTTTTGAACTGTCAGATTCAAATAAATGACATTAATAATAAGTTCTTTTTACATAATGATCATTGAATTCTTGTATTGACTTTGCTTTGATCAAAGTCAAAGACTTAATTTACAACTAATCATAAACAATCTGCGCAGTTACTTTATCAATGAATGAATAATCAGCTGCTTCAATGTCAATCAATAACTTCAATGAGTAACTAATTTCATTGCTAAAAAGTATATATTCAATAGTTAAAGATTCAGAAGCAATAGAATCATTTACTGACTCAATGATCAAGTAGATTCCTAATCTGAACTATCTTCTACTTGCTCACATTTTTTTGGTGTGGAGGCATCTTATACATACCCCCCTAAAAGCCGATCTAAAAATGATGGCCTCAGGTTCTATCTTAGATATATCGGCTCGTGCCTTTGCAGTTAACGATCGTACTGGCTTGACCTCTTTTTAAAGCGTCCAAATTCCCCAATGTGTGTGGTGCAGTCTCTCTCCACCACATCTAACTTTTCGAGGCAAGAATTTCTTACTTCATTCCCGAATAATTTGAGCCGCACACCTTCTGTTGGCAGTTCCTACATACGCACTGTCGCACCGTTTTATTTCGATCAAAGAACTAGTTGCCTTCCAACAATGTGTCCACCGTCTACCACCATACCATGTACCTCACTGCCTCATGCAGCAGAGGACATCAAGCTACCATCCGCAGAGGCCGAGGATGTCATGCACCCTCGGACTTGTTATATATTGGAAGAAATGAAAGAAGCTAGACCTTACCAAGGAAGTAACCACTAACCAGTCATCCAGGGCCACTTTTCGAAGGATCTTAGCCCTAACCCACAATCTCAAGCATACAAGAAACATAGCGACCATAGTACCCGTAGCAAAAACCCCGATGAACTCCGGGGCCTTGTCGTTGTTACTTTCGGCGGCCATTTTGTAGATAGTTTGAAGCAGTGGTTCCAAAAACTAGTAAGAAGGTGGTGTTCGAGTGCCATCTCCCCGCAACTCCAACTTGCGTATGACCTCGCTGACTCAAAGTATAACAGTTCATTTGCGTTTCAGGGAATTCATTCGTCGATGGTTTGAGGTTGCAGATTGAATGTTTCTTCACAGTTTCCATCGACAATGATTTCTCCGGCTGACAAGCAGAGAAAGATGGTTGATAATACTGGTTGGACATGAATACAGTCAAAAGCATGTGATGAAATATATATTTGAAATATCTACAACAGGAAGTCCAAATAGTCGGTTATAACCCATCAAAGGTCCGAATCAGTGATGTCGATTTCGGCTTTATGGAGGAGTCGCATTGCGTGAGACTGCTATTAGAATTCAATGTAGACCAAGACAAATACCCATCAGGTATATAATTATGGCCCACTCCGAGAACGTACCGGCAGCTGGAAGCATGAGCATTAAGCGTAAACAAAAAAATTGTAGAGGCGAAGGTGCTCTATCTACGATCGACTATGCTGATAGCGCTCTTGAGAAAAGACATCATCAGGGTTTGCAGTACGCATGAAGGCTCTGCTGCAGGAATCTTGTAGGGAATCGCGGAAGAGTTGGGTTTTTTAAGCTGCTGGTGACGGCGACATTGGAAGACGCGATTTGGGGTGTTGGAATGATTCGAGGTGAGTGCTGATCCTGGACGACTAATTTCCGAATTACACATCGAGATGGTCGGTTGTCTTGCTCGTCAAAGGTAGTGTAGTTTGATGTAATGGCTATATCAGAGATCGCTAACGCTTGAGTTCTCTTGTAAAAGGTACAGGGTTTGGGAGAGATTCGATGAGAGACATACCCAATTAGAAAGCTTACAGATATAGAATTGCCTCCCCCTACGTTCCTGACTTATCTCACTTCACCCCATTTTCATCCACACCCTCCACACCCCCTTTCGGCAACTCCCTCGCCATTCCCGCTCCCGCATATGCGCCCATACTAATCGCATTTGGAATAATCTTCATCATTGACGCGCAATCCCCCGCCGCAAACACCCCTTCCACACTCGTCTGGCAGAACGGCGGCGACGTCTTGATCTCGCCCACGGCGCCGTACTCCAGGCCCAACTGCTCGGGCAGCGTGTGTTTCAGTTTCGTCAGGGGGCGGTGGACCAGGAAGGATTCGGTTACTGTTTCCCCGGTGGCGAATATGATACTGATTTCCGAGGACGAGGACGCTTTGGAAGCTCCCAGAGCTGGCACCAGGCGGGAGATTCCTCGGTCGTCGACGTGGATGTCTGGTGTTTGTAGCGAGTGAGAGATTTCGGCTGCAAGATCAGGGTTGGCATTTGTGTAGATGGTGACTGTGTCTACGAATTTATGTGCATCGCCGGCGAGTTTCACGGAATGGAGAGGGTTGGCGAGGCCATCGAGGGCGAGAAGGCCTGCGGAGGGGGCACCGCGCTGTTCGTAACCGAATTGGAACATGCATGGGAATCTGTCAGGGAGAAAGAAGGGGCAGAGGTCAGCAACATGGCCTTTCGGTTGGCGTGGTTGGAGAGTAAAGAAACGACGGTATCAGATTTTAGACATGGAATGGCACAAACATTCGTGTGGGATAGTTTTCCTCATAACCATCAAGAGCCGGGAAAACGTCCTCCATGCCAGTCGCGAAAAGGAGTTTCCTTCCTAGCCAAATCTCTCCACTGGTATCTACAGCTTGGAAAATCCCATTGTCTAGCTTCTCCACTCGGTCAACACCGGCGTCGACAAATCGGCACAAACCACTCTCCCGCAATTCTGCTCTGGCAGCTTCACGGAACTTCTCCGGATCTTGATTCTCCCATGTCGGCGTGAGACGGACAGGGGAAGATTGCCAATTGCGAGGCCTGTGAGCGTCAAATATAACTGAAGTGTGAAGCGCGCGGTACAATGTCAAGGCCGCAGAGAGGCCGGCATGGCCTCCCCCAATGATGAGGACGTCGTTGAAAGATGAAAATTGCGCCATGACTGGCTGGAGCAAAGGAGAGAACGAAATCAATCAATCCCAAACATGCAGACAAGGGTGACGTGTGGTTTTCCTAGAAAATATGTTGCAACATAAGAATTGTAAACGAAAGGCAAACAGTAAGCCATCCAGTAGACCAGTGTTGCTAGCCATTAGGAGAAATAGAATGCAAGCTTTTGTCTTGATCACAGTCTGCACTCGTTTGTCTGTATCCGGTGTCCGAAACATGTATCCCAACTTGGAAGGCACTTCACTTTGGGTTACACAGCAGGCAGCCGTTTCGGCAACCGTTACGAGCCATGGCCATCGCCAGGCCTTACAGTTGAGCTTCGAATCTACAACGGTAAAATCAAGTGCGTGAAAGAGACCTAGCCTTCCTGCCTATCGAACATCAACGTTGAAAATGGCAACCTCTCATTCGGTAGACGTTCTCATCGTGGGAGGCGGACCAGCAGGCTTGACGGCAGCGCTCACTCTGGCCCGCCAACTCCATACAGTCGTCGTCTTCGACTCGCATAAGTATCGCAACGATGGTAGCAATCATATGCACACTGTCCTGACCTGGGATCACAAAGCTCCGACGGAATTCCGAGCTGCGGCAAGAGAGAACATTACGACAGGGTATCAGACAGTTCGATTCCAAGACTGTGCGGCCGAGAAGCTTTCAAAGACGGAACAGGGCACCTTTGAGGCCACGGACGCGAATGGTATGGTGTGGAAGGGAAAGAAGTTGATATTGGCGTCGGGAGTCACAGATGTTTACCCAGACATTGAAGGGTACGACGATTGTTGGGTAAAGGGAATGTAAAGCTCCTAATTTCTTAGTGGAAATTCCCTAGCGACTAACTCCAACCTCTCCACCAGCTTCCACTGCCTCTTCTGCCACGGCTACGAAGAGCGCGACAGTGCCTCGTCAGGTGTCCTTGCCGTCGGCGACCTAGCCGCCCCGCCACCAGCCCTCCACTTCGCGCGCAATGCCCTCCAACTCACCCCCAAAGGCGTCAACATCTACACGAACGGCTCCCAACCCCTTTGCGATTCCCTCACCGCTGCCCTAGGCCCCGACTCGAAGATGAAAGTCGACACGCGCACAATCACACGTCTCGAGAAAGGGCCTCACCGAGCCGAAATCATCCTACACTTCTCCGACGGCAGCAAAGCCGTCGAAGGTTTCTTGGCTCACAAACCCAAGTGCCAGCTGACAGGGAAGTTCGCGCAGCAGTTGAACTTGGAATTATCGCCGCAAGGCGACCTCAAGTCAACTCCACCATTTTATCAGACGAGCTTGCTTGGGGTCTTTACCGCAGGCGACGCAAGTTATCCGGTTAAGATTGCACCGAACGCACTCTTCACCGGTGCTGCGGCTGCCGCGGGTGCTTCCGCTCAGCTGCAGGCGGAGAACCTGGGGCATAAGTCTATGGTTTGAGCGGTGGAAAGAGGAATCGACCTCAGATGGAGTTGGGCTAGCTAAATACGTTGATACCAAAGGCAGAAGCTACCTTCGTAATGTAGCCTAAAAGATACTCTATAGAAGGTGTCTATCTAGTCACTGGGAGATGAGGAAATTCAGTGAACAGAAGTTGATAGCTCTTCGCCTATGTTCCTCTTTTCCAATTCTTCTTATCGCTCTGGTGTTATGACTGAACTCGAGCTCATGATTATATTCTTTCCAGTTCTCTACAATACTACTAGTAACCATAGCTGCTCGCTACGCAAATCGGCTGCTTTCTGCTAACTTTCATCTCCTTCTAGTGAGTAATCATAAGCTCTAACATGCAAGTCCAAAGAAACGTCCTAAGTTTTCCACCTGCACCATCGCCATCTCCACCCTCACGGCGGAACCGGCACCCACTCCCTCACCAACCCCCCCACCACCGTCCCCGGCAAAAAAGTCTCCTCCCCCAAGCGCATCCTCAGCATGACATCCCCCGCAAACGCCATCGAATACCAAAACGACCCCACGACCCACGCCCCCCCAACCCACGCTCTCATCCACCGCGGCCCCGTTCCGCCAAAGCCGCGCCTGCAGAGCCACATGACAAAATCTTCGCTCGTGATTGCAAACGCCTGCCACAGGAAGAATTGCAGCATGCCGATTGTGCATTCGGTGGTGGTGATGTTGAGCGGGCGCGGGAGGCCGAGCATTGAGTTGGCGTGCATGGCTCCGGAGATGGCAAAGGCGAGCCAGAGTTGGGTGTAGGAGGAGAGGTTCGTGCCGCGCTTGATGCCGAGGAGGTTGACGAAGGCGGAGGTGTATGCCGTGAGAGACTGGTTTGGATGTTTTATTCTTAGCACATTCCTATTGGGCGGAATGATAGAGGTGCAAAGGGAAGCCAGGGACAATTTGGCCATTAATTAGAGGCGATGGAGCGGTAGTAATAGGATATCTGGGAGACACGCAAATTAACACACCTTGCGGATCGTTTGGTGCCAGTATTTCCCCCAGAAATTGCGGACTGTCGTTGCATATTTAATACTACCGAACATCGGAGGCCAGTCCTATGAGGAAATGCAATGTTAATTGGTCTTCTCAATCTCGTCATAGACACAAGCTTTGAATTGGGGATACGCTCAACACTCTTCTACCCCTTTGGCGTTGCAATACTGACCGGTGGCTGGCTTAAACCTAACAACACGGCAAGTACTGAGAATATGGTATACTGCATGCTGCACATGTAGTAGGGAGTTGCGCCAAACACCAACGCTTTGAAGAAACTCCAGTACCACTCTGGATGCCGCAACGTCACATATTTACTGTTCAACGCGCCGACTTGGCCGCCAGGTGCAGTGTAAAACATTCTTATACCAAGCTGAACCACCAAATCGGTCATGAGCACATAATAAACCAGATCAAGACTCTGGGTCACAAGAAACGTCCGTTTATCGGTCTTCCTTGCCTTAGGAACATTCTTGACCTCAAAGTTCCATCGTATCCCCCTCAAATTAAGCATAAGCACCGAGGTCCATAACAACTTCTGAGGTCCAAAGCCTGCGTAGGAGAGAGCTTCGTGCGACGGCTTGTCGATGCGCCATAGACTCGCTTCAGGCCCGGGATGGGCAGAAAATAGGATTTTCTCAAGAGTCGAAAGATAGACTGACCAGCCGATGGTGAAGGGCTGGGCACGCGCAATATCGTTGGTAAAGTGCGGATTGAGCTGAGAGATGATAATTAGGCCAATTATGAGAGCACCAAACAGAGGGCGCCTGCCGCGAAATGGCGGCGACGCAAGAGCGACAAGCTGCGAGGCCAGCAGAAGGAGATGGGGTACGATTGAGCCAGTCGGGGTGTGAAGATCTAAGTTTGGAGCCGAATTAAGCTCATGGCTGTCATGGGTGGTAGTGCCGCCCATTTCGGCTTTTGATCAAGTCTCCTGGGTAGGAGTCTTTGCGCAATCGATGGTGTAAGAGAAAACTAGAAAATACTTGAGTCAGATAACGCTTATTAATTCTCATGATGCGGGACACTGTCTGTGAACTTTCGAGGCCTGCGCCATGCAGGCGCATCCGCGGGTCTCGTTCGGTTCCCGGCGATGTATGCATTCGAGGGGGCGCTGATAATATTTCTCGCTCAAACGTAAGAAGTAGTTCAAAAAGAAAGCTATGCGATTGAAAAATATCAGACTTTTCCTCTGGATAGCTGTCGATGTCACTGCTGACACGTAATATTTGCAGTGGATTGCTAGGCAGCCATGAATAACACTGATCTCGATGTCAAGGGTGCCAAGCGCGGTGAGGATGAAGCAAAACCCCACGCCCGCCCAAGTGGCGAGATCGTGAATGGTGTTTCAACGTATGATGGTCGTGTTATTCTCTATATCATCAAAGGTTAGCTGTAACCTCAAAAAAATGGTGACCCTTTACTGATGGTGCCCTCGACGAGGTAGCCGACTCAACCTCTTATATAAACTATATCAAGCCTCTCATATTGGCAGAGGAGCTAGATCTTTCTCATGTAATTTCCGTGATCGATACCAAGGACCAGTGGTACTATAATATTCACCCTGAACGTTATGTGCCGGCTCTGAGGGACGAGGACCCAGAAACTAAACAAGAAGTCGTTGTTTTCGAATCGACAGCATGCCTCCAGTATTTGACAGATCGATTCGATACCGGTGGCGTCTGGTGTGGTCGTACTGCATGGGAGAAAGCAGCTGTTTTGTCCTGGACCGCATATCAAACAGCGGGCTTAGGGTGAGTTTTGAAGATCTGAACATAATATGTGCGGAACATGGGTTGGCTGAGGTTCTATGCGGCCATCAGAGCGACAGCCAAATATTGGCTGTACTTCCTCAAGGGTTATCCCAATCGCCAAAACCCAGAAGTCTTACCAAAGACCGTCTCTAAGTATGGAAAGTCTCCTGCCAAACGTCTGTGAAACTCAAAGCTAAAATTGTAAAAAGACTGCACTCGAACTGTCTTAGGCAATGGGATATTCTGGATAAACGGCTTTCATCGTCTGAACAGAACTACATTGCTCTCCCTGGCCGCCCAACCGTTGCTGACCTCTCTTACTTCCCTTTTGCAATGCCATGGATGTTTACATTTCTGGGGGTAGACATCAAAGACTGGCCGAACATCCAGGTCTGGAGCGAGCGCATGCTGGCTCGAGACGCTGTCCGAAAGATATTGGCTCAAGGCCCAACATACGGCCATTCACAATTGGAAGTAGTCCTGTCGTAATCCAGGAAACACGAAGCGAAGTGGAATCCTTAGATGTTAGCGTTCTTCTAGAGCTTTATGTATCAATTTGCGGTAGACCAATCATCAGCTGCCTGTTGAAGAGGGACAAATGTTCCCTCATTTGTCGGTATCCGAAGAGAGCTTCAATTGATAGTATCCAAGACCCATTCTGTGCCCGTACAAAAATACTCTGCCCCTATACATTGGTCCCCCACTAAGCTTCGTCAAGGGCCAAGCTTCTCACACAGAAATATTCCTCTTCCCGTTGAGATCCCACAAAAGGGTTTCACCAAATATGCTTCTTCCAAGCTCTTCTGGATGGTACACCCACGTGTCCAACCCGGCAACGTTTGTTGTGTGCTTGGTAATCCTAGTTCTTTGGCTCATTCTGAGTTCTTTCGCTCGAGCGCGCGTCAACGACATAATTTCTTCTGCGATAAATGTAAGTGATGGTTGTCGTTGCTGGCCTTGCGATAGTCCGTAGCTAAGAGAACAAAAACCAGGCTTTTCTCTGTGCGATCCGCCCCATCAAGACTCTAGATGGCAAAAGAACATTACCAACTTGTCCTTATCGCTGGCCAAACGGTCAAGGTGACGTTGGAAAATTTCTCGAGGGCATGGAAAATAGCGAGCTTTGGGGGCAAAAGCATGGCAAGATCTACCGAATCTGGTCAGGCATGACGTCAGAAATGTAAACACTTTGTTCCGAGCAGCAACCCTTACAATGCTAATGACACGCTTTCTCAATCAACAGCGTCTTGACTCAACCAGAAGATGTTCAAGCTGTGTTCAAAGACTCTCACAAACACGTCAAGGCCGTAAATAACAATGGCGGCTGGCTTATGGGGGAGATCTTGGGCAAATGCGTCGGCTTGATAAGTGGAACTGAATGGCAGGCACTCCGCTGCGTAACAAGTGTACCATTTCTTCATACAAAAGCGACTGGTTATATACCGCTTATAGAGAGACGCACCAAGCAGCATTTGGATTCTCTCCAGTCCCAAGGTCGACTCAACCAAGGACTCGTCAACCCTGTGGACGATCTCAAACTACTGCCATTCTGGATTATTGCTGATATCATATATGGCGAATTATCTTCAGACATGGAAGCTGAACTCCAGGCACTCATTCCTGTACGAGAGTTGCTCTTTCGGCAAATGATCTCAGGGAAGCTGTCGCGTTTTGGATTCAGCAAGTACCTCCCAAGTGAGATTAACAGAAATCTATCTAGGTTCAAGAATGCATGGGGTACCTTTAATGATGTAGCACGTAAGAGGTCATTAGCCAATGGGACTAGTACACCAATAGTGCAGATGTATAGCGAAGTACAAAGCGGTACAATTTCCCACGACCAGCTATGTCAAACCTTGGACGAGATGCTCTTTGCAAATCTGGACGTCACAATTGGCGGTATCTCCTGGAATCTGCTTTTCTTAGGTGCCCATCAGTATGCTCAAGTTGATCTCCGTAACGAGATCATCGACAAAAGAAGAGAAGCCCAAACAGTGCCCGGCCAGTGGGAAGATTACCTGCTAAGTTCTTCGACCGTGTTGTTCGCCTCGATACTTGAATCGGCACGTTTAAAACCATTGGCGGCATTCTCAGTCCCGCAGGCTGCGCCGACGGACCGTACTGTCAGTGGTTTCCTCGTTCCCGCAGGCACCGACTTTGTGATTGACTCTCACTCTCTCCACATGCGTAATCCATATTGGGGGGAGGATACGGAGGAATACCGACCTCGGCGGTTCCTCGAGCGGAAAATCCTCGAATCTAGGTACAACTACTGGCGGTACGGTTTTGGCCCGAGAACGTGCATGGGGAGATATGTGGCAGATCTCATTATGAAAATCCTTCTCGTGCATTTGGTCGAGAACTACAGATTTAGTCTTGTGGAGCATGGAAAGGATTGGGACAGAAATGCAGAAACGTGGATCCTACATCCAAACACAGATGTTCTTTGTGAAAGAATACTCTACTCGTCACCAGACATCAAAGACTGATACGGATTTTCTAAGACCACTGTCTGATCTAGATTTCTCGGATGGATGTATATATCCCATTATCAATGCTCGGTGCTCATCATATCGCGACTTTGTTCGGTGGCCGGCTCCAAAGACAGACCGCTCAAATACATAATCGATGGGCGGCGGTGAACATCAAACCAAATTCTCAAGCATCTTCCACTTTTATATTTTCATATTCAATTGCTTGCTTGCGCGATGGCTTCCAAACCCTTGCTTAGCAACGTCTCGAATTTTGACCTTAGCTACCCAACAGTGCTGCTGGCTCTCTCTTTTGGCATCCTGTACTGGCTCGCAACGAATTCCAAACCTACAGGTCACCGCTTCACGCGACTAGGCAAGCCCTGGATTCTGCAAATGATGCCTGGACAAGTAAGTATGACCTGGACCATCGACAAATACGTCGAGGAAGGCTACTACAAGGTGAGGTTCAATCTGTTGACTTGACTTGGCCAGAGCTGTTTCTAAATTGCGAGATCTCCAGATACACAAGTCTTTAAATCACCCATTTACAATGAAATGGTGGGCCAAAGAATACACTTTCTTACCTCCAAAGTATCTGCCCGATTTCAAACGAGCGGACAGTCAAAGTCTAAGTTTTTTCAAGAATATAAGTGATGCATGTAGTTGACTTACGACTTGAGAATGGACGCGAAGTCACTCATCTGTTTCCGCAGGCTTTCAGCCTCGGCAGCTCTGTGGGCGATCTTTATACTTCGAATGTCATGATAGATGTGGTGAACAAACGCTTGAATCCTCAGCTTCGTAAGTGTTCGATAAGGATGTTCTTTTGGACATCACGGGGAAACAACTCTGACGTTGATCTTTGCTGAACATAGCGTTGCTCGTTCCTGTGCTGGCCAATGAATGTAATTACGCATTTGGCGTCGAACTAGGTGATGGCAATGGTAGGTTTCTCGATCTTCTAGATACACATCGAAGGCGATACTGGCTTACTTGACGCAGAATGGAAAGACCTGAACGCCGCCAAAACCTTCAGTAAGATCATGCACCGCGTTACAAGTCGAGTCCTCGCAGGAGAAGAACTGTGCCGGAACAACGACTATCTGGACGTCTCAATGGAATTTTCAGAATCGATATTCGTCAACGGAATGTTTCTATCTATGATCCCACTCGGTCCACTGCGACCTTTCGGCTCCTGGATCGGTTCTTTCCGCCATCGCCGCAAGCTCGAAAAGGCCCTCAAAGTCGTTCTACCCGTAGTGGAGCAGCACCTGGATCGAAAAGCCTCTGATCCAAAGCCTTCATCCAATCCCAACGCCATCGACTGGACGATCGAGCTCGCGACCTCGCTCCCCAAAGAGAACAACCCCCGCCGTATAGCCCTCCACGTCCTGCACAACCTCTGGGCCGGCAGCGCCGCCACCGGCGGCCTTGTCACGCAAATGGTATTCCAGCTCCTTATGGAACCCAAATACTTATCGCCCTTGGTCGCCGAGATTGACAAAGCAGTCTCAACCCACGGCTGGTCCGAGAAATCCCTCAACAACATGCCCTTGCTCGATAGCTACATCCGCGAGATCAACCGCCTCTATCCCACTGGCTCTGGTTCGTCTCCCTCCCTTCCAATTCCCCTTCCCTCCAAACCTTCCATCAAAATTAACACCACCACCACCACCGTAAAAAGTCACCTGTGCCCGCACAATCATGAACGAACCCTTTCGCTTCCACGACGGTCTGGTCTTACCTGCAGGGAGCTGCATCGCCATCCCCGCCATGGCGATCCAGCAAGATCCCGCAAACTTCGCAAACAGCCTCGTCTTCGACGGGTTCCGCTTCACCCGCCAGCAGCGTGATGGCGCTGGAAAAAGGGCGGAGGGGGAGGAAGAGCAGACGTGGAGCGCGGCTACGGTGTCGACGACGAATCTTGCGTAAGCATATTGCTTATATACAACTCTAGACCCCCCTCGACAAAGACTAAACAGTATATTTTTAGATTCGGCTACGGCAAACACGCCTGCCCCGGCCGCTTCTACGCCGTGCGCAAGGCAAAAATCATCTTCGGCATGTTGCTGATGGACTACGATATCAGGTGGGCGGGTAAGGGGGTTGTGCTGAAAAGACCGCCGAGTTTGTCAGTGAATGGGCAGTTTGCGCCGAATTTGGAACAGAGTATTCAGGTGAGGAGGAAGGCGCAGGGTCGCAGGTAAGGGATGTGGGGGGCGAGCGGGAAGGTAAGGGAGATGAAGGGTTAAAGGGATGAGGTGGGGGGGAGTTGGAGTGATGGTGGGGAGGGATTTGTTGGTTGTGTAAGAGTGACTTAGGTCTCGGATTGTTGAAGGAGTCGATCTTCTCACAAAATCATGCCGGAGCCTATGCTACGATGCAAGAGTAACACCACAACTTCTCTGCATTCTCTTTCACTTGCAGTCTCGGTGGCCGAGACTAAGATTTCGAGAGCGTTGTAGTTAGCCAAGAAAATCCACATTTTGCATGTGAATGGTCAATATAAGCAGTTGATCAGCTCGTCTCCTCTCTATCCGGTGGTGAAGCGTCATCAAGTAATTGCTGAACAAGCGTCATGGTGATTACAAGTCACAACGATGGGTCTCCCGGCTGTAGAAGACGCTCAGATCATTCCTCCGACCCTACGTGTTTGGGACTCTGGCTTTTCTTCAAGACTCTACCGTGATTTTGGTAACAATGTGCAAAAATCCAAATCTCGCATCGCAGCCGCATGCCTGCTGCTTCTGGTGTTCCTCTTCTGGTACCACCATGGACTCTTTGTACAAACGCCTGCAAAGCCGGTTGACCCCGTAGATGCAATACTACAGACGACACCGCTGATAGGTATGTAACTGTGCTTTCTCACAGATTTCGGGTGTGCTCTTTTCTGACGTTGGTAGACGGACATAATGATTTTGCGATATGGATCCGTGCATTCCGTCAGAACCATATTCACAATATCACGGAGTCGACTCGGATTGACGGGCAAGTTGATTTTCCGAGATTGCGAGAAGGCAGGCTTCGAGGGCAGTTTTGGAGTGTTTACGTACCATGGTATGTTCTGGCCACGAACTTTTCTTCTTCTCGTGTTTTTGGCTGATGTTAGTTGTGATCTAGCCCTGAGGTCGAGGACGATTATTCTGACAATGCCTATGGAGAGATTGTGCACGACACATTGCAGCAGATCGATCTGGTACATGCTTTTAATTTGGCATTTCCCACACTGCTTCGAATGGCTGCAAGCGCGGACGAAGTTTGGAGCAATTTCGCGGAATCAGCGGCTATCTCGAGTTTTCTCGGAGCGGAAGGTTTGCACCAGATCGGCAACAGCGCAAGCATACTGAGAATGTACCATCGACTCGGGATGCGGTATATTACTCTTACTCATGACTGCCACAATAAATACGCGGATAGCGCCGGTCCTGCAAAGCCCCTCCACCAAGGCCTGTCGAGCGCTGGTGTTGCATTGTTGCGTGAGATGAACAGAATTGGGATGATCATCGATCTCTCCCACACAAGCCTGGACACGATGCGGATGGCCTTGAACACGAGCGCAGCACCGGTGATGTTTTCTCACTCGTCAAGCTTCGCGTTATGCCCGCATCCTCGCAATGTCCCGGACGACGTCCTGCTCGCGTTGAAGGATAATGGGGGAATCATCATGGTGACATTTTACCCCGAGTACCTGAATTGTGAAGAGCCGTCGAAGGCTTCTATAGCCGACGTCGCCGACCACATCGAACACATTGGCCGACTGATTGGGTATGAACACGTGGGGATCGGGTCTGATTTTGATGGCATGGCACAGGGCCCTGTTGGACTAGAGCACGTTGGTCGATATCCCAACTTGATTCGGGAACTCGTGCAGCGTGGCGTGGGCCGGGCAGAGCTGGAGTTGGTGGTGGGGAGAAACGTGCTTCGAGTTTTGAAGCGCGCCGAACTCGTAGCGGTTCAGTTGGCTCACGGGCCGCCGTTGGAAGACGATGTTAAACCCATGTTTGGGCTGGCGAACAGGTTGTTGAGTTGTTCAACAGAACTGATTTTCTCAGGGAACGACGCCGATGATAATGGAGGACGCATGCAGGTCCTTGAGAATGACCTTTGTTTGACGATCCCTACCACCTGAGGGTCCTGCATGGACATCCAGCTGTTCTACTCCGTACGTACTTCCGTAATCCTCCGCAGTATCGACAGATTTAGGACCTTGTCGAGTGGTGTGTATTCGTCATTGATACGCTATAGGTATTCTCATCGCAGGTTGCTGCCGGAATACAGCCAGAATGACCATGTGTCTGCACATGAATAGTTCCCCACGCCTTCTGGATGGAGCCAAGCAAGCGTGCATTGCATTTGCGCACAATCCTTGGATGCGCGCAGGGCTTAATAATTGACACGAAGCCTGACCGTTATTCCTTAAACTGTCGCTAAAGCTGCCATCTGTATTTTACATGTAATTACTCCGTACACCGGGTTCTTACTCATCTGTTCCAATGTACAGTAATGTGTAACATATAGCTGACAGCTTTAGCGACAGTTTAAGGGATAGCGGTGTTCGTTTCGAATCCTTCAGAAGCCTCTCATGTAAAGACCGCAGCTTTTGACTTTGGATGCTTCAGGCGGAGACAATACAGCTTTTTCAAGTAAATGACAATGCATGCAATTGCTGGTTCTCGGCGACCCGAAAACAGACATTCCCGCGAATGGGAGGACAATTCTGCTGCAGGTGCTCGGCCAATCGCCCATATGCACATGCGCAAGCGGTGTAGATAAACGTATGAGGAATCGACAGACGTGCGTGGGGAACAGGCCTGATAAATTCACCGTGCGAACCAATTGTTACTCCGTCTCCCCAGCTCAGAGCCTCGGAGGCACATCGTCTGCTTTTATTACCGCTGGGTAGATTTGAATCAATGGGACATTTCTTTTCTATGATCTTTTGACTTTTTCTACAAGGAACGAGTGATATTTGTTGTCATGCGGAGTAGGAAATTACCCGCAAACGCCTCATGTCCTCCAATACAAAATCGCGAACCAAAAATACTTCCATCAAGTGGAGAGCTGCGTGTAACCAGTGTAATGCTGCGAAGGTCAAGATACTTCTACATGCTCAAAGCCTCTCTGTACATACCTGAACCTGACCCAGCATATGACTATAGGTGAAGTGTTCAGGCGATAGATCTGGATGTCAGCGCTGTCAAAGCCTTGCAGCAGACTGTGTCTATACCGAGTCTCGAGTAGGCAAAGTCCCTGGGGCAAGGGCGAAGAAGAAACAGCCGCCTGATGCCTCAGTGTCCACAACCACAACCTCTGCCGAAGTTCAAAGACGGCAAGCTCCATCTGCGCCCGCCGTCTTGCCACCCAAACCCTCAGTGCACAATCCTTTCGACGATGATATCTTGGATTGGACGACCGATCTACCCAACTTGAACGCCACTGACACCGTGTCATTTGATGGTGGAATGTTCGATGATGGACCGAACCTGTTCGAGAATTCTAACGATACGGATGGAACGACCACAGCTTCCAGTCATGTGTCCTCGATTATCACCTCCGGTGAGAACTTTTCTTCTATTGGCGACGACTTGATGGTATCAGACTTAGATTTCAGCATCGAAGGTGCAACTCATGACCAATCGAGAAGCAGTCACCAGAACAGCAACGACAACAGCAATAACAGCCAAGCAGGTGGAGCCGAGAGCTCTAGACGGAGAGAGCCAGCCTTGGGCCATTTACGCCATGTTCAAAGCCAACCGCCAAACCGAGACTTAGACAGTCGTTGCGTCTTGGCTTGCACCCATATTATTAGCAACTTGGAGAATTATATTCTCGCGGAATTGAAGGCTCTAGATCTTTCCTTGACGGTTGTTAGACAAACAATCACTGAGCTTAGTCGACTGGTGGATACTCAACAAGCCTCGAGAAGTTTCCGGTGTATGGCGCTTTTTTCTGTCATCATCTACCAGATCGTCGAACTGCTCGAGGTTGGCTGCGCGGGTTTTCTCAGCGAGAGCCAAATCGGGTCCACAAATGGGCTTCCTGACTGGCTACGCGATGGTGGCACCCCGGGCTTGGGGTTTGGGGCTTTTCGGATGGACGCGAGGGAGCAGAGAGCGTGGCGTGCAGATATTGTATTAAAGGAGCTTCAGCAGATCTCGGAGACACTGCAGAAGATCATCACTCTTGCACGGTTAGGACCCCGACAGGCTTGTCAAGGCACATCCGAGGAACGGGCTGCATGCTACAGCGAGCTGGAACGCCGACTTCAAGTCTTGTGGGATAAGGTTGCGCTATACAAGTCGTAAAGAGTAGCTGCTCTCGAAGCTATTGGCCTGTCACATGAATTCACCATATGACGGGCATACTTCGCGCCATTCAAAGCGAGATGCGTTGATATCCCACCTGCTGGACTTACTTGACTGTCTTGTTAGAATAGTACTTCGTTGTACTCTGGTCTCTTGGAAGGATGACTTGCAGCCATACGAGTAAAAACGGACTACGTAATCGGCTACATTAGCGGAATCTATACTACAAGTACTATCCCTTAAACCGTCATTAATCCTGCCACCCCAGGATTAATGACGGTTTAAGGGATAGGTTCGTCGGCTGCCCGAGCAAGTCTGTTACCAATGAAAAGCAACGCAGTTTTCGACTATTGCTGACTCAGAACTTACTAAGTATTTTAATGAACACTCTCTCAACCCGGATCAACGCTTGAATCCGATCCTAGGTTTGATATCTAGTACGTCACTTGGCTCGCTGGTTATAGAGGGTATTAGGGACGTTCTAAGCATAGCTTAGCGCAAATGCTATCTTTCCGTACAGTTGGCCGAGCGGTCCGTCCACTTAGTCAACTGGATGGCTCGATTAGTTAGGCTCAGGGACCCTAACCCTGGCGCTTACAAAATGATCCACCACACTGCACCCAAAGATAGAATACGGCTCATGCATACAAATACATCCATGTACGGAGTACATTACAGTACCTGCTCCTTGACGCAGCAGGACAGTATCAAAACCTTTAACAAACTATGTAGGCTTTGCGCCCCCATCTTCGTACTACGTAGAACCTCGCTGCAAGGATTCCAGGGGACCAGCTCTGCAACTGTTGATAACATCAACCATCTCTGCTCCTGTACCGCCACAGGTCCCATCACTCCATCTATCGATTTCAACGACAGCGATGGCTACCATCAACGAACGGCCAATAGCCAAAATCGAGCATGATGCCTCGCTGTCTCCGTCGTCTCCAAACATTGAACCCAAGGACGATCCTCAGCAGGTTGAGCCAGCCAATGATATCCTGGAACCTTCGCAACATACCGAGGTGCATAGCTGGCGATTCTGGCTTGTCTTTCTCTCCATGTGTCTAATTTCCTTCGCTTCAGCTTTTGATTCTACCATCATTACTACAGCCCTCCCAACAATCACCAAGGCTATCGGTGGTCAGCAACAATACGTTTGGATCGCCAACTCGTTTGTTCTGGCTTCTACCGCAATACAACCTTTGGTCGGCCAGTTGTCCAACATCTTTGGCCGCCGGATGCCAATGATCATATCTGTTGCTTTCTTCGCACTTGGTAGCGGTATTGCAGGCGGCTCCAATAGCGTCGGAATGATGATTGCCGGGCGAACGGTACAGGGTCTAGGTTCTGGCGGTATTTTCGTCCTGGTCGATCTCATCACCTCGGATCTGGTGCCTCTGCGAAAACGAGGCAAGTACCTTGGTCTGATGCTTTCGACAGCCGCTATCGGGACTACTATTGGGCCCTTGGCTGGAGGAGGCTTGTCTCAGGTGTCGTGGCGCTGGGTGTTCTACATCAACTTGCCAATTTCTGGAACGGCCTTAGTTACGATGGTCTTCTTTCTCCGAATGAAACACAAGCCAGAACCCACTTGGAAGAAATCGCTCGCGCGAGTTGATTATTTAGGGAACATCATCTTCATCGCCTCTCTCTGTGCCATTCTGCTCGGCTTGATTCTTGGTGGAACAAGATACCCATGGTCATCCTGGCGAATTATAGTGCCGCTCGTTCTCGGCTTCCTTGGCTGGGGATGTTTTCACGTGCACCAAGCCTCGAGTATTTGTAAAGAGCCAAGCATGCCTCCTCGTCTGTTCGCCAATCGAACATCAGTTGTGGGCTTCTGGTTGACTTTTGTGTCCGCTCTACTGTTGGAATGGGTCGTTTACTTCCTGCCACTCTACTTCCAAGCTGTTCTCGGCGCCTCACCGCTAATTTCCGGCGTCAACATTCTTCCGCTCAACGTCTTTTTGGCGCCGTTTGCCATTATTGCTGGCATTTTGCTTTCGAAATTCGGGCGATATCGTCCGATCCACTGGACAGGCTTTGCAGTCACTGCCATCGGTTGCGGTCTGTTCTCCATCCTCGACTCTGGCTCCAACAAGGCTGCATGGGTTTGCTTCCAGCTCATCACCGCGATTGGTTTAGGTTTTGTAATGACCACCATTCTTCCTTCCATTCAAGCCTCTCTGCCAGAATCCGATGTTGCCACTGCTACCGGCACTTTTGCTTTCGTTCGTAGCTTTGGCTTCATCTGGGGAATCACAATCCCTTCCATCATCTTCAACGCACGATTCAATGCACTGCAGGGCCGGATAAATGACGGGGCTGTTCGCTCACTCTTAGTAAACGGCGGGGCATATGGTTATGCCAGTGGAGGTTTCATCAAGGCACTGCCCCACAACACACGTGCTCAGGTTTTGAGCGTTTATACAGATGCCTTGAAGGCGGTATGGGAGGCTGCCATTGCATTTGCGATATTGGGCTTCCTGGCAGTGTTTGTTGCCAAAGACGTCACGCTTCGTACGGAATTGGAAACCGAATTCGGACTGGACTCAGGGGAAAAGACCAGCGATAGTAACAACATCGAAGAGAGTGAGAAGGTTGAAGACGAGGCTAAGATCAATCAAGAGAGCACGAAGGTTAAAGAGGATGGCCAAGGCCGCGAGGTTGTGTAGACTGCGGAATCAATAATGATAGTGTACTAGGAGTTGGCTAAAGGGGGATGTAGTTATCCTGACGCAATAATCCAGACCATGAGTGCGAGCCTCTTTGCTCTTCATACCTTTAAGATACCTAAGAGGCGTAGGGTGTGTTCCATCTCCGCTACCTCACAAGTGAGTCCAGTCTTTGTTAATCTGACCTCTCATCGAATTTCTCGTAAAGCTTGGAGCTGTCTGACTAAAGCTAAAGGAATTCATGTACTGTTTGATCCACTATCCATACTCCTCTGTCCATACAGGAGCTATTCCCCGTCCTCCAAACTCTTCTTTCTCATACGACTGTTGACTTCAACGGCCTACGTCCCCAAACGGCATAAATACGATGAAAACACCCAACTTCCGTCAATTCCTTCTCAACTCGCGGCACCAACCCATCAAGCTCCTCGGTTGAGAACGAAGTCGTGATACCTGGAGCATCGTTACTTCTACTGCTATCTCGCCTTGGTTTCCTAGATCCCGGAAGGGATACACAGGGAATATTGGGAGGCATGGTGCATCAGAAAACGCAATGCACACGGGGCCCACCCATCAATTTCCCAGCAAAGCACGAAAAACAGAAAACAGAAAACAGAAAACAGAAAACACGACTCACCCCTCGCCACCTCCACCAACCCCGCCACCGCCGACATAAAACTCCTCACCCCCATCGCCGCCAACTCCTTCTTCGGATTCTTCCTCCCCAGCGGCACATCCAACACCCTCTCCCCCACCCCCTCCATCCCCCCCTCCCTCAGCCACTCTCCCAGCTCCCTCGCATATTCACTCCCTGCGCCCATCGCCTTAAACAACTCCTTAATCAACCGAAACGCATCCCACATCGCCGGGCTCTCATGCTCGTTGGGCCCCGAATGATCCGCCTCGAGCAGCTGGATCCAGCCGCCTGGTTTGACGAGGGCGGCGAGGGCGTCCACGGCGGGGCGCATGGGGTGCGGGCCGCAGCCGGGGAGGGCGAGGCGCTGGTGGACGAGGTCGAAGTGGGAGTGCCAGGAGGGGGGGTAGGGGGTTGTGATTGATTGGACGACGAGGGTGGTGCGGGGGGGTGGCGGGGAGGGGAAGTAGGAGGGTACGATGTCGGTACCAGTATAAGTGTTTGTGTTGTGCAGGAGGGAGGATTGGAGGTCGCGGAGCCAGTAGCCTGGGATGGGTTAGTACCATGGGGGGGGGGGAATGGTTTGCGAGAGGTGGGGAGAAGGACCATCCGCCGTGGCCGTATCCAAGATATGCAAACCCTCTGTCTCGAGATTCACAGGCGCGAGGACAAGCTTCCCGCCCATGAAATCCTTGATTATCTCATGCTGATACCCAAGCCGCTCGACCTCGGTCGGGTTCTGCGCGAGGAAATAGTCTAGGTCCTTGGTCGGATTTGCTTCGTCTTCCCCAGCCGTCGTGGAAACCATCGGCGTCTTGCTCAACTCGACCGGTGCGGCGATGGGGTTGGGTGGGAGTAGGGTGGATTCCGCCATGGGTTTTCTGGGGGGACTGTCGTCTCTTTGGTCAGAGCTCTAGAACCCCCGGTCTAGTTACAGCACGTCGAAAAGACAAAGGAGCATCAACCGGACCCGGGCAACACCGAGACTTGCACGTAGCGGCATCGGCGTGGTGGGCATGTGGGGGAAGAATTGGGGGCGGTGGGGGATGGCGAGTTCGGGGGCCGATGGTTTCTTGGCTTAGATGATTGGGAAGGATAGGGTTTGGGGGGGAGGGTGGGGTTGGGGGCCATTATGTGGCTATGCACGGTACTAGTATCTCGGAAATGGGCAGCTTGCGAGCGTGTATGTGTTCGGCTTAAATTTTCGTTTGAGGTAGTAGTCTTCATCGCCCAAGGCGCCAGGAATTCCTTTGGGAACCTTCAACGCTCTTTTTAGAGCCCAAGTACCCCCTTCTCCATGCCTATGTTTATAATTCGCCCAAGACAAAATCCCCCTTAATCACTTCTCCTTCCCCGTCCGTGCCGCCTGTGTCTGCCTCTCCCACATGGAGCTATATCTCCCACCCAACCGCAACAATTCCGGATGCGTGCCGCGCTCCACAATCTTCCCATCATGCATAACTAGGATCTGCTGCGCTTTGGTGATGGTTGATAGTCGATGCCTACAGATCGTTGTAACGAAACAGATTAGTAAAGGTTTCTCGCGGGACGTAGGGTGGAGAGGTAAGTGGGTGGGTGTGACGAACGCAATGGTTATGGTGGTGTGATTGCTCGTGACGGCCTCGAGCGCGCTCTGGATCTGTTTCTCGGTATGCGAGTCCAGGGATGCTGTGGCTTCGTCCAGGAGCATGATGGGGGGTTTTCTGAGGAGGGCGCGGGCGATGGCGATCTTTACCGCGTGATGTCAGTGTACAGGGACGTGGACCTAGAGCAGTAGATCATCATGTTCTTACGCGCTGTTTCTCGCCGCATGAGAGTCTAAGACCTCTTTCCCCAACCGGTGTGTCGTAGCCATCTGGAAACCCGAGGATTTTATCGTGGATACTTGCCGCGCGACATGCCTCATATACTTCTTCGAGCGTGGCGTCGGATTTTGCGTAGAGGAGATTGTACATGAGCGTTGCGTTAAACAGGATTGTGTCTTGAGGCACCACGCCGATCTGGTCTCGCAAAGAGCTTTTGGTGATATCTCGGACGTCGTTGTCATCGACGAAGATGGCACCACTGTCAACATCGTAGAATCGGAAAAGAAGTTTCAGACATGTGGATTTGCCGCTCCCACTTTCTCCTACAACGGCCGTTGTAGTCCCTGGATCGACGGTAAAGGAGACGTTATCGAGCGCGGGTTTGCGTGGATCGTAGGAGAAATTGACGTTTGAGAAGGTGATTCTACCCGTGCAGTGTGGAAGTGGACGTGCATGGGGTCCATCAGTGGTTTGTGTTTGGTGCTTGAACTACAAACATAAATTAGCGATTACCATTGCAGTGAGATGGAAGGGATGTTACTAATGCTAGCATTCGCTCCGCATCAACCAAGTTGTTCTGGACCTGATTGTAAAAGCTTCCAAAGAAAGCCAAGGGAGCTTGGAGCTGCGAGAAATACGCTAAAAGGCTAACGAACGTAGCAACGGTCTGCCGCCCAACAGAAATTTGATACGCAGAAAGGAATACGATGACGGTGACGCCGAAGGTAAATATCAGGTTTTGAGTCACATTTAGAAGGTTCAGGGAATATAGCACAGAAAACTCTGCTTCCTGGAATTTCTTAACAACCTGACGGAAATTCAAGGTTTCTGTTGCAAAAGCGCTATTGTAGCACACAGTTTCGTAGGACATGATTGCATCGGTCCTTTAAGCAAGGTTTAATTTAGTATAAAGCAATAAGGTGCTCGGAGCTTACTCACTTGGTTGCGTCCATTTCCCGGTCTCTTTTTGCCATTTCTCGGCGAGCTCTGCCTCTGAATTTGGCCATGTAAATTGTAATATAAATATAGCTCCACATGACTCCAACGATGACAAGAGAATAAAAGGCATCATATCGGATGAAAAGATAGACGGCGGCAACCCAGAGGTCAAAGACCATGGGAAAAAGTTGAAAAGCAAACCCATCTAAGAAGGTGTTGAGGGCACTTCCTTTGTTGAGAGCACTGACTACTTCGCCAATCCTTTTGCTCAGGTGAAAGTCCAGAGAAAGCGATAGCACATGCTCAAATGCGGCGCAGGTTAAACGTCGATAGAGTGATTGGCTTAATGGAATCCACAGAATAGCTCGAATGGAGCCGAGAACTCCTTGTTGACCTTGTAAACCTCTATAGAGGACGTAAAGCGCAATTTGTTGGTACGGCATCCTACCCTGGCCTAAGGATTCAACAAGAACACCCAGTTGATAAGGTACAAGGACGTTGATAAAGCGCTGGCTGAACAGGATGACGATACAGATCAAGGCGATCATCTGCTGCTTCCGGGAGTCGGAGGGCCTGCCATCAGGGTGAGAGAACAGAGAGTTAACGGCAAAGAGGTAACCAACCATATGTATGGAAATAGGACGCGAAAACCGATGAAATAATCCAGCCAAGTGGATAACTGAGCATCTTTTGCTTTTGGCTCAATTTCCACGGGATCGTTAGCTTTGGTGGTCCCGTATCCAGCAGACACTATATGGCCATTCCCAAGGCATTCGCTCTCCGATCTATTCAATTCTTCATCGTCAAGTACCTGACGCTGTGCACTAACATAGGCCGCTACCATCAGCAACAGAATCATAATCCTGAGCGCTCCAAAAGCAATCCGAGCATTTTCGAGACCATTCAGACCAGATAACTGTAACCGAGTCTGACTAGTAATAGCTAGTAATTGTATTTCACAGACGAGTGCGAGGATCCAGGTGTAGCAGTTTGATCTAGTTGGTGTGAAAGGGCCATCAGGATCTTGGAGAATTCCTGCCGCAAAATAGAGAAAGACCCCGAGATATGAAGCCTACCAATGGGCCATGTCGTCAGATAGCTCCTAAAGGAGAGGTTGACTTACGGACCAGGTAAGATTCAATGAGCCACTCGGCTCCATAGACACTGGATGGGGTTTTTAGTGCCAGGCAAGCAATGGCGATGTTCGATAACTAGTGCATGGTGTTAATTTTGACAATGAACCACATATATACATCTAAATACCACGGTCGTAGATAGTATAGCTTGGAGATACCAGACGACGCTGAGCAAGGTCTTTGACCTCCCGTTATTGAGGAATATAGCACGATCGGCTGCTTGGCGGCGATGGAAGAAGAGATTGAAAAAGAGTAAAAGAACGCATAGAGAGACCGGATAACTGTAAAGAAATGCTGACAGAATACGATATGATTTCATCGCTGCCGGTCTTCCACTGGAAGAACAGGCTGATATAAACTGATCTCAGGAGTACCTGGAAAGATATTGTTGCAGTGAACGCCCACGTGAATGCCTTCACGATCCCATTGCAGATATGGGATCTGTGCAGCAAGAGTTGTTGCTCGGAGTCCGAGCTTGTTGATGAGATGATGCGGCAACCGACAGACCATTGGCACTGAATAAGAGAAGCTGAATGAGAATATAGATGCAGTGGCACTGTTGACAGATGCCCAAACGGAAAGAAGGCCGGACGCTTGTTACAGACCAGAGATTGAAGTATAGGAAGAGAGAAGAGACTTCCTTGAGAAAGTATCCGTCATGGCCCAGAATGGGACACCGGATAAAGGCATGTCTGAGCGAGGGTGGTCGAACGTTGCAGGCATCATGCCAAGGATAGCTGCGGCAGTCGAAGAACGGACACGTCAAGACAACCCGAACATCGACTTGTCGACTGCTGAAAACTGGCTGATACGGCCAGAGTTGATTGAGCTTTGCAAAAACGCTATCAGCAGTAATCTCAGTGCCCAGGTTAGAGAAAGAAAACGTGTTTTCTTCCATATCCGGTTCTGTGGCTAACACGAGCCCTTTCCAAAGCACCTATCATACCCCAACTCCTTCGGCGGTGACGCCGATGTCCTCGAAGCATTTGCCAGCTTTTTCAACGCGTATTTTAATCCACATATACCCGTCAAACCCTCACATCTTGCCACGGCACCAGGTGCGGCAAGCTGTTTAGACGCCATATTGTATAACATCTGCGACGCCGGCGATGGAATTCTTATACCTGGTCCTTATTGGAGTATGCTTCCTGATATATTGCTACGAGAGGGAAAAAGCTGACTGCAATATCACTTTGGTGCAGATGCATTCGATTTTCTACTTCAATCACGATGCTCCGTCATACCTGTCGCTGTCAATGTCCCGGACATGGATTCGATACTTACTGAAGCCTTACTTCCGGGCCTCGAACTTGCCTTTGCTAACGCCAGCTGTCCCATTAAAGGCCTTCTCTTCACGAACCCCAATAATCCGCTAGGACAATGCTATCCTACGTCTGTTCTTGAAGGCTGTATCCAGTTTTGCCAAAGGCACAAGATCCACTTCGTCTCCGATGAAATCTACGCTACAACATCCTACAAGTGCCCTGATCTACAAAATCCTACCCCCTTTGTCTCTGCGCTGTCGCTGAACCTGGCGGCGCTCGGTTGTGATCCATCACGCGTACACGCTTTTTGGAGTACAAGTAAGGATTTTGGCCAGAGCGGTGTCAGAATGGTAGGTACTCTCACGATAGGCTCTTGCCCTACTTCGCCTACTCAGGAGATAACTCTTGATAGGGCTGTACCATTACACAGGCAAACAAAGAATTAGCTGCTGGAATCGTCCTAGCCTCCAATACACAGACGTCTTCATTATCGGCAGTATTTGTCGCATCCCTCCTCACATCTCCAAAGCTTCCTGGTTTGATAGCTTTAAACTCAGAACGTCTTGGCCACAATTACCAGATTCTGACGACCTTCTTTAAACGCCATCAAATTTCATACATCCCAAGCTATGCCGGCTTGTATGTTTTTGCGAAAATGGCAGGAGAAGCAAAGTCTTGGGAAGATGAGCAGGCGGTAGTGCAACGGCTCAAGGAAGTCGGGGTGCTTGTGAGCGCAGGCCGGGGATACCATGGCCCAGAAAAGGAGATGGGATGGATGCGAGTTGGGTTTGCGGTGGACAAATCTACCCTTGAGGAAGCATTACGAAGAACGGAATCTATGTTAATGAAAGCTGATGGAGAAATCGTGAAGATTGATGAGAACGTGAAGGAAACAGTTATGTCACAATCATCAGTGGTTTAGATGACAATGCAACAATGAAGGTGTAGCTATATGAGATCGGTTACTGAGATTACCGCCTTTCCAGCTCGTCAGCCGATTTCTACCGAAAATTTTAACTAGGTCATCTGTCCGGATCCGCCACGACGACCCTGGGTCTAAAACCTTTGCTGTATAAAAACTAGTCACCCTGTATCGACCAGAGAATTCTAATATATCTCCCCCTCTGCCGACGACTCAGCTGCGTGCGGCCTAGCTGCCCTTTCTACTAAAGCGCCTACTCCAAACACCACGCCAGATATTCCTATGAGAGCAGAAGCGACAAATAAGATTCCAGCTCCTGGGCGTGCAGTTTGCAACCCACCCAAGACCACTGGCGCCAACAGCCCCCCTGTAGTCTCCATCATTGACAAAGCGGCGATGGCTCGCGGTCCATCATCTAAGGGGAAATGCAACACGGTATATGATTTGATGAAGGATGGTGTTGCTAAGCCCACCGAAAAGAGACATACCGTGAGATACACCTGCCAAGGCTTAGTGGCGAGGCCAAGGAAGACCAGAAAGACGCTCTGCATTGTCATGGCGAGCAGTGCAAAAAGTGCATCGCTTGTCCGGGGATACCTAGTCGATGACGAGGATGGCAGGCTTTGAGGCTTACGCCTGCTCATGTGTCCAGATATCCTGGGAACCGCAAATATTGCAAAGAATATATAGAGAGCGGATGTTGCGTGAGCTATGGAAATCAGGAGGCCGTTTTGCTTGGCCGAAAAGCCAAAGCGGAGCGTTGTGTGGATCATAATTGCTGAAAAGATGAAAGCTTGGCCGGTGTTGTACAAAAGTAATGAGAAGCCTGGGATAATGGCAATAGGCCGCGTGCGGAATGACCGAAGAGGAGAACAGATATTCTCTATAAGCTTTCTAAACGACCCAGAATTTTGACAAGAAGCAGCTGCACCTTTCGTTCTGCTGTTTTCAACCCCGGAAGCAAAGCCATTGGCGTCGGTATTCTGTTTCGATACGTGCTGTGGCTTCGGCCCATTGACGAAAATAAGAAGATAGAGTAGCGATGCCGCAAAAATCGCGATAGCTATGAGGAAACTTGCAGAGATATCGTTGAACAGGCCGGCCAGGAAGGGGCTCACAGAAATCCCCACCATGTACAAGGCGAGGGACTGACCAATGAGCACCGACACAATCTCACTGTCGGAAGTCTGTACATATATAGCGTTGAGATTGAAATGAAGGAGATTATCGGACGCAAGGCCTTCGAAAAGCTGGCCAGACAAAGCGACTAGGATATTTCTCAATTGATCTTCAACGGCATTCTTAGTCCTCTAAAGCACTAAATCCGGAGAGCGGCAAAAGGAGCACGAGAATGCCTACATCCAACAAGCAGCATCACAACACTCATGGATCGGAGTGAGAACCATAATAACATCCCGGCTTTATGGTTCTTCCTCGACAGACGCTCCAAAGTCCCCAGCAACAAGAAGCCGCATAGGTTTGCAATGCAGGTCGCCCCTGCGACCGCACCAGCATACACATTCCGCTCTATTTTTCTGCAGCGCGTGGGATCTTTGCAGAGAAGGCTTGCATATGCGAAGATGGTTGTCGCTGCGGTTGCAGCCATGGCAAGAGCAGCAAACAATGCAAGAGGAAGAATCTGGCGAGGCGAAGCAATTTCGGTATCTGTAGTGGCCAGAGTGGAGATTGGATTGAACGGAAGGACCGCCCGGTCTCCACGGTAAGGGTCTTCTTCGCATTCGGCGAGCAGTCTCGTCGTTTCAGTGGTAGGCAAAGTGCGACTTCTCATTATCCCGAGCAAAGCTCCCCAGGGCTTAGTCCAATGTTTAGGAAATATCTGCGTAGTCGATCTACTAAAAGAAACCGAAGGAGAATGTGCGCATTGTTGTTCGTGTGCATCACAATTCTCTTGGAGCAGTATCAGTGGGCGTGCAGAATACAATGTCTAAATATCAATGTCGGGTGCCGAAGTAGGTAGGCACACAAGTCCTAAGCGGTGCATTCTTGAAAATGTTCCATCTTGAGAAGTACATTGTAAGATTATGAAAGAGACATATCTTGCGTGTTAAGAATCTACGTGGGAGGAGTCGTTGCCCCTTGGTCATGTTACGATGGATTACACACTAACACATCTAATCGATTCCTTACAATCGACTTTGAAGATCCTCAAAGACGAAGCGAACGCTCAGCTTCTTGCAGACTTGCATGACCACAACAAGCTCCCAAGAAAAAAGCTGGTGGGCCTGGCGTCTCAGGCAATTGATCTGCTGAATGAGACTGAACAGTTGCTTGAGCCAGGCTCGTTGGTGCTGGCAGACCATTTCTTGGGTAGAGTATTGCCGCAAGTTCATCATGGCAGGTTGCTGACGACAGCGTTCTAGGATACGTAAGCTCAAAATGTTTGAGTGCCGCGGTTCAATTTGACATTCCCGATATCTTGCGTTCAGGTCCTAGATCCCTATCCGATCTTGCCATAGCCAGTAATGCTCGGCCTGATCGCCTTGGTCAGGTCTTGCGCGTCCTTTACAACAACGGTATCTTTTCTTTCGATTCGTCAAGTGGCACGTATCGGAACAACACCACGTCAAGTCTTCTTCTTTCCGACCATTGGACTCAATGGCGGAACTGGGTAGATCTCTACGGGAATGAATTTTACGACATGGCGCGGGGGATCCCTGCGTCGTGCAGAAAGGACGCAGTGCGAATGCCAGCGCAGATAAACTTCGATACAGATATTGATATGTTTACGTACTTTTCTGACCAAGGTTGGCTGCCAAGATTGCACAAAACCCTCAGTGGTGGAGCCACTGCTCAAGCACCTGGTATTCTTAAAGATTATCCTTGGAATGACATAGCAAATTCTACTTTGCTGGATATTGGAGGAGGTGGTGGCGGCCTTGTGGCATTGATTCTCCGTCAACACAAGGATATGCATGCTGGTATACTAGATCTCCCTGATGTCATCGACCATGCGCGTATCAGTTTCCACTCAACAGATGGTCCATACTCTGACGTTGGGAGCAGAGTTGCAGAGGAGAATCTAATTGCGGGGGATTTTCTGAAGAGCATCCCGAGCTTCGAGGTTTACACCATGAAATGGTGTTTGCATGACTGGGATGACTCCAAGGCGGTTCTGATCTTGAACAATATTCGTAGCGCAATCCTCAAGGGGCCAAAAAGCCGCCTGGTGATATTAGAGTCAATCCTGAAGGACGGCCGAATGGGCAGACTATCAAGATATGGTGATATGACGATGATGGTTAGTGCAAATGGCCAAGAGAGGGACGAGGCTCAGTGGAGGGCTTTGGCGGAGCAGACAGGCTGGCGTGTTCGTCAAATATATCCGCTAAGGAACTCCTGGCCCTCCGCTATTGAGCTTGTCCCTAAGTGGGGTTCCGACACCGACACGGTTATTGCACACCAGCCGAACGGTGTTTCAGAGGCGAAAGAGACCTTAAGTGTATCCAAGAATGGCAAACTGGAAAATGGAATCTCCCGAAATCGAACTTTTGCGTCGAAAATGAGCTACCTTGAACCTTGGGATACAGCACGAGGGGAGCCATTCTACCGATCGGCTCCTGACGAAGGCTTTCCTAGTACCAACTTCAAATGGATCGATCATGAGGTGGAGATCACCGATGCGCGCCCAAACAAAGATGAATACGATCTTGACAAGCAGGGTTTTGCCTTCTTCGAGGATCCGAAAGGCCTCACAGCTGAAGTGCTTGAGGGTCTGCGTGCAAACGATAAAGAGCTCGTCCAAACATTATATTATCCCCACATCGAAAGCTTCGTCAAGAGCGCTACTGGAGCGTCAAGGGTGATCATATTCGACCATACGGTAAGGAAGAGAAATCTTAAGATGGACTCTAAAGAGAATCCGAATGGACAGGAACAGCCAGCAACAGTGGTAAGCTGGGTCATGTGTCTATCCCTATATTGGTGCAACTACTTTAACTCGTACAATCTTATAGGTACACTGTGACCAGTAAGTCTGCCCTCTCGTGCAAACTGGGCGTATCCATTGCGGGCCTCACTAACCTCCCCTTTAGATCGGCCAAAGGGGCACTCCGCCGGCTGAAGCAGAATATTTCCTCCGACGAGGATATTAACGCAATTCTCAAGAACCGAGTAAAAATGATGAAGTATGATTATCAATCACCCAACCCCAAACTCCGTTCTTCCGTCCACCCACTCAAATCTGACATTCCCCAGCGTATGGCGTCCCCTGAATGGCCCTGTCGATAACTGGCCCTTGGCGATGATGGATTATCGAAGTCTCTCTGCGTCCAATCTGCATCCGTGTACTCTCTGGAGACATCAACACGAGGAGCGTGGGCAGACAGTGGCATTCAGCTACGCAGAGGGTCAAGAATGGTATTACCTTGATGGGCATCGCAGGGAAGAGGTTACAATGATCAAGATTTGGGACAACAAAGAGGACGTTGTTGGGAAACGTGAGTTTCTGGCAATTTTGTTTCTTCCAACGCAACCCAAGAAGAGAAGCAAGTACACAGATCGGTAATGGAAAGCTGACTCACCATAATCTGACAGTCTGCCCCCACGCAGCGTTCGAGCATCCGGGGTCACCCCCTAATGCACTGCCTCGGGAGAGCGTGGAGGTTAGGTGCTTTGCGATATGGAGTGAGGGCGAGGGAAGAACAACGGCATAAGTTATAACGGCATTACTCAAGATTAGAACGACCCTCGATCTCGTGTCATCACGGGATGGTGTCAGCTTTCAACCTGTGGATGGATGGACCTTCCTCCCCTGAACCTCCTTCCGATCTCATCTATTGACAGTGGATGCCGTAGTTGTACAGTATGTAATCACCTAGGCGTATGAAACAAAATGCGGGCTTTAGCCTCCACTAGCTGTGTTTTTGGCTTCGGTGCCCGAACACTCTGCATGCCAAGACTTCTCGGGGCCCGAAGCATTCTCCTCCATCTTATGCGCTTAGATATCAAAACTTACAAAGCTGCAGAGCTGAAAATCGTTATCGTTCGAGGCAAACAGTTTCCCTTTGGAGAATCTGCTGTGAGCCAGGGTTGCATCCTTCGTTCTTCATATGCATGACCCTGCTCAGTGAAACCGCTGCGCCGCAATGGCTTGCGTTATCCCCATGTGGCCTGGGGCTTCGAGCGTTCCTCTCGCGGAGATGATGATTAGTCGCAATCATCAATCCTTTGCAACGTTCTTTGCTCGTAGGAGTCGTTGATTTCGCACCCCCTCAACGCTCAGATCCTCGAGGCTCGCAATGGTCGCCTACATTGCGGATGGCACAATTGCCTTGGCGAATCTGGAGGTAAGTAAGCCATAGGTTGGGGTGGCTTCTGGTCATCGCAAGACTTTCTAAGGTGTCTCTAGGCTTTTGCATGGACTCTGACTGCCATCGCGATACTATTATCAGCGGGTCGCTATGCGATTCGATACATGACCCAAAAAAAGTTCATGTGGGATGACTTGACGCATCTTCTCGCTCTGCTGTGTATGATTGCGATGGTTGGCCTACTCCAGAGCTTGTTCCGCGATGGATACTACATCACTGCGATCGAGAGACAACTCATCCCACCGCCTTCAGCGCAAACCTATGTGACCCTTTTTGTTCGCTTCCGACGCCGGTCTGATGGAGTCGCGTTGCTCTTCTTCAGCGGCACCTGGCTTGTGAAGTTGACCTTCCTGCTATTCTATCGTATCATATTCGATATCAATCGCAACTTCCGAAAGGCTTGGTGGGCGGTCTTGGTGTTCGTGTTTGTAACATATTGGATTACTGTTGCTGGCGTCCTGACGCAGTGTGGCCCTGCGCAGTATTCTTTCAATATTGGTAGGCATAGCCCATATAATTTAGAAGACAAGTGCTAAGTACAAGCAGCGGAATGCATCAAGCCCAGCAATCTGGAATACGGAAGACAACTCCTCAAATACTCTTGCGCAGTAAGCGTGGCATCCGATTTTCTCAGTAAGTCCACCATCAGGCTTCTCACACAACATCATCTGAGAGCGGTGGGTTACCTGGGTCATTCCAGTAACGTTGCCTTTCAACCTGGCTTCGATCTCGTCCCCACGAGCTACGAGTAAACCCAGTTACCTTTTTACACGCATCGTTCTGTGCATGCAGTAGCAAAAGTCACCACTGGATGATTAATGTGTCCGTTCCTTGACTGATCCTGAATAGTCATCGCGCTCCCTCTGTGGATGTTGAAAAATCTCAAGATGCAGACCAATCAGAAGCTCGGCTTAGCCTTGGTGTTCTCACTTGGGATCATCATCGTCATTTTCGAGATTGTTCGCACGATCAAGTCTTTAGGGCAGAGCAGTTTCTCGGAAGTTGCAATATACGATATTGCAGAAAATAGTGTTGCCGTCATCGTCAGCAGTATCTCGACTTATCGGGCATTATGGAATACGCGGCAACGACGACGTAAGGATAGCCAATACGTTCACCTTAAATACCCCTCCAGATCGGCTCCAACGGTCGATAGCCACCGTCTTAATCCTCTGAATAGTGGGGCGAGCTACACTGAAACCTCGGGGGAATTCCTCCCCTCCGAGTCTCATTATACGAGAGGACATTCTGGGACACCTATCAGTGTACCCGAAAACGCACATGTATAAGATACTCTGCTATATTTGGGTGGATGGAGGGGGGGAGGCATTTGATCTAGGATCAACCAAAGTGTTCAATCATGAAATCGGGGATTTCTAAATGCTAGTGTATGATCTACGTATTGCCGGCAATCAATCCATTTATAATGTGCTCTCTTAACATCCCCCAAGCTCGCCTCATGGCTGCACATTATTGCCGTCATAAGCATCAAATTCTGGGTGAATACATTTGACAAACAAACAAAGCGTGTAATCCGGGAGGATGCAGATTCAGGATGGCGTCCCCAGCCCCCATCTTGGCTATCGAGAGCATGTTCGAAGTGGTATCAGATGCGATGATCTTTGAGCTTAGTGTCGGAGTTATTCGTCTCCACGCAGCCCTGCCTGCGAGTCAAAGGATTGCTCGCGTTGTCGGTTAGCAGCTTATTTGGAATAATCCTGACGCTTGAGACGATGAGCATGAACGCAGGTCCTGTTGATCAAAACCTTCATCCAAGGAAGCGCATCATGGGGTCGAGGGCCCAGGTCGAGTTGATACGGCCATTGGGAAAGCCTCGATAACAGGAAGAACAGCGCTTTCGGGAGTTGTAAACACCTTGCGGAGTTGGAGCGGCGTGGGTAGTAAGGTAGTGAAACAACAATCCTGCAGGGCAACCAGGACTCGCTCCCCATAGTCCATCCATACGATCGACATTGTTCGAGACAAAGCGCGTGGGAGCGCCATGCGGTGATGCTGTAAATGTTGGATTCTGATTCGGCCATGAACAGCAGATGGTGTAGCGAGTTGTGGAGGGCGAGATGCGACTACGCGGTCATACGGAGGTACATCACACGACGTTGGACCACACCAATCATTCGCTTCCTACCCTTCTTTGGATAAACTACCTTACAGTACCCCGCACTAAGTCTTCGGCTGCGCTCCCCCAACAAACCACCCCCCACCTGCATTCAAACATTAAACCCTCAAATCAAGCTGGGGAACTCCAACATTTGGGCTATTTATTTAGTAGTATGTGATTTATAATTCCCCAATCAATATTTGGTATGCCAGCCCTCCGCTTTAATGACAGCTGCACATCTGCATGGCATACTGGATATTAGCCCCTCCATTACCTTCTCCCGTAGATTCGCCCAGGCCTTCTGTAAAATCTGGAACAACTGGGTTTCAGCTTCATCCCCTTTACCCTTCAGCGAATCCAGATCCGGATAAACTTTGTAGGCCTCCTTCTTTAGTAGGGCCCAGAGGTTTTCGATTGGGTTCAAATCGGGGCTGTACGGAGGCCACTCCATGACCTCTATACCATTTTCCTGAAACCAAAGCTTCGATTTTCTGGCTCTATGTATCGGAGCATTATCCTGCATGAACACTAGTCCTGGCTCCCATATGTCAGCCAAATTGTGATCCAGAATCTGAATGTAGGAGGCTGCTGAATAGCCGTGTTTTTTGGATTCGAAGTCCCGATCGAGCAGGTATAAATCCGATCTTCCAGAACCCCAAAAAGCTCCCCAAACCATAATGGAAAAGGTCTTTCCATTGGGAATTTCCATTACTTTATCTCTATCCCATTTCTGTTTGGGAGTCCCAAACACCCATTCTCGTGTTTTACCCGTTCCCCGAGCCACGGATGCCTCGTTCGACCAAATGACTTTCCTTCATTGATCCACAGTCCAATCTTTATGCTTTTTAGCCCATTTTAACCGAATCAGAGCAGCTTCAGGTGTTAATTTCGGTCGCTTAAGAGCTAGCCAGTGAGAAATTCCGTGGGCTCGTAGTGTTGCGTTGAGAATTCTCGCGTCCAAATCGATCCTGGTGTTCGTTTTCAGCTGTCTCCAGGTGATTTTAGGCTTCGATCGTAACTGACGTAACAGTATTCTAGCTGCTCGGGGGATAATTGATATGGGCCTTCCTGATCTGGGTTCATTGTCTCCGAAGGGTGTTGTTTGAAGCCTCCCCAAAACGCTCTGAACGGTGGTTCGGGGAACGTTCAAATTCCGTCCTATTTGGGTGGGTTTTAGGCCTAATTTAGCTTGTCCTGATATTTCACCTTTGGTGAGCAAAGAAAGCTCCTTTCTAGAAGTCTTGTTACCAGAAATTGGAGTTAACGGAGCCCTTCTGAGCATTGTGGATGCAGTTGAAGAAGGTGGATTGTTTTGAAGGTACGCGATTTTACGTGTTTTCGTGATCTAGCCGAAGACTTAGTGCGGGGTACTGTATCTGTCGATATTAATCGCCTGCCGCCCCGGCCACTAACGGGAGGGTTAATGTATGTAGGCGTGGTGGGTACGGGAGGTGAGCTCGCCCGGCGGCCTCCACTTTTCCGCCTTATCCTTTAATATTCCCTCTGGAAACAAGTTAGGATTGGAGTCGCAAGCGACCCCCAACGCCAAAAGGAATGTTCGCTAATTGCGTAGCAGATCCTAGCACATGGCTACCATCTTTCCGGAGAGCCGCTGACAAGCCATGCCCCAATAGTCGTCTGTTGGAACCGGGACACGCTGTCTAAGCGGAAATGGCACAGTGGTACGGGTCTATGGATGACACGAGGTATGTGCTGTTCAGGTCCCGCTCCATGTGGGCGGCTGTCGCTATGACACTTTCAGATTCCCTTCCACTTCACTTCGCTTGCTATTATTATAGTCCATCGGACTGGCTTTGAATAAGTAAGAGGACTAATATCCGTTGGCCTTCCATAGTCTGAAGCTCCTCGCACCAGCTCGCCGTTCGAACAACCGGAAACAAAAGACAAAGATGACGATATACTTCGCCACGACGTTCTCGCTTCTACTCAGTTTTGGATATGCATTAAACGTATTTGGCGGGATCCGTACGTCCAGCGGTACCATTCAGGGCCACAAAGCTCCAAACAGACCCGCTGTCGTCGAGTATCTGGGAATCCCATTCGCAAAGTCTCCTGTGGGTGACCTACGGTTTGCGGCCCCTCAAGCTTACACAGGAACTGGGATTTTCCAAGCTTCAAAATTTGTAGGGTCTTCATCGCTTGCGCGTCATGCATGAAACTGATTCATTGTGTCACTGTAGGCGGTGTAAGTGACAGCCTCCCAACTTCTTGGCATGATCCTTAGCGATTGAGAGCAGTATTCAGTAACCTACTACAGTGACTGTCCAGCCAACGTCGCGAAGTCCTCTATCGCGGACAGCAAAGTCTCGATTGTTGGTCCAAGTGCTGCAAAATTCGTGGATGCTACGCAAATGTTTGGTGCGACCGTTGGCGAGGACTGCTTAAAACTAAACATCTGGAATAAACATGGTGGAGAAAAGGCCAAGGCAGTCTTGTTCTGGCTTTACGGAGGAGGTCTGCCAACCTCTTCGCAGCCTTATATTTGGGCGAGACTGATTGTTTAGGGTTTACGAAGGGAACGACCAACTCATTTTGGTACGACGGAGAGTTTCTTGCGGATACCCAAGACGTCATTGTAGTTTCGGCTAAGTAAGTGCTGTCTTCAATAGATTTCCATGAAGAACATCGAAGTCCTAAACATCGATCTTACTGCTTGTGTACTGATATTTGGATAGTTATCGTGTGAATTTGTTTGGATTCCCTGGTCTTCCTGGTATGGATCAGAACGTTGGTCTGTTAGACCAGCGTCTTGCTATCGAATGGGTGAGAGACAATATTGCAGCTTTTGGCGGCGACCCCAACCGCATAACACTATTTGGCCAATCAGCTGGGGCTGCCTCAATTGACTACTACAGCTACGCCTGGACATCAGATCCCATTGTGAATGGATTTATATCCGAGTCCGGAGTGGCATCAAGCTTTTTCAGTCCTGCTCCGGCTGACAACACCGCCGCCTGGTATGCTCTTACGCAAGGGCTTGGATGCGGGGGCGCTTCTGCAGGAGTGCCTGCCACAGTAGCCTGTATGCGAAAAAAGACCATGGTCGAAATTTTGGCCGCATCAGCAACTGCAGGGACGTTTGGGCCAACCGCAGATGGCAAACTCGTACTTTCAGATTACTCAGGCCCCGGTACTCAGGGCAAGTTTATCAAGAAGCCAATGCTATTGGGTAACAATGACTATGAAGCTGGCATCATCAAAGTTATCTTTGGTGCGTCAGGAAAGACCCTCTCACTGACCCAGTGGGCTATCCTCAACCTCCAAACCTTCACCTGCCCCGTTGGTAGCGCTGCTCAGTACCGAGCATCGAACAACATTCCCGTCTGGCGCTACCGCTATTTTGGGGAATTCCCCAACCTTCGGCTTACCCAAAATCCCAGCAGTGGTGCTTGGCATGGCTCCGAGATCGCCACTGTGTTCGGAACGGCAGAACTAGCTGGCTTGCCAAACACCCACGAGGAGGCGCAGATCTCCGAATATATAATGAGCGCGTGGGCAGCATTTGCGAAGAACCCTGCCACCGCCCTCTCGCAAGCGCCTTATGCATGGCCGGTATATGATCCCAAAGGTAGGCGAAGACCAAACTCCGATTCCTGAGGTACCATGGGAAAGGCTAATGAGGCAAACAGCAAATACACTCGTTCGACTCGCGTACAATAATCAAACAACGCCTGACTTCATTCCTCCCGTAACTTATGATTTTGCGTGTCCCTTAGTTCTGGCGCCAGGAGGGCCAGACATGGCAGGTCTGCAGAAGGTCAAAAATCTCACAGAGCTTGGAGGGGGCTCTGAGATTGGCTATTGATCGAAACTTTTCTCAATTTCTGAACAAGATATTTGAACAGTTCGTAACAGACAGTATTCAACGATGTTCAGCTCGGACTGTGAGCCGTGCCGATTTATGCGTTTGTCGTGACTGTATGATGCAGCCTTTGAGGATCTTCCAACGTAAGACAGATAGTTCAAAAAGTCACTCATTCAATCGAGCACGTCGAAATTTCAAGGATGGAATAGTGCAGATTCGGCTTAGAGGTGTCGAATAAACGAAATTTGACGTCCGAATAGCAGAAATTTCCAAGTTTTGGTTAGGCACCTGAGACACCAGCAAGTGCCACAATCGATGTTTTCTCCAGCAGAGATGATTGAGACTCTTCCATTCCCAGTTCATTGTCAAGCAGACCATCTCCACGTCCGAACATAGGCGCGAAAATGTTATCATGCGTGGACCACATCACCGACACTACACATCTAACCAGCCATACGACTATGAATGGAGCATTTCCATCCTTCTGGATAGTTCCGTTCACGAGTTTCTCCATGAGACTCATGATGGGCCCCCAAATGGCTGCAAAGATCATGGCACCAAGCCGTTGTCGTTCTTTATCAGGTCTGTGATAGATGGGTATATCACTTAGGTAGCGTTGGTAATCTTCTGGTAGTCTTGCCTCGGCAGCTCCGACGTTGAGGAGATCCTACATCAAGGCATAAATTTTCAGATTCTTCATCACAACCACCAACGACAACGTTCGAAAATATACGCACAGGATGATAGTATGCCCACATCAGATGGAAGCAAGACAAGACTTACCATATAGCGTTTGCTCGGACGTGCGGGAGGTTGTCGTGACATCGCGGTGCCAAGCGTTCGAACTCGAGGATGAGGGCCCAATCTGACGGCATCTTCGCTCGCGACAGGCTTTGCGTCAATGGATATATCATCATAAGCTATTCCACCGCCCTCAGAAGCAATGACCTTTTTATATTGACTGTCAGTAATCAAGTACGCGACGCCGATCACCTCAGGTAGACCGAGCTCGATCGAGCCATTGGCGGCTCGTACTGAGCTAAACGCTGGCTCTGAATATGGCACTCCAGGAATTTCCATCGTCAATCTCCAACCAGGCAGCGATACACGGGCAGCATCCAACGGCTGGATTCCCCGGCTTCCGATGAATTTGGCTGTGCTCATGTTTGAGCCATATGCGAAATACCAAAGCTTCTTACCTTGAGGGCTTGATGTGAGGTCCATTGCAATTGTTTAAAGAGAGGCCTGATAGCTACAACAGGGTGTGGCGTGTTATTCCAGGTCTCACACTTCGATTGTACTTATCTTTTTAGTATCGGCTACCGAGAGTTACAACGATAGCGCCGAGCTAACCCTAATGTTTCCTGAAAGCTCAAGCCCATACACAGTCCTTCGCTCAGCTATGCTAATCAAAGTGACCAAGAATGATTTCTGGGTACTCTCCAGCGACTTCGGCTAGAAATATGGCCCGTGTGGCCACACACGTACTCCTTTACCCACCCATTCCAAGGTTCATGATGATTTAAAAATAAGATATACTTCCATGCTCCATAAGCCTCATATTTTCTATCACCGTTTCTGCCACGTTGACAAAGATGTCGTCGTTTCCGTGGCAAATGATGCCCAAGATGGGGGAGAAAATACTCATGGAGCTTTCCCTTCTCTTGGGTATTCCTCTCTCTAGCATCGATCTTAATGCCAGCTTCCTTCAAGCTGGCGGCAACTCACTGTCTGCCATGGCGCTTGCTGCGGCCTGCAAACTGGAGGGTATCCATCTAAATGTTGAACGGGTTCTCTTGAGTCCCACGATTGCAGACCTACTTAGATTTGGTATTCAAATTAGGGTGTCTGGAAATGCTGGGCATTGTCTTCTCTCAAATACTGGGCCCCAGCCTTTGCTTGATATTCTAGATGGGATGTCTACCGTTACTGAGCTAAGCGCCAACCCAAAAGCGACCACATGTAAGGATCCCTATACAAGCCGAACAACCTCAACTTTGATACCATCTCTTACCGATGAGAGCTTTCCTATCACGGAGATGCAGCTATCACTTATCCATGGCAACCAGAAAGATCCAGGTACCAACATCATCGAATACTATGAGACGTATCGACCATGGGACATTCCAACCATGATGGCAGCATGGAAGATAGTCATAGAATCGGAGCCAATCTTTAGAACGGAGTTTGCATTGCATAAGAATAAGGGACGACTTATTGAGCGGGGAGTGGCGCCCTTCTCCTGGACGGAAATTACCGTCTCGAGTCAGCATGATTTCGATGCTCAAAGACAACAGAAATGTTTGGAGACAAGCGTTGGCGTTTCATTTAAAGTGATCACTCTCCGCAGTCATCGGCAGGATGAAAGCAGGAGCACGATCATCTGGCGCATTCACCATGCTCTTGTCGATGGATACTCGAGCTCTTTACTCATCAGAAAAGTTCAATTGGCGGTTGCCGGCATGCCGATATACCCAGGACCCTCTTTTGCAAGGTTCTCTGGAGAGCTAGATGCTCTTCATCGGCGTTCAACACAGGCGGCGAGACAGTTTTGGGAGCGGGAACAACAAAAGTATGGATCAGCTGTTGGCGAACTTCTCCTTCCTGCTCCAATATCAAGCAATGGTGGCAACAGTAAAATAACTGACACCATTATTTTAAACCTTCAACTGGGGAACATCTCAGAATATTGTAGGCGGATAGGTGTTACTACCGCGTCTTTTTACTACACCGCATGGGCACTCGCGCTTTCCATGTTTGTGGACTCAGAAACCGTTGTCTTTGGTGCAGTACTGTCTGGTCGTACACTTCCATTAGCTGAAGTCGAGAGCGTGATCGGACCAGTTATTAATATGCTACCATTCAATGTCTCCTTGGACAAAGGATCAACAGCCGTGGGCTCCCTTCGCCATATATTTTCTCACCTGGTAGAACTCACGTCTTTTCAATGCTCGCGCCCAGAAGACGGATTCAACAGAAAGTTCTGTTCTGCTCTGGCTGTTCAATATGAAGCTCCAAAATCCGAAGGTGCATGCACAACCCTCTTAGAAAAGCCTTTTAGTAGAGTTACTTCAGATGTACCTCTCTATGTACTTGTCGAGGCTGACGGTGTCGTTTCGCTCAACTACCATTCTGACTTGTACAGGAAAAGTCACATTGAATATCTTGGAGAAACTTTCTTGAACGCAATCTTTTCTTTGCTGGAACCTCATCAAACAATATCAACGTGCCTGGAAAAGCTCCTATCATCTCAGGTTCGATGTGATCTTCAGAGATTTGGGAACTGCTCGTCCCGCTCGACAACTACAGCTTCAAGCAAAGCGGACCTAGTCACTTTGTTTCAGCAAGCTGCCATCAGCTTTCCAAATGCCATCGCCCTCGAGAAAGGAACTACGTCTGTATCGTATTCGGACCTGAACGACACGACTACTTGGGCTGCCTCCCAGATATCTTCTTTGATCACGCCTGGCGAGGTTGTTTGCGTGCATGCCGATGGATCAATCAATTGGATTGTGGCACTATACAGCGTGCTTAAGGCTGGTGGGGTCTATTGTCCATTCGACGAAACCTTGCCAGTCGAAGCTCGCGAGTTGAATTTCAGAGCAGCTAAAAGTAAACTCTTTTTAGTTCCAGACGTTGCCAGTAAAGTATTTCAACCGGGCAACTGTGATTTGTGTATCTCGATGGAAGAGCTAATCAAGCCTGACTCAACACAACCTCTAGAGGGTTTGGCAGAACAGCGGTTCGCTATGCCTGGGGCAAACGCTTATCTTTGCTTCACATCTGGCTCTACGGGTCGACCAAAAGGTGTCATCTGCCGACATGATAGTGTCGTCGCTTTTCAAAGCGACCTGACTGTCCGCCTTTTCGCTGGTCCTGGCCGGAGAATCGCTCAGATCATGTCACCAGCTTTTGATGGAAGTATCCACGAGATATTCTCTGCACTGAGCTACGGAGCTACCCTTGTTCTCCGAAACTCCGTGAACCGTTTCGAAAATCTTCGAAAGGCTGATTCCGCTGTGCTTACGCCCTCTGTTGCCAACGTACTTGATCCGGTGGATTACCCAAAGCTTACTGCTGTCCGTTCCATCTTATGTACCATAGCATCTCTCCGTCTTGCTGACCCTTTGTAGGTCTACCTGGTGGGGGAACCTGTTCCTCAGAACGTGAATGACCGATGGGCCGCTCACAAGATGATGTATAACATGTACGGTCCAACGGAGGCGACTTGTGGTGCTACTATCAAGCGATTACTTCCCAATCAGCCGGTTACCATTGGTATCCCAAACCCATCTACGCGTATTTGTATCCTGAATAAGAGGCAAAGATTGGTTCCTCCTGGCGTGATTGGCGAGATCTGTCTGGCTGGAATCCAAATTTCCGAGGGCTATGTTGGCATGCCTGCAGAAACGGCAAAATCTTTCATTGCAGACCCGATCTATAACGAGCTAGGTGAGCGCATGTACAGGACAGGTGATTACGGGTACTGGAATCAAGATGGGGAATTGGTTTGTATGGGCAGATTTGACCGTCAGATCAAGCTCCGTGGCTTTCGCATTGATTTGAACGATCTGGAAATCCAGATGCGTAGGGCTGCTCCGATTGTCGATTCATTGGCCGTGGTCCATAGAAAGAACTTTTTGGTCGCAGTGGTACAGCCAAGCTCAGTAGACGTTGCAGCATTCAGGTCCAGGATAGCCAAGTGTCTCCCTGTACATGCAGTGCCGAGATACGTGACAGCCGTCGACTCATTGCCATTGACTACGGCTGGTAAGGTGGATTATGAAAAGGTGGCCAGGATTGGTCTACCAAGTACCACGCAGAGCGCAATGGTTTCAGATTCTTCTACTGTGCAAGAAATGGTTAGCATATGGCGTAACATCTTGGATCTCGCTCCTGAAGTTCCCATTGATGCGGTGTCGGATTTTATTGATCTAGGAGGCAACTCGATCCAACAGATGCTGCTATCAAGTAGACTCTCTGCCAGTACCGGACATTCAATACCTCTGCGTCTCGTTGTGGGGTTTCCAATTCTTGGCGAACTTGTCAGGGCCATAGAGGATCTGGACTGTCTGACCTATTCAAACCGGCCAGAGCAGGCTCATCAAGAGCATGAGCTCTCACCTATCGAGAAGGATTGGTGGCAAAAGTATGAAATGAATCTGGGCTCTTCGGCATTTAACGTTAGCTTTGTGTGTAAGCTGGGAGACGGTATTGATTTATCAAGGCTTACTCTCGCTTGGGATACAATTCTCGCTCGTCATCGCATCTTATCCTGTCGATATAATGTACACAGGCGGTCTGGCGTCACAAAAACGTATTCTGAAAATCCGCCTCGGGTGCAACGCGTCGCTTTTGTTGACATCTGGCAAGAAATCAACCGCCCCTTTGACCTTAGACGTGAAAATCCAATTGGCGTCAGCATCTCAGGAACTTGCATGGTCGCCAGGATCAGCCACATCATCTGTGACCTGACCACGCTTCGGACCCTCCTCAACGAAGTAGCATCAGTGTATCATGGATCGTGTCTTGTGCCAATAAAGAACATTTACCCCGGTCGTCTAGTCAAAAACACTGCCATCACTCCCAGTGACCTCGACTTTTGGACCAGGTACCTCGCAAACGCGCCAAGCCCGCAGCAGTGTGCCATATCCCGACTACAGGACCGTACGAGTTACTCCGGCACCAGCAAAATATGCACGCTCCCTGCAGACCTAGTTCGCGACATGATCGACTTTGCAGCGGTGCAAAAAGTCACATTTTCTCAAATGTCCCTCGCTGCCGTGGCGATGGCGTTGCAGCATGGCACTGACAGCCTCGACATTGTCCTTGGTTCTCCATACCTCAACCGCACATCCGACCACGAGATGGATACGATTGGGCTTTTCCTCGAACCTCTTCCCACCCGCATCCGCTACCCCCCAGCACCGCATAGCAGCACCAACGACACCCCCGACAGCGGCATACCTTCCGACGCCAGCCCTGCTCCCCAGTCCTTCATTCACTACGTTCAAAAATCGAGCCAAGCGGCCCTCTCCCACGCAGTCCCCTGGACGCAGCTCCTCGAGCACCTCAACATCACCCCCGACTTCCCCAACCACCCCCTCTTCGACGTCATGGTCACCTTCCACGATGATCGCCAAGAGCTCCACTTGCCAATTCCTGGCTGCGTGCCGCTGTACACCTGGACTCAGGGCGCGAAGTTCAAGCTCATGACCGAGTTTGTGGCTGTGAAGGGAGATAGGGTATTGTTGCGGTTTGAATATGATACGTCGGGTTTTGGGAAGGGGGATGTGGAGGTGCTGCAGGAGCGGGTTGTTGCTGCGCTGAGGGAGTTGGTGAGTGGGGAGAGCTGGGAGGGGATGAGGAAGAGGGTTGGGGATGTGGGGGATGGAGCAATGTGCGAGGAGGAAGTGGAGAGGAAGCATGGGGAAAGATTCTTTGGGATGGAGGTGGGCGAAGTCTGATTTTGGACTGTCGATGCGAGGTTTGGTGGAGTTGGGATCGATTGTTGTAGAGGCGCTTGGATATATCGCTTGAGCTGAATAAACCGCTGTTACTTTCGTCTTCGCCCGCAATACTGACCAGCGCTCCAGGAACATCTATCAAGCGCCGTCCAAAAAGTCTCCCCGCATCCCGGCGTTTTACGCCCAAATATAAGGATCATCTCCATTTCTCTCCCTCCCACTCACACACACATTTCGCTTTGTCTCCTTGCAGCGATGCACGCGTTTACAACGCTCATGTGTCTCGAAACTCACATCCCGCACCTCGTGATCTCGACCGCTGCCTCGCAACACTATATCACCCTCAATCTAACAACCTTTCCATTGTACAGCTCATATCGAAGCCAAACCCGCTCTACTACCAAGATCCTCAGATCTATCATCGAGGCATAGACGCACACACAACACCGTTCTCAAGTCCTCAGTCTTCCGGATATTAAAATCAGCTCACGGCTCATATCTTTTATCGTTCTCGTCTGTATTTAATCAGGTGCCAACAACGAGAATGCAAGCTCTTTTTCACCTTCGCTTATGTGTCTTACTCCTGAGTCGTCTCCACATCCGCGATCAGAGAAAGCGAACACGACAGACCATGGAAAACCCTTTACCAACGAGCCACACAATGGCGTTCCTCAAGTTTCTCCTAGTTTCCCTTTCATCGAATGTTATACCAACGAAAACCATGTTCTCCCTCGCCATCGCTCCTCTACATCACAAATGCCAAACTGAAACGAAAGAACTCTCTCCTCCTCCATAGAGTGAAAATAGCTGCAATTCTTCGACTTAGGCACCCCCCTGCAGAATAGAATACGTCTCAAATGTTCACGTCGTCAACAAAATTCTCGGATGCCATGTATATCATCAAACGAGATACCACGAGAATTGCACGTATTACACTCCTCTACCTCATCATCACTGTTCTACGGTAACTCACTTAGGATCAACATAGAATCATCATGGAGTTCAAATTCTTCATTTACTACCAGCACACCTATATATATATATCATCGCGCCCCTCAAACTACTACCGCAACTCCTAGATCCTGCACAACATCATCCCTTCACCGCCTCGCTCTCACATACCATCTCATCCCTATGCACCCAAAGCCAGAAACCGTAGCTAGAACCAGGTTGTAAAACAACCATATCGTTCCCTCCGTCCTTCGGTCTCAAAGGAGCGTGGAAACATATATATATGCATGCATGAGAATCGACTAAGAACCATGAGATGAATATCATACGAGTCTTATATCAGCAATCAAGCGGAGCAACAAGAAAACATAGACATCGAGAAATTGTATTAAAGCAACAGTATGAGACAAAACAGAACAATCTACAGAACCTTGCTTTAGATTCAATGAAGTGATCTTCAAAGCCTAGAGCAAACCTATCTTTTATGAGTCTCTAATGTCATAGAAAAAAAGTCGTTCCGAATATGTATTAAATGATTGAAAGATCATTTATCTATCACGCGCTGGAAACCCATGCTTAAACCGCTCTTATTCAGTCAGAAAAAAATGTATAATCTGTTATAAATAGATTATCTTTCTCTGAATTCTACATCTTCACATGCCTCCCCAACCACCAATATAAATACAAATATTCACCCCCTTAATTTACGTCCAGACCAATCAATCCCAGCACCCAAGAATCATAGTCCTGGAAATGTACATGAAAACTCAAAAAACAGCCATGAGCGCTCATGGATCTGTTTACATGGATCCCGGCTCCGTCTTCGCGGACGATTTTTTCTAAAGTATGTGGAAGACGCGAGGATGGATTGGAAGAGGTAGTGATGGTGCATCTTCTTATCTTCCCCCATCTCCCTTCCCCCTCTCTCCCAATCGAACATATCATCCATCCCCATCATCCTCCACTCCATCCTCCACAACCCCCCTTCCACCTCCCAGAGCCAAAATCGTCCACATTCCCCCCCGCGTTCCTTTATTCCCGATTTCTTTTCTGGAAGAACATATCGAGTGGCGAGGACGAGGACGAGAAGGGAATCGAAACGAGTATCAGGGTAGTGGGATGCTTGAGGGGGGATGCGGGCTGTATGGTTATGCATTTTTGATTTGATAAAAGGGAAAGGAGGAAGAAATGAAAGGGAAAAGGCTCGGTGGAATGAGGGGGAGGGAACGAAGAAGCGAGGAGAGCGGAATGAAATGTGTCAGAGAGGGCGCAAATGTGTAAGAAGACCTGAATTATATCAAATGTTCATCGTTCCCTCTCAAAGGAATACAATATATGCAGAGACCCATAAGAAAGCCATCACTTAAACCCTTCGGTTTTCCTTCAGCGTATCACACGAACACAAGATAGTTTCATTTCATTATCAAAGGGGATGAGAAAGAAGGTTTTTGATGAGAGGAGACGGTGATGTGATGGTGATGTGCTGCGAATCTCGGAAACGTGTAGAACCCAGTAGGTTTAATACCCCAAACCCCATACTCAACCCACCCTTCTTTCCCCAATCCATCCATCGATCCATTGATTCATACATCTCGTCCCCCAATCTGCTTCTTCTCCACCCCCGCCCCCACTATCTCCATCTCCAACTCTTCAGCGTTCTCGCCGGTCACCATCTACGTTTTCCCCAGTCCAAACAAGTTGGCCCCCGGGGCGGCCTCTCAGAAGCACTGCCCCCGCCCCCCCCCGCCCCCCACCCCAAAAACCTCCAGCTCCAGCACCCGACCCCCTCCACCATCCTCGTGAACTGTTCAAACCTCCATCTTCTCCCACCAGTTCAAGTTTTCAACCACGGGTCCACTACTTCACTGCTTCCATTGCTTCCACTGCTTTTGCAGAGAACAACCAACAGACCGCTTTGCCGGGAGGGGGAAGACAGGAAGGCGTACCCTAGGGGGGAGGGGAGAAGGCAAGAAAGGATGAACCATAAGCAAAACGTTTTAGACGACAAGCAGAGAATGCTGGACGTAGAGGAGCAGAAGGAGTGGAGGAAGGGGAAAAGGGAGGAGAAAGGGAGGGCGAGGAGGTCGAGGCATGGAAGAAGAGCGGGAGGGGGAATGGATGTTTGTGGGGGATGGTAGTGTTGGAAATGGGGTACGTATGCACATACGTACGCACATACGTTACCCCGGTGGTTAGGTATTTCCGCTTCGGCCGAAGCGGCTTGGCGCTAGGGGTATTTATCCTGCCTCCCATTTCTTCCTTCATCCGTATGCTCTACCTACTACATAGTTCAGTCAATATATCTATATGCCACTCTGCCCCCATATGACCTCGTATTGCAACAGGTTATGAGCCCGGGTTAGCTCTATTCCGCTACCGCAAATATCAAAGGGCAGAAGCATCGAACTCGCTGTCACCAAAATCGACCTCCATCCCTTCATACCTCAACCACCATACAACAATGGAAGGTTCGGAGAACTACCGGGTCCCTAAGCTAAAGGGGAGCGAGAATTATGAGTCATGGAAGGAAGATATAACCAGTGCCTTGAAAGCCAAAGGTCTCTGGATGATCACCTCTGGTAAGCTGGAGAAACCGGAACCACTGAAATCCGACGCCTCTACGGAAGATAAAAAGGAGTATGCTACTGCTACTCACTATTGGGAAGATAGAAACGACAGGGCCAGCGGTATGATCAGCTTCAGCTGCGAATATGGACCCAGAGTTCATATAGCCAAAGTAGACGACGTAACCAAGATGTGGTCTACTCTGAAGACTCAATATGAGCAGTCAGACTTAACCACCCTTTACCTGGCAATCAAAGAGCTCACCCAATCCAAACAATCGGATTTCAAATCCATTCAGGACTATGCTGACTCGCTCAAGCGAGCCGCCACCAAGTGTTCAGACACCGGAAAAAAGGTAGAGGAGTGGATGCTGAGCAATCTCTTCCTTCTAGGCCTGAACGAGAGTCTAGAACCGTACATCTTCGGCCTGATACAGAGCGCCAAGGTCAACAAAACCGATCTATTAACCGATGATATGACTATCGCTCTAGCCGACCATGACAAGCGGTCAAATCAAGAGGAGGACTTCAGTTCCAAAAGTATGGTAGCTCAATTTGGTGGCAAGAAGCCGAAATTCGGGAACAGTAGATTACGGAAGGGATCGAAAAATGCGCTCATTGCGAGCAAGGGGGTCACAACGAACAGAATTGCTGGCTTCTACATCCAAAGCTTCGTCCAGATGGATGGAAGTCCCTTCAGGAAAGAAAGGACCTGACCAAAGAAGATGACTTCGGAATAAGCTCCGGAGCCAGAATAGTCAGAACAATGAAGGCCTCCATCGACTGCCGAGCTGGCAGCCACACAGATACTTGGTGGATAGACACCGGAGCTGAGGACCATGTCTGCTACGACATAGGCTTGTTCGATGAACAGTCATACCGAAAGGTCACCGGTAACAGCATTGTTACTACAAATAATGAGGCAGTACCCATCGTCGGAAAAGGTTCGGTTATGATTGACATTTTGCTGAACGATCAACCAACCAAAATCCGGCTAACCAATGTTTATCACTGCCCAGGACTACACTATAATTTGATGTCAGTCGGTCAGGTGGAAGCCAAAGGGTATACATGTAGTATAAAGAACGGCAGATTCCGGTTTATGGATTCAAAGAGTGCTGTCGCCCTCACTGGCTCGAGAAATAAAGGGGGGGCCTATTTCGTGGATACACCATTCAACCCCTCAAAATCAGTCATCCTGGCAAGCAGTTCAGGATCAGCCAAGGCGTCATGGCGCCAATGGCACAAACGGTTAGCTCATCTGAATATGGCAGACGTCAAACGCCTGGCCAGCATGAGCACCGGCATAGATGTGGATTCGGCTAATAGCCTAGAAAATGAAGAATCCCCAGAATCGGTATGTGGGGCTTGTGCCATAGGCAAGCAAAATCGGGCCCCAAGCCGAAAACCTCACACCAGGGCCACCAAAGTAGGTGAGCTAGTACATACGGACCTCGCCGGCGGTGGTAAAATACCTATGACCGATGGAGGATCCAGATATGTAGCTACTATGATTGATGACTACAGCCAATATACGACCACCTATCTACTGGAGCGAAAATCCGACCTAAAGGAAAAACTCCGGAATTACCTGATATTGATGAAGACTCGGGGCACTCCGGTCCATCGACTGCGGTCAGATAATGGAGGCGAGTATACTGGTCATCAAACCATTGAATTGCTCGAAGAGCATGGGGTCAAATGGGAGCCGACGGCACCATATAACCCGAGTCAAAATGGAGTTGCAGAGCGATGTTTTCGCACCCTTTTTGAACGAACTCGCGCTATACTGACTAGCGCCAAATTGCCGATAAGGCTATGGGGGGAGGCGATAATGACCGTCACCTACCTTAAAAACAGAAGTCCTACCACTGCGTTGGACCAGATAACTCCCTATGAGGCATGGCATGGCAAGAAGCCTGACCTTAGCTACCTACATACGTTTGGATGCATAGCCTACCACCATGTGGAGGGAGCTCGCCGAAAGCTTGATGACAAGAGCTTAAAATGTCATTTCTTGGGCTATGAGGGAGCCAATCAGTTCCGCTTGTGGAACGGGAAGAAGGTACTAATATCTAGTCACGTTCAATGGGACGAGGTAGTCACCGAAGCCTGGGGGTATGAAGACCTTTCGGTACTAAGCTTCGATGATCAAACCGACGATGCACCTTCCCCGATAAAAACCACTGAAAATGCGAAGATCGCGGAAATTGCCGACGATCACCAAACAAGAACACCAGTCGCTCCACAGAAAGCTAGGAGCAGGCCACTGGAACTAGAATCAAGCGAGCCAGATAGCTCAAGCGATTCTGATGCACCTGATGCTCCGAGCGGACGTTCCAAACGGGCCACCGCTGGACCTGTTGACTACAGGGCACTAAACGACCCCTGGGCCAAAGGCCATAGTCGGGGCTTTGCCAGTAGAGTAAACCGAGTTCAGATTGAATCGAATACTCCACAAACAGTGAAGCAGGCGAGAGCTAGTCCCGATTGGGAACAATGGAAGCTCGCATTCAGGAGTGAGCTCGACGCTCACACCAAAAGTGACACCTTTACCCTAGGGACACCTCCGCCGGACCGGCGAATACTGCCGACGCGCTGGGTAACTACCATTAAGCGAGGAGCCAAAGGGGAGGTGATCAAATACAAAGCTAGATGGGTGTGTAAGGGGTTCCGTCAGGAGCAGG
>JAABUY010000763.1_pt1 | contig 51691 bp, 54 predicted proteins | sample 5560271 | NCBI WGS metagenome assembly JAABUY01 (sample SAMN10711886, study PRJNA513374) | rock metagenome | isolation source: Antarctica rocks | place: Antarctica: Victoria Land, University Valley | reverse complement strand
GTTAGCTTATGTTCTTCTGAGCCATATAGATAGCCGGTCCTTCCCTCCTAGATACTTTCCTTCCTTAGCATTTATATACTCGTTACATTACACCCATATGACTCGCTCTATGCTGGCCCCTAACACAAACAATCATTGAGTCTACTTGAGACTCATCAATGATGACAGAAAGACAAATATACTTCGCGATGACATGTTCTCTGCTTAGTTACGAAGTCATCATATGATACATGTCACAGAGAATGAAAAGTCATTGAAAAGATTTGAACGTTAAGCTGAGATCAGTACAAGAAAGAGCATTACGACAAATCATCAACGTTTATCATGCAACATCAACAGAGATTCTACAGATAGAAATAAACACAGCGTCAATAAATATTCATTTACGAAAGTTGATACAAAAGTCGATAATGAACATGAACTTTCAAAAATCAGATGAAGTTATTGAGATGATGATGCGTTGAATTCATAATAACTTGATATTCAAAAGAAATCGAAAATCAAAGCTGCATAAGACATCTTTGCAGCTGAAGTGAAAGTGAATGAAAGAAACACTCAAATAGACAAAGATGAAGTGAAGTCATCTCTACATGATAACTCTCTGATCAGAGTCATTGAAAGTAGTTATAGTTGCAAACAAGAAAATGTCAATAAGTCAACATCATCTCAACACATTCACGTTGAAGCAAAGAGTTTACTCAAATGATAATGACAGTAAAGAAGATGTTATGATGACTGCAATGAAAATTAACTGAGAGCTAAATAAGAGATTGAGAGAATCGACTTTAATTATCACTCATCATGAAAAATTGAAAGAATTGATCGCAAGAACAAAACATCTTACAGATGTAGTGACAAAGAATCGAGAGTGTCATGAAAAAATATACAAAGTATATAGTGATAGTCAGACTTCTCTGAAAACAGTGAAAGTTATGATATCAACAAAAGATCAGACATGTCTGTGACAAGTTCAGATTGCACATGAGAGCATTCAATCTCAAGAAGTCACGCTGAAGCTACATTGAGTGACGAGACATGCAGAAGTACTTGAAAATGAAGTAATGAACAAGATAATTGACGATGCACATGATTTGTCTTTATCGCTGATTGAGCATCAACGCATTGAAGTGATAACAAGATTGACGCTCATACAGAAACAAATCAGACAAACATGAAGAATAGTCTGAAAAGAAAGATTCAACGCAGCTCATTTTCAATATCTAACATCAGAGATGACACATTAACATCTGTGACTGCACAAGAATCATGCAAAGTCTCACAGCGCATTATTGACGCAGCTACTGTTATGAGTTTGCATAAAGCGAATCATATGAGTGTATTCTAACTAGAAGTTCAAAGCTGAAGAAGAAAGAAGATGCAACACGTCGTGAGTTTTACTCACGAAGACATGCTAGATCGCTAGCGTGTCAACATCAGCTTTATACTAGTTTATGATAGTCTGACACGATCTATGTTAGATTAACTCGAAGTGCACACTCGTAACATTACTTCTTCTCTTTATTTAGCAATGTTCTCATTATTGCAGTTCAATCGACATTTCTTAAGTCGATTTCTATCTTGACTTGTTCAAATATCGTTCATGAAAGTCATTTATAATCTTCAAGCATTCTTTGAATTCACTTTCATCGACGTTGTATCAATGTAGATTGACGTCGTATTCTTTTCAATTGACATGATATTGTAGTCATTTGTCTCGTTCGTAGTGTCTGAAGTTCAGTATGTTCTTCACTTTTCATTCATCTTCGTCTTCAATCACTATAGAATCAGACGACTCATTTTATTGTTCTTCTAGAGCGTTTTTTGAATCTAGTTGCAGCAAATTTGATGCAAACTTCGAATGAATCTTCATAGTTAATGACAGTTTCAGTCGATATGCATGTTTGATCTCAATTAGAATCTTGAAGAGTTCTAGCATCTTATCATCTAGTTTCTTTGATGATCTTAAGATCATGATGTTTCTTGAGTTCAGAAACATCATGTCATTTATCTTGTAAATCATTTCTTTTCGATGCTTGTCAATCTGTTTCTTCATTGTGACTCTGACTCTTGTTAATGCTTACTTGATCAATGCTAGTGATCATTTCATGTGTTCGAATATATTCTTTACTTTGCTCGCTTCGATTCTAGCTCGAGTGATTTCATATTCAGTTGAATTCAAATCGAAGCTCATACGAGAGTGAAAGCTCTTATTCAGAAAGAACGCTGACTGTTCAATTGATGACGAAATAGCATTGTTATCAACGAATTCAGTCATAAATAATCAGATGAATCAATCATCTTGCATGTATGAGCAATAGCTTCGTAAATATCGTTTCACATTCTGATTCGCTCTTTCTGTTTAATTATTGATTTGCGAATGATAGTTTGTGAATAGTTTCATCTTGATGTCAAGTTTCAGACATAAAGACTTTCAGACAATTGATATGAATTGTGAATCACGATCAAACACTATTGATCTTGATAGTTCATGAGTTCTGAAGACTCATATCAACAGTAGCTTGACTGTTTGTTCTGCAGAGATTTCTTCGTCATCTGATCAACACAATATATAATGTCATTTCTTAGACAATTGATCTATGACTGTCAGAATCGCGTTGTTTTCATCACTTTCTGAAAGATCAATAATGAAGTCCAATGATATGTTCTGTCATCGCTGCTCAAATATGAGCAATGACTTCAGCAGTTCATTGATTCGATCTCTCGATGCTTTTGATCTATGACAAACGTAACAGTTTTGAATGTAGCGCTTGATCGTCGTTCTCATCTTCGATCAGCAATATGATCATCTCAGCAAGTTCAACGTTCAATTCATGTCAGAGTGATCATTGATTGAAAGATCATGTGCTTTTCTTATCAATCAAGTGATCATTGACTGAGAAACTTATAGTCTATCATCTTTTCAGAGTACTTCATCAAGTACTTTGCAATTGTCTAGATCAATATCTTGACAAGTTCTTCTGTTCTGTTTCATGACTATTTGAATATTGAAGCACAGTTGATTCGTTTGATTTTCGACTATAATCTGATTCTGAATAGAAATCATCTCTTCGATCGAATTTTGATTAGCTTTCAATTCGAATTTCGAATCTGAGTCAGATTCTGAGTCAAATCTGAGCAAGATCTGAATCAGATCTTGATCAACTTTCTGATCATCTTCTTGATCAGCTTTCATTGACTGCAGTTCAAATTTGTCTTCTGACAATAACATCTGATGCTGATATAGCTTTCGATCATCATTTACTTCAACTGACTTGACATCTGACATTCTGATCAGCGCGTCGACTTTCAGATTCTGTTTTCTCGACTGATATATGATCTTGAAGTTATATTCAGATAACTTCTCAGCTCATTTAGCATGTCGTCTGATCAGTTCTTTGATGATCATGAAGTACTTCAAATTCAGATGATCGATGAAGATCTTAATTGAAATATTCGTACATTTCAATTCAAGACGTCAATGTTTCAAACAGCGAATAATGATCAGCAATTCTTTATCATAGATCTCGTAGTTGCATTCTGCGAGAATTATGTTCTTGCTATAGAAGATCACTGAATGTAGAATGTCTTCATCGTCATACTGAGACAATACTTCGTCGTTCACATAGTTCAAGAAGTTCGTTTTCAGAATAGCTTCTCTGATCAAGTTGAAATGCTTCAGAACAAAGACTGTCGTCATCTGTTGCTTTAGTTCTTCAAAGATCGTCTGACAGATCTCTGTTCATTCAAAGAAATGATCTTTTCGAGTCAGCTTTATCATGAGTTGAACGATCTTTGAGAAGTTCTTTATGAATCGTCGATAGAAATTGCAGAAGTCAATGAAGATCTGCACATGAATCAACGATCGTGATACTTTTCAGCTTTGAATCACATCTACTTTTCGAGAATTCATTCTTAGATCATTAATGAATAACAGTAGTTCAAGAAACGAGATTTTCTGAATCTCAAATTCGCACTTGTCAATGTTTATCTGCAAGTCGACTTCGCGAAGCTTGTCTAGCACTTCTTTCACATGAATTCTATGTTTCTTCAAGATCTTACTGTAAATAAGAATATCATTCAAATATGTTTAACAGAATTTATGCAGACATTCGAACAATACATCGTTGATATAGTGCTGAAAGAACGCAGATTCATTGATCAATTCAAAGAGCATTACTTTATACTTGTAAACGTTGAAGAAAGTAACGAATGTGATTAGATTCTCGCTCTCAGTACTCATGCAAAGCTTATTGAACGTGATGATAATGTCGAGTCAAATCAGATACTTACTGTCTTGAATTTAAGCGAGTACTTGATTTATCAAGAGTATTGAATAATGATTTCTTTTGATCAAAGCATTCAGTTTTCAATAATTTATGCAAAAGCGAAGACTATCATCTTTCTTTTCGACAAATAGTATTGACGAAGCGAAGAGAGCTTTGCTGAGTGTAATAAACTTCTTCTTCAAGTTCTCTTCTAGATACTTCTTGATCTTCTGCAACTTGTGACTCGACATGAAATACAATCAACTTTTAGAAGATTGATTCTCATCTTCTAATTCAATCTTATGATTGTATGATCGATGCAAGAACAACTGCGTTGTCTTCTTTCTGTCAAACACATTCAGAAAGTCGTGATAGACGATCGAAAGCTTCTTCTTCAGTTCATTCAATGACATGATTGATGTCATTTTATTCAGTTCTGCAAAATCTTCGACTGAGCTAAGCGCTTTATTGATTTCGCTAATGATCAATGAGAAGATCTTAATCTTCTTATTCTTGACTAAAGTTCAATACACAGCGACTTCAATCATGACAATATTGATGATCTTCTTGACTTCAATTGACTGAGAAAGTCGAAGTTGATTGAGATCAACTTGAGTGCTTTGCTTTGCTATGAAAGCAGGTTCAATGAATCGCGCATATTCAATGAATCTATTCACTGATTTCTGATTCATGAGTCTCTTCAAGATGATCGTTGATGTAACAATCAAGTTCAAGTTCTTTCATTTCATTTTGCAGATCTCGCTTGACTCAGATCTGTGAAATGCTGATTGACTGCTTGCTTTCAAAATGATAGATTTCAATGTTTAAATCTTCAATGATGATATTAATCAATCATTTGCAGAATCTATCAAAATTTGATTTCTTTTCAATCAGAGATTCTCAATGATTATCTTGTGCTGATCTAAACAAGTTATTAATAAAGACATCATTTCATTCTTGTGTTCTTGAATCATAATCGATGTATACAGAGCGTGTGTAATCAACTTTCGATCAGAAATTTCATCATATGATCAAATTGACTTTGATTTTGACAGCGATATTGACTGAATATCAAAGCGTTCACATAGCTCTGACATCAAAGATTCATCAATGAAAGTCATGTCAGTGACTTCAGTATCTATCAGAGTGAAGAATCTGAATATCTTTTCTAGACTACTCAAGATGACGTCAACAGTGAACGACTTGAAATCAAATGAATCGTCAAACATGCTGATGAAACAGAATATGAGTATATCACTCTCAGTCACTACTTTGACGAGAACAGATCATTTTTCGAATTCGCAGCGATCTTGTGCACTTGAGTCATCTTAAAGCAGTCATATGCTCTATGTTCTGACATCTTGCATTTGAAGCAAAGTTCTTTCTTAAACAACTCTTTCTGAATAGAATCGAGATTTGATCTTCTGAGTTTCTTTCACGAAGAGATTGATGACGTAAGTCGAGCAGTTGATGTGCTAGAGACAGAGTGAGCAGCTTGAGTCGCTGATGCTTTGACGATTGATCGAACGTTCAATTCAGTTAATCTAACATTGACTTGCATGCAGATGTTGATAAACTCATTCAAATCTGTGATTTGTTTATTGAGCGTTGCTCGTTGAAGATCTGAACTGATCTTATGCTGAAGATCATTTAATAAAGTCTCGTTATTGTACTTTAGTTCTGCACTAAATCTCTGAAATTTCATTCAAAAGTCATGAAAGAAGATCTTGTTCTGATACAGCTTCAAGTACTGTCGTTGAATCGTGTGATAATGATTGAGATCATTGTACATTTTATTTATGATCGACAGTATCTCTTCTGCTTCTAAAAATGAGTTCGTGATCATGTTTCTCATTTGAGTTGCTATGTGTTTGATCGCAGTTTCATCGACTCAACTTTTGATGTATGCAATCTTCAGTTTCTCAATAGAAAAATGATTCTTGTTTATTTTCAGCTTGTTTCGCATTCAAGACAGTTAATTGTCTACATTCTGCGTCGAATCTTTGAACAGAAATGAGTCGAGTAACTTGATCAACTTCGAAGATCAATCTTCAGAAATTGAAGTGCTTTGTCGACTTGATGCAGTTTCTAAATGATGTATAATCACGTTCTTGTTTCTATTCTCTTTCTGCAGACGCGTCTGCGTAATCTTCAATGTGATGTTTATCTCGTTGACATTTTCTAACATCTGAATCATGTCATTGTGAATCTTGATTTCGATGTCATGCTGTTGACATATGTACTTGATAAAGACAACAATGTCGTCTGCTTCATAAGTGTTTATTCAAGCATTCAGTTCAGTGCTGATGCTGATCTTGATCGTTTCGTGATCAAAGAACAACGCATTCATGTTCTATTTCTCTGTATTCAACGACGCATTCGTGTCTTCTTCTTCTGATGCTGTTCAATTCTGTGATAGAAGTAATTCTCTTTTAACATTTTGCAAGTCATAGCGAGCAATGCTCACTGATTCTGAGCTTCTAGTCATGATATGAGTAGAAAATTGCTGATCGAGATTCTGATGTTACTCTATCGAAGTTTCTGAGTTCAAGCAATGACTAGTACTTTATCAAACTTTCTGAATTCAAGTACTGCTGAAATTTCTGATTTCTGATGACAAGCTCAATAAAAAGTTAATCAAGAGCAACGCGTTTGTGTTCTTTGATTCTGATTCTATCAAAATTTCTGATTTTGAATCAAGATTCTTCTTTAGAAATTTCTGATTTCTGTTATTAAAATTTCTGAGTTCAACTTCTGATTTGAATTGTATAGCTTGTTTTTATATCATTTACACGTCGATAGTAAGATTAATTAGCTTTGAACTAATGTTATGAGTCTGCATAGAGCGAATCATATGAGTGTATTCTAACTAGAAGTTCAAAGCTGAAGAAGAAAGAAGATGCAACACGTCGTGAGTTTTACTCACGAAGACACGCTAGGTCGCTAGCGTGTCAACATCAGCTCTATACTAGTCTATAATAGTCTGACATAATTTATGTTAAACTAACTCGAAGTGCACGCTTGCAACAGCTACACAGAAGAAAAATTGACTTCAATCAATTTCTACATGAGAGACAAGTACTTGATATCACTACAACGACGTGCAAATGCAACAGAGATTGAATGTTGATCAAGCACATTCTATTAACATGTTTCAGATGAAAAGTAGAATGAAAAGCAATGCAATGAGAAGAGAACATTACGAACTTGAGAAAGCTCTTAGAAATCATGAGCGCAGCAACGATGATCATTCAAATGATACTCTCAATGAGCATATTGAATCAATTTCAAGCTGTGACATCATTAAAGAGTCAAATGAAAGAGAGAGAAAATAGAAAAGAAACAGACTTATAGAGTTCTTGCATTGAGAACAGTTATAGTATAGAGCGCAGAAAGAAGCGATTTTTGATGCGAAAAAAGCGCTGCGTTAATGCAACGCTCGCTACAGTATATAGAATCTGTCAGAATCATGTCTAAATGATACAATCAATGAAGATCAGAATTGATAGTGCTTGATCTTTAAAGATAGCTATAACTGAATATTAAGAATACAGAAGAAGATTAATACAAAAGCTTCTATTTATGTAATGTTCAAAGACTGCGCTAGACTTGAAAGAAATGTGTTTGTGACATGAGAAGAATGTGATGTAGATAAACAAGATGTTGTTGAAAGAAAAGAGTGTTGAGAAAGAAAAAGAAGTTGAGTCATATTTGAGTCAAATCTGAGTCAGATCTAGATCAAATCTGAGTCAAATCTGAGTCAGATCTAAATCAGATCTCGACTAGATTATTGATTAGTTCTAATCATTACACAAAGAACTCGCTAGCGTTCACTGCGAATTGATTAAAGCTTCAGTCTTGATACGCTCGTAACATTATCTTCTTCTTCGAAAATTCATGTTTGCATGAATGTAGTTTCTTTGCTCACTTTTGTTGATAGTTATTTCGATATTTAGCGCGATTTGTTTGAATATAGCTTATGAAATTCATTCAAAACTTTCTCTGAGTCATTGAATTCTTCTTTATCGACATAGTATTATTCATCGTTTCTATCTAGATCTGTTCATTTGACTTTGTACTGTATTCGACCTTGATAACGTCTGAAGTTCAATATATCATCTATCTTTCAATGTTCATCATCTTTGATAATGATTGATCTGAGTGATTCTGAATGCTGTTCTGATAGAAAGTCTTCTGAATATGATCGCAGTAGCTTCGAGCTGAACATTGAATGCAGATGCTTCATGCTGATTGATAGATGAAGATGATAGAAGATACTCACTTTCGCAGTGATTTGATAGAGACTCAGCTGTTTGTCTTTCAAATCTTTGCAGAGTCTCGTTGTCTTGATGTTTCTGAAAGATAGTCAAACTCAGTCATTTACTTCATAGATGACGTTTCGTCTATGTTTATTGATCTGAACTTTGATGATCAGCTTCATCTTTTTCAATTGTTGACGATCAAAGCTCAGTAGCTCTTTCATTTGAATGACAATATCATCTGCTTTTCTAGCTTCAAGTCGTTCATGAGTTGTTTCATAGTCAATCATATCTGAATCGAAACTCATTCGAGAGTGAAATTCTTTATTGAAGTAGAAGAGAGTCATTGAAGTGATTGAGAAGATATTGAAATTGTCGCTGAATTTCATCATAGATATTTATTTGACTCACATCGACGTTTCGACAAAGAGCTTAGATAGCTTGTGAGCTAGTGAGCAGGGTTCATTCAATACTAATGCGCTCGAGGCGCATATGCTAGCTACTAGATGAGACGTTTGCTACAAGCTAGCTGTCAGCTGAGTTTGCATCGTTGATTAGCTTACATGCTACATAGATCAGCTACAAGCTGATTTAGCTGATTTAGCACTACTCTTCACTCTACTCGTCTATCTACTCGCTCATCTACTCTTCATTCTACTCGTCTATCTACTCACTCATTTACTCTTCATTCTACTCGTCTATCTACTCGCTCATCTACTCTTCATTCTACTCATCTATCTACTCGCTCACCTACTCTTCATTCTACTCGCTCATCTACTCTTCATTCTACTCGCCTATCTACTCGCTCATCTACTCTTCATTCTACTCGTCTATCTACTCGCTCATCTACTCTTCATTCTACTCGCTTATCTACTCGCTCATCTACTCTTCACTCTACTCGTCTATCTACTCGCTCATCTACTCTTCATTCTACTTGTCTATCTACTCGCTCACCTACTCTTTACTCTACTCGCCTATCTACTCTTCATTCTACTCTCTATCAAACGCGTCGATCGAGCGCATAAAACACGTCAAACAGTGCTTCAAACAATGCTTTCTACATGACTTTCTATCTACTCGTCATTCTACATGCTCAGCTACCTACTCGATAATCTTCGCTTCGAGCTCTATAGAGCTGATGCTAGAAAGTTCGAAGTTTTCATCTTCTTTTTCCCTTCATAGTTTCTACTTTCTAGAACAACAACAATCAAAATATCAACATGTTCAGCTATCAACTCAGCTATCAACTCAGCTATCTACTCGTTCGCCTACTAGTCAGTCTACTCGCTTCAAAACATGCTTCAAAAGACGCGTCGATCAAGCGCATAACACGAGTCAAACAGTGCTTCAAACAATGCTTTCTACTGAGCTTTTCACTGAGCTTTCTACTGACCTTCCGACCGATCTTTCTACTGATCTTTCGATCGAGTCATCTAGTGAGCTTCCTACTGACCTTCCGACCGACCTTTCTACTGAGCTACCTATTGAGCTATCGACTGAGCTTTCTATCAAACGCTCTACCAAACATTCTACATGCTTCAAAATACGCGTCGATCGGGCGCATAACACGGGTCAAACAATGCTTTCTACATGGCTTCCTACATGGCTCCCTACATGGCTCCCTACCAAGCGCCCTTCATGTTTCCCTACCAAGCACCCTCCATGTTTCCCTACCAAGCACCCTACCAAGCGCCCTCCATGTTTCCCTACCAAGCGCCCTCCATGTTTCCCTACCAAGCACCCTACCAAGCACCCTCCATGTTTCCCTACCAAGCACCCTCCATGTTTCCCTACCAAGCACCCTACCAAGCACCCTTCATGTTTCCCTACCAAGCACCCTCCATGTTTCCCTACCAAGCACCCTTCATGTTTCCCTATCAAGCACCCTTCATGGCTCCCTACATGGTTTTCTACCAAGCATCCTTCATGTTTAAATAGATGGTTAAATAGCTACTTAAATAATCAATTCATCAAATGATTTATTTGATTACATACGAACCTTGAATGTAGAAACGTACGAAAAGCGAACATGTATTGCGCATTATATCTTTTGAGCAATTGATGTCTTTTGAGCAAATGACTGTCACCAAAAGATACAAGCGCTTGTAGCTAGCTATTAGTTGTTGATGAGTGACTATTAGAGCTTGTGAGCTAGAAGCTCGACTAAACAGATATTTTTGACTGATGCTAGCTTGATGAGCTTGTAGCCAGTTTTAGCTGGTTTCGTCAAATGATCGATGCAGTCGTTCTGCATGTAATTGCAGTAGATTCTAAGTTCGCGTTCAACGTCTTGATTGACTCGTTTCAATTGATCATCAATCTCAGAATAATAGACTGTGAATAGACTAGCTGTGATTCTCAGTCGCTTGCAAAGACTTTTTCACATAGTTGATATGAATTGAAAGTCTCTGTTCGAAACAATAGAATTGAATAGATCATGCAGTCGATAGACGTTTCATAGCATGATTCAAACTGTTTCTTCAACTGAGATGTCATCATCTTTTCAATGACAGAAAACATAGTGACGTTCTTTGATGAAACGACATATGATTGTGCAAATGACGTTATAGTCTTCTGACAGAGATAGTTCAATGATGAAGTTCATAGCTATATCTTTTCAGCGTTTCTGTGAAATCGAGAGAGAATGATGAAGTTCATTGATGCTATCTCTAGAAGCTTTGCTTTGCTGACAAGCATGATAGTTTCGAATGTATCATCGAATAGTAGCTCAATGATCTGATCAATAGTAGAAACGCTGAACTAGATTGATGATTCGTTTATTGTCAAGATAAGAGATTGAAGATTGATCATGCACTTCTTGTAGTAATTTCGTGTGCATGTTCTCAGAGACTCACAGTAGATCTTTTTTAAATAAAACATCGTCAATGATTTTGCAGTCTTTCAATTTAGTGATATGAAATTTGAGCTTGTTTTCATTCATAGCTTGTCTATATTCGCTGCAGAACTCATCAGTTTGATTGATCATACATACTCGTTGATAAAGATTTGCTTTCGATTCAACAAATAGAACATTGACTCTATCGAGAGTCAGAATAGTCTGAAAACAATCTTCAAGACGCTGAGCTGATTCAGAGACGTTCGCTAAAGACATTCTGATTAAAGCATCGATTTTAGTGTTCATTTTACCTGATCTAAAGATGATTTGAAAGTTGAACTTCAATAGAATGTTCAGATAGTTGACTTGTCGTCGATTCAACTGTTTGTTTTTCATAAAGATCTTCAAAGTCTGATAATTGATAAACATCTGAATGAGTAGTTCAGTGCATTTTAGCTCAAGTCGTCAGTGTTCAAAGCATTGAATAATGACTAGCAATTTCTTGTCATAGATGTGGTAATTGATTTCAGCGAAAATCATGCTTTTGCTGTAGAAAGTCATTGAATGAAGAACTTTCTCGTCATCATATTGAGATAGTATTTCATCTTTTACATAGTTCAAAGCATCGATCTTCAGAATAGCTTGTTGTTTGAGATCGAAGTGACGAAGTACTGAGACTGAGCTGACTTGTTTCTTTAGATTGTCAAAAGCTTGAACACAGATCTAATTTCAAACAAAAGACGTGTTCTTTCTAGTCAGTTGAGTGAATGATTTGACTAGCTTCGAGAAGTTCTTAATGAAACGATGATAGAAGTTAACAAATTTCACGAAGTTCTGAATTTCTTTTAGATTGATCGAAGTGATTCAGCTGACTATGACTATCACTTTGCTGAGATTCATACGAAGATTTAGTTCTGATACAATGACTTCTAGAAAGACAGTCTCTTCTACATCGAATTCGCACTTTCGAATATTCATCTGCAGTTCAGCTTCGCGTAGTCGACTCAATACTAGTTTGACGTGATCTTTATGTTTCTTTCTCATTTTACTATAGATGAGAATGTTATCTAGATAGACTTGACAAAAGTCGTTCAGAAAGTCTCATAGAACGTCATTCATATATTGCTGAAAGAAGATCAATTCATTAATCAGTTTGAATGATAGCATCTTGTATTTATATGCTTCTAAAGTAGTGATAAAAGTGATGTAATTCTCGCTATCGAAATGCATTTGAAGTTTGTTGAATGTTGATATGATGTTCAATCTAGTCAGATGCTTGCAATTTACTATTTTATCAATGATCTCATTTATCAGCGATAAAGAATATCTATTTCTTTTGAAAATGACATTTAGCTTTCGATAGTTCACGCAGAATCGAAGATCTTCATTTGCTTTGAGAGCGAATAGAACAGGAAAGAAATAGAGAGTCTGACTAGAAGTGATGAATCTCTTTGACAGATTCTCATTTAAGTACTTCTTTACTTTCAGAAGTTTGACAGAGAACATTTGATAGACTCGACAGTGAGAGAATGTTGAATCACTGATGAGCTTGATTTTATGATCGTAGAAGCGATGAGAAAGTAGTTTATTCGATTGAGCTCGATCAAAAACATCTAGAAACTCATGATATTTCAATGACAGCTTCGCTTTAATATCTTTGAAATTCTGAGTCGTTTCATTGATTGAAGAGACGTTTAAAGCGTTCAAATCGCACTGAGTATTGTACGCGATTTCTTTATTAATGTTCATCATGAATAGAGCAAAGACTTCGATCTTGTTCTTCTTTGAATGATTCAACAGTGTTTTGAATGAAGCTGCATTTATGCTTTAAATTGAGAATGACTCTTTCTGAGCAGTGATTGAAACGAGTCGTTTGAGCATCATAGAGATCTTAGTCTGAGTGATTGAAGAAAGCAAAGTTGATCGCGATCAACTTGAGTGCTTTGAATTGAGCGAGATCGAAAAAATCAAAATAGAAGTATTCAATTGATTCGAAAAAACAATGACGTTGTTTCGCATATTCAGTAATATTTCGTTTTTATTCATTCAGAGCTTACTCAATATGACTTCATAATGATCAATATCAGCTATCAACATTGATACAGTCAATTTCTTATGACTTTTGATGATGAGATTGAGTAGAATTTTATGAGTGATGATCTTCTTAAATATCTTTTCATCATAATCTCTTATTAACTTCTCTTTTGTCAGTGATATAGATTGAATTCTCAGTTTCTTGCATACTTTATCGACTAGATTAAAATGTATGATCGTGTAGACGATTGAATCACTGTTTATTAGAGAACGAAGGCTGAAAGATCGATTCTGAGAGATGAGATGAGCATCAATTAGAAACGACTTTTCAAAGTAATTCTCTTTCGATAGAATTTCGTTTAGTTTGCACAAAGATATAATCTCTATTTCTTCAATGACTTTTGAAGAGATGACTAGTTTTTTGAATCGAAATTCGAATCGAAATCGAAGCGATCATATTCATTGTTCATCGCATTAATTCTAGTGAGTCGATCGAGACACTCTTTAGAGCTATGATCTGATTTATGATAAATGAAACAGCTTTCGACTAAAATGTCTGCTTCTTTGACGTTAGTTAGAATCGCGTCGCGCGACTTTAAATGATCAGACTTCGAGTGATCGACTGATTGAGTGATAACAGTCGCTCTATGAAAGATAGTCTTAGAAAGATCATTAACGCGTTTGATCTTGTTCTTGATCTTTCGAATGACTCGCTGATCATTATTTAAATGAATCAGATAGAAACGAATTTCTTTTAGAAAATCAGATTAAACTAGTTGATTTATTCAAATGAATCGAAGACGAAGATGTATTTTATCTTTCAAATCAGCGATAAATTGCTTCTCATGATAGTCTAGATAGAAAGATAGACGTTGAAACTGAGTATAGAATTCACTGAATTTCTTGAATTCTTGAATCAAGTTGTAGTATTCTCTACGAAAGTTGACTTTCTTATTTGAATCATCGAACAACTGAGCTAGCTCTTTCAAAAGATCGTCGACGATTTTATAGAGATTAACACAGTCTCGTTCGCGTCTAGCTTGAATAATCTCAGCTGCGTCATTGAATAATCTAGAATGTATATAGCTCAATTTGACTCGTTCATTAGAAAAGAGATCAACGTTGATCTCTAGTTTATTCTGAATTTTTCCGTATCAGTTCTTTCAAGTAGAGTTCTTTTCATCAGTAAACAGCGAAGAATCAGATATTTTTTAAAATTTAGAACGCTCAGAATAGATGAAATCAGAAGAAGTGTTTTCTTTAGCTTGAAGTCTAGTCTTCAACTCTTTGATTTCGTCTTCTTGTTATTTATTTAACTCGTAAAGTTGATCTGTTTCTTCATCAAGAGCTAGACTTCGAGTCTTTCAGATTTCGTAGAACACGAAGAGTATCATTGTTTCAGCGAATGATTCGTCATCTTCATGAATGAATAATGCAGCACTTGATGATTTCGTTCGTGATTTCAATGAATCAGCATCAGAGATCTGAGAGAAACGATTTCGAAATTCTTCGAAACACTCTTCAGTAAGCGAATGACTAGACATGATGAGATTTGTTTGAAAAAGAAGAATTGAACGAGTGATGATGCTCGACGATTGAAGAAGAAAGACGTATAGAGTGATGTTTAATCTTCAACAAAGAAGATGAGATTTGTTTGTTGATTGATTTGATTAATTCTTTAGCAAACAACGAAGATTCTTTATCGTTGAATCTATCAATTGATTTGATTCTTGAGCAATTCACGAAGATTCTTTATCGTGATTCTCATAATCGAGTGAACTTTGCGTACTTAATGAGCAATAAGTAGTCTAGCAATTCAAACAGTCTTGTCGTTGATTCTATTCAATTCTCTAGTGTTGTTTTATCTTTCAATTATCGTCGATCATCAGATAAATGAATTTCTTTAAACTCGTTCTATTTAGACGAGTATGTTGAATGAGTAATGAGATCAGTATTGTGTGATTAATGAATTCTTAATATAATGTCAGAATCATGTCTAAATGATACAATCAATAAAGATCAGAATTGATAGTGCTTGATCTTTAAAGATAGCTATAACTGAATATTAAGAATACAGAAGAAGATTGATACAAGAGCTTCTATTTATGTAATGTTCAGAGACTGCGCTAGACTCGAAAGAGATGTGTTTGTGACATGAGAAGAATGTGATGTAGATGAACAAGATGTTGTTGAAAGAAAAGAATGTTGAAAAAGAAAAAGAAGTTGAGTCATATTTGAGTCAAACCTGAGTCAGATCTAGGTCAGATCTGAGTCAAACCTGAGTCAGATCTAGATCAGATCTCGACTAGATCATTGACTAGTTTTAATCATTACACAAAGAACTCACTAGCGTTCACTACGAATTGATTAAAGCTTCAGTCTTGATACGCTCGTAACAGAATCTCACATAAATTCATAATGAATGTTGAATCGAGTAAGAATTAAAAAAAAAATTAACTTTGAATTTAACTACTCATGCTTGAATGTTTTTGCAAACATGTTAATTGCATAGCTGAAGCTGAATCTTGAGCATAAATATAAATAACGAAGTCATCAATTTCTTAATCTGATCAACTATAATGATTCATGAAAACAAGCAATTATTAAATAGTTTTTCATGCATACATTAAATAAAGAATTGAATATCTTTTTGAATTTTAATATAACAAATGAGAAGCAGATTGAAAAGATCATTGTCATGTTAATGACATTCACAGTCATGAAAAGAAGTATCTTCGATGCGTTGATATTGAAGATAGCATCTGTTTTCATCATAAAGTCACTTATAAATCTTTTAAATAATTCTCGCTGATAGTTATTTAATAGAAATATCTGCTAAATATTCTTCTGAATCAAAGTGTCAGCATCATTTAACATGTAGAAATATCAAATTCAAATGATGAACATTGAATTATCAAAACATTAAAGTAGTTTCATAATGATTTTCTTTTTGAATCAAGTAATAGAAGATATCAAATTGTAATACTGCTTTTTGAATAGATGAAATTTCTGATCATTATTCTTGAGAATATTTTTTAACACACATTCAGAAGCTCAATAAATGAGCTTACTTAAACAATTTATTTTGATCAATTTTGTTGAGAAGTGCGATGGCAGACTTGTTTCTAGCAGCTTATTGCGATGGCTCTGGATTCAGTCTGAATCCAGTCAGGCTTGTTCCTAGCAGCTCTCTCTAGACTAGCGTCAGGGGTAAAGTCGCGCGTCGCGGCTTTGTCATGCGTGACAGTATATAGATAGAGCAGCCTGTGGCTTCTCTCCACAATCTAGATAGATTTCATCATATGTGATACTGTTCGCCCTATCCTTTCAATAGATTATGAGCCCGGTTAGCAAGAAGCTTTCAACGTAATTAGGTCGAAACACTCTAAGCATTTGATGCTCGGCAACTCGATACGGGATCTATTCAAACGAGCAATCAGCGGTCACTTACTACGCGTCTCACGAGAAGACAAATAAGTACATTGACTTAGAGAAGTTCAGTGGAATCCGGCAGCTTACTACGCATCTCACGAGAAGGTAAATAAGCACTCACATCAAGTCGGCAGTCTACTACGAGTTTTCAAGGAAGCGAACAAATAGACACACTCGATCGCGTCGAAGAACGCATAAACTTACATCATCACTGACGAGATTAAATCCTTTTCACTTCACTCGTCAATCTATCTAATATCTTTATTTTTTTTTCTTCGATTCTAACAATAAGCTGAGTCTACATCGCACGTCATGAACTTCGACGACTCCTTCGCCAAACGGCGATCTGTCCCCATTCTCACTCGCGAGAACTGCGACCAATGGTTTCCTCTCATGAAGAGATGACTCATTGAAGAAGACTTGTGGTCCGTTATTGAAGGCAAGTCTGGCTCGGACACACTCGACAGCGTCACCAGCATCACCAGCGGAATTCAATCTCTCGGCTTTGAAAGTCAAAAGGTCAACGCGAAAGCTCATTACTGACTGATCATCTGCATCATCATCGACGATCAAGAACACACTGCAGACAAGACGTCAGCAAAAGAGGTTTGGGATGCTCTGAGCTATAAATACAAAGAGAAGCTACAAATCACTGGGAGACAATATCTGGCGGACTTCATCGGCTACAGAATGTCGGCGGATACCTTCATTGAAAAGGCATGGACACATCTCGCCAAGTTGGCTCGAAAGATCGCCGCAACACAGAAAGACATGAGCGGTCTATTCAAGCCAGAACGTCGCTTTCAAGCCTTACTTCAATCGCTGCCAGATGAATACACAGTCATTCGAGACGTCATTGATGCGCAGAATAAGTCAGACGTCGAGAAGGAACTTCAAAAGCTACAAGAGAAGGAAGCACAATTGAAGACAACAGAGGCTGCGCTATGGGTCAAGCGGGGGAACGAACGCGAGCGCACTGGCCGTGAGCAGAACAAACGCAAAATCAGTCATCGTCGTAAAAGCCTCTCAAGCTCCGACAGCGATCAATCGCGTCGTCGTCAGCCGCAACGATCCCTAAAATGTTTTCTCTGTGGAGACGGACATCGCCTAGCCGATTGCTCTCATCTGTCTGCAGCCCAAAAGCTTGTGAAGAAACGCAAAGGCAAAGGCAAAACAAAGCACAAGGGCGCTGATGATCTTCAAATTCTCACTGAGCTTCTGAAGGGCAAGCACAAGAAACACAGAGCCTACAACGCGAAAAGCGATGACTCTGAAATCTCTGGTGACAATGAGGAAGATGAGAACGAGGAGAGCGAGGATATTGCAGCTCTGTCAAAGGACATTGTCAGTAAGATTTCTGAATTCGACTGAGTCGCAGATTCTGATGCCTCCTCACACATGACTGATCAACTTCGACTTTTTAGTGATTCTCTAGTTCGCATTAAGAGACGCATCATCAAAGTTGAAGGGGGGAAATTGTATGTCAATCACTGTGGCACAGCAGTCATGCGAGATCGTCATGAAAACTCAGTCAAGCTGTCTTCTGTTCTTCATGTTTCTAAGCTCGGGGTGAATCTTCTTTCTGAAAGAAGAATGTGTGAGAAAGGCCTGCAAGGGAGTTTTGACGATAAAGGCCTGTACATGCACGACAAGCGGGGGAAGCAGATGATTGAGGCTCTAGAATGCGAAGGCGTCTACATAGTAGAGATAATTGCAAACGGTCTTGATGAATTTGCATTACTATCAGCTATGCAGCGTGACGTCTCATCAGCATTTCCAGCGATGCACAGTTCAATGAACCTCGACGGTTCAATGAACCTAGATCACTTCGCGCCTCACACTGACGTGATTCATCATGAGAACGAGGCCGAAGTTGACCACGATCAACTTAGTTTCGCAAATGACAAAAGCTCCAAGTTGTACAAGCTGTGGCATCGTCGTTTCGCTCATCTCGGATCAGCAAAGCTTCGTCAACTTCATAAGGTCATCACTCTGGAAAAACCTATTCTCATCAACGACAGTCACGAGGATGTGTGTGAGATATGTGCGCTCACCAAGTTCATCAACAAACGAGGACACAATGTCAGCGATCGAAAGACAAGTATCTTGACTCTCATTTTCATAGACATCTGTGGACCACTATCATCGTCTCTCGATAGCGAGTCGTACTTTCTAGAGATAGTTGACAATCACTCCAGAAAGACTTGATGCATTTCTTTGAAGCAACGATCCGATGCATCAGATGCTCTGCGGAAATGGAAACTCAGCGTAGAGCTTCACAGCGATGCCAAACTTCTCTCAGTACGCAGTGACAACGTCACGGAACTTAAAGCCACCTTGAATGGCTGGTGCTCATCAGTTGACATTGCTCCTCAATACACTGTCTCACACATGTCGATTCAAAATGGAGTAGTCGAAAGAGTCATACGCATCACAGAAAACTCGATGCGAGCCATGATCAAGAATGCTGAACTTCTCATTGAGTTCTGGGCAGAAGCTGCGAAGACAGATGCCTACCTGCGAAATCGAACCGTCACGAGACTCTTGATCGACGAAGCTTCCACGACTTCGGAGGAGGCATTCATCGGGATCAAGCCCTCAATTGATCATGTACGGGTATGAAGATGCAAATGTTACTCATACGTTGATCTCAAGTCATTGTCAACCGAAGGCAGACGAGACAAATTCATAAACAGAGGCAGATCCGGCGCCTTCATGGAGTATGTGAAAAATACCGACAAGCAATATCGCCTCTGGGTCTCAGATCTCGGCCGAGTCATCAAGAGTCACGCTGTCAAGTTCGCTGAAGATGAAAAGGGTGAAGACATGGACTTGCGACTTCGCAAGCAGACATTCAACGTCCTTTCAGAGCGAAGATCTGTGGGAAGACCATCAAAGAATAACGTTTCAACTAACGTTTCAAAATCTGACGCTTTCATGATTGACGTTCCATCTGAATCAACTGATGCACTGAAGACTATCGCGGTCAACTTGGATGCACTCAATTCTAAGGTCACGCCACATACGTCAGACGAGCGCGAAGCTCACGCGGATGTTCAGATCACTCAAAAAGTCTTCGCATCAAGCATGTCTAAGTCAGCAGCTCAAACATTCCTGCATGTAGTCATTTCAAAGAGGAAAAGAGACAGCGAAGATCAACAACTGAAAGAACGCGCATTCAAGATCTCGCGAGCTATGGCGGCCTGGTTCGCCACAGAGGAAGTTGACGACGATGAGAGCGATTCTGACGCAAGCATGTCATGAGCATTATTCGGCGCCGATGAATCTGACCCTCCTAAAGCAATAAGAATCCCCACGTCGAACACTTACAAAGACGCAGTGCAGGACTCAGTTTGGGAGGAACTTTGGAAAGAAGCGATCAACGCAGAACTTGTGACGCTAGTCGTCAATGAGACCTGGCAAGAAGAAGTGCCGCCCAAAAAGGTCAACATCGTGACAAGCAAATGAGTCTTCAAGTCAAAGATGCACGTCGACGGTTCTCTTGACAAACTGAAGGCAAGACTGATAGTCAGAGGTTTCTTTCAAATTCATGAAGTTGACTATGAGAATACTTTCGCGTCAATCGTCAAGTTTGACACTCTGCGAGTCTTTCTAGCCATTGCGGCAATGAAGGATCTCGAACTTCATCAAGTCGATGTAAACAATGCGTTTACTGAATCGTTTCTCAAAGAAACCATTTACATGTTCCCTTCGTCAGAAGTGAAAGTCAGATTCGACTGTGCTCTGAGAGTTCTTCGAAGTCTTTACGATCTCAAGCAAGCTGCACGAGACTGGCATGATCGCTGTGTAACAGCGCTGTCTGAACTCGGCTTCGCTCAATGCGCTGCAGACCCATGCCTTTTGATTCATGGGTCAAAAGGAATCATGTTGCTACTATACGTTGACGACATAGTCATCGTCTTCAAATCATTGAGCAACATTAAATGGTTTAAGCATGAGTTTCAATGTGTTTTCAAAGTCAAGAACCTGAGGGAAATGAAGAAGATTCTTGACATTCAAATCACTCGCAACAGGAAGGCACGGACCTTACGAATGGATCAAACTCACTACCTTCATGACGTTCTCGAGAGACTCAACATGAGGCAAGACAAGCACAAGGCAACAGATCTTTCAATGAATGAATATGATGCTCTTCGCTCAGCTGAACTCGAAGACGTGAGAATCAATCAGCATGAGTATCAACAAGCCATTGAAAGCCTCATGTATGCTGCAATTCACACTCGTTCCGACATCGCTTTTGCTCTCAATCGACTAAGCCAATATCTCAGCGATTCTGCAGAACATCATGAACACGCTTTGAAGAAGTTGATGTGATACGTTCGTTCCACCATTGATCTAGGCATCACGTACGAAGTCAGTGGGAGCATGGAGTTAGTAGGATACTCTGACTCAGACTACGTCTCAGACAGACTAGATCGCAAGTCGATCCTCGCCTACATCTACATGCTTGGTGAAGGATCAGTCTTCTGGATGAGTCGAAAGCAAAAGTCCGTTGCCACATCGATCATCGAGGCAGAGTACATGACTCTATCAATCTGCGTCAAGGAAGATCTATGAATCAGTCAAGTACTCAAGGACATGAATCTGACAAAGTACCTGGGCATCAGTCACAGTCGCGTTGATATTCTTGAGAAGGTTACTCATCAATCTGTCTCACCCACACAGCTCAAGGAAGATAATCAAGCATCTCTTATGCTGGTTAAGAATGCTCATATTCACGAAAGATCGAAGCACATTGACGTCGCTTATCATCACATTCGAGATCTGCACAAGAAGAATCAGATTTCAGTGAACTTCGTCTCTAGTCAAGATATGGTAGCAGACGGATTGATCAAGCCACTACCTCGACAGAACTTCAAGAGGTTCATTGAACAACTGAGACTGAAAAGCAGTAGAAGCTGAGGGACTCGCAAGCATCGAGTGAAAGTGTTGAGAAGTGCGATGGCAGGCTTGTTTCTAGCAGCTTATTGCGGTGGCTCTGGATCCAGTCTGGATTCAGTCAGGCTTGTTTCTAGCAGCTCTCTCTAGACTAGCGTCAGGGATAAAGTCGCGCGTCGCGGCTTTGCCATGCGTGACAGTATATAGATAGAGCAGCCTGTGGCTTCTCTCCACAATCTAGATAGATTCCATCATATGTGATACTGTTCCCTCTATCCTTTCAATAAATTTGATTGTTTTCATCTGCTTCAACTGATGTTTCTTATGAGTATCATAAAAAAGAAAATTAACAACAACATCATGACTATGAGTCTGATCTTATATTCTCAATACTCATGTTTTATTCTCAGCATTGCGATCAAGAAATTGATAGTTGATAAAGCAATGTCATTTGCAATTTTTGACTTTGATTTTAGTGAGTTTCTGCTTGCGATTCATACTTTCGTCTTTGCTAGCATGATCATTGAGCTTTTGATAATTTTTGATATCAATCTTGTGATCTATGCATGAATAATTTCTTCTGTTTACTTCGCAGAACTCGATGACTATCTGAAATCTCTGACTGAAAGCGTAGTTTTGTAGTCTTTCGTATGTCTCACTAGATATGTCGAAAAGCTCGTCGTCAGCAGAAGATTCTAGATGAGTCGAGAATATTCTATCGATTGCTCGCTGAACGATGAGTATGAGACTAGGGTTCAGATTGGGGTGGGATTGCCATACGATAGGCATGACGATGAGGTCGACGGCGACGTGAATGTAGATAGATAGGTAGGTAGGTAGATAGATAGGTAGATAGATAGATAGATAGAGCGTAGATTGTTTGAAGGGAAGGTTGTTTGGGAAGAAGGTTGTTTGGGGGGGGAGGTTGACGAAGCTCGAAAGTCATACTGAATGAGCGGTGTGATAAAGAGTTTATGGTGGGGAATCTACATGTATTTGTTAGCAAACTACACCTAAATGGAGGTAGATCCCGCCTTTAGCGAAAGTGACGCTACCCGTAATGTGCGCCGTTAAGTTGCGCCCCCAAGACCTCCCGGGACGACAGCGTTGTCTATCTCAGCGTCTGTCTAATCCGTTCAGAAAACGAAGCCTCGAGGCCATAGTCATAGATCAAAATCACGTCCTTCTCATCGATCATAAGATAGACGATATCGTTGACTTCAGAGCGTCGATGAGAGATAGAGAAGTTGCGAGGGCAGTCTATACATGACAGTAGTGTCAGAAGAGAGAAGGGAGTAAAGAATTTGATGAACCTACAAACAAACTGAAACCTCTGAGCCACGTGATCTGAATAGCTTCAAAGAGCGCAGCGACAGCGACAGCGATAATAGTAATTCTGATGGGGATGAGGCGGTGAGTAGGCTCAAATTTGTATGTGAGAGGTGCGGGGTCCCCGCTTATGCTCGGTTGACACACTAAAAACTAACCCGAAAGTACCAATCGGACAATAGGAGCTTGAAGAGCGCGGGGTTATGTCAAAATCATCGTCATCTTCAGTCCCACACATTATTACTTATCAAGCAACGGTACACAGACTGACAACTGCACGACCCACCACCACCACCACCATCAACCCTCCTAAACCACCACCACGACCTCCCATCGAGAATGTCACCCCCCCAATCCGGCAAATCGTTCCGCTCCCTCCTCGGGGTTCCCCCTTCCAAGCCCACCCCCTCCGACAGCGTCTTCATCATCGTCGACGCCCAAAACGAGTACGACCACGGCGCGCTCGCCATCTCCAACGTCTCCTCCTCGCGCAAGGTGCTCCATGATGTTTTAGAGAAATACAGGGGCGCCAAGGGGGACGTGGTGCATGTGGTGCATGGGACACCCGAAGGGGCGCCGGTGTTTACGCCAGGAACGGAGCTGGCGGAAGAGTTTGAGGAGTTGCAACCTAAGAGTGGGAGTGGAGAGAAGGTTCGTGGATTGGGATGCTATCTGCGGAATTTATGCGGAGTTGTGGAGGAGAGAGGGGGTTGCTAATGGGGTTTATGGCAGATGATCCACAAAGTCAAACCCTGCTCCTTCTCCGACACAGAACTACACTCCCACCTTGAGAAGCTAGGAAAGAAGAAGATTGTTCTTGGCGGTAATTACCTTCCCCTTCTCTATCCTCCAAAATGCAACTAACACTCAGTAGGCTACATGGTACTCTCACTTCTCTTACCCTCAAACTACCACTCCCTCGCCAAAAACGAAACTTATACTTACCCCAGGCCCACGTCTGCATCTCTTCCACCACCCGCATAGGCGCTGAACTCGGCTACGATATCTCGATCCTGCGCGACGGGATTGGAGACAGGGATATCCCTGGGGCGAAGGCGAACGAGTTGGTTGATGTGAGTATTTCCTTTAATCTATATTTTCATCTTGGAGTGGGCTTGAAAAATGTGGGAAAAGGAAAATGGGAAGACGGCTAATTTATCTTATTCTGGGGTAGATGACGTTAGCGGAATTAGGAGACGTGGCAGCTACGATCATTGGCAGTAAGGATTTGTGAGAAGTGAATACTTGGGGGTGGGTCGGTGGTTGTGTATATAAGAGAGGATGATAGGGAGGATGTACATAGCACAAACGTACAAACCCAAAAGATTCTACCAAGACATCACTCTGCGTTTGGAATTCGTCTTGAAATATTCGAGATGGATATATTTTACCATGGGTCCGATGTTGCGAATTCAAGGGAATCCGAATGTCTAACGACTGGGAAGAATAGAGAGTGATGGTTAATGATTTTGATGATCGATCTTGGTGGGTTTATGGGACTGGATGAATATAGTCTCTTGGGAGATAGTAGGGGTGTGCGAGAAAGAGAAGTGTGAGGGGTTCAAGTGATAAGAAGGAAGGGGGAAATGAATGGATGGTGTAAAGATGAGCGATGAATCGGGTGACGGATGTGGATGAGGAAACGTGACGAAGGAGAAAAAGAGAGCATTTGAGAAAAGGGTGTCCAAGTTTTAACATCGACATTTCTTCCCCTCTATCAACGCCCCTTCTCAGCCTCTTTTCCACTCAGAGAACTTCGGTATTAGCTGATAGACTGGAATTTTAATTAAATCTCAATCGCTATTATTATTATTATTATTATTATTATTCATACTCGATGACCACTAGTACCTTATTGGCCCATGTCTAGCTGTGTGTACATGTTTGTGCAGGGAAACCCTCTGGGGAAGGAACCTGCAACCTCTCTCGCGCCATAACTGCGCTCTGCCTACTGAAACACTGCAGTACCTTAAAGCAGCTTTATATCTGTCTCTTTCCCTGGTGCATTAACCTTTGCCTTTCGGTGCTGTAGCGCCATAGAAGCCTTCTCCCGAGCGCTGCCAGAACGCTGCCATAACGCATTGTATTCCCCTTCTCCTCCCGACTGTAGATTCGCTGTGTATCCCCTTTTCTGTCCTCTTTTCCCTTCTGCCCGACCCGTCGTTCTAGTGGAAATCGACGTTTCCATCCAGCGGCTCGGCGATAACTTTCGGGGTGGAGCAGGTCCCTCACATCGCCCTTCTGAGCAGGCCTTGTAGATCCGGCCATCGTGTTTCGAGGAAAGGAGAGAGATGCGTGTATCTTGCGTGAACCTGGCAATGCACTGGATGTCGACGCGTCTCTCCGGCGGCTCGGCCAACGACTCTTGAGGTGGAGCAGGTCCCTCGCATTTGGCTCTACTGAACAGGCCTTGTACATTGTTCTGCGCCTATAAACACGTTGGATTGTTTGGATTCTGTGATCTTTGCATCGAAGACGGGTTGATGAGGCTCGTTTGAAAGTCCTATGCTAAGGCTTTGATAATTCACACTTCGTTCTATATATTTAGGTTAAAACTATCTGCAATAAAAGGTTTCACACAAGCCTAAATGGTCCAAGCAAGCAGAATCCCCATTGTCGCAAAACCACAAGGACTAGGTAATTCGTTGTTTGAGCATGTTCATCAGTTCCTTAATTTGCTTCTTTAGCTCATCGTTTTGCTGCGTCTGCTGGGGCGAGTTGCTCTTTAAGCATGGATTCGTCACCACGGCTGGCGTTTGACGGAGTTTGCTGTTTCAGCAAATGCATGAACTACTCGTTCTGTTCTCTCAGCCGGTCGATCTCCTGTTTCATTTCTCTTAGGCCCTCCGATTCATTTCCAGTGCTGGCGTTCGATGGTGTTTGCAGCTTTAGCAGGAGCATGAGTTGATCGTCTCGCTGCTTGAGTTTATTTTTCAATCGGTCAATCTTCTGCTGCTGCAAGCGGTTTGCTGTCATTCTTGGTTTTTTAGTTGGTGGCCCCATGGGGTCCTGAGATGCAGGAGCGCTTGTCGCCATTTCCTGTGAATCAGGTAGTTCTGATTCGTCGACACTAGCAACTGATGTGAACGAATCGCCAAGTGAGACCCCAAAGTCCAGGTCGGCTGGTATGTCATCAATGGCCGAGCAGATTAACTTGTGATGGTCCGGCATCCTTACCACGTAATGCTCAAAGGAAAAAGGGAAAGAAGATGGCTTCGAACGAGGAAGGCAGGGAAACTGCCTCCGCATGCGTCGAGCTGTATGAATCAAGTTCCAAGTCATCCGTGTTCTGACCCTTGTTGTTCAGCGACCTTTTCTTCACCACGCTTGTCACCAACCAAGCTTTTATGAGCCGTCGCTTCCTCAAGCTGCCAACCACTATTTAACCGCTGAACTCGCTCTTCTTGATTTAGCCCCAGGGAATGCCCTTCTGGCCGGACCCTGATGATTAGCTCTTGCGCTGGATCAGACCCACGAGCATCGACGGTCGACACTCATGTGCGAGAGGGATGAAGTTGGTGGGAAAAGTTGCAAGAGAATCTGGCCGAAGGGCAGCCAAAAGCAGCGCCGAAGGTTGCTGGATCCGGCTGCCATTCCGCCGTCGCCTTATTTAAGGCAAAAAGAACACCACGTGAGCCTCAATAAGTGCTACAGCACAACTAGCATTGCTCCTGCTTTCCAGAATAGCTCCAGACAGATTTTGAAGAATGTATTTTGTTGGCCAGCAAACGATTCACTGTCCAGCGAAGGGTATTATAGCTGAAGTGTTTTGGTTCTTGGTTGCCATCTCTCGAATAATACATAAAATCACTTGCTGTAGTGAGCCAGACGGCTTGCCATGCTGACAACTCATAAGGTAGCCGTCGGATGTTTGATGAATATTTAAGTTGTTTCTTCGCATCGGCATCATCCAAGAATCCTCGCTATCAAAGAGTAACATCTACTGTAGGTTCTGCAGAAACGAGTGCAGAATTTCGGTGTGAAGCTTCAGTTCGTTTTGTTTATCGGTTACGAAGTGGGTGAGGAAGACGATATCTCCGTGGAAATGCGTGGGATGTAGAGTGTGCCTTAGCGTTGAAAATTCCACAGCGCGTGTAAGCAGGCGAGGAAGGGTGTTATGGCGAGTTTGTGGCCGAGAGAGTGGTGGTAGAACGGCAACGGCAACGAGTTGGTCAGGATTAGTTGGGTAGGATTAGTTGGGTGTAAAGTTCGTGCTTAGTAACGATTTCGACCAGCTTGCCATTCTCGCGCTCGGTGCTGGAGGCAAGGATGCTCCAGCTGGTAGTCTCGGCACGAAGGGTGGTGGGATTTCTCCCGCTTGATAATGAGATTTTTTTGAGATCAGATCGGCGAATATGTAGCCGTAGAAGTCGTGAGAAAGTAGAGAGGGGAGGTCGCTGGCTATGGTGACAAGAGAGTTTCCTCTTTGGACAGGGATCCCCTCTGCTCTGGACAACTTTGGCGCCTAGACGGGCGGGGCGTAGCTCAACCGATCCGATCAGTTGCCCCCATCATCCATGGTGTTTGAGGCGATTAAGGTACCGTTGTATGCGAAACCTGTGCCGTTTTTTATTTTTTGCCGAGAGCCTCATCAAAATTAGTGGCGAATCTGCAAAATAAGAACCAGAGTTGTAAAATCGACCCCACTGCCCCCTTCAGTGCTTCATATGTAGTATATTCAATGCTTTATATGTAGTATACCCAGTGCTTCATATGTAGTATATTCAATGCGTATATGTAGTACCGTTGTGTGCAAAACCTGTGTTGTTTTCTAGAATTTGTTGATCAAATTTAGTGACGAATCTTCAAAAAGTGCAAAATAAGAAAATCAATCTCACTGCTTTCCCGATGCTTCATATGTGATCTACGCAGTACTTCATATGTAGTATATTCGATCCTTCATATGTAGTATATTCAATGCTTCATATGTGATCTACCTAGTGTCTCATATGTGATCTACCTAGTGCTTCATATGCGACCTATTCAGTGTCTCTTATGTGATCTACTCAATACTTCATATGTAGCATATGTAATCTATTCAGTAAGTCGCATAAGAGCACTAGATAGATCACATATGAAGCATTAAATAGATCATATATGAAGCACTGAATAGATCACATATGAAGCACTGAATAGATCACATATTAAGCACTGAGTAGATTACATATGAAGCATTGAATATACTACATATGAAGCACTGAGAAAACAGTGAGATTGATTCTACAAATCTGATTCTTATTTTGCACTATTTGAAATTTTGATGAGACTCTCGACAAAAAACTAGGTTCGTTGACTGCTCAAGCAAGTCTGTTACCAATGAAAAGCAACGTAGTTTTCAACTATTGCTGACTCAGAACTTACTAAGTATCTTAATGAACATTCTCAATCGTGTTTTGAGACTGTTCTAGAGCGAGAAATCAATGATAGCAGACAGATGTTCAAGATCATTGAGACGTCTCTGATTAGATATAAGACTTGAAACTATTCATGACTTCGCGAACTCACTTCAAATATGATATTGTTTCTCATATCGTTGACTCTGTTGTTGATGTCTATCATCTTCATATTGAGAAAATCATTTGCTGTCATGATTCGCGACTCATCATCGAACGACTCTACGTAAAACTAAACACGTTGAAATGTTTGAAACAATATAGATGAAAGCTTTTGAATTTGTATCTGATGAATCTGAGATATGAGATCTTCTTTCGTGATTTCTTGTCTTTGTTCATTCAGATATATAGTTATGTTTAGTCGATGTACTGTTGACTGCCTCGTTAGAACTCAAGTCTTGAGAGATTGATTCTGAAGTCGTGATCAAATAATGTTACGAGCGTATCAAGATTGAACAAAACTGAAGCTTTAATCAATTTGCAGTGAATGCTAGCGAGTTCTTTGCGTAATGATTAGAGCTAATCAGCGAGCTAGTCAGGTTTGATTCAAATATGACTCAGATATGACTCAGATATGACTCAACATACTTTTTCTTTCTCAAACACTCTTTTCTTTCATCAACATCTTGTTCATCTGCATCACATTCTTCTTATGTCACAAACATATTTCTTTCAAGTCTAGCGCAGTCTCTGAACATTACATAAATAGAAGTTCTTGTATCAATCTTCTTCTGTATTCTTAATATTCAGTTATAGTTATTTCTAAAGATCAGGCACTATCAATTCTGATCTTCATTGATTGTATTATTTAAACACGATTCTGACATTATATTAAGAATTCGTTAATCACACGATACTGATCTTATTACTCATTCAATATACTCGTCTAGACAGAACGAGTTTAAAGAAATTCATTTATCTGATGATTGATGATAATCAAAAGATAGAACAACATTAAAGAGTTGAATAGAATGAACGACAAGACTGTTTGAATTGCTAAACTACTTATCACTCATTAAGTATACAAAGTTCACTCGATTACAAGAATCACAATAAAGAATCTTCGTGAATTGCTCAAGAATCAAATCGATCGATAGATACAATGATAAAGAATCTTCATTGTTTGCTAAAGAATCAATCAAATCAACAAACAAATCTCATCTTCTTTGTTGAAGATTAAACATCATTCTATACATTTTTCTTCTTCAATCGTTGAGCATCATCATTCATTCAATTCTCTTTCAAACAAATTTCATCATGTTTAGTCGTTCATTTACTGAAGAGTGTTTCAAAGAATTTCGAAATGATTTCTCTTAAATCTCTGATGCTGATTCATTGAAATCACGAACGAAATTATTAAGTGCTGCATCATTCATTCATGAAGATGACAAATCATTCACTGAAATGATAATACTTCTCATGTTCTACGAAATTTGAAAGGCTTGAAGCCTAGTTCTTGATGAAGAAACAGATCGACTCTACAAGTTAAATAAACAACAAGAAGACGAAATCAAAGAGTTGAAGACTAGACTTCAAGCTAAAGAAAACACTTCTTCTGATTTCATTTACTTTAAGCATTGTAGATCTCAAAAAATATCTGATTCTTCGCTGTTTACTGATGAAAAGAATTCTACTTGAAAGAATTGATACGAAAAAATTCAGAATAAACTAGAGATCAACGTTGATCTCTTTTCTAATGAACGAGTCAAATTAAGCTATATACATTCTAGATTATTCAATGATGCAGTTGAGATCACTTAAGCTAAATGCGAACGTGACTGTGTCAATCTTTATAAAATCGTCAACAATCTTTTGAAAGAGCTAACTCAGTTGTTCAATGATTCAAATAAGAAAGTCAACTTTTGTAGAGAATACTACAACTTGATTCAGAGATTCAAGAAATTCAATGAGTTTTATACTTAGTTTCAACGTCTATTTTTCTATCTAGACTATCACAAAAAGTAACTGATTGCTGATTTGAAAGATAAAACACACTCTCATCTTTGATTCATTTGAGTAAATCAACTAGTTCAATCTCATTCTTTAAAAGAAATTCATTTCTATTTGATTCATTTGAATAATGATCAGCGAGTCATTCAAAAGATCAAGAACAAGATCAAATGCATTAATGATCTTTCTAAAACTATCTTTCATAAAGCGACTGTTATCACTCAATCAATCAATCACTCGAAGTCTGATTAGCTAAAGTCGCGTGACGCGATTTTAACTAGCGTCAAAGAAGCAGATATTCTAGTCGAAAGCTGTTTCATGTATCATAAATCAGATCATAGCTTTAAAGAGTGCTTCAATCAATTTACTAGAATTAATGCAGTGAAAAATGAATATGATCGCTTCAATTTCGATTCGAATTTCGATTCAAAAAACTAATCATTTCTTCAAAAGTCATTGAAGAAATAGAAATTATATCTTTGTGCAAACTAGATGAAATTCTATCGAAAGAAAATTACTTTGAAAAGTCGTTTTTAATTAATGCTCATCTCATCTCTCAGAATTGATCTTTCAGTCTTTGTTCTTTAATAGACAGTGATTTTGTCATTTACATGATCATACATTCTAATTTAATCAATAAAGTATGCAAGAAACTGAGAATTCAATCTATATTTCTGACAAAAGAGAAGCTAATAAGAGATTATGATAAGAAGATATTTAAGAAGATCATCATTCATAAAATTCTACTCAATCTCATTATCGAAAGTCATAAGAAATTGACTGTATCAATGTTGATAGCTGATATTGATCATCATGAAGTCATATTGAGTAAGCTTTGAATGAATAAAAATGAAATATTACTGAATATGCAAAACAACATCATTGTTTTTTCAAATCAATTGAATACTTTTATTTCGATTTTTTCAATTCTTCTTAATTCAAAGCACTCAAGTTGATCACGATCATCTTTGTTCTCTTCAATCATTCAGACTAAAATCTTTATGATGCTCAAACAACTTGTTCGAAAAGAGTCATTCTTGATTTGAAGCATAAACGCAGCTTCGTTCAAAACATTGTTGAATCATTCAAAGAAAGACAAGATCAAAGTCTTTGCTTTATTCATGATAAACATTAATAGAGAAATCATGTATAATACTCAGTGTAATTTAAACGCTTTAGACGTCTCTTCAATCAATGAAACGACTCAGAATTTGAAAGATATTAAAGCAAAGCTGTCATTGAAATATCATAAGTTTCTAGATGTTTTTGATCGAGCTCAATTGAATAAACTGCTTTCTCATCGCTTCTATGATCATAAAATTGAACTCATCAGTGATTCAACGTTTTCTCACTGTCGAGTTTATCAAATGTTCTCTGTCAAACTTCTGAAAGTAAAAAAGTACTTAAACGAGAATCTGTCGAAGAAATTCATCACTTCTAGTCAGACTCTCTATTTCTTCTTCGTTCTATTTGCTCTCAAAGCAAATGAAGATTTTCGATTCTGTGTGAACTATTAAAAGCTAAATGTCATTTTCAAAAGAAATAGATATTCTCTATCATTGATAAATGAGATTATTGATAAAATAGTGAATTGCAAGCATCTGACTAAATTGAACATCATATCAACATTCAACAAACTTCAAATGCATTTTGATAACAAGAATTACATCACTTTTATCACTGCTTTAAAAGCATATAAATACAAGATGCTATCATTCAAACTGACTAACAAATCGATCTTCTTTCAGCAATATATGAATGACATTCTATGAAACTTTCTGAACAACTTTTGTCAAGTCTATCTAAATGACATTCTCATCTATAGCAAAATCAGAAAGAAACATAAAGATCATGTTAAACTAGTATTGAATCAACTACGCGAAGCTGAATTGCAGATGAATATTCAAAAGTGCAAATTCAATGTAGAAGAGACTGTCTTTCTAGAAGTCATCGTATCAGAACTAGATTTTCATATGAATCTCAGTAAAGTGACAGTTATAGTCAGCTGAATCACTTCGATCAATTTAAAAGAAATTCAGAGCTTCGTAAGATTTGTTAACTTCTATCGTTGTTTCATTAAGAACTTCTCGAAGCTAGTTAAATCATTCACTCAGCTGACTAAAAAAAACACATCTTTTGTTTGAAATGAGATTTGTGTTCAAGTCTTTGACAATCTAAAGAAACAAGTCAGCTTGATCTCAGTACTTCGTCACTTTGATCTCAAACGACAAGCTATTCTGAAGATTGATGCTTCAAACTATGTAAAAGATGAAATACTATCTCAGTATGATGATGAAAGAGTTCTTCATTCGATGATCTTCTACAGTAAAAGCATGATTCTCGCTGAAATCAATTATCACATCTATGACAAGAAATTGCTAGTCATTATTCGATGTTTTGAACATTGATGACTTGAGCTGAAGTGCACTGAACTACTTATTCAGATGTTCATCAATCATCAGACTTTGAAGATCTTCATGAAAAACAAACAGTTAAGTCGATGACAAGTCAACTATCTGAACATTCTATTGAAATTCAACTTTCAGATCATCTTTAGATCAGACAAAATGAACATTAAAGTCAATGCTTTAATCAGAATGTTTCTAGCAAACGTCTCTGAATCAGCCCAGTGTCTTGAAGATCATTTTCAAACTATTCTGATCTTTGATAGAGTCGATGTTCTATCTATTGAATTGAAAGCAAATCTTTATCAACGAGTATGAATGATCAATCAAACAGATGAGTTCTGCAGCGAATATAAACAAGCTATGAACGAAAACAAGCTCAAATTTCATATCATTAAACTGAAGAACTGCAAAATCATTGATGACGTTCTATTTAAAAAAGATTTACTGTGAATCTTTGAGAACATGCACACGAAATTACTACAAGAAGTGCATGATCAATCTTCAATCTTTCACTTCGACAATAGATGAATCATTGATTTAGTTCAGCGTTTCTACTATTAATCAGATCATCGAGCTACTATTTGATGATACATTCAAAACTGTCATGCTTATCAGCGAAGTAAAGTCTCTAGAAATAGCATTAATGAACTTCATCATTCTCTCTCGATTTCACAGAAACGCTGAAAAGATATAGTTATGAACTTCATCACTGAACTACTTCTGTCAGAAGACTATAACATCATTTGCATAATCATATGTCATTTCATCAAAGAACGTCACTATGTTTTCTATCATTGAAGAGACGATGACATTTCAGTCGAAGAAATGATTTGAATCATGTTATGAAACGTCTATTGACTGCATGATCTATTCAGTTCTATTGTTTTGAACAGAGACTCTCAATTCATATCAACTATGTGAAAAAGTCTTTGCAAGCGACTGAGAATCACAGCTAGTTTATTCACAGTCTATCATTTTGAGATCAATGATCAATCAAAATGAGTCAATCAAGACGTTGAATGTGAACTTAGAATTTACTGCAATTACATGCAGAATGACTGAATCAAATGAATATTTATGATGAAATTCAGTGACAATCTCAATATTTTCTTAATCACTTCAATGACTTTCTTCTACTTCAATAAAAAATTTCACTCTTGAATGAGTTTCGATTCAGATACAACTGACTATAAAACAACTCATGAACGACTTGAAGCTAGAAAAGCAAATGATATTATCATTTGAATAAAAAAGTTACTGAACTTCAATCATCAACAATTGAAAAAAACGAAGCTGATCATCAAAGTTCAAATTAATAAACATAGATGAAACATTATTTATAAAGTAAATGACTAAATTTGACTATCTTTCAGAAACATCAAGACAACGAGACTTTGCAAAGATTTGAAAGACAAACAGCTAGATCTTTATCAAATCACTGTCAAAGTAAGTATCTTCTATCATCTTCGTTTATCAATGTCAGAAACTAAGCTAAACTAGAGATACTATCAATATAAAAGATTGATATTATTATTACTTTGATAAAATCTAGATACAAGACAATACATCAGATAATGTACAAGATGAAAGACAAAGAGTGAAAGAAAAGAACGAAAGCTTAACTTCTATATACATGAATCAAGCAGAATTAAGATTAAACAATAGTTTTATTGACTTAAAATTGCAGAATGATTAAGATGATTAAAACAGAATTCCTGAAACTAGATTAAGATGATGATGACTAGATTGATGACTTGATTCATTGAACTGCAAAACAGATTCAATGAATCAAGATTATTTAAAATATCAACAATTTATGTTCTAAATTGAATTGATGATCTGACATCATGACAGTAACTTCTCTCTTCAAGACTGAGCTTCTGCGAAATGATGAGAAAAAACAAGATGAAATGAGAAAGAATTGAAGACAAAGATTGAAATGAGACAAGAATTGATGTAAATGCATTTTAATGTGATGAAGCACAGATGAAACTAGAATAGATTTGAGTCACATCTGAGTCAAATCTGAGTAAGATGTCTGAAGAGTAAGACGAGATGAAACACATTTTAACGTGATGATGCACAGAGAATTGAAACACATCTGAATCACATTTGAGTTAGATTTAAACGAAATGTCTGAATCAGATCTAGACAAGATCTGAGTCAGATCTGAGTGAAAGAAAGATGAAATGCAGTTTAATGTGATGATGTACATCGAGATGAAACGCATTTTAACGTGATGATGCATGACGAGATGAGATGCATTTTAACATGATGATGCATGATGAAACTAAAATACATCTGAATCACATTTGAATCAAATTTAAACAAAAGATCTGAGTCAGATTTAGACAAGATCTGAATCAGATCTGAGCTGAATTGAGATGATGAAGATTGAATTTAATATTCTTGACATTGACATTGAAACATCACACACGACAGTATATGTGATTCTTCGACGACAGAATTGATGAGATGATATTCATCGAGCGCTTGCTCACAATTATTCAGAAGATGAAAAGACTCTCAAGTAAAGAAGTGATCTTTTCAATCAATGTAATACTTGAGCAGAGATGAGTTATAACATTTATCATGCTTGAAGTTTAGTATGCTGTTTACATATCAGAATCTTTCATCATTCTTGATGAAGCTAAGTTCTCAAGATTTCTGATGTTGACTTGAAAGAAAATCACTTGTGATATGATTCAGAAGAATGACATGAAAAATTGAATGAATCTTCATGAATGCTGAAAGATTTAACTCAATGGTCAGAAAATTGTTCTTGAAAACATGCTTGATCTTGAAAAGATCAACATTATGATCATTTAACTTGACAGTGAGATGAGTGATGCTGAGATTGCAAACATTCAGTCAGACTTCATCTTCAATGAAGTATTTAAAACAAGAACGACAAGAGAGATTGACATTAAATTCGTAGATGATTTGAGCTATAAGCATCTCATCACGTAAATGATTAGTTAATTTCTTCATCTTCTTGATGAACTTTTTGACATTGATTAACTTGTTTCAAGCTTGAGACATGAGATTCTCAAACAGAGATTCAGAAGACTTGAAGTTTAAACATAAGTTCTGATTCAAATTGATTAAGAAGAGTGATGTTAAAGTGATTAATGATGATGCGTTATTGACAATGAATTCGATTTCAGAAAGTCACTTAGCTCAGTCATTCTGCATGTAGTTAACGAAGATTCAAAGATAATGCTTCATGACAGCATTGACTCTCTCGATTTGATTATCAATTTCAAGATGATACATCGTTGATAACTTGATGTTTATCTTCAGCATTTTATACATATGCTTTCAGACATTGAAGATGAATTGTGTATCTCGATCAGACATGAAGAACTTGAGTAAATCATGATGTTTTCAAACATGAGCATAGAAGCAGTTGATAACTTCTTCAACTTTCATAGAAGTGATGAGAACTAAATGTCTCATTTTGATAAGATGATCAATGAAGACTAAAACATATTTATATGTGATACTCATGAAAATATTGAGCGATAAAGAATTTACATAGTTCATGAAAACATCACGTCAACAACGTTCAAAGACTGAAAGAGAACACAATCATTCTTGAGTTCATTGTCTAAAGAGCTTGAAACGTGTGTACATGTGACAGTTTCATACGAAGCGTTGAACATACTTATAAATGTTTGTTCATCAATAAACTTGACTGATCAGTTCATAGCTTTTTGCTCTTTCTGAATGATCATTGATGATACTATCATGAGCGAGCTGAATGATACAAAGACGTAGTTTATCTAAGTTGAACATGTACTTTCTTTCTTAAAAGTACAGATGATTCTCGTGTTCTTCACACTCAATTAAAGAAATCTTGTTGTGATGTCATGTTTTATTGCAAAGCGCTTCGATTATCTGAACTGCAAATTTATCATTGATTTCAACTTACTTTCATAATGTCTGAGTGCGAATGTCAGCAGAATCTTTATTAAGATTCAAAGTATCTTGATCTAGCTGAAACTTGACGTCTTCAACGTTGAATTCTTCGATTTCTAGATTTATGAAAGCTAAAATTTGCGAAGATGCTGAAGTAACTGAGAACAGATGTAACTGAACTGAATCTAAAGCAATGATTTGTGACTGAAGCTTCATGATTTTGATGTTGAAGATGTTAAGAGCAAGATTCTTAACAATATTGAGATTTAAAACATGAGTTTTTAGAATTGTCTGATGTTGATATTGATGTTAAGAATCAAATGTATTTTTCTCTTTAGAAAGATCTTCTGAGCGACGTGTCAAAGCATTCAACTTATCATTAATCTTGTTGAAATGATAAGCGATGTGATAGTTGAATCTAGACAGAAACTGACTTCAACGAGCTTGATGACGACTCAACTGCTTAATTGACATGAAATACTCAAGATTTTTATGATTCGTGATTATCTTGATAGAATAAATAGAGTCTTTGAGCTCTGATCATCATTTCTCGAAAGCGCGAACAATGATCATGAGTTTTTTATCGTAGATCTCGTAGTTACACTCAATTGAGTTATGCTTCTTTGAAAAGTAAGCGACTGAATGAAGAATCTCATTCTCATCGTATTGAGAAAGAATGTCTTTGAATACATAGTTTGAAGCATTGATTTCTATCACAATCTTGTGATCTGAATTATAGTGACGAAGAATAATTTTGAAAGTGAAGACTTTTTTAAGAGTGTTGAATGCAATCTGATATTTCTGAAATCAGACAAAGAATACATCTTTTCTGATGAGACGAGTGAGCGAGATAGCTATTCTACTATAGTCATAGATGAATCTTCTATAGAAGTTCGCGAAATCTAGAAAACTTTGAATGTTTTTAACGTTGATCAAGATGAATCAATTGACAATGATGTTTATCTTAAAAGAATTCATCTTGATCTCTTCAATGATGATTATCAATTCTAGATACAAGACTTGAGTGACGTGAAACTTGCATTTGATTATATTCATTTGAAGATCTGCTTCTTGCAACTTTCGCAGAATGAGCTTGACATGAATCTCGTGCTTGAGTTCATTGTCAGAATAGATCAAGATGTCATTCAGATAAACTGTATAAAACTTATTTAAATGTTCATGAAGAGTATTGTTAATGTACTTCTGAAATGAGACAGATTCATTACATAGATCAAAGAACATGATTAGATACTTGAATAATTCAAATCGAGTGCAAAAGATGATGAGAACTTCATCTTTTTCTTTGATTTGAAGTTGATTGAATGCAGAGATGATATTCAGCTTGATAAAGATTTTAACTCAACTTAAATGATTCAGCGTTTCTGAGATCAGAAACAGAGAATATCGATTCTTGACTGTGATAGTGTTCAAATTTCGATAGTTCACGCAGAAGCAAAGTTCTTCTTCGAGTTTCTTAATGAAGAGAACAGAGATGATCATCTGAAAGTGACTGACTCGAATGAAATCTTTGCTCAGATTCTCATTCAGATAACGACGAAGTTCTAGAATTTTGTCATGATTCATGTTGTACAAAGCGAAGACTGAGAATTGAGCATCTTCTTTAAGATGTATGACATGATCATGAGCTTGATGCAAAAACAAGATATCAACGTTCTTCTTGAAGAAGACGTCTAGAAACTCAAAATATCTGAACGATAAAATTATAACTGAATCAACATTCTTACTTTGTCAATAGATTTCAAGATCTTCTTGTGTCGTGAATGCAATCAGATGAAATTTCTTTTTCATTTGATGAAGATTCAGATGAAGATTTTTATCATACATACTGTCTTGAAGATGAGATGAGAACTGAGTAAGAGTTAAGCTGTTCTTTGAACAGACAGTCAACGTTGCACGACGCGATTTTGATTTATCAGAGTTTAAACTAGAAGATGAGATTGACTCAAGATTCAAGAAGACATCAATTTTCTTTAAAGTGACGCTAAACACTTCAATGTCTTTGACATGAGCAGCATGATCAAAGCTTCGAACTCTCAACTCAACTATGTCAAGTTGTATAAAAGATTGATCAAATTAATCTGCTCAAGAGACAACAGAAGTTTTAAAGAGAAAAGAATTTTGACACTTGATTTTTGATGAGTATTCTTTTTGAATGACTTAAAGAATACGACTAAAAGCTTCTTGTTTCAAATGAAAGACAAGATTGAACGAAGTTTGTTTCTTGTGAATAAACTGAGTATTAGTTGACTTTTCATAAGCAAACAAAAGATTATATTGCTTCTTGTGAACAAATAAAAAACTGAGTTTCTTCTTACAAGCGAATTGAGAACCGAATTGCTTCTTGTGAGCGAACTGAAAACTGAGTTACTTCTTGCAAGTGAATTGAGAACTGAATTGCTTCTTATGAGTAAACTGAAAACTGAGTTGCTTCTTTTGAATGAATGAGAAACTAAATTACTTCTTGCAAGCAAACTGAGTGCTGAATTACTTCTTGTGAGCAATTTGTAGACTGAATTGCTTCTTGTGAATGATTTGTGAACTGAGTTGCTTCTTGTGAGTGAATTGAGAGCGAGACTGAGAGAAAGCTACTTTGTTAACTTCAAGCGAGAAATCTTCTTCTTGTTGATTAAAATCATAGATCTTGACGAGAGATTGACAACAATGATTAAGACAGAAAAAGAAAGACAAGATGAGAATATTGTGTTCAAAATTGACATCAATGACGTGATGACAAAGTCATGATAAACTCATGATGATGAGATATTGACTTAACTCAATAACATAAAAGAATAGTCTTTTGATGTGTTCATCGAGAATCATTGTGATTTCAACAACATGAGTAATGTTGTTGATTAAAGCGACTTGATCATCAAATTCTTGAAATCTGCAAGAGTAAATTAATTAATGCAAGAAAAGATGATGTTGTTACGCGAAGAATTTATTCATAAAGACATAAGCGAAGACTTCACTATCAATCAGAGTGAGAATGAGAACTCTAGATTGAGCTTGACGTAGAATACAGAATACTATCATGTAACTATCTTTGAATGTCAAATGAAATTCAAAGAGTTTCAAGACAGATTTAGCAGAAAACTTTCTATATGATTGAAGTGAGAGTGAAAAGATTGAGACTAGTAGACAAGATGATATGTATACAGATCTCTGAGCGCGACTTAACTCAGAGACTAAACTTTTTTTGCAGACAGCAAGACTTTTTCATTTATACTGACAACGTCACTATCATAAATGTTCATGATACACAGAGTGAAGAACTTCTTATTTGAGCATTCTTTATCAATTTTGCTTGAATGTTGCAATTTGTAATAGTAACACAGCTTTCACTTGTTGCAAATTTTCTTAATTTCAGAAACGATCAGAATCTTATCTTGAACGATGACAATGATGAAGCTTAGATTCATTAACTCATTGAGAAATGAGAAAGAAAGAGACAAAGATATTGTTGAAACAACAGTCACAGAAATGATGATCTTTGAATTCAAAGAATTACTAGTCAACGCAGAGATACTCTTGACTTTGATGAATGAAACAATGACGAAGATGAAGCAAGATTGACGATGCTTAAGTTGCTGAAACTCTTCATTGATATCAGAGAATGCTTGAATTTATTGATGAAAGATGAATGATTAAGTTTCATTGAAGTTTCATCAGAAGAAAACAATGACTTGAGTGAAATAATTAACATTGCGCTTCAGACAGTCAATTAACGAGAAATCTTTCATTAAAAAACATTCTTTCTTTGAATAAAAGAGATTGTAATAGTCAACAAAGTTATTCATGTCTTGCTTCAGAATTTCACGAAAATATAAATGAGCATCTTCTGTCTTGAAAGAATTGTCGTAGCAATGATGCAACTTATGTTGTCAATCTGCAAAGATGAAAATGATGCAGAGATCATTGACTCGATATTGACTCATTAGATTGTAAGTCTTCTTATCTATGATGAATCATGACTTGACATAAACGATCTTGACTTGATGAGAGAGATAATGATCGTCATTCACGTTCATGCGCTGTATCAGACTCTGCTTTCATGCATTCAATCAATCTTTGTTTCTTTCACACTCAAATATGTCAAGAAGCTTCTTGAATCTAGAAGCAATGATGACAGCGACAGAATTCGCAGAGAGATGAATGATGAAAGAAGATTGATTATTCAAGATTTGTGCGACGATCTGAGCTATCATCGTAAGAGACTGAGAATTTAATTCTATATAGACTGAAGAATTGAAAATGATGAACAAGAATGAAGTGATGACATCATGTTGTTGAACTTGATTTTGAAGCTCTCGCATTACGCGAAAAATCTCAACTGAATTTTTAATCATACTTTGAGTAAACTGTTTAACAGCATGCTCATCATTGATCAAGAAATTGTGAGACAACTTCATTTGAGCGAAAGAGTAACTAAACGAGATTTCAACGTAAAAAAACGTTGCAGAAAGTGTAGATCTTTTGTAATGTCAAAGATTGAGCTAAACTAAAGATACTATCAATATAAAAGACTGATATTATTATTACTTTGATAAAATCTAGATACAAGACAATACATCAGATAATGTACAAGATGAAAGACAAAAAGCAAAAGAAAAGAATAAAAACTCGACTTTTATATACATGAATTGAGCAGAATCAAGACTAGACAGTAATTTTATTAACTTAAGATTGCAAAATGACTGAAATGATTAAAACAGAATTACTGAAACTAAATTAAGATGATGATGACTAGATTGATGACTTGATTCATTGAACTGTGAAACAGATTCAATAAATTGAAATTATTTAAGATATTGATGATTTATGTTCTAAATTGAGTTAATAATCTGACATCATGACAATCAATTAGTATGAAGCATTTGCATTCAATGTTCAGCTCGAAGCTACTGCAATCATATTCAGAAAATCTTCTATCAGAACAGCATTCAGAATCATTCAGATTAATCATTATCAAAGATGATGAATACTGAGAGATAAATGATATATTGAACTTCAGACGCTATTGAGATCAAATACAGTACAAAGTCAAATGAACAAATCTAGATAAAGATGATGAATGATACTATGTTGATAAAGAAAAATTCAATGATTCAGAGAAAATTTTGAATGAATTTCATAAGCTATATTCAAACAAATCGCGCTAAATATTGAAATAACTATCAACAAAAGCAAGCAAATGAACTACATTCATGTGAACATGAATTTTCAAAAAGAAAGATAATGTTACAAGCGTATCAAGACTGAACAAGACTGAAGCTTTAATCAATTCACAGTGAACGCTAGCGAGTTCTCTGTATAATGATTAGAACTAATCAGCGAGCTAGTCAGATTTGACTCAAATATGACTCAGATATAACTCAGATATGATTCAACATTCTTTTTCTTTCTCAAACATTCTTTTCTTTCATCAACATCTTGTTCATCTACATCACATTCTTTTCATGTCACAAACACATCTCTTTCGAGTTTAATGCAGTTTCTGAACATTACATAAATAAAAGCTTTTGTATTAATCTTCTTCTGTGTTCTTAATATTCAGTTATAACTATCTTTAAAGATCAAGCACTATCAATTCTGATCTTCATTGATTGTATCATTTAAATATGATTCTGACAAATAATGATGAGAATGACGTGATTCAGTTACGACAATCTCATCAGAGAAGAATGCATGAGAAGATGAAGAAGTTCATGTATGACGATGATGTTTCAAGAGAGCATGTGATCAATTCAAATGATTCTGCAAGCTTTAAATGATTCTTCTTCATATATGTTGACGAAGAGAAAGTGAGATCATCTGAAGAAAGAAAAAGAGTGACGAGAAAAGCGATCAGACGAAGATGTCTGAGAAGATGACTGAGCAGAAAGAACGAAAGAAGAAGAGAAAGAACATGAGAAGTGAAAGATGAATGATTGACTATATTCAGCGTTGAGAATTTGTACGAACGTAATGACATAGCACACAATTCATGATCTACGAAGTCGTTCATGAAGTGATGATGAAAAGAAATGTAATGATTGTCTCTTTAACAACACAAGATATAAACAGAGATCAGTATAGTAACAAACTAATCACTAGACTGAAAGTCTGAGAATAGCTAAAACAATAAACTGTATTGATTATTACATGAGTTAAGCATGAAGCTTTTATCTAAGAGAACAATTATCATTATATAGATATAAAAGAATCATGTTAAGTCGTTTCTGCTTTGAATGATCACTTTGATCATTCTCGAGCAAGATGAGCAAGATGAGCATCATGCTCATCATGCTTACTGTAATCACTTCTGATTCAAGTAATCAAAGTGATCACTTCAAGACTCTTGATTATTTAATGATTATTTAATCATTGTCTTATTTAATCATTCGCAGAAGAGTTTTAACATTAAATTCTCTTTTAAGATTTTCATTTTGAAAATCACTTTTTCTTCATGTTTTTTTATTGCACAACAAAGAACTTTATCTTGCGTTGCAAAGATTTTCTTGAGCGTACAAGTTCTGAGCATGCTGTCATGTGTCTCTGTGAACACTGCAATCACTTGCAAAAGAAATATCATGTTGACAATGAATTTAATCATTGCATCGAGTATGTGCATCTTGATTACAAATGCAATCTTACTTTCTTGATGATGAAGTGAAAAAGAATAAAGACAGAATGCAATCGCGTTCTTTGTAAGCTGCTGAATGCTCACAAGCAGATGCAAAAAATCTTCGCAAGAACTACTTATTTGCAAAATCAATTTGTGTTTCTGAAGAACAAGAAATAAATGATGATTGAATGAAAGTTTCAAAACATCATCAAGCTTGAGAAAGAAAAAACAAGAACTAGTGATTCATCACTGAATAATTTTCTCTTTGATGTGTTTTTCAAGCAGATTGAAATTTCATCAGACTTTGACTGACTGAGTTTTTCAACTGAAACTGTTGCAGAAACATCTGACAGTTTCTGAGATTCTTTCTTGATTCTTAAGTGTTCTCGATATGTTCATAATTTTTTCATTTGACTAATCAATGAAACTGATCTTTGATATTCTGTTGATTTAATATATTCTCTACTTTGTACTCAACATTCTGACTCTCTGAATTGATTTCTGAAGATTCTGTTTGAATTGACATATTTGAATCTGCAGACTTCAAAAGAAAAATATGAAATATTGAATGTATTTTCATAGATGCTGAAAGATTCAACTTGTAGTTAATTGATCTCTTTTCTTCTAAAATTTCAAATGATTTTAATTTCATGTGATTCAACTTGTTACTTGATCTTTTTGTTTTGATATTTCATCTTAGTAAATAAACTTTGTTTCTCTTTTTAAGAGTAAATTCTCTATCTCTTTTCTTATTTGCATACAAGATCATGCACTTGCTTAGAAACTGAATGTTCTTCTGCAACTCTTTGCGCAACAAATGTATTTATTTAATTTGTATTGTAGCTTTTTGAGTTAATTGTACAAACTCACACGATTTCTTGAAAGTCTTCAGCTTGAATTCGTAGTTTGCAAAGAATGATGACATGCTGATTATTTTCATTGTTGTGCTATTGAAAGTCAACTGTGTTATTAACAGTAGCTGTATTCAATCGTTTTGTCTATAGTTGATATAGCATCTGAGATACTGTTTCAGTATTTGATTCATTCTTTTCATTTGTTTATTCATCTGTGAATGATAAGCTGTTGACAGCTTATAATGAATTTCTAATTGATTCATCAACGATTTTCAGAATTTCAATGTAAAGAGCTTGTCTCTATTCAAAATTATCTCATCTGATAATTCATGATTTGCTACAATCATTCTCAGAAACGTGTATATTAAATCTTCTGCGAATGTTGCTTTCTTGTATGACAAGAAGTATTCATACTTGATTAGTTTATCTGTGATCATCAATATAAAGTCGTACGTTGTTTTCATAATTCTTTTCTTTGACTTTGATAACTTGATTATAAAGTTTAAAGCTATGCTTTTTCATGCATGATCTGATGTGCTGAGATTTTTCAAAAGTTCGTAAGATCTGTGTTGACTATGCTTCGTTCAAATGCAGACGTTGCACTTTCTTATGATATCTTTTATCTGCTTTCTCATCTTAAAGAAGTAGTAGATTCTGAATATTCTTTCAATGATTTTATTCGAATTCTGATGTTCATGTATCATTGACTCGTGATAATCGCTTATTATTTCTTGTCTGCATCTTGCTGAAACATAGATGAGATCTTGAAATGTTAGTATTTCATTGATTATCTCAAAGTTTGCGTTGACAGCGATATTTTCTATAATATTCTGCGTGACTGAGTTCTTTACTAACTTTAACTTTATTCGTTTTTCAAGATCTTTATTATAGATTCGTAGCGTAGCTGCATTTTGTTTATTGTAAACAATGAAATCATTCTGATTCTGTTGTAAGATAGTCTGATTTACCTGTGATCTATCTGTCATGTGATCTGCTCTTCTGCTCAAAACATCAATCTTTAAGTTTTCAGATTTCTTTTGATACTGAATGTTGAAGTTGTATGATGATAATTTCTTTGATCATCTGATCTGTCTTCGATTCAGAACTTTCGTGATCATGAAGTATAACAGATTTTTATGATCTGTATATACTTGAATTTGATGTCTAGATTCTTTCAGATACACTCTTCATTGTTTGAAAAAGTCAACAATAACTAGTAACTTCTTGTCATGTATTTCATAGTTTAATTCAGCGACTGTAAGCTTACAATTGTAATAAGTAATAGAATGCAGACGTCTTTTATCATCTGATTGACTGATACACGTCTTAATAGCTTCGTCTGATGCATTCATCTTGAGCATAATAAATTTTTCTGATTCAAACATGATCAGTATTGACTGAGAAATGAACAATTTCTTCAGCTTCTTGAAAGCTTTTTCTGCTTTCTCAGTTCACATGAACAATATGTTCTTCTTCGTAAGATTTGTAAGTGACGAGACAATTCTGAAGTATTTCTCTATAAAGCATTTATAAAAGTTCGCGAATTCTAAGAAGAATTAAACTTCGATCTTTGACTTTAACGTCGATTAAGTCGTAACAGCTTCTATCTTCTTTGAATTCATTCTTAAATTCTGAGACGTGACTATGAATTTCAAAAACTGTACACTCTGTACATGAAATTCACTTTTTTCTGACTTAATGCGCAGATTGACTTTCTTCAAAGTCTTTAGAATCTTTCTAACATGTTGCACATATTCTTTCTTCATCTTTGAATATACTAGTATATCATTCAGATATGTTATGATGAACTGATTCAGATAACATCATAGTATGTTATTTACAAATGTCTGAAACATGATTGAAGCATTGATTAAATTGAAAGACATGATCAAATACTCATAGTGTTCTAGTCGAGTGCAAAAAACTGTCTTTCACTCGTCTTCTTCTTTAATTCATATTCAATTGAATGCTTTGAATATATCAAATTTCATAAATTATTGTGCTTTCTGAAGTCTGTCTTGCAGTTCAGATATGAGCGATAGCGAATAGCTGTTTTTAATCATGATGTTATTCAATGCTCTGTAATTGACACATAGTCTTAGACTTTCATTCAATTTTGAAATAAACAGAATTGAGTATTCTGCTGATGACTGCGATTCTTTAATAAATTCTTTTCACATGTTCTCTTTTAGATATTGTTGCAAAGCGTTGAACTTTTCTGTCAACAATAAATAAATGAACTGTTTCATGAGTTTCTTGTCATCTATGAGCTTGATCTCATGATTTCACGATTGATGTTTGAATAGTGTCTCTTGATCACTTTCTTTCTCAAACAAAATCTTATATTTCTGATATTCTTTAGAAATTTCAATGATAGCAAGATTACTTTTAATCTCTTTGCTTCATAACATTTGTGCATCTGAACTGTTCTTCAGCTCGCTGCGCATATTGTTCGCTGTCATTGCAAAGATTTTCACATTCTTTGATGATTTCAATATTAAGTGCAATCGCGTTGTTTCTGTATGAAGAAAAGCAATTGTCTCATTGACTCAATCTATCATTGAATTGATTATACGAAGTCATGATATGTCTAGAACTATATTGCTGTCTGACTGCTTCATAACATCTAAACGCAACTTCTTTCAATGACGTTCAAGTCTCAAATGAATGAGTCAAGTCTTTTGATTTATTAGTTCATTATTATACTTCATGAGTGTTTCATCGAAGTTTCGCAGATTGTAAGATTCTTTCTTTTTCTGCAAAGATATTTGCGCTTTTCTAGCAAATTCTGAGAACATATAGTTTCTTGTACAATCATTGTCAATGAATAAACTTACTGTATGATCGTTGATCTTGACTCAGACTCGTAACTGCGTCAAGTCATTCATGAAGATAAATATGCTTTTAATTTTCAACTCTTGACTAGACTTCTTCAATGATTCATTGATCAAAGAGTTTTCTAGTTTTTTGAATTAAAAGCTTGCTTCTTAAATACTTGTTTTATGTACTGAAATCAATTTGAATTGACTTTTTTCTGTAAATATTTCTTTGAATCACATAAGTCAAATCTCTTTCTGATGACTTCTGTCATCTGTTTAAATTCTCTGAATATATGATCTTCATTAAGAAGTACATATTCTTCTTGCTTAATGAACTTGACTTCTGTGAATGACTTCTTCATGACTATGTCATGATATCAAATGTCTTTGTGCAATGCAATTGACTCATCTTGAACTATGTCATAAATAGTCTGATGTATTTCATTCTTGATTTGTTGCATGCGTTGCAAAAAATCTTTCTCTTTCCGTTTAAAGAGAGTATACAATTCGTTGTACATGCTTATAAAACTTGCTTGATTTGTAAACTTTCTAAGATCTTTCTTTACTTCAAGATAATCTTCTTCTTGTTTGAGAACATCTTCTGCTGTAATAGTGAATGCTCGTAGAATTTTGCTAAGTCGATTTTCTTCTTCGACTGCTTGATGAATAACTTTCTTTGTGTTATTCAATCTATTCAAGTCATATTCTTCGCTATCAAGAATCTCTGATTTCGCGATCATAGTGAATGAACTTTCATCACTTTTCTCATCATGCACTTTCAATTGACAATGAGTTGCTGCATAGAAACAATTCTTTTGCAATGATTTCAAGTATCATTCAGAATCTTTCTTATCACTCAGATGAATGCAACAGTTGTTTTCATAACATGCTGTTCATGACAATGTCTGATGCTTGTCTTTCTGATCTTCTTTCGTTGCTGCGAAAGATTTGTCTTGTTTATCATAAAGTTTTAGCTTGTTCTTGTACTTGTTTTGAGTATAATCTTTGAAGAAATGATCTAGCTTTTTGCATGTGTAACATACTTTGCTCTGCTGAACTGTTTTATCATGAGCGTTCATTAATATTTTTCGAATTGCGTTTATCTTCATAGACTGAGAATCATAATAAAGTTGCTTCTTCTTTTTCTTACTTCATGCAACTGAAACATAAGCAATCTTGTTCTTCTTTTCAAGTCTTCGCTTGTACTGTTGATTATTCAGCATGATTGTCTTGCTGATCATAGCATGCAAAGTCACGAGTTTATTCATACGAGCTATCTCGTTCTTTATTACATTCTTCAGTTCTTTATAGAACTGCGCTGTAAGAGTTGAGTTATTTCATTCAAGTTCTGCTGCAATTGATTGAAATGCAACAATGTACTTGAATGTTGATTCTGATTGCTTAATATCATACAGCTGTTATTCAATGATTCTTTTTGCATTTATGTCTTTATACATTCTTCGTATTGCTTACTTAAAGTTAAAGAAGTCTTCAAAGATTCTATTAATCTCTTCTTCTTGATCTTCTGACTTATTCTTCAAGTGATTTCTTATCAATGATTTAAATCATTTGAAGACATCTTCTTTGAAGTATGAAAATGCAAACAATATCTTGTCATGAAGTGAACTTAGTTTCTTGTGTGCTCTGACATAAACATTCACTTGTATAAGAAAAGCATCAAGCTTGTTTCTATCTTCATAGTACAGATTTGATGTTGATATCTTAATCAATGACTTGCTATTCAAGAATGCAATGATGTCTGATGATGTGATTCATTCTGAGAATGATATAATGACTGTGATAAAATGATGCTCTAATATCTTGTAGAAGATGATGCTCAAAGTGTAATGATTGTCTTTTTAACAACACAAGATATAAACAGAGATCAGTATAGTAACAAACTAATCACTAGACTGAAAGTTTGAAAATAACTAAGAGAATAGACTGTATTGATTATTACATGAGTTAAGCATGAAGCTTTTATCTAAGAGAATGATCATTGTTATATAAACATAAAAGAATCATGTCAAGTCATTTCTGCTCTGAATGATCACTTTGATCATTTTTGAGCAAGATGAGCAAGATGAGCATTATGCTCATTATGCTCACTGTGATCACTTCTGATTCAAGTAATCAGAGTGATAACTTCAAGACTCTTGATTACTCAATGATTATTTAATCATTGTCTTATTTAATCATTCACGAAAGAGTTCTAACAAGAGAGTCAGTCAGTCAAAGAGATTGAAAGAAGAAGTGAGAGAAAACAGTTCAGAAAGAATTGAGAAAAGCATTCAGAATTGCAAGAGAATCGTCTTTTGAACTCAGTGTTAGCACATAGACGCGAGCAGAAGAAAACACAAGATGAGTCGTGATTTAGAAGATTAGCATGAAGATGAACATGACAGACAAACTGTTCATGCTTTTCAATCTTGAGTATCAACGTCTTCTTTCAGAGATGAGCGCGTTAATCATGACAGTAAATCATTTGTCTTAAGTCAGTACGATGTCTCTTGTCTAATCAATATCATTTCAAGTATAAAGAAACAGCATAACTTTATAATCATGATGTAAAGAAGACACACTTTCAAGCATTATCAAGTCAAAAAGAGAATCAAGTTTGATTTACTATCTTAAATGAACTAAATAATGAAAACTCAGTTGTCTCTCTTCATCTGCTTATGATCAAATCATCACATTATCTGATCTCTGATGAGCATCATCATCATGCCTTTCATTTAATTGACATTTTGTAAATCATTGACTATCTTTGCAGAAGAAATCAAGTTGTCGAAGTCTGCAAACAAACGTCAAAAAACATCAAGACGTGCTGCGTTTGACATTAACACTTGAAAATATTCTCGATCTAATGAGTTGATCTTGAAGATGATATTATTTCTCAGACTGTTGAATCAATTGTTGACGTCAACGACTTTCATAATGAGAAAGTCGTTGATATCGATGATGCAAGACTTGTCGTTTGAAGTCTCTACTTAGAATACATGAATTAAAACATTCAAAAACAGCGTGAATGAAAGCTTTTAAACTTGTATTTAATGAGCTTGATATATGAAATTTTCTTTCGTGATTTTTTGTCTTTGTTCATTCAAACTTATCTTTAGATTTAGTCAATGTATTGTTGATTGTTTCGTTTGAACTCAGATCTTGAATGATTGATTCTGAAGTCATCATTGAATAATGATAACAACGACATGAATCAATTACGACAATCTCATTGAAGAAAAATGCATGAAGAAATGAAGAAGTTCATGCGTGATGATGATGTTTCAAAGAAGCACACAATCAATTTGAATGATCTTGAGAACTTTGTACATATTCTTCATCATAGATGCTGACGAAGAGAAAGCGAGATCATTTGAAGAAAGAGAAAGAGCGATGAGAAGAGCAATCAGATGAAGATGTCTGAAATGAAGCGTACGCAGAAGAAATAAAAGAGAAAGAGAAAGAATGTGAGAAGTGAAAGATGAGTGATCAACTATATTCAGCGTTAGAGATTTCTGTAAACGCAACGACATAGCACATAACTCATGACTTACGATGCTGAGAGCGAAGCATTGATGACAAAAGAATCGTTGAAGTTCATCTCAACTGCGTCAGAATTTCATCATTGAATCTCATGAATAATCATATCAGAAATGACAGTGTCGAGAAATAGAGTACAGATGCAATATAGAAAGTCGTATCGAAGCAACAGAGAAAGCAAACAACGAACACGTGCAATGATCGTGCTAGTAGAAAGGTACTGTAAAACGTGTATGTCTCTGTGTCTATCTACAAGTCGCAATGACATCTATATGTACACTCGAGAAACGTTCCTCGACTCTTCTATCATTGACTCAGACCTCGACCTCTTCATTCTTACTAACTATCTCGTGGGAATGATGCAAGCAGCTTTACGACAACAGTTAATCACTTTTCTGAAACAATCAAGACGTCTCTTGCAACATTAATCTTACGCTAAGCATAGAGAAATAAATTTGCTACATTGAAATGACGTAGAAGAATTTTGATGATCAGTCTAAATTTAGTATTAATCATCTCATTGAAGAAATGAGTCTGATGATAGTCGTAATCTAGTACATTCAGCACAGAAAGTTCATTCACTTGAGAAGTAGAGAACTAGACTAATCATTGAATCGAGTTTCAAGTTGACATTTTGAACTTGAATCGAAATTGAGTCGAATTGCTCACATTTTCAACTCAATTCAAGTTGAGTTGCTCATATTTTCAACTTGACGTAACTCAATTCAACTGAGAATTGAGTTAACTCAACTCGACTCGTCAAAAACTCAAGCTTAACATTAAGAAAGCTAAATATAGAAATTTTTTCGATCTTTGACTTTTGCATTATCTTTTTGCATTATCTTTTAATAGAAAGTCATAAAGAAGAACATGAAGATCATTTGATAGAAAGTCATAAAGAGAAACATGAAGATCATTTAATAGAGAGTCATAAAGAGAAACATGAAGATCATTTGATAGAGAGTCATGATGAAGAACATGAAGAGAAACATGAAGAAAGTTGTCACGATCCTAGCCTTGCCAGGCTCAGCCTTCTAGCCCTGCCAGACCTACCCTCGCTCCGTCACCTTGACTAGTCCCTATCGGGCCTAGCGTCGGCTAAGGGACGCACATATGTAGCCAGCTTC